>Ga0210391_10000546_pt1 | contig 38748 bp, 35 predicted proteins | sample IncBWC12OmetaG_FD_160573 | JGI IMG/M metagenome (GOLD analysis project Ga0210391, IMG submission 160573) | Forest soil microbial communities from Barre Woods Harvard Forest LTER site, Petersham, Massachusetts, United States - Inc-BW-C-12-O ...
GGTGTTGTAGGTGACGTTGTTCTCCACGTGTACGAAGTTCGTGCCGTGTACCGTCACGCAGCGGTTGTAGGTGTCGTGGAAGGCGGAGTTCTTCACGTACTGGCCCTGCGCATCCCCGACCAGATGCCAGTGGATCGGATAGCGGGCCAGGGTCAGGTTCTGACCCATGCGATTGAACTCAACCCCCGAGACATACATCTTGCTCGAGACCATCGCCATCACATGGCCGCCGAAGAAAGTCTGTTCCGCATCGGGTGATGCCTGGATCACGATATTGCGCGTGAGCAAACCCACCTCGCCGCGCTCGTCCACGTTGTAGGTGATCTTGCCGAAGTGCATGTACTCCAGCTTCTGATCCAGCGTGATCGTATTGCCATGGATGGCGGAGATGGTGCGCCGCTCGGCCTGCCGGGGATCAAAATCCGTCGAGGCCAGCACGAGCGTGTCCCCGACCCGCCATTGAGCGGCATTGAGAACCTCGATCGAGTTGCTACCGGCCTCAGCCGTGCTGGCAAGCTTGGTCCAGGTGTTCGTCAGGTCTCCGTGCAGGTTCAGCGTGCCGCCCGCGATCATGATCCCGCGATCCCCCATGCCCATCAGCTGCTCATCCTTGACGTTGTCGGTGAGGGTGAAGGTCGCCTTGTGCGTGTGGGGCTTGGCCTCGGTGCCGACTTCCAGCTCCCCGTACACCATGACCCACTCGGTGGTCAGTTCCAGGTCGGACTTATCGGAGATGCTCAATTTGCCGTGGATCGTCACACCGTTAAGCGGCGGCGGACTGACATCCAGCAGCACTGACTTGCCGCTTGGAATATCGACCAGATCGCCGGCAACGGGCACCTTGTGATGCGGCCAGGTGGCTGGGTCAGACCAGCGCCTCGCCTTCGGCTGCTGCGCCGCATCAACGCCAGCGAATACGCCGGCGAGCAGGAAACCGCAAAGCACTGACATCAGCAGCAACGAGCGAGATTGCTTTCGCATGGCATCGACCCCCAGCTTGAACAGTTGACCCCGCAATTCTTGAGCGGCAGAGGATAGCGCGATCGTCCGCCGAAAGATTCCATGTCGGGGCGAAAGCGGTCAAGCCGTAGCGCAGACTCCCGGAACGATTGGCTATTTGAGCGCTGCAGGGCAAAGCAGAATTGACCAGATTGCGGCTCGAGGCCACCAAGGCTGCCGTACTACTCTCGCCACGCTTTACGGACGCGGGCGACAAATCGCCATACAATGGACGCGAAGAACCCGGGGGAGGGTGCGCAAATGAGAAGACAAAAAGTAAGAGTCGCCATCATGTTCTGCTCGATCGTCCTTGCTGGCGCGGCCTTCGCGTCAAATGCCAGGGCGGAATGCAGCCGTAAGATGCTCCAGAAGCTGACCGACACGTATGTGAAGGCCCAAACGGCCGGGAAGCCCTCCATGCTTCCCTTCGCAGCCAAGGCGTCCTACGCGGAGAACGACAAGGCCGTGGACGTTGGCCAGGGCATGCTGGCCGGACCCCTGAAGGTCGACTTCACCCGCAGCTTCTACGACACGACGCAATGCGCCACTTTCACGGAGCTCGTGGGAGCCACGGATCCGCGCCCGTACGTGATTCACACGCGCATGGAGGCGACCAAGAACGGGAAGGTGTCGAAGTTGGAGTCGAGAGTGACGCACGAAGGGGACTGGGCGTTCGGCGCGGCCGAGCACCTTCGCTACACGCAGCAGGAGAATTGGGGCGAGATCCCCAAGGACAAGCGCGACACGCGAGCGGTCATCCAGGCGGTGGCCGACGCCTACTTGGACAATTGGGGGGACCCGACGATCAAGGTGCCGCATGGCACACCCTGCGCCCGGCTCGAAGGCCGCATGTACACGGGCACCCGGAACCCTGAGGGCAATACCTGCAACATGGGGGCATTCCCGCAGAAGCTCAAGGTGAGCCAGCGCCGCTACGTCATTGACGAGACCATCGGCGCCGTTGACATCTTCAGCGACTTCCCCTGGATCGATGCCGGATTGCCACCCGACCAGCCGGGGACCCCGACCAGCAACCAGTTTCGGGTTGAGGGCGGCATGACCCGCTACATCCACGAGGTCACGGTGTGCACGACGCCAAAGTGCGGGAGAGGGCGGCCGCCGGGCGCGCCTGGGTCAGCACCGGGGGCGGGGTCAGCACCGGGTGGCAAATAGTCTGTTTGAAGCCCGCTGTTTCGGCGGCGGGCCTCTATCGTGCAGGTCAACTTTGTTCTCGTGATTCGCGCTTTGCACCCAGAGCGACCAGAAGCTCGTCCAGTTGCCCGAACGTCTCGGGCATCGCACTCTCCATCCCGGCGTTGGCATCGAGCGCTTCCTTTGAGGGATAGAGTTCGTGCACGACCACCAGGGTCTTGCCGCCCTTTTCCTCGAAGCTCACCGTGGTGACCGAACCGCCGTCAGTTTCGTCATTCGTCCACACGAGGCGCGAGTCCTGCGTCACTTCGAGGTACCTACCGAAGAATGCCATGGGCTTCTCCCAGTCCGCGTGGGCGAATTCGAAACGGTAACTGCCCCCGGTCCGAACATCCGCTTCGCACGAAAGCATCGTCATGCCCATCGACTTGGGCACCCACCACCGCTTGAGCAGCTCGGCCTTGGTCCATGCCTCGAACACGATGCGCGCCGGGCCGTTGAAGGTTCGCGTAACGACGATCTCACGCTCGGACTTGCGTTGCACTGTCGTGCGGTTCTGCACGGAAGTCGGCTCACTCTTTTTTCTTGCGTCCATTGACCTTCTCCTTCCGTTTCAGTTCCTCAATAACCGTATCCAGCTCACCGAAGCGTAGGTCCCAGAGCTGGCGGTACCTTTCGATCCAAGCGGCCTCATTGTCCAGTCGGCGAAAGCCGAGTCTGCAGGTCCGCACGCGTCCGATCTTCTCCGTAGTAACGAGGCCGGCCTGCTCCAAGACGCCGACATGCTTCCTCATCCCCGTGAGCGTCATGCGGAACTTCGCGGCAAGGTCTGTGATCGACGCGTCCGCGCGTCCTAGTTGTTCCAGCACGCCACGGCGGGTGGCGTCTGAGAGTGCGGCGAACGAGACATCGAAGCCGGACTGATGATACTGAACCATATGGATCAGTATGCGACACGGATTAGCGTCGCGCAATACTTAGCATGGTGGAGAGAGACTCTCAGCCGTCGGCAAGGGGACGCGTCAAAGTGAGCTCGGACGGACCCGGCGTATACTGCGACGCTCACGACACACCATTCATCACTGACTCAAGCAACGGTTAGGGGATACGGCATGAAAGTGGCACTCATTGGCGCGACCGGCAAAATCGGCACCAAGATTACGGCGGAACTGCTCAAGCGCGGTCACTCGGTGACCGCTATCGTTCGAAATCCGGAAAAGGCGCCTGACGAACCGAATCTTCGCTCGGTCAAGGGCGACGTCACTGACACCGACCGGACCGCCGCCCTGGTGCGCGGACACGATGCTGTCATCAGCTCGGCCCCCTTCGTTCCGGGCATTTCGGCCAAGGTGCTCGAGACCGTGCGCAAGTCCGGGGTGAAACGCTATATCGCCGTCGGCGGCGCCGGATCGCTCAAGGCGGCTGACGGGAAGCTGGTCATGGACAATCCGCAGATCCCGGCCGAGTGGCTGCCCTCGATCAAGGAGGGCGCGGAACTGCTCAAGCTCCTGAAGGCCGATTCGCAGCTGGACTGGACCTTCTTCTCACCGGCGGTGAACATCGGCCCGGGCCAACGCACCGGCAAGTTCCGTCTCGGTCTCGATGAGGTCGTCGCGGCTCCTGATGGAAAGAGCTCGATTTCGTATGACGATTACGCGATCGCGCTGGTCGATGAGCTCGAACAGGGCAAGCACATCCGCAAGCGCTTCACTGTCGGCTACTGAGGAGCGCGGACGGCTAACGAAGCGCGGCAGATGTGGGAGGAATTACAGCGGCCTAAAAGCCCACCAAGGGTTAGCGACCCCGCGTCAGCCCCTGAATGTCAGCCGGTCGCGGGTAGTATCGTGACCATTGTGATCGTTCGCGAGCCTAACGTGGCGTCATCACTCGGATCCCCGACGACAACGTAAAAGCTTTTGGGCACGCGGCGCCGTGGATCCGCGACGATGGGAATCAGCAACCGGGCCTCGTTTTCACCACCGCGAATGTAATCGGTACGCGGTCTGACCGGTATGAAATCCTGTCCCGGTATCGCGGTTCCGGATTCTGTCCACCAGCTAAAGCTGACAGGGTTGTGATAGCTGTGTCGACGATGAACGACAACGCTTGCCACGGCCTGTGAAGGTGCCAAGTCCAAAGTGTCCGCCGCAAGTTCAATACGGGCGAGCGTTGCCGAGCCCGCCTGGGTTGTCATCGCGGCAGCGTGCGTGACGGGGGGTGCGGATTGCTTTGTTGAGCCGTGCGGCACGCCGACAACCGCCGGCGCGCTCGTCGTGACCTTCTTTGGAACGATCGATGAAACAGCAGGCGGCGCGGGCGGCGGCACCGATTGCACAGTTTGATGCGCTACCGGTGCGGCGGGGGCGGGTGGGGCATTGGTCTTCGTATCGCTGCGAGCCTGGCTCCACAATTGTGCGGCCGAGGTACCCAGGGCGGTCGCGGCGCTCTTGATCAAATCAGAGTTGGCCTCTGCCCACCAGCCGACGGCGGCCACCAAAGCTATCGTCACTCCTGTGGCCCAGCGCACGTGGTGTTCGCGTGCCGGAAGTGCCCCCATTACCGACGGCAACAGCGGCAATGTCGCGGGCGTTGTCGGCAGATTAAGCTCCTTAAGCCAGGCCTGCAGGTCGTCGGGTCGGCGTTTGCGGTCAACCTGAAGACCCGCGCTAAGGGCGCGCCATTGCCGACCACTTAGGCCTTTGGGACGTCGCGCGATCAGCCGGTCGGCGCGCGCAGCCAATGCGGTCCGTCCCATGAACGGATGCGTCCCCGTCAACAGTACATAGCTGATACAAGCCAGCGAATAGATGTCATCCAGCGCGTCAGGCGCTCTGCCGACGAGCAATTCACAGCTGGCATAACTGGGGGTGGCGACCGCGACCCGCTCCAGATCTTCGCCTTCGGATATCGACGGATCGGGGCGCAACCGATGAGATGCGCCGAAATCCAACACGCGGATACCGCCTTCGTCAGTGATGTAGATGTTCCCCGGATTCAGATCACCGTGCACGATGCCGCGCGAATGCGCGTAGGCGACTGCCGCTCCAACCTCGCGGATGATGGCCAGCGCATGCGGACGACGCAATGCCACGGCATTTCTGATGGCGAGCACCCGACTCAGCGGTGCGCCGCTCAGGTATTCCATCGTGAAGAAAGTCAGCTCGCCGTCGTGGTCGAGCTCGTGCACCCGCACGATGTTCGGATGCGACAGCGATTGCAGGCGCTGAAACTCACCGCGCAGCTCTTCCAGCAATTGCGGCCGCTGGATGATCTCGGTATGCAGGACCTTGATGGCCACCCGTTGACCGCCGTCCGCGTCTTCCAGACGATACGGATCGAGGGCTGCGTATACCGTCCCCATGCCGCCGCGCCCGAGTATCCCCTGGATGCGATAGCGGCCGCGCAACACATCGCCAATGGCCACGGTGCGTCGCGACGGTAGTACGTCGGTGTCCGCAGGGTCAGTGCTCGCAACCTTGGGTATTGGGGTGGCAGCAGGCGGTGGTTCGGGGGGCGCGGGCTTCGGAGGAAGCGGGACGCTCGACGCACTTGGCGCACTTGGCGCATTCGGCACAGAGGTTACTGTGTCCGCTTGTGGCCTGCCTATCAGCAGCGCTCGCAGCTGTGCATTCAGACTGTGGAAGTCCTCCGCGCTGATCTTGCTGCGACGATAGTACTGATCCACCAACGCCAGAAGTTCCCAGCCCTCTTCGGGGTTGGCAGCGATCGAGTCAGCGATTCCGCGAAGCAGGATGGCCCGATCGCACTCCCCATTCGCCAACGCGTCCAGCCATTCGGTAACGCTTCGCTCGCTCTCGCGCACCACGGGCTGCGTAGTCTCGGCCTCCGTTCGTTGGTGGAAGTCGTCATTGTGCAGCCGCCCGTTCACGGCGGGGACTGAGTGTGAGAATGCAGAGGAGGAATTGGGCATTTGGCTCGTGATTACCTAAAGCAAAACAACGAGCTCTGACCCCGACGAAGCGGGAATTCATCGCTCGCGCTATTTTTAACTCGATTGAGCCCGGCGCGCATCCTTAGGAAGTCCGCCATGGACGGTCAGACTCGACCTACCGCCAACTTCGCAGCTTCCCACAATGCCGCTGGGGGGTCTCGGCTCACTCACCGCCCGTTTGCGGGGCACGAGAGCGTATGGTACCAAGGTTCACGACGCTGGCGGAAACACCTGCCGCGGGCAGGGTTGTCGATGGCGTTGCACCTGGCGGACATGATTCCTTGGGGGCGTACTTTTGAGGAGTACACCGCCATGTTTGCGCTCGATAGGGCCGACCGGTCCCGGTCCATCCTGGGTTGCGGCGACGGGCCCGCATCGTTCAATGCGGAAGCGTTGCGACACAACGTGAAAGTCGTATCGGCAGATCCCCTTTATGAATTCTCGGTAGCGCAAATCCGAGAGTGGATCGCTGAGGCGGCGCCGACGGTTGCCGCCCAACTGAGCAGCGACGCAGGCGATTCGCGGATGTGCGCCATGCAGATATTTCTCGACGACTTTGTCGAAGGCTCGGATCAGGGACGCTATGTCCCCGCGGAGCTGCCCAATCTACCGTTCTTCGACGGCACCTTTGATCTGGCCCTGTGTTCACATCTCCTGTTTATATCCAGTCATAAACGTGACGCCGAGTTCCACATCAAGGCTGTGCAGGAGTTGTGCCGGGTTGCCCAAGAAGTGCGGATCTTTCCGCTGGTTGAGGTGAATGGGACGCCCTCGCGACATCTGCCGCAGGTGACCGAGGCGTTGGGCGCGGCTGGCTGCGCTGTAACGGTAGAACCCGTGAGCTATGAATTGCCGAAAGGCGCCAATCAGATGATGCGCATCATCTGCCCGTGACATCGGCAGAGGATTGGTGCGGTGCGCTGCACGCTTGCGGCCCGTGCGGCGCGTTTCGACCGGGCGTATATTGAGCGGCAGATCCAACGGCTCGTAAGGCGGGCATCCATCGCAGCGGCCGTGGCGCAAACGAGCGGATCTGTAGCGTATGGACGAAATTAGTTCACCCAACTACGAGTTCGGAGGCTTTTGCCTCGATACGGCCCTGCAGGTGCTGATTTCGCCCTCTGGTGAGACCTTGCCGCTACAGTCGCGGGCTTTCGCGACGCTGCGATACCTGGTCGAGCGCTCCGGTGAAGTCGTCGATAAGGGCGCCATCATGTCGGCGGTTTGGCCCAAAACGGTCGTCGCTGAAAACAATCTGAACCAGTGCATTCTGGCGCTGCGCAAGGCGCTGGGTGAGTTGCCCGGTGAACGACGTTTCATACTGACGGTACCGGGACGGGGCTACAAGTTTGTCGCGCCGGTGACGGTTGTGGCGAATGAGCGTTGCGCTCCGGCCCGAGTGCAACCCCAGCCGATCGCGCCTGCTGCGACACCAAGCGGGCATCGACATGGCTCAATGGTGATCGCCGGCATGGCTATCTTGGTTGCGGTCGTGGCGGCCTCATGGTTGTGGTTGGGTCGCGCGCACCCCGTGACCGTCCCCGCCGAATATGAGCAACTGACGGATGTCACGGACACCGCGACCGCACCGGTGCTGTCACCGGATGGACACATGCTCGCATTCATTCGCGGAGGCAGGCCCTACAGAGGTAGCGGACAGATTTGGCTCAAAGTGCTGCCCAACGGCGATCCCATACAGCTCACCCATGCGCCCGGGCCAGTCTGGGCCCCGGCGTTCACGCCGGACAGCGCGAGAGTGCTGTATACGACCATCAATCTGCAGCACGGAAGTTGGGATACCTGGAGCGTTCCGGTCACGGGCAGCGCGCCGGCCACGGAATTTCTGCCTAACGCCCAGGCGCTCAGCTATATCGGGCCGCGCGAAGTGCTGTACTCGGAGTTCGATGTCGCCTTGCACGGGGGTATCGCCACTTCGCTGGACGATCATTCGCTGCATCGTAAAATCTACGTGCCGATCCATGAGCACGGTATGGCGCGCTTTTCGTATCTGTCGCCGAACCGGCAATCCGTGCTGGTCGTGGAAATGGGCGGCAGCGACGGATTCGGGCGTTGCCGGCTGGTACCCTTCGATGGCAGCACACTAGGTTATGCGGTCGGACCGCCCGAGGGTGACTGTATTTCCGCTGCCTGGTCACCGGATGGGGTGTGGATGTACTTCTCTAACGATTCCAATGGGCGCGGTCACCTGTGGCGGCAGCGTTTTCCGAAGGGCGAAGTTGAGCAGATCACCTTCGGTCCTAATGAGGAGCAGACCGTCATTGCGACTCCGGATGGTCATTCATTGCTGACGGCGATTGGTCTCAGCCAATCCTCGCTCTGGTTCGTCAGCGCGAATGGCGAGCGCGCGCTCACCACGGAGGGCCGCGCCTTTGCACCCTGGCTGTCGCCTGACGCACATCGCGTCTATTTTCTGACGGCCCGCAGCGACGAGTCGGGTCAATCGCTTGCGCGGATGGACATCGACACGGGGAGTCGCGAGGCGCTGGTGCCGGGCTTCAATATCCGTGAGTACGACGTTTCACCTGACGAGCGGCAAGTCGTATTTACGACCACCCAGGAAGGCATGCGGCAGGTCTGGCTCGCACGATTGGATCGGCTCACGCCGCCCCGCCTGCTGGTTCGCAGTGCCGATGAGCCGGCATTTGGGGGTATTTATGTATTCTTCAGACAGATCGGTGTGCACACCAATTATCTGCACCGGATCAACACGGACGGTAGCAACGATGTGCAACTGCTGCCGTACCCGATTTTCCAGTTCAATGCCGTTGCGCCCGATGGCAGGGCGGTCATCGCCACGCGTCCCTCCGCCGACAATCTTATCGACGTGTGGGGAATCCCCATAGGCAGCGGTGGCCCCGCGCGACTGATCAACACGGGTTATTCGCCGTGCCGCTGGTCGCTGGACGGCAAGACGCTGTATGTCGGTCTCAACATTCAGGAGCGAGTCGCGCTGGCAGGATCGACGGCCATATTACCCACCGGCGCGGATGATCTGCCGCTCACGCCGCTGCCGGCCGCTACCGCCGGCGCCCGTCTGATCCCAACGCAAAGAGAAGGGCTTTGGATCGGCCGGGACCCGTCGGTGTACGTCTACGTCCGGAGCGAGCTGCGACAGAATATCTATCGGATACCGCTACATTGATGCGCGCATGGCTCTGAGCGCGTGTCCGCACCGCCCGCCCTGCGATGGCTGCCCGCGCTTCGGTGCGAGCGGCATTGCGAGGGCGGCACGCGAAACGCTGCAAGGCCTGGCGCACAGCCAGGGTCTGCCTGACGTTCCCATCCATTCCGGTGATTTATTCGGCTTTCGTCACCGCGCCCGGCTGGCGATTCGCGGCAGGCTCGGATCCCCGAAAATCGGACTGTTCGAAGCCGACAGTCACCATGTCGTGCATATTCCGAATTGCCGGGTCCAGCACCCACTGATCAACGAGGTGGCCGGCGTCGTGCGCGGCGCGCTCGTGGATGCGAAGATCACCTGTTATTCAGATCGGGCGCAGCTGGGGTTGGCAAGGTATCTGCAGGTGGTGGTCGAGAGGAGCTCCGGCACCGCGCAGCTCGTCCTCGTGGCGAATACGGACAGCGTCGAACCGCTCGCACAGTGCCTTGAGTTCATTCGTGAACGGCTGGGTTCGCGCCTGCACAGCCTGTGGCTCAACTTCAATACCCAGCCGAACAATGTGATTCTGGCGCCCGGTTTTTACCACCATTGCGGACCGCAAAGTGTGATCGAGGAGTTCGGCGGGGCGCGGGTGCATTATCCCCCGGGTGCCTTTGGACAGAGCAATCTGGGGGTTGCCGAGCAGATCGTGGCCCACATCCGCGCGCGGATTCCGTCGGGCGCACACGTCACGGAGTTTTACGCCGGGGTCGGCGCCATCGGCTTGTCGCTGCTCGGCGGTGTCGACCGCCTGACCTTGAACGAGGTCAGCCCGCAGTCACTGTTCGGGCTGCAGCTGGGTCTTGCGGAACTTCCCGATGCGCTGCGCGCCAAGGTCGAAGTGGTACCGGGCACGGCTGATGCGGCCATTCACGCTGCCGGATCGCAAGTCGTGATCGTAGATCCGCCGCGCCGGGGCCTGGATCCGCAGCTGCGCCAGTTGCTGTCTGCACAGCCTCCGGAACACCTTATCTATGTCAGCTGCGGGCTTGCGAGTTTCCTGAATGATGTGGGACTGCTGCTCGCGGGCGGGAAACTGTGCCTCGCGGAACTCACGGCCTTCAATCTGATGCCTTTCACGGAGCATGTCGAAACGGTTGCCCGGTTCCAGCGCCGCTGAGCAACGCCAAGGCGCACGGAAGCCTGAGTTAAAGATTAACAGAAGCAGTAACATACGAGGCCAACGCAACGGTACTCACAACTGATGAATATGGGCCCTAAGCACATTCGTTATGGCATGGTGGGCGGCGGCCCCGGCGCCTTCATCGGCGCGGTCCATCGCATGGCGGCACGCCTTGAAGGCCGATATGAGCTGGTGGCCGGCGCATTCTCCAGTGATCCGGAGCGCGGCCAAACTATGGGAGCGGAGCTCGGCCTGAGTCCCGACCGTGTCTATGCCTCCTATCAGGAGATGGCCCGTCTTGAGGGCGCACGGGCGGACGGCATTGAAGCCGTGGTCATCGTGACGCCCAATCATCTGCACTACCCAGTGGCGACAGCATTTCTTCAGGCAGGCATGCATGTCATCTGTGACAAACCGTTAACGACGACGCTCGCCGACGCCTTGGCGCTGCGTGATCTGGTCAAGGCAACCGGTCGGCTCTTCTTTGTAACGTACACTTATGGCACTTATCCCATGGTCGCCCAGGCGCGTGAGATGGTGCGTTCGGGGCAGCTGGGTGCCGTACGCGTGGTGCAGGTGGAGTACGCGCAGGGCTGGCTGTCGACCGCGCTTGAAGCAAGCGGCTCACGGCAGGCCAGCTGGCGCACCGATCCGGCGCTGGCCGGTGACGGCGGCTGTCTCGGGGACATCGGCACGCATGCGTACCACCTGGCGGAGTTCACTACGGGGCTGCGCACTGAGAGTGTGGCCGCGGAGCTCACCCGTTTTGTTCCCCAGCGCCGGCTCGATGACAATGTGCAGGTGATGCTGCGCTTTGAAGGCGGGGCGCGTGGCGCGCTCTGGGCGAGCCAGGTGGCAGTCGGCGAGGACAATGCGCTGAGGATCCGCGTTTACGGTGATCTGGGCGCTGTGAGCTGGGATCAGGAACACCCGGAGGAGCTGCGCTTCGCGCCTTTGGGCGCGCCACCCCAGACGCTGCGGCGTGGCGGACCGGGAGTAGGGCCGTGGGCGGTGGGTGTGACCCGCCTGCCGAGCGGGCACCCGGAGGGCATGCTTGAAAGCTTCGGGCTGCTATACAGCGAAGTAGCCGAGGCTATTCTCGCGGCCCGTGACCAGCGCCCGCAGCCCAGGATACGCGTGGCCACGATTGATGACGGTGTGGCGGGCATGCGCTTCATCGATGCCTGTGTGCGCTCGGCGCGGCAGAATGCCGCCTGGGTCAGCCTTGACTAAAGGCGCACTTTTTCGAAGTTGAATGGTCGAAGGATCCAGAATGAATAGCTCCATTTCCAGAAATCCCGGCGCCGCCAATGCGGAGATCCGCGCGGTCCAGGAGGCCGTCGCCAGCGCCTCAACCTGGGTCGCGCCACTGCGACAGCAGTTTGCGCGAGTCATCGTGGGACAGCAGCACCTGCTGGATCGGTTGGTGATCGGCCTGCTCACCAACGGCCATATTCTTCTCGAAGGTGTGCCGGGTCTGGGCAAAACCCTGGCGCTCAAGACGCTCGCGCAGGCGCTCGAGGTGAGTTTCCAGCGCATCCAGTTCACGCCCGATATGCTGCCGGCGGACGTAGTCGGCACCATGATCTATAACCCACGAGACGGCTCCTTCCAGACCAAACACGGTCCGGTGTTCGCGAACCTGATCCTGGCGGATGAAATCAACCGGGCGCCCGCCAAAGTGCAAAGCGCGTTGCTCGAGGCGATGCAGGAGCGGCAGGTCACGCTCGGCAGCGCCACCCACGCGTTGCCCGAGCCCTTCATGGTCATGGCCACACAGAACCCGGTGGAGCAGGAAGGCACCTATCCGCTCCCCGAGGCGCAGGTCGACCGCTTCATGCTGAAGATCATTCTCAACTACCCCACCCGCTCCCAGGAGCGTGCGATTCTGGATACGATGGGGACGACGGCGCCCGTGACGGTGGTGGACCCGGTGGTGGGAGGGGCGCAGATCCTCGCCGCGCGCCACGTCGTCAACCACATCTATATCGATGACAAGGTCCGCGACTACATCGTGGATCTGGTGCTCGCGACGCGCGACCCGCGTGCCGTCGGCAAGGACTTGGGCGGCTATATTCAAGCCGGCGCCTCACCACGGGCGACGATCTGCCTGGGGCTCGGTGCCCGTGCCAACGCGTTTCTGCAGGGCCGTGGTTACGCGACGCCGCAGGACGTAAAGGACGTGGCGCTGGAGGTGTTGCGTCACCGCGTCGTGGTCAGCTACGAGGCGGAGGCGGAGGACATCACCTCGGATCAGATCATCGGCAGAATCCTGGAGAGTTTGCCGGTACCTTAGGCCGTAAGCGCTCATGAACGAGGCTATTACACGCGACATCCTGCGCAAGGTCCGGCAGATTGAGATCCGCACCAACCGCATCGTGGCCGATTCGCTCGCCGGACACTATCACTCGGTGTTCAAGGGCCGGGGCATGGACTTCGATGAGGTCCGTGAATATGTCCCGGGCGACGAGGTGCGCACCATCGACTGGAACGTCACCGCGCGCGCGGGTCGTCCCTTCATCAAGAAATTTGCCGAAGAACGCGAGCTGACGCTGCTGTTGCTGGTCGATGTGAGCGCGTCCGGTCACTTCGGATCCGGTATTCAGAGCAAGCGCGATGTCGCAGCTGAACTTGCCTGTGTGCTGGCACTGTCAGCGACACGTAACAACGACAAGGTCGGGCTTGTCCTGTTCACGGACCACATCGAGTTGTACATTCCGCCGAAGAAGGGCCGCCGTCACGTGCTGCGGGTGGTGCGCGAGATTCTCTTCTACAGGCCGACGCGACGGGGCACCGATATCGTACAGGCGCTGGAGTTCGCTAATCGGATGTCTGGGCGACGCTCTGTGGTGTTTCTGATTTCCGATTTCCAGGCGCCCGGCATCGGCGTCGAGACGCGCTCGCCGCTGCGTCGGGCAATGAGTCAGGCCGCGCGCCGGCACGACCTGGTGGCGGTCAATATCCGCGATCCTCGCGAACACGCTTTGCCCGATGTCGGCCTGGCAGTGCTGCAGGATGCGGAATCCGGCGAGGTCATGGAGGTCGATACCGGCAACCGGCGCACTCGCGAGCTGTTTGCAAGACTTGCGCAGCAAAGCCGCGACACGCTCTCGCGCATGCTCAATGCGGAGGCCATTGACAGCCTGATGCTGACGACCGACCAGCCATATCTGGGTTCACTGATCAGTTTCTTCCGTCGCCGGGAGGCGCGCCATCCGTGAACTCCTCGGGTCCGGATATTCACGACATTCGTGCGCCGTATGTCATTCCACAGGACCTGCGGATGCTCATTGTGGTGGGTGTCGGCGTGCTGCTGCTGCTGGTGCTGCTGTGGTGGGGTTGGCGGAAGCTTCGGGCACGTCGCCCGCAACTGACGCTCCTGCAACGCACGCTGCAGCAACTTGAGGCCACGCGCGTGCTCATGGACGCGGGGGATGCGCGCGCTTTTGCGGCGGCGGTGTCGGATGTGGTGCGAGGGTATGTGGAGTTGCGCTTCAACGTCCGTGCCACGCAACGCACCACCGCCGAGTTCCTGCGTGATTGTCTGAGCCAGGTGGGATCGGCGTTGCAGGCTCACGAGCGCGCCTTGGGGGATTTCCTCAAGTTTTGCGATCTGGCCAAATTCGCCCGCTGGTCCTTGGATGCACAGGAAATGCAGGGGATGCTCGCGAGCGCGCGCCATTTTGTCGAAACCACGGCGGCGCCGGTGCCGACGCAGCCGGTCATTAACCCTGAAGTGATCGATGTTCCGGTTCGCTAATCCACAGTATCTGTGGCTGCTCGCGGTGCTGCCGTTGCTGCTGATCTGGCGCGGCCGCGGCGGTCCGGCGCCGGCCATCGAGTATCCCAGCCTGGCACTGGTGCGCGAAGTGGCGCGCCGCACCCGCAGTCGGTTTGGCTCCATTCTGGCCGGATTGCCGTTGCTCGCGCTGGCGCTGCTGATCGTCGCCGTGGCGCGGCCGCAGCAGGGCGCAAGCAGCGCCACGGTTCACGCCAGCGGCGTCGACATCATGCTGCTCTTGGATGTGTCCGGTTCGATGCAGTCGCTGGACTTCAAACTCGACAATCTGCCGGCGAGTCGGGTGGACGTGGTGAAGTCGGTGGTGCGCCGCTTCATCGAGGCGCGGCCGAACGACCGTATCGGCCTGACGATATTCGCAGGACTGCCCTACCTGATGAGCCCGGTGACGCTCGATCATTCCTGGTTGCTGGGCAACCTCGACCGGGTGCGCATCGGGGATATCGAAGATGGCACGGCGATAGGTTCGGCGCTCGCCGCCGGACTCAATCGCCTGCGCAATCAGAGCGCAAAATCGAAGATCATCATCCTGATGACGGACGGACAGAACAATGCCGGCCAGATCACACCGATCACCGCCGCGGAGGCGGCCCGGGCGCTCGGCATCAAGGTCTATACCATCGGTATCGGTGTACGCGGCGAGGCGCCCTTTCCGGTGATCGATGCATTCGGACGGCGGCGCATCGTCATGGAAAAGGTAGACGTGGATGAGGACACTCTGCAGCGGATCGCAACCGCCACCGGCGCCCGGTTCTACCGGGCGACCGACACCGAATCGCTGAACCACATCTATGACGAGATCGACAAACTCGAGAAGACCGCATTCACGGTTCACAGCTACGAGCAATGGCAGGAACTGTTCGTGTGGCCGGCGCTGGCAGCACTGTCGGTTCTGGGGCTGAGCCTGCTTGGCCAGTTCACCTTGCGAAGAAGGATTCCGGCATGAATGCCGTGAGTCATTTTGCACAACCGCTGTGGCTGCTCGCCGGCGGCATCGCGGTACCGCTGGGACTGCTGCTGTACTGGCGCTTCGATCAACTGCAGCGCCGACGCATCCGCGCTTTTTCGCTGGCGCGCGACACCGACTCCGCACTCTTTGGCGTGTCGCGGCCGCTGTTGTGGGCGAAGCGCGTCGTGTTCTGCCTGGCGGTGCTGGCGGCCTGCGTGGCGCTGGCAAGGCCGCTGGGGTCGATGCAGATGCAGGAAAGCGAGCGGCGTGGCCTCGATATCCTGTTTGCGATTGATACCTCCCGTTCCATGCTGACGCCGGATGTGAAGCCTGATCGGCTGACGCGGGCGAAACTCGCGGTAGAGGATCTGATTGATCATTTGAACGGCGACGGCGTAGGACTGGTGGCTTTCGCGGGCGAGGCCTTCCTGGAGGCGCCGGTGACCACCGACTATGATGCCTTCCGCGAAACCCTGCAGTCACTGGATACACATACCATTGCGCTGGGCGGCACGGACATAGCGGCCGCCATTCGCCTTGGCGTCGCGACGCTGGCACTGCGCGGCGACACGCAAAAGGTGCTGGTGCTGATCACCGACGGCGAAGACCTGGCCGGAGATGCACTGTTGGCGGCACAGGCGGCCGCGAAGCAGGGCATGGTGATCTACACAGAAGGTGTGGGCACGACGGCGGGTGAATTGATTCCGATTCCCGATGGCGCAGGCGGCACCCAGTTTGTCAAAGATCCCGCGGGTAACTTCGTCAAGTCACGCCTGGACGCCGATATGCTGACGCGGATCGCGGCGGTGACGGGCGGTGTGTACACGCCCCTGGGTCCGCAGGGCCAGGGAGTCGTGAAACTGTACGAAGAGAAGCTCAAGGCATTGACGCAACGCCAGCATGCCGACCGCCAGATCGCCGTGTATGCGGAGCTGTTTCAGTGGCCGTTGGCTGTTGCCATCGCGCTGCTGATTTTGCAGTGGCTATTGGGTGTCAGTGTGCGCCGGCGCGTGGCGGTCGCGGTGCCCGCGAATGCGGTGTGGATCGCGGCGCTGCTCCTCGGTCTGGCAGCGGCGGGGATGGACCGCGCGGCGGCTTCGCCGCTCAGCGCGCAGGACGCCTACGAGCACGCCCAGTTCAGCAAGGCGCAGCGCGATTATGCGCAGAGTCTCAAAAAGGATCCCAACCGCACCCGCCTGCAGTTCAATCTGGGCGCCGCGGCCTACAAGGCCGGTGATTTCGCGGCCGCCGCCGCGGCCTTCAACAATGCGTTGCGTACCCGGGAAATCCCCCTCCAGCAAAGCGCCTATTACAACCTCGGAAATGCGTTGTTCCGCCAGGGCGAGAAGGGCTTGTCGACTGATCCGCAGGCCACCATCAAGACGTGGCAGCAGTCGATCGGCGCCTATGACACCGCATTGCAGATCCGCCCGACCGATGCCGACGCAAAATTCAATCGTGGCGTCGTGCAGCGGCGGCTGGATGAGCTGCAGAAGCAGCAGAAACAGAAACAGAACGACAAGAACGACAAAAACGGTCAGAACAAACCGCAGGACAGTAAGGAGCAGAAGAGCGCGCAGAATCAGAACGGCCAGAACGGCCAGCAGGGCCAGCAGGGCCAGCAGGGCCAGCCGAATCAGCCGAACCCTCAGAGCCCGCAGGGGCAACCGAACCCGCAGCCTCCCCAGAATCAACAGGGCCAGCAGCAGCCGGCGCCGACGCAGCCCGACCCTGGCCAGCAGCCCAGCCAGCCGCCGCAACAGAAAAACGGTGCCGCGAGTCCTCAGGATATCGGCAAGCCCAATCAGATGTCACCGCTCGAGGCGGAGCAGTTGCTGGACTCGGCCAAGGGCGAAGAGCGGCATCTGGGGATTGGCCTGCGCAATGGCAAGCCCGAAAACCCCGCGGCAACACCGCTCAAGGACTGGTAGATGAAGTCTGCGGTGCGGCATTGGAGGCTGAGCTGTGTGGCCGCGCTCGTCGGGCTGCTCGCGCTGTCGGCCGGACCGGCCGTCGCGGCATCGCACGTCACGGCGACGCTGGATCCGCCTAGCTTTAGCGTCACTGAATCCGCGGAGCTGACCATTACGGTTTCCGGCGATGAAGATGCAGTACCACTCATCCCCCGCGTGTCCGGTCTGATCATCAATCCGGATGGACAGTCGAGCCAGGTTCGTCAGGTCAACGGTGCGGTCACGGCGATTTTTGCCCGTACGTATCGGGTGACGGCGAATCACGAGGGCGCCTTTACGATTCCGCCGATCCAGGTCGGCAACCTGACAACGCCGTCATTGACCGTTCACGTCGGCGCGGCGGGTACCGCAAGCCGCCCGCGTACCGGCGGCGCGGCGCCGGATTCGGATCGCGATTCTTCGGCCGCTGTGGCCAAGACACTGCGCGAGTCGATGCCGACAATGAAGGTGGTGTTGCCCAAGGGCCGGCTCTATGTGGGCGAACTGGTGCCCATCCAGATCAAGGCTTACTTTCGGGAAGGGGTGGGTGCGCGCGCGGATGGTCCGCTTGCGGCGGTCGGTGATGCCTTCACCGTGAGCGGCCTCGATAAACGCGCGACCCAGACCCAGGAAGCAATCGGCGGCGTCACCTACAACGTGCTGACCTGGAACTCGGTGCTCGGCGCGCTCAAAAGCGGCGACTATCCGGTGGCGCTGGAACTGCCGCTTACCTTGACCATTCAGGTTCCCGCCGCCGACTTGGACATGGCGTCGCGACTGCGCGCGCTGTTTGGTACCCGCGCACCGGGCGCGTTCATGGATGATTCGGTGTTTGGCGGTCTCTTCGGGCGCGCCGTTCAGAAAAGCGTCACGTTGAAGACGGACCTAACGCCGGTGACTGTGCAGCCGTTGCCGGCGGCTGACCGCCCCGCGAATTTCTCCGGTGCCGTCGGCCAGTTTCAGGTGACGAGCGAGCTGACGCCAGCCGCTGGCGCCGTGGGTGATCCGCTGACTTTCAAACTGACGATCACCGGCAAGGGCAATCTGTCCCGGGTCAGCTCCGATGCGCTGCAGAACTCAGCGCAGTGGCGGGTCTACCGTGCTGAATCAAAGGTGACGGCTGATGATGACAGCGGTCTGCAGGGCTTCAAGACCTTCTCCCAGCCGGTGGTGCCGCTACAGGCCGGGCAACTGGAACTGCCGGGGCTGTCATTCAGCTACTTTGATCCGGAGGCCGAGCGCTACGTTACACGCGAGACGCCATCCGTAAAGGTACGGGTGACTCCCGGCGCGGGCGCAACCCCGGCTGCCTCGGCGCTGCCAGCCGGCCCGCTGACCAGTGCGGTGCAAGCCGAGGACGGCGATGCGCTGGCGCCCGACGTCAGCGTCACCGGAGGCCATACCGCGACACTCGAATCGCCGGTATTGCGGCCCTGGTTTATCGCCTCGGCGGTGACGCCGCTGGTGCTGATGCTGTGCGCGGTAACACTGATCAGGCGGCATCAATTGCGCTTGGGCGATGCGGCACTGGTGCTGCACGCCGCACGTCTCGCCGCCGTCAGAATCAATCTCGAGTCCATGGCGGCGGCACTGAACCGCGGCGATCCGACCGCATTCTTCACGGCAGCCCGGCATGCGCTGCAGGAAAAACTGGCTGATATGCGGCAGCTGTCCACCGCACCACTGTCGGCCGAGGACGATGCGGAAATTCAGGCCATTCTTGCCATGGCGGAGAAGGCCATCTATGCCGGCGAAAATCCGGGGCCCGAGATGCTGCGGACGTGGCAGCGCCGGATCCTTACGCAGATGGATCGCCTGGAGGCCATCGCGTGAGAGTCTTGTGCCTTGGCCTGGTGCTGCTGCTGGTGGCATCGACGCCGCTGCGAGCCGATCAGCCAATGGTTGCCGCCGCCGCGCAGGCGGCCGCCGCCGGCGACTATGCTGCCGCCGTTCGAGACTATGAGCAGGTGCTGAACCGGGACGGGTTTTCGGCCCCGGTGTTGTTCAATCTGGGGAATGCCTGGCTGCGGCTCGGTAAGCCGGCGCGCGCGATCCTCGACTACGAGCGGGCACTGGTGTTGGCGCCGCGCAGTCCCGCCATCGAAGCAAACCTGACAGCGGCCCGCCAGCGTGCCGGGCTCGCCCCCGAAGCGATCAGCCCGTGGTTGACGGCGGCGCGCTATTTCAGTTTTGACAGCTACATCTGGGCGGCCCTGGCAGCGGTCTGGCTATTATGTGGTGCGCTAGTGCTGCTGTGTTTGAATGGCGTGGCGCGCCGGCTCGCGCGGCCGCTGATCCTGGTGGCGGCGCTGACGCTGTGCGTGAGCGCGGATGCGGCAGTCCTGTGCTGGTCGGATCTGTACCGCGCCGTGGTTATTCAAGGCCCGGCCATTTTGCATCTCGCGCCCGCCCCGTCAGCCGCTGCCAGCGGCGGCTTGCGCGAGGGGGAAGTGGTATGGCTGCAGGATCGGTACAGCGGCTTCGTTTTTGTGCGCACCGCCGATGGTCACGGTGGCTGGGTCAGTGATGCGGCGGCGGTGCCGGTGAGGGCGTCGCGACCATGACTGAACCTGCGGAAACGCCGCCCTCGGAGCTGGTCGATGTGCCCGCCGCGGAACTGGCGCCCGAGACGCTCCAGGCGCTGGTGGAGTCCTTCGTCCTGCGTGAGGGCACGGAGTACGGGGTGCATGAGGTGCCACTCGCCACCAAAGTCGCGCAGGTATTGCGGCAGCTGCAGCGGGGGGAGGCGCGGATCGTGTTTGATCCTGAGACCGAATCGGTGGACATACGCCCGGCGCGGGGCCTACGCTGATGTGACCTGGTTGCCAGGCCAAGGTGGCGTTTCAGCTCAAGGAGTTTGAAGTGCGGATGGGGTGGTGGCGCATAGCGGCGCCGGCTTTGCTGGGCGCACTGGCGCTGTCGCTGGCGAATGCGGCAGGCGCCGAGGTGTTGCCGGAGGTTGCACCCGGCCTGCCGGTCGCGCCCGTCGCAACACCAGCGCCGGAGGAGCCCCTCGAGGAAGTGTCCGTGACCGCGCTGGAGCCGCGGTATGTTGCGCCGACGCTGCGTGATCGGCTGGGGCGTATCTGGGCACCCGTCTATCTGAACGGCAAGGGCCCTTACCGGCTCGTGCTCGATACCGGTGCTAGCCATTCCGCCGTCATCGCCGATGTCGCGGCCGATCTTGGATTGCCGCCGGGGGGCGCCATGCTCCTGCACGGCGTCACCGGTTCAGCCACCGTGCCCTTCGTGACGGTCGATACCTTCGTGGTGGGCGACATGGAGGCGCACGCGAAGTGGTTGCCCATCGTTCCGGACGCACTCGGCGGGGCGGATGGCGTGCTCGGCATGGAAGGCTTGTCCGACAAGCGCATCTTCATCGACTTCATGCACGACAAGATCACGATCATCCACTCGCATATGGCGCGCGCGCCGACTGGCTACTCGACGATTCCGCTGCAGCGCTCGGCCAACGGCCTGCTGATGGCGACCGCCTATATCGATGGCATTCGCGTCAAGGCGATCATTGATACCGGCGGGCAGTCGAGCGTCGCCAATGCCGCGCTGCTGTCGGCACTTCAGGCGAGGCGTCGGTCCCGGCAACTGCATCCGGACTCGATCACCGGTGCAACGGACGATGTGCAACCGGGCCAGTGGATGCCCATTCCCAACGTGTCGCTGGGGCCGGTGACCATCCTGGGAGGCTCCATCACCGTCAGCAACCTCGACATCTTCGAGCGCTGGCAGATGACGAAGGACCCCACCATGCTGCTTGGCATCGACACGCTGGGACTACTGGACGTCCTCGTGATCGACTATCGACGCTTGGAGCTGCAGGTTATGACGCGACATAATAACTAATTGCCCTAAATGAGCCTTGGTTCGCGGTCTGCCCGAAGTGACGTAGGCATCCTCCTACAGCCATGGCCAAGGTACGCATTCAGGAATTCCGCAAGCTGCTGCTTCCCATTGAGACGGTCGTCGATGCCGTCCTGGAGCTGGATCGCTCCCATGGCGGCACGCTCGCCATTGGCAAGCTGATGGAAGCGCGCGTGGAGTCGGGCGCCCAGGCGGGGCTGACGCTGGTCGTCATGCAAGGCTCGGGCAGCGCCGCTGCCGCCGTCGAGAAGCATTACACTCTGCCGGCGGTTGCCGCGGCCGTCATACACTATTGTTTCCGGGCGCGCATCCCGCTACCGCGACAGGCGACCAAGAGCATGGAAGTGGTCCCCGAGGGCTTCCAGCTCACCATCCAGACCGTCACGGAAGTCCTGCGCCTGCATGGCGAGTTGCCGCAGGTATCGCAGCTGGAAGTGGGCGGACGGCCGGTGGACCCCATTGTCGTCACCGGCGATGCGGCGCTGGATGACCCGACCAGTCCCGATGAGGCCGCCGCGGCCGCTCCGCCCGCCGCGCCTGAATCTGCGGCGACCGCCGCAGCCTGAGGGATCGAGCCGACATAATCCGGGAACAGGCGTCCATCTGTCGGCCAACGGGCCAGTAAGTAGCAAATATTCATCTCCGCGCCCCGCGCGGTTGCCCCGTCGGGCGGCTCCTGTGTTTACAATCCCGCTCGATGAAGAACAAGAAGGCCGCAGACCAGGCCCCACCTGAGCGTCGCATTGCCACAGAGCGACGCTCGCGGACGCTGCGTTCCTTGGCCAAGGGCAGTTTCAAGCGCCGCCGCCACGGGCCTCGCCGGGTCAAAGACGCCAGCATTGCCGGGACCGACTGGTACGCGCCGCAGTGGCTTGCCGCAGCGCTGCTCATCCTGATCCTGTGTTTCGCCGATGCGCTGCTGACGCTGACGCTGTTGGGCCATGGCGCGCACGAGGCCAATCCGCTCATGGATACCATCGTCCACGATGATGGCCGCAGTTTCGTGGCCTATAAATTCGGCCTGACCGCGACCGGCGTCATCGTGCTGATCATGCTCGCGCGGGTACGGGCATTCGGTCTTCTGCCGGTCAGCCTGCTGCTGTACGGGGTGCTGGCGGCGTACGTGTGGCTGGTCACTTACGAATTCATCATGCTGCGACACGCGGTGCCCGGCTACTTCTAGAGTCGGCCTCCGGGTGGCATTCGGTCGTGGCCGTGATGCGTTTCATAGCAAGCCCGGTTACGTTAAACTTATCCTTTGCCGCTTGCCTTCCAACCAGGGTCTGGAGTGAACAGCAGCCTGCCTCGTCGCGGGAACGGGTCCGCGCCCCCTGCGCCAACCCTTACTGAGCACCCCCCGAATGCTTGAATCCACACCTCTTTATGGCGGAAACGCCGACTATCTTGAAGGCCTGTACGAGCAGTACCTGGCTGATCCCGGCGCTGTTCCGGCGCAATGGCGCAGCTACTTCGATGGTCTAGGCCCCCGGCCGCAGGCCGAGCGTGCCCACGGACCGGTCATCGCCGGCATCGCGGCACGCGCCACTCAGGCCCCGGTGCAGGCCATCGCGGCCACCGCGGGCGATGCCTCCGGCGGGGCGAAACAGGCCGCAGTCTCGCGCCTCATCCAGATCTGGTCGAACCGCGGCCATCTGATTGCGAAACTTGACCCATTGGGGTTGATGAAGCGCGAGCGCCCCAATGTGCTGGAGCTCGCCTACTTCGGGCTCAGCGATGCGGATCTGGACACGGAGTTCTTCACGGCCACCCGCAACGGCGCCATCCCCAAACGCATGAAGCTGCGCGCCATCCTGGCGACTCTGGAAGCCATGTACTGCGGCACCATCGGTGCCGAATTCGCCCATGTCTCCCAGTCCGACGAGCGCCTGTGGCTGCAGGACCAATTCCAGTCCGGGCAGTTGAATCGCCTCTACAGCACCGAAGAGCGTCGCAACATCCTGTGGCAGCTCACCTGTGCGGAGGGCCTGGAGCGATACCTGCACACCAAGTACGTGGGCCAGCGGCGCTTCTCACTGGAGGGCGGTGAGTCACTCATTCCGCTCTTGGATGACGTCATCCAGCAGTCCGGTGCGGCCGGCGTGGAGGAGATGGTCATCGGCATGGCCCATCGCGGCCGGCTGAACGTACTGGTGAACCTCCTGGGCAAATCGCCCGCGGACATCTTCTCCGAGTTCGAAGGCAAGTACGATATCGCCCATCTGCAGGGCTCGGGCGATGTGAAGTATCACAAGGGCTTCTCCTCGGACCTTAAGACCGCCGCCGGAAATGTGCACGTCGCCCTCGCCTTCAATCCGTCCCACCTGGAGGTCGTCAATCCGGTAGTCGAGGGCTCGGTGCGGGCCCGCCAGGAACGTCGCGGTGACACGACGGGCGCGAAGGTGCTGCCGATCCAGATTCATGGTGACGCCGCATTCTCCGGCCAAGGCGTCGTCACGGAGACGCTGCAGCTGTCGCAGACACGGGCCTTCTATACCGGCGGCACGCTGCACATCATCATCAACAACCAGGTCGGCTTCACGATCTCGGACCCGCGCGATGCGCGTTCAACCATGTACTGCTCGGACGTCGCGAAAATGCTCGAGGCGCCGATCTTCCACGTCAACGGGGATGATCCGGAGGCGGTGGTATTTGTCGGGCGTCTGGCCTTGGCGTACCGCGCGAAATTCAAGAAGGACGTGGTCATCGACCTGGTGTGCTATCGCCGCCTGGGCCACAACGAGGCGGACGAGCCCGCCGCGACGCAGCCGGTCATGTACAAGGTCATTCGCCAGCATCCGACCACGCGGCAGATCTACGCGGAGCAGCTGGCGAGCGCGGGCGTTGTGAGCGCCGCCGATGCCGCACAGATGATCGACCAGTATCGCAGCGGACTGGATGAAGGCCGCCCGCAGGCGCGGGCCTCGCTGGGCCTCATCGGCAACAAGTACACGGTGGATTGGACCAAGTACGCGCACGTGGACATGAAGGAGCGCGTGCAGACCAACGTGACGCCGGAGCGGCTGGCCAATCTCGGCAAGCGTATCGTTGCTCGTCCGGAAGGTTTTGTGCTGCATCCGCGCGTGGCGCAGGTCATCGCCAACCGGGAAAAAATGCTGGCCGGGGAGATGCCGCTCGACTGGGGTTGCGCCGAGAACCTGGCATACGCCGCGTTGCTGGAGGATGGCTTCAGTGTCCGCCTGGTCGGCCAGGATGTGGGCCGCGGCACTTTCTTTCACCGTCACGCCGTGCTGCACGATCAGAATACGGATGCGACCTACGTGCCGCTGCAGCATGTGCTGCCCCATCAGCCGCGATTTGACGTCTACGACTCGGTGCTCTCGGAGGAGGCGGTGCTCGGATTCGAATACGGCTACTCGACCACCGAGCCCAATGCGCTCGATATCTGGGAGGCCCAGTACGGCGATTTCGCCAACGGTGCCCAGATCATCATCGACCAGTTCATCAGCTCGGGTGAGTCGAAGTGGGGGCGCCTGTGCGGCCTGGTGCTGTTCCTGCCGCATGGTTACGAGGGCGCGGGTCCCGAGCATTCCTCGGCGCGCCTCGAGCGCTTCCTGCAGCTGTGCGCCGAGAACAACATGCAGGTGTGCGTGCCCTCGACGCCCGCGCAGATGTTCCACATGTTGCGGCGACAGATGCTGCGCGCGTTCCGCAAGCCGCTCATCGTCATGACGCCCAAGAGCATGCTGCGCAACGAGCTGTCGGTGTCGTCGCTCGCGGATCTGACCAAAGGCGCGTTTGCCGCGGTGATCGATGAGACGGATGATCTGGTTCCTGCCCAAGTGCGGCGCCTCGTGTTCTGCAGCGGCAAGGTCTACTGGGACCTGCTGAAGGCGCGGCGCAGTGAAAATCTGCGCGATGTCGCGCTGCTGCGCATCGAGCAGCTGTATCCCTTCCCCAGCGAAGGCTATGAGGCCGCGATCAGGCGCTACACCAATGTGCGCGATATCGTCTGGTGCCAGGAGGAGCCGCAGAACCAGGGAGCCTGGCACCAGATCCGCCATCGGCTGGAGGCGCTGAGCCACCATGCGGTGCTGTACGCGGGCCGCGCCCCCGCCGCGGCTCCGGCCACGGGTCTTGCGAAAATCCATGAGACCGAGCAGAAGCGGCTGATAGAGGCTGCCTTGCACGCCGCGGCCGTGAGCGGCATTCGCAAGAGTTCCAACGACCGCAATTGAGCTGCTGGAGAGTGTGATGAGTACTGAGATCCTGGTCCCGGCTTTGCCGGAATCCATCGCCGATGCGACCCTGGTTGCCTGGCACAAGCAGCCCGGCGAGTCGTTCAAGCGCGATGAGAACCTGGCGGACCTGGAGACCGACAAGGTCGTACTGGAAGTGCCGGCGCCGGCAGACGGTGTGATGGGCGAGCAGAAGTTCGCGGTCGGCGCCACCGTGACAGCGGGTCAGGTACTCGCGGTAATCAATGCGGGAGCAGCACCCGCCGCGTCCGCCAAGGCCGCAGCCCCTGTTGCGGCTGCGAATGCTCTCGCCAAGGCCGCGCCCGCGGCGGCCAAGGCTCCCGCCTCGGGCACGACCGCCAAGCTCAGCCCCAGTGCTCGGCGGCTGGTCGAGGAGAACAAGATTGATCCCGCAAGCGTTGCCGCGACCGGTCGCGATGGGCGCCTGACGAAAGCGGATGTCGCAGGCTTCCTCGACCAGAAGCCGGCGGCTGCGGCACCGACAGCGCCAGCTGCGGCGGAGCCCGCCACCGCCAAGCCTGCGCCGGTTCCCGCGGGTCCGCGCAGCGGGCGCGCCGAGCAGCGCGTTCCGATGAGCCGTCTGCGCCAGCGCGTGGCGCAACGCCTGGTCGAGGCGCAATCCACGCAGGCGCTGCTCACATCCTTCAATGAGGTGGACCTTGGCGCGGTTCAGGAGCTGCGCGCCCGCTACAAGGACAAGTTCGAGAAAACCTTGGGTGTGAAGCTCGGCTTCATGTCCTTCTTCGTCAAGGCGACGATCGAGGCGTTGAAGAAATTCCCGGTGGTGAACGCCTCGGTGGACGGGGGCGACATCATTTATCACGAGTTCTACGACATCGGCGTCGCGGTCTCGACCGACCGTGGCCTGATGGTGCCGATCGTGCGTGATGCGGACCAGAAGAGCTTCGCGGACATCGAAAAGGAAATCACGGCCTACGCCACCCGGGCGCGCGCCGGCCAGATCGCCATCGAGGACATCACGGGCGGCACCTTCACCATTACCAACGGCGGGGTCTTCGGCTCGCTGCTCTCGACCCCCATTGTAAATGCGCCGCAAAGCGCCATCTTGGGGATGCACAAGATTCAAGACCGTCCGATGGTGGTGAACGGCAAGATCGAGATCCGGCCCATGATGTATCTGGCGGTGACGTACGATCACCGCATTATCGATGGCCGCGATGCCGTGCAGTTCCTGGTCGCAATCAAGGACAGTCTTGAGGATCCCGGCCGCATGCTGCTCGGCCTTTAAGCGGGAGTTTTCATGGCTGATTCGTTTGACGTCATCGTGATCGGGGGCGGCCCGGCCGGCTATCCGGCGGCCATCCGCGCCGCACAGAACGGCCTGTCGGTCGCCTGCATCGATGAATGGAAGAACCACGATGGCAGCTTCGCCTTCGGCGGTACCTGCCTGAACGCGGGCTGCATTCCCTCCAAGGCCCTGCTGGAATCCACCGAGCTGTATCACCGCGCCCGCGAGGAGTTTGCGCAGCATGGCATCCAGGCGCCCGGCGTCACCATGGATGTGGGCACCATGCACAAACGCAGATCCGGCATCGTCAAGAAGATGACCGACGGCGTCATGGCGCTGCTCAAGGGCGCCGGCGTGACTCCATTGCAGGGGCATGGCCGGCTGCTCCCCGGCAAGCAGGTCGAGTTCAAGTCACACCAAGGCGAGCTGCGGACGCTCTCGGCCCGCAATGTGGTGCTGGCCACCGGTTCAACGCCCATCGAGCTTAAGTCCGCGCCCTTTGATGGCAAGCGCATCATCGACTCCTGGGGGGCGTTGGAACTGCCCGCCGTGCCGAAGCGCTTGGGGGTCATCGGGGCCGGAGTCATTGGGTTGGAACTGGGCAGCGTCTGGCGCCGCCTCGGCAGCGAGGTCGTGGTGCTCGAGGCCCTGGACAGTTTCCTGGCGATCGCCGATCAGCAGCTGGCCAAAGAGGCGGCCAAGCAGTTCAAGAAGCTCGGCATGGATATTCGCACCGGCGCCAAAGTCACCGGCGCCGTGGTCAAGGGCGAGGTCGTCCAGGTCAGCTATACCGATGCCAAGGGCGAGCAGTCGCTCGAGGTCGACACGCTGGTGGTCGCCGTCGGGCGCCGCCCCTTTACCGACGGGCTCTTGGCGGAAGGTACGGATGTGCAGCGCGATGCGCGCGGCTTTATCAGCGTCGATGACAAGTGTCGCACGAACGTGGCAGGCGTCTGGGCCATCGGTGATGTAGTGCGCGGGCCCATGCTGGCGCACAAAGGCAAGGAGGAGGGCATCATGGTGGCGGACCTCATTGCCGGCCATTACGGTGAGGTCAACTATCGCATCGTGCCCTCGGTGATCTACACCGCACCGGAGATCGCCTGGGTCGGTGAAACAGAGGAGCAGGTCAAGGCGAGTGGACGGGCCTACAAAGTGGGCGTATTTCCGTTCATGGCGAGCGGCCGGGCGCGCGCCATGGAAGCCACCCAGGGATTTGCCAAGCTGATCGCCGACAAGGCGAGTGATGAGATCCTGGGCGTGCACATCATCGGTCCGCTGGCCGGCGAGCTCATCGCCGAGGCGGTACTGGCGATGGAGTATTCCGCGAGTACCGAGGATCTGCAGCGGACCATGCACGCTCATCCGACGCTGTCGGAGGCGCTGCACGAGGCGGCATTGGCCGCCGACAAGCGTGCGATCGACAACCTCAACCGTTAGGGCGTCACAGCCGTGACAGCAGCGCCGGCGTTTGCCGCTATCCAAGCCGCCCGGGCGCGGATCGCGGGCAGCGTGCGCTGCACGCCCATACTGCGCAGCGATTTTCTGGACGAAGAGCTCGGCGCGCAGCTGTATTTCAAGTGCGAGAACCTCCAGGTCACGGGGGCGTTCAAGGCCCGCGGGGCATTCAACGCCGTGCTGAACCTGCCGCAGGCTTTGGCCGCCCGCGGCGTCGTGACGCATTCATCGGGCAACCACGGCGCGGCATTGGCACTGGCCGCGCGCAGCCGCGGCATTGCGGCCTATGTGGTCGCGCCGCGAACCACGCCCGCCAGCAAGCAGCAGAACATGCTGCGCTATGGCGCCAAGCTGCAGCTGTGTGAGCCCACCCTGGCGGCGCGCCAGGCGGCGGCGGAGCGGATCATTGCGGACACCGGTGCGACCCTGATCCATCCCTTCGACAATGCCGACGTCATGGCCGGGCAGGGTACGGTGGCGCTGGAACTGCTGGAACAGGTGCCGCAACTGGATGCGATCGTCTGCCCCATCGGCGGCGGCGGTCTGATCAGCGGCACCGCGGTCGCCGCTCATGGCATCGATCCGCGGATCCGGATCCTGGGCGCCGAGCCGCTCGGCGCGGACGATGCCCAGCGCTCCAAGAACGCGGGCGCCATCACCCCGGTCATGCAGCCGCACTCATTGGCCGACGGCCTGCTCGCGACGCTCGCGCCCAGTACCTTCGAGGTCATCCGCAGCCAGGTGCACGCGGTGGGGACGGTGACCGAGGAGGACATCGTGGCGGGGATGCGCCGGGTCTGGGAGGAGCTGAAGATCATCATCGAGGCATCATCGGCGGTGCCGCTGGCCGCGCTTCTGAATGGCGCCTTGCCCATCGCCGGCCAACGCGTCGGCATTGTGCTCACCGGCGGCAACGTCGATCTGCAACGGCTGCCCTGGAAGCAGGACTAGCCATCCCGCAGCGCACCATCAGCGGGTTCGGCGCACCTCGGAGACATTGGGCACGCTTTGCAGCCGCCGGATCAGCTTCGCGAGCTGCTCAAGATTGCCCACGCCCAGACGGAAGGCGACCCGCGCGATGCGGTCCTCGTCCGTCAGGGTGTTCATGCCCTCGATGCTCAGATGTTCCTGGGCCACTACATCCGTGATGTCGCGCACCAGTCCGCGACGGTCGTAGGCAAACACCACCAGCTCCACCTCGATCAAGGCCTGATCGGCACTGGACCATTCCACTTGCAACATGCGTTCAGGCTTCTCGGCACGCATGCGGGCAAAATTGCGGCAATCGTCCCGATGGATGGTGACGCCGCGACCCACGGTGATATAGCCCACGATGGGCTGAGGGCGCAGCGGCGCGCAACAGCTCGCCAGGGTGATGGGCAGATCACCGACCCCCTCGATGTCGATCGGGTTGCGCCGCGCGGCGGTGACGGGCCGCGCCCGGCGCACCGGCAGTTCGGGGGTCGCGGGACGGATCAGTCGCAGCAGCGCCTGCGCCAATTGCGTGGCGGTGATCTCCCCTTCGCCCAGCAGCTGGTAGAACTCGTCCTCGTCGTGGGCGCGAAGCTGGGTGATGAGCTCGGGCAGCAGGGCGTCATCGGCGCCGGCGCGCACCATTTCCCGCTCGGCGATGGAGCGGCCGGCATTGCGGTTGTCGCCCGCATCCTGGCGCCGGAACCAGGCCCGCACTTTGGTGCGGCTGCGGGAGGAGGCGAGGTACCCCAGTTCCGGGGCCAGCCAGTCACGACTGGGCGCCGGGTGCTTGCCGGGGATGATGTCCACGACCTCGCCGTTGCCCAGTTGATAGGTGAGCGGCACGATGCGGCCGTTGACCTTGGCACCGCGACAGCGGTGGCCGAGGTTGCTGTGCACCTGGTAGGCGAAGTCGAGCGGTGTGCCGCCGCGCGGCAGCTCGACGACCTCGCCCTTGGGCGTCAGCGCATAGATGTGATCGGCGAAGATCTGGCCGCGCAGGCTCTCGAGCACGTCGGGTTCATCCTGCGGCTGTTCACCCGGATGCAGCAGGCGCCGCACCGCTTCGATCTTGCGCTGGTATTCGACATCGTGCGCGCCGCCCTCCTTGTACTGCCAGTGGGCGGCGATGCCGAGCTCGGCATGTTCATGCATTTCGCGGGTGCGGATCTGGATCTCGACGCTGCGCTCCTCCGGACCGATCACGGCGGTGTGGATGGAACGGTAGTGATTGTCCTTCGGGGTCGCGATGTAGTCATCGAACTCGGCCGGTATGTATTGCCAGTTGCCGTGCACGACGCTCAGTGCCGCGTAGCAGTCGGCCACGCAGGCCACGACGATGCGCACCGCTCGCACGTCGAAGATCTGATCGAACGGCAGATGCTTGCGCAGCATCTTGCGGTAGATGCTGAAGATATGCTTGGGCCGGCCGTGCACCTCGGCCGTGACGCCGGTGGCCGCCAGATCCCGGCGCAAACCGGCGCAGAAGTCCTCGATATAACGCTCCCGATCGGCACGCTTCTCGTTGAGCGCGCCGGCGAGGCGTTTGTATTCCTCGGGCTCGAGGTACCGGAACGCGAGGTCCTCGAGCTCCCACTTGACCTGCCAGATCCCCAGCCGGTTCGCCAGCGGCGCGAAAATCGCCCGCACTTCGGTGGCGAGGCGCTCGCGCTCGGGAATCTCCAGGTCGCGTGCGTGCCGCAGGCGTACCAGCGCTTCGGCCAGGCGCGCCAGCACCAGTCGCTGATCGCCGACCACCGCCAGCAGCATCTTGCGGACGGTCTCCGCCTGCTGGGCATCCAGCCCGCGCTCCGGCGCCCAGTCGCGTGACAGTCCAATCTCACCTAGCCGCTGCAGATCAATTGCCACCCGCGCCGCGCCGGCACCGAGCAGCCGCTCGAGACTCTCGGGCGTGACCCCGGCACGCCCCAGCATCGGCTGCGCCAGCACCGCGGCTGCCAACTGCGCATCGCCCGTCAGGGCGCCAATTACTTCGGCAGCCTCCGTGGCGAGCGCTATGGCGGCCTCAGGCGCATCGCTCGCGGGCGTCACGGCCGCGCGCATGTCGGCAATGGCGCTGCGCAGTTCCGGGGGACAAAGTTGGGCGGCTTCCACGGCCCGTTCTCCTCGCGGCCTTCAAGGACGCGCGGCGTGTCGCTGCGCGCAGAATGCAGCTATCATACCTGCCTCAGTCGCGGGCTGTGCCTGCAGCATTAATAACAGTGCAATACGAAGGCTATGGACCGGGCGGCACTGCCGTTTTAATCGAGTGCTCCGCGCAGGAGCGCCATGACTTAGCCGCGCACCTGCGTCGGGTTTTCGCCGCCCACGGGGGCCACCTGGGGGCCGCAGGGTCGGTGTCCTACCTGTTCGCCAGGACCGGCATATTGACCTACGCGGACCAACCGGTGCTGGCGGAACTGGCGCTGGCGGCGGGGGCCGAAGATGTGCACGCGGGCGGCGGAGGCATTGAGATTCTCACTGATCCGGATGATTTTCTGAGCATACGGGAGCGGCTTTCCGCCGCCGGGTTTATCCCCCTGAGCGCGCAGATCACCCAGCGCGCGGCCACCACCGTGGACCTCACTGGCGCGGATGCGCAGGCCATGCGCACCTTCGTGGCGGGCCTCGGCAACGTGGCTGCGGTGCAGGGGATTTACACCAATGCGCGGTATTGTTGAATGAGTTCGTGGCGGCAGTTTGACCCGGATGCCATCGCCCGCCAGGTGCCGCTGAGCCGCGCCGCACGGGTGCGGGTGCTGGGCATCGATCCGGGCTCGCGACGCACGGGCTTCGGCGTCATCGACTGCGAAGGCAATGCCCCGACCCACGTGGCGCATGGCTGCATCGCTGCGCAGGGTGAGGCCATGGCCGCGCGGTTGCGGGCGATATTCGAGGGCATCGACCGGCTGATTGCCGACTACCAGCCCGATGAAGTCGCCATCGAACGGGTTTTCGTGAACCGCAATGTGGACAGCGCCATGAAGCTTGGCCAGGCGCGCGGCGCGGCGCTGTGCGCGGTGCCGGCGGGAACCTCGGTGTTCGAGTATGCGCCGCGCGCCATCAAGCTCGCGGTGGTCGGCTCCGGGGCCGCGGAGAAGTCGCAGGTGGCGCACATGATGAAGGTGCTGCTGCAGCTGACTGCAGTGCCGCCCGCCGATGCGGGCGATGCGCTGGCAGTGGCCATGTGCCATGCGCACTCACGGCGTCTGCAGCTGCTGGTGAGCCTGTGATCGGATTCCTGCACGGGCGGATCGCCGCCAAGACGGCTCCAGCGGTGACTGTGGATGTGGGCGGTGTCGGCTATGAGCTCGAGGCGCCCATGTCCACGTTCCTGAATCTGCCGGCGGTGGGTGAGACGGTCCATCTGATCACCCACTTGGTGGTGCGCGAGGATGCCCACATCCTGTATGGATTCGCCACCGAGGAGGAGCGGCGCCTGTTCAGAAATCTGCTCAAGGTCTCGGGGGTCGGTCCGAAGATGGCCCTGGGTGTCCTCTCGGGCATGAGCGTCGAGGGCTTCAGCCGCTGTGTGCTGGCCGAGGACGTGTCGACCCTGACCCGCATTCCGGGCATCGGCCGCAAGACCGCGGAGCGGCTGATTATCGAAATGCGCGATCGGGTGAAGAGCCAGCCGGCGCTACCCGGTGCCCTGGGCAGGCCCCCGGCCAGCGATCCGCAGAGTGAGGCGTTCGATGCGCTGGTGGCGCTGCAGTACAAGCCGGCCGAGGCGACCCGACTGCTCAAGGGCATCGCCGCCGGCATCCACACCACCGAGGAACTCATCCGGCTCGCCCTGCAGGGCGCAATCCATGAGTGAGCGCATGACCAGCACCACCGCGCAGTCCGGTGAGGAGCAGCAGGACCGTGCCATCCGCCCGCAGCATCTGTCCGACTACGTCGGCCAGGCGCATGTGAAGCGACAGATGGAGATTTTCATCACGGCGGCGCGCCAGCGCTCCGAGGCGATGGACCATGTGCTGATCTTCGGACCCCCGGGCCTGGGCAAGACGACGCTGGCGAATATCATCGCGGTGGAGTTGGGCGTCAATCTGCGACAGACCTCAGGTCCGGTGCTGGAGCGTCCGGCGGATCTGGCCGCGCAGCTGACCAATCTGCAGCCCCGCGATGTGCTGTTCATCGATGAGATCCATCGCCTGAGCCCCATCGTCGAGGAGGTGCTGTATCCGGCGCTCGAGGATTGCCAGCTCGACATCATGATCGGCGAGGGCCCCGCGGCGCGCTCCATCAAATTGAAGCTGGCACCGTTCACACTGGTCGGCGCCACGACCCGCGCGGGCCTTTTGACCTCACCGTTGCGCGACCGGTTCGGCATCGTGCAGCGCCTGGAGTTCTACAGTGTCGAGGAGCTGCAGCACATCGTGACGCGCTCCGCCGGCATCCTCGATGTGCCGATCGTGCCGGCGGGCGCCGCCGCCATCGCGGCGCGCTCGCGCGGCACACCGCGTATTGCTAACCGGCTGCTGCGCCGGGTGCGCGATTTTGCGCAGGTGCGTGCGGATGGCCGCATCGATGAGAACATCGCGGTGGCGGCGCTCGGCATGCTCGACATCGACCATCAGGGCTTTGATCCGCTCGACCGCAAGGTGCTGCGGACCATCATCGAGAAGTTCGGCGGCGGCCCGGTGGGCATCGACAGTGTCGCCGCGGCCATCGGCGAGGAGCGCGGCACGCTCGAGGATGTGATTGAGCCGTTCCTGATCCAGCAGGGCTTCCTCATGCGCACGGCCCGCGGCCGCGTGGCCACACGCACCGCCTACCTGCATCTTGGAGTGGCCGTGCCGGCCCATGTCAGCGCCACACTGCCGATCTTTCCGGAGGATGCGTGAAGCAGTTTTCCTGGCGGACTCGCGTGTACTGGGAAGATACCGATGCCGGCGGAGTGGTCTATTACGCCAACTACCTGCGCTTCATGGAACGCGCGCGAACGGAATGGCTGCGTACCCTGGGCTTCTGTCAGCGGGATCTGGCACTCAATCACGGTGTGCTGTTTGCGGTGACGCGGGTGCGCATTGATTACCGCAGGCCCGCGCGGCTGGATGATGAACTGTCTGTCACTTGCGATCCGCGCACCGTGGGTGCAGCGTCGGTGTCCTTTGCGCAGAACATCCTGCGGGTGTCGAGCGCTACGCGAACCGATGCCGCGGAGCTGCCCGGCGCGTTTGATCCGGCGCCGGGTGTGTTGACCGAGGCGGAAGTACGCATCGCATGCCTGGACGCACGCACGTTCCGGCCGCTGCGAACGCCAGAATTTCTGTTGAGCGCCTTCGCGGCGCAGGAGAAGCTTTAGGATGCCAGCTGATCTGTCGATTATCCGTCTGATTGTACAGGCCAGTATTCCGGTGCAGTTCGTACTGGCACTGCTGGCCTTCGCCTCCCTGATGTCCTGGGCGATCATTTTCAACAAACGCGCGGTGATCCGGCGCGCCCGCCGCGAGGCGGATCAGTTTGAAACCAGTTTCTGGTCGGGCGGAGATCTCGCCCAGCTGTATCGAAGCGTGGAGTCCAAGGGTCGCACCACGGGCATGGCCAGCATCTTCGAGATGGGATTCCGCGAGTTCGCCCGCATGCGCCAGCAAGGGTCGGTGCCGGTGGACCAGTTGTTGGACGGCGCACGCCGCTCCATGCGCGTGGCGCAGCTGAAGGAGATCGATCGGCTGGAACAGAGTCTCTCGACGCTCGCGACGGTGGGTTCGACCAGTCCTTACGTGGGCCTCTTTGGCACGGTGTGGGGCATCATGAGCGCGTTCTCCTCGCTCGGGAATGCGCAGCAGGCTACCCTCGCCATGGTGGCCCCCGGTATCTCCGAAGCATTGATCACCACGGCGATCGGTCTGTTCGCGGCGATTCCGGCGGTGGTCGCCTTCAATCAATTCGCGGACCAGGTCGGCCGGCTGGAAGTGCGCTACGACGCCTTCACCGAGGAGTTCTCCTCGATCCTGCAGCGGCACGCGGCGCGCAAGCACGCCGGAGAGGCTTAACACCATGGCCCAGCAGTTATCGCGCGGACGGCGGCTGATGGGTGAGATCAATGTGGTCCCCTACATCGATGTCATGCTGGTGCTGCTCATCATCTTCATGGTGACCGCACCGCTGCTCATGCAGGGGGTCAAGGTCGATCTGCCGAAGGCCAACTCCGAGCCGCTGACGGCGGATCTGCTGCGGAACAACAACCCCCTGGTACTGTCCATTGACCGGGAGGGCAGGTTCTATCTGAACATGGGCGGTGATCCGCATCTGCCGATCGATGAGGCCGCGGTGGCAACCCGTGCGGCGGCAGCGCTGCAAAAACAGGCGGATCTGCCCGTCTTGTTGAAGGCTGATTATCGTATTGAGTACGGACGGGTCATGGCGGCGATGGTGATACTGCAGCATGCGGGCGCGCGCAAGGTCGGCTTTGTGAGTGATCCGCTGCCCGATACAAGGGGCCGCAACTGACAGCGCCTGCCGCCAACTCCAGGCAGGCTGAGGACAGTCGCTGGGTGTCGATTGGATGGTCCGTGCTGCTGCACGGTGCCTTGGTGGCAGTACTGGTGTACGGGTATTTTCAATTTCGCCGGCCGCCGCCCCCGATCAGCGCGCTGGCGATCGATGCCACGGTAGTGTCCCAGGCCACGCTGGATGCGGCGCATCGCCCGCCGGCCCCTCCGCAGCCGGTCCCGGCGCCGAGTCCGCCGCCGCAGGTAGCAGTGCCCCCACCGCCGGATCCGGCCGCGCAACAGGCCGCGGCGCAGGCCGAGGCCGAGCACCAGGCCGCCGCCGAGCGAGCTGAGGCAGCCCAGGAGCATGCAGCGGCGGCCCGCAAGCGCGCCGCGGCCGAGGAGGCGGAGAGCGCGGCCAAGGCGCAGCGCGAGGCGCAGGCCAAAGCCAAAGCGAAGGCCGCGGAAGAGCAGGCAGCCCGCCGGGTTGCCGAAGCGCAGGCGAAGGCAGCCGCCGCGGCCAAGACGCAGGCGGCCGCGACCCAGGCCGATCTGCAGCGCACTATTGCCGCCGAGGAACGGCTGGACGCCGCACGCGCCAGCGGCGCCCTGTCGAGCTGGGCACAGCAGATCCAGGCCCGTATCCAGCGCGCGTGGATCCGGCCCCCTTCAGCGCGTTCGGGGCTGGACTGCACCTTGTACGTGACGCAGGTACCGGGCGGCGAGGTCGCCAGCGTGAGGCTCGGCACCTGCAACGGGGATGACGCCGTGAAGCAGTCCATTGTGGACGCCGCCTATCGCGCCTCTCCGTTGCCGCCGCCGCCCGACCCGAACCTGTTTGAACGCAACCTTGAAGTCAATTTCCGACCCACCGACTGATGAACCAATGAACAAAGACTCTTCGATGCGAACCTTGTGGTGTGCGGCGCTGCTGTGTCTGTCAGCATGGCCGGCCGTGACCCTCGCGCAGCTGAAAATCGACATCACCTCGGGCGTCACCGACCCGATTCCGGTCGCCATCGTGCCCTTCGCCAGCAGCGCCGGCGCCGACAACGGGATCGATGTCGCGCAGATCATTCAAAGCGATCTGGAGGGCACGGGACGGATCAAGGCCATGCCGCGCACCGCCATGACATCCACGCCGTCGCGTGCGCAGGACGTGCAGCTGGCGGCGTGGAAGAGCGCGGGCAACGACTATGTGGTGGTGGGGCGTGTCACGCCGCTGGCCGCCAATCAGGTTGCCGTTGATTTTGAGCTGTTGAACGCCCTGACCGGTCAGCAGCTGGCGAATCCGCGTTTTACGGGCACACCGGCCGCCGTGCGCGATGCCGCGCATCGCTGCAGCGATGTCATCTATGAAAAGATCCTTGGCGTACGCGGCGCGTTCGCGACGCGCATTGCCTATGTGTCAGTGGATGGGCAGCCGCCCGCGCAGCGTTACCAGCTGATCGTCGCCGATGCGGATGGCGCCAATGCCCGGGTGATCCTCGAGTCGCATCAGCCGATGATGTCGCCGGCGTGGTCACCGGATGGTCAGTGGCTGGCGTACGTCTCATTTGAGAACAGGCGCTCCGCAATCTACGTGCAGCAGGTAAGCAGTGGCCAGCGCCGGCTGGTTTCCGGTCGCGTGGGGATCAACGGCGCGCCGGCCTGGTCGCCCGATGGCAAGAAGCTCCTGGTGACCCTGGGCGGCAGCGCCGGGACCCCCAACCTCTATGTCCTGGACCTGGGCACTCAGCAGCTGACGCGCCTGACCGACGGACCCGCCATCGACACCGAAGGGGCGTGGGCGGCGGACGGGCAATCGGTGTACTTCACGTCTGACCGTTCGGGCGGACCGCAGATCTACCGCATCGGCATCGAGCCGGGCGCCAGGCCCCGGCGCGTCACCTTCGGCGGCTCCTACAACGCACGGCCGCGTCTGTCCCCGGACGGTACGCAGCTGGTGATGGTGACGCAGGACGGACCCAACTACCGCATCGCCGTGCAGGACCTGAGCAGCGGCACGGTGCGGGTGCTTTCGCATGGGCGGCTGGATGCCTCGCCGAGCTTCGCGCCCAACGGCGCCATGATCATTTATTCGGGAATCGAGGGCGGCCACAGCATCCTGCAGCGAGTGTCGGTGGACGGCCTGACTTCGCAGCGCCTGCGCGCCGATGCGGCCGAAGTGCGCGAGCCGGTGTGGGCACCATTTAGCCGGCCTGCAGGCTGATGTGATACAAGTTTTGCGCTATTTGATGGAGAGAGCACGATGCGAAAGATATTGAGCCTGATGTTGCTGGTGACGGTGATGGCCCTCGGGGCCTGCTCCCACAAACCGCCCATTAAGGATACGACGCCGGCTGCCAGCCAGGTGCCGGGTCCCGGTGCCCAAAGCGATGGCGCCGCAGCCAATGGCGCCGCCGGGGGTGCGGGAGCGGGCGCCGCGGGCAGTGACGTGGATGTTGCAGGCCCGCAGGAAGGCATCCTGGCGCAGCGGATCATCTACTTTGCCTTCGACAGCAGCGATATCTCCGGTGATGGCACGGCCCTGGTCGCAGCCCATGCGCACTACCTGGTCGCGCACCCCAATCTGCACGTCCGGCTCGAAGGCAATACGGATGAGCGCGGCTCGCGCGAGTACAACATCGGCCTGGGCGAGCGTCGCGCCCAGGCCGTGCGCCGCTCGATGCTGCTGCAGGGGGTTGCGGAAACACAGTTGAGCACTGTCAGTTACGGGGCGGAGCGGCCCGCGGTGGACGGCCATGATGAATCCGCGTGGTCCAAGAACCGTCGTGTCGTCATCAACTACGTGCAATGACCAGCAAGGGAGGCGTCATGCGCGACCAACCATTGAGGAGCGTTCGCTGGCTGCTGACCGCAACCTGCGTGGTCTGGCTGGCAGGGTGCGCGACGACCCCGGAGGAAGACCCGGTCCTGCAGGGCAAGCTCAGCGATCTGGACTCACGCACGACCACGATTGAGCGGGTGGTGCAGAACCAGAGCCTGCTGAGTCTGGCGCAGCGGGCCGATCAGCTGCAGAACGAACTCAGCGTCCTGCGCGGTCGTATCGAGGTGCTGGAGAATGCCAATGAGACGCTGCGCAAACAGCAGCGCGACCTGTACGCGGATCTGGACAAGCGGATCGCGGGCCAAGCGGCGGCGGCTCCTGCGGCCACCGGTCAACCCACCGCTGGCGCGGGGGCGGATCAGGCGGCTTATAACCAGGCGTTCGACATACTGAAGGCCGGTAAGTACGTTGATGCCATCACTGCCTTTCAGCAGTTCCTGCAGTCCTGGCCGCAAAGCGCGTTGGCGGACAATGCCCAGTACTGGCTGGGCGAGTCCTATTACGTGACGCGGGACTTTCAAAGTGCCGCCGCGGCGTTTCAGACTCTGCTCGACCGCTGGCCTGATTCACGTAAGGCGCCGGATGCCTTGCTGAAG
>Ga0210391_10000547_pt1 | contig 38717 bp, 34 predicted proteins | sample IncBWC12OmetaG_FD_160573 | JGI IMG/M metagenome (GOLD analysis project Ga0210391, IMG submission 160573) | Forest soil microbial communities from Barre Woods Harvard Forest LTER site, Petersham, Massachusetts, United States - Inc-BW-C-12-O ...
GAAGAGCGCCTGCGGCACTTAGGCATGCTCGCGGCGACATTCAAGAACAAATAGACTGCCGCGCGCGCTCCGCCGTCGATCGCGTTATCAAAGCCCGTGGGCTGTGGGCTGTGGGCTGTGGGCTGTGGGCTGTGGGCTGTGGGCTAGGGAGCAACGCAGATTTGCTGGCGCCCCGATATTTTTTGGTTTAGGTTGCGCCATGAAACGACAAATTCTCACCCTTGCCGGGTTGATTCTACTCACCGCCTCCGCCCACGCCCAACCCGCGACCGCCGTTTCAACCGAGGTCGATGCCGTATACCCCGAGTCCGAGGCACTGTATCTGGATCTGCACCGGCATCCGGAGCTTTCAGGGCACGAGCTGCAAACCGCCGCCAAACTGGCGGCGCAACTGCGCACCCTAGGCTACGCCGTGACGACCGGGGTCGGGGGCACCGGTGTCGTCGGTATCCTGAAGAATGGCGACGGGCCGGTCGTGATGCTGCGCACCGAATTGGACGCCTTACCCGTGGAAGAGAAGACGGGCCTGCCCTACGCAAGCACCGTGCGGACCAAGGACGACGGAGGCGCAGACGTCGGCGTCATGCACGCCTGCGGACATGACATCCACATGGCATCGTGGATGGGCACGGCGCGGATCATGGCCGGTACGCGCACGCGCTGGCGCGGCACGCTGATGCTGATTGGACAGCCGGCCGAAGAAGCCGGAGATGGCGCCAAGGATATGCTTGCCGATGGATTGTTCACCCGCTTTCCGCGCCCCGACTACGCACTGGCGGTTCACGATGACGCCCGATATCCCGCGGGCGTCATTGGATTTCATGCAGGCCCGATCTTGAGCCACGTGAATTCGGTCAAAATCACGATCTTCGGTCGCGGCGGTCATGGTGCCCGTCCCGAGTCGACCGTGGATCCCATCGTAATTGCCGCGCGGACAGTGATGGCATTGCAAACCATCGTCTCGCGGGAAAACTCGCCCTTCGATCCCGCCGTGGTGACGGTCGGCTCCATCCACGGCGGCACCAGACCCAACATCATTCCCTCTGAAGTGACTCTCGAGCTTTCAGTCCGCTCACTGAGTGACGACGTGCGCAACCATCTCTTGAGCTCCATTACGCGCATCACCAAGGCCGAGGCGCTGGCGGCCGGAGCGCCGCGAGAGCCTCTGATAGAAATGACCGAGGGAGGTTACGCCTTGGTGAATGACGCAGCCATGACGCAACGCGTGGCGGCGGCGCTGCTGCGCGAGCTCGGAACACGGCAGGTGATGGATACACCTCCCGAAATGGCGAGTGAGGATTTTTCAGAGTTTCAACGCGCAGGCGTACCCACCCTGATGCTGCGTATCGGCGCGGTACCCCAGGCAAAGTACGATGCGGCCCTGAAATCCGGAGACCCGCTGCCTTCGCTGCACTCTGCGCTTTTCGCCCCGGACCGCGGACCGACCATCAAGGCGGCCGTTGCGGCGGAAGTCATCGCACTGCGTGAACTCATGCCGCCGAAGGCGGCATCGGCCGCGAATTTCTAGTCCCAGCCGGCTACGTCGAGCCAGGTACTCTGGTAAGTAGCGCCCTCGCCCATATCCGTGTAACGATCCGAGCACAGCATGTTGACCGTTCCCGACACGGTCTCGTCATCACGACGCTGGCCGGGAACGTATGCCACGCCGGGTTGGACCTCATCGCTGACCTGGAGCACGAGTCCAATCGTTCCGCGGTCATTGAACAGGCGCACTCGTTGCCCGTCCTTTAAATTGCGCAGACCAGCGTCCTCGGGGTGCAGCACGCACAGCGGCATCCCCTCATGCCGCCGCAACGACGCCACGCCGGAATAAGTGGTGTGGGGTTGAAAGAATCCAGGCGCCGTGAGCAGCCGCAACGGCCAGCGAGCCGCATCTTGAACTTCATCAGGGTCTTCGCACCAATCCGGCATGGGCGCTATGTGCTTCGCTGCCAACGAGTCTGAGTAGAATTCGAGTTTTCCGGAGGGGGTAAGGAATCTCTGACTTCCTTCGGGCGCCATCCGGATGGGTCCGGCTGCGCGCACCTCGTCGGGATCAAGTGCGGCGTCACCACCATTGAGATTGCGAAAAAGTTCGCGCATGACCTCTTGCTCTGACCATTGAAAGACCTGGTCGGTGAGTCCCATTTTTTGGGCCAACGTCTGCGCCACCCGAAAATTTGACCATGCCTGACCGCGTGGGGTCACTGCCTGCGGAGCGTATTGCATGTAGTACGCTCCGTACGACCGATAGAGGTCCTCCGTTTCGAGATACAGCGCCGCCGGCAACACGATGTCGGCATAACGGGCCGTGACCGACATGAAAGGATCGTGCACCACTGTGAACAAATCCTCGCGAGCCAGCCCGCGCCGCACCTTTCCTGCGTCCGGACAGGTCACCGCCGGATTGTTGCTGGCGACAAAGAGGCTGCGGATGGGCGGGTCGGTCATTTCGAGGAGCGCCTGGCCCAAACGCAGATGATTGACCGTGCGCGCGGCCGCCGGGCCGGAGGGTTTGCAAACCGCGTCGTAGTTGAGCTCGAAAAAGTCCCCCGTGTAGAGCAGTGAACCGCCGCCCGGCCGCGAATATGCGCCGGTCACGCCCGGCAGCAGCGCGACCGAGCGCAAGGCCTGACCGCCGCCGGAGAGTCGCGTCATACCCTCGCCGATACGGATGAACGACGCTTTCGCGCCGCCATACAGAGCGGCAAATCTCTCAATGTCGTCGAGGCTGAGTCCGGTAATCTCGGCGACCCGCTCCGGCGCGAAGCGCGGCAGCACATCGCGTTCCAGGCGATCGAAACCAATCGTGTGCTCGGCGATGTAACGTCGGTCGCACAAGCCGTCCCGCACCAGGATGTGCATGACTCCGAGCGCAAGAGCCGCATCGGTTCCGATACGGATGGCAATGTGCCAGTCGGCGTTGACCGCCGTCCGACTGCGCCGCGGGTCGATCACCACCACCTTCAATCCGCGCTTGCGCTCTTCGGCGATTTTTGCCCAAAAGTGCACGTTCGTGGTGATGAGATCACAACCCCAGGACACGAGGAGATCCGAGTGCACCACCGATTCCGGATCGACGCCCCCAATGGGCCCCAAGGTCGAATTCCAAGCCTCGATCGCGCAACTGTCGCACACCGTGCCGGCGTCGAGGCGGCTGGCCCCAAGTGCGTGGAAAAGGCCATTCACGAGTCCACGATTCATCATCCCCGTATGTGCGCTATAGGCGTATCCCAGTATGGCAGACGGTCCCGATTCCGCGATGATGGAGCTCCACTTGGCAGCGATCTCGTCCACCGCCTCATTCCATCCGATGGGAGTAAATTTGCCGTCGCCCTTGGCTCCGACTCGCCGAAGAGGTGTGGCAATCCGCTCGGGCGAGTTGACCAGCTCGGCGTCCCGATGGGTCTTGGCGCAGGCAAACCCGGCCGTGAACGGATGCTCTGGATCGCCTCGAACCTGCGTGACCTGCCCGTTCTCGACTTTGACGAGCAGCGAGCACGAATCGGGACAATCGTGCGCGCAAACAACGCGAATCGTCTGCATCGAAGCTGACCTCTCGAGCGACAGTCGCTCAGTGAGCTCACGCGAAGTTGAGCACGCACTGAATCTACCACGACGCGCCACCTCCTCCCACCTATCGCGACGTGGGACAATCTGAGTCAGCAAAAAAAATGTAATGGGCAATCCTCTTGTTTATTAATCACTTATCATTGGGCGAACAACTCATTGTGGGGAGCTGAGAGATGAGCGAACGAGTGGCGCTGGTCACGGGCGGCGGCCGGGGGATCGGACGCGAGGCGGCGCTGCTGCTCGCGGCAGCGGGAGCACGCGTGATGGTCGTGGCGCGCAGTGCGACAGAACTGGCGGCCGTCGGCCTCGACTACGTCGCCGCCGACCTTGGCACCTCCGAGGGCTGCGCCCTGGCCGTTGCCGAAACCGAGCGGCGGCTGGGGCCGATCGACGTGCTGGTCGTGAACCACGGTATCGGCTCGGCCCACGAGCGACTGGTGTGGGAGCAGGACCCCAAGGTGTGGCGCGAGACGATGCGCGTAAACCTAGACGGCCCTTTCGAACTCGCGCGGCTGACCGCAGGCGGCATGTGCAAGCGCGGTTTCGGCCGCTTCGTATTCACCAGTTCGACCGCCGGCGAGAAAGCGGAACGTTCGGGCAGCGCCTATACCGCTTCCAAGCATGGCGTCATCGGGCTCGCGCGCGCCATTGCCCAGGATGCTGGGCCGTTCGGAGTCACCTCCAACGCCGTGCTGCCTGGTTGGGTGCGAACGGAAATGGCCGAGCGCTCGGCCAAGACAGAGGCGGAACGGCGCGGCATCAGCGTCGAGCAGGTATGGGCCGAGCGTGCCGCCATCTACCCGCCGAACCGGGTGCTGGAGCCGCGCGAGGTCGCGCAGGTGATCGCGTTCCTGTGCAGCGACGCTGCGGGGGGAGTGAACGGCGAGGCCATCACCGTGGCTCTCGGCGGCATGTGGTAGCACGAGCTCGCAGCAACGCTCCTGGTTGGGGTCAATTGATTCGAACCGCGTGCGGGTCGCACGCCGCCATGCGTTCGAGCAGGAGACTGCGCTCCCGGGCGTTACCCGCAAGGGACGCGGCGTGCGAGAACTCCGCGCGCGCCTCGTCGAATCGGCCGAGTCGCTCGAGCAAATCGCCCCGCACGCTCGGCAGTAAATGGTACTCGCGCAGACGCGATTCGTTGCGCAACGCATCGACGATCTCCAGGGCGGCAGCGGGCCCATAGGCCATCGATACCGCAACGGCGCGGTTCAAGGTCACGACGGGCGACGGCTGCAATTCGTAGAGGGCGTCGTACAGAGCCACGATTCGCGGCCAATCGGTCTCCTCCGCCGAGCGGGCCCGGGCGTGACACGCCGCGATCGCGGCCTGCAGAGAATAGGGACCGAGCGGGCCGTCAAGGCTCTGCGTGCGCGCCAGCGCCGCGAACCCTCGTTGGATGAGAAGCTGATCCCACAGGGCGCGATTTTGCTTGAGCAGTAGAATGGGCTCCCCGGACGCAGTGACGCGTGCCGGCGTTCGAGAGGCCTGTAGTTCCATCAGCGCGACCAGGCCGTGGACTTCGGGCTCGATGGGTGCGAGCTCGGCGAGTATTCTCCCGAGGCGCAGCGCCTCTTCGCACAACGCCGGACGCATCCACTCCTCCCCCGCCGTGGCCGCGTAGCCTTCGTTGAAGATCAGATAGATCACCTCGAGAACGGATGCGAGCCGCTGTGCGCGTTCCGCGGCCCCGGGGACTTCAAAGGGGACTCGGGCTTCACCCAGCGTGCGCTTGGCGCGCACGATGCGCTGCTGGATGGCCGATTCCGAGGTGAGAAAGGCCCGCGCGATCTCGGCGGGCGTCAAGCCACCCAACAGCCGCAGCGTCAGAGAGACGCGCCCCTCCATCGATAGAACCGGGTGACAGGCGACGAAGATCAGGCGCAATAGATCATCGGTCACATCTTCAGCCGTCGAGACCGGATCACCCGCCGAATCTTGACTTCCGAGCAAATCGGGGTCGTGAGACATGACGGCGCTCTTTCGCTCCATTAGCTGCCGGCGCCGCAGCTGATCAATGGCCCGATTCTTGGCGGTTGCCATGAGCCACGCGCCGGGATTGTCCGGGATGCCGGATTTTCTCCACTGTTCCAGCGCCGTGAGCCACGTGTCCTGCGCAATCTCCTCGGCGAGCCCCACGTCGCGCAGCATCCGGGCCAGCTTCGCGATGATCATGGCCGACTCCATGCGCCACACAGCCTCGATTGTTCGTTCGACTTCGTCTCGGTTCACCGTGTCCCCTCACGCGAGGCCATTCACATAAAGCATGGGCCGAGTTCGCGTACCTCGATGGTCGCCCAGTCGGCCGCGGGGCATTCCCGCGCGATCTCGATCGCTTGCTCACGCGCATCGCAGGTCAGTAGCAGGATACCGCCAATCATTTCTTTCGCCTCCGCGAAGGGACCATCGTGAACGGTCGGCTTCTCGCCCCGCGTAGTGACGCGCGCGGCGACCGCATCGGTCTTGAGAGACTGGCTCATGGTGAGAAGACCCCGTCGCTTGAGGTCTTCGCTGAAACTCACCATGCGCTCGTAGCGCGTACGCCCCTCGCTCTCCGACCGGAGCGTGCGGCCACCGACTTTCTCGACCACGAGCAACATGTAGGCCATCGGCTCACTCCGTAGTTGTACGCACGGCTATTCGCCACACCGCCTGCAATTGCCATTCACGATCCGGCGTACCGAATTCATCCGTGAGCATGCCCCAAATCTCATCAACTGGGCGAATCGGTGTGTCGACGCCCCTCGGCGTACTGGGCCTTGAGCTCGGGTGTCATCGCCTCGCCGAAATCCTCCGGTCCGAAGACGGGACGGATTTCGATATCCGAATCCGTCAGCATGGGGTTCGGGCAGCGCTTGACCCATTCGACCGCCTCCTCGATCGACCGGACTTGCCAGATCCAGAAGCCGGCGACCAGTTCCTTGGCCTCCGCGAACGGGCCGTCGGTCACCGTGCGTGCCTTGCCGGAAAAATGCACGCGCTTGCCCTGCCGGCTCGGTTTCAAGCCCTCTGCCGCCAGGAGGATCCCCGCTTTCACGAGCGACGCATTGAACTCGCCCATGGCGGTCAGGAGCTCCCGCGTGGGCATCACGCCCGCCTCGCTGTCTTGGGTGGCTTTGACGAGAACCATGACTTTCATCTCACGACCTCCGTTAAATCAATCAATTACGCGGTCCGTTGCTACGATGAACGGATTCCGTGCCCTTACGCTCAATACGACGAATATCTTGCCCCGAGATCGACAGAATCCACCGATTTTCAGGTTGCAGCCGCAGCGCTCCACCCATCGTAAAGTCGCCATGTTCGTGGCACAGTCGCAGCGGCAAGCGCAAGAACAAAGAGGACAGGATGCCAGTCTCAAACGCTCATAAGTCACTGCCGGGTTCGATCGAGGTCCGGTCGATCGACTACGTGCCCGATGCGGAGCGGCACGGAGGGCTCGCGAGCCAATTCACATTGTGGCTCGCGGCCAATCTGCAAATTACCGCGATCGTAACCGGCGCCCTTGCGGTGGTATTCGGCGGCGACGTGTTTTGGTCGCTGGTGGCGCTCTTGTTGGGTCAATTGATCGGCGGCGCCGTCATGGCGCTGCACGCGGCGCAGGGCCCGCAGCTCGGCCTACCGCAGATGATCTCTTGCCGCGTTCAGTTCGGCATCTATGGCGCAGTCATACCGATCGTGGCGGTGTGCCTGATGTACATCGGCTTCTCTGCCAGTGGCTGCGTGTTGGCCGGGCAAGCGGTCAGTCAGCTGCTCCATGTCGAGGATGGCCTCGGCATCGTTATCTTCGCATGCTTCATCGTCGTCGTTACCCTGTTCGGGTATCGATTCATTCACCTGCTCGGGCGGGTGGCGAGCGTCGTCGGCATCGCCGCATTCGTCTACATGTTCAGCAGACTGTTTGCGTCCCACGATATTGCGGCCTTGCTGGCCGAGCGGCACTTTTCGTTGAGCAAGTTTCTCCTGGCGATGTCCTTGTCGGCGTCGTGGCAGATCGCCTACGGTCCATACGTCGCCGACTATTCCCGCTACTTGCCGCGAAACACCTCGGTGGCGCGGGTATTCACCGCCGTGGGCTTGGGATCGGTCCTCGGTTCGCAAGTTTCCATGACTTTCGGGGTTCTCGCCGCGGCGCTGGCCGGCAAGCAATTCGAGCACCATGAGGTGGCCTATATCGTGAGTCTGGGATCCACGGGCGCGGTCGCGGGCCTGCTTTACTTCAGCATCGCATTCGGCAAGGTCACGGTGACGTCGTTGAACGCTTACGGCAGCTTCATGTCGATGGCGACGATAGTGAGCGGCTTTCGCCGCGGACTTCGAATCTCAGTGCTGCACCGGTTCTTCTACATTGTCTCGATGGTCGGCGTCTCGGCGCTGCTCGCGCTGACCGGGCGCCATTCCTTTCTCAAGGCGTTCGAGAGCTTTATCCTGTGCCTGCTCGCGGTATTCACGCCGTGGAGTGCGATCAATCTCATCGACTACTATTGCTTCACTCGCTCGCGCTACGATGTGCCGGCGCTATCCGACCCCGATGGTCGCTATGGCCGATGGAATATGACCGGCATCGTGATCTATCTGCTGGGGATCTTGGTTCAAATCCCGTTTCTTTCGACGGCGTTCTACACGGGCCCGCTGGTTGAGCCCCTCGGCGGCGTGGATATCTCCTGGATCGTGGGTTTGCTCGTGCCCGGCGTGCTGTACTACGCATTTGGGCGCGCCTCGCAGCGTCGCGCGCCGGCGCAGCTCATCCTGCCCACCTAGACTGCGCTCGGTATCATGGCCGGATTGATCTCGAAAAATAATAGGGAGGGCGGACAGTGAACCACCGTCGAATGAGCCTTTTGGGAGCGTTCCTGCTGATCTTGTTCGCCGCGACGGGGCACGCGCAAACCTATACGAAGCCCAAGGTCAGGGCGATTACGGCATTCGTGCGCCTGGACCCCGCCACCTTCGACCGGCAGATCGCCGATGCGCTGACCGTCTTGCACGCCGTCGAAGGCGATTTCGCGCGGCGCGGATACGAGACTGAGACCATTCGCATCGTGACCCAGCCGCTCGGAGAACTCATTGTCGGCCGAACCGATGAAGATGCCCTGCGGCTGCTGAAAGCCATCGATGATTTATCGGCCAAAGAGAATTTCATTCCGAGTGTGGGACCGGCCATGATGCGTGATTCGGACGATCCGCACGTCATGCGGGTACTTGAAAAAGCTCTATCTACGATGCCGAACCTTCAGGCGAACAGCATCATCGCTGCTGAAGATGGCATTCATTGGAAAGTGATCCGTGAAAGCGCGGCATTGGTGCGCTACTTGACCGATCATAGTCCGCAGAGCCAGGGTAATTTCAACTTCACCGCAACCGCCATGTTGAAGCCCTACGGGCCGTTCTACCCGGGCACCTACCACACCGGCGCCGGCAAGCAGTTCTCGATCGGTTTCGAGGGCGCGAACGTCGTTCAAGAGGTCTTCGCGCGCACGCATGGAGATTTCGACGGTTCGGTAGCGGAACTCACCAGACAATTGACGATCCACGCCAAAGTGGCCGAATCGGTCGGAACCGAGGTCGCAGCGTCGACCGGCTGGACGTTCATGGGCGTCGATCCCACACCGGCCCCGCTCGGGGATGTATCCATCGGCGCGGCAATCGAAGCGTACACCGGCGCGAAATTCGGATCGAGCGGGACCATGACTGCGGCGCTGATCATCACCACCGCGGTCAAGGCGGTTCCCGTCAAGCAGGTCGGGTATTCCGGCCTGATGGTTCCGGTCATGGAAGACAAGCTCTTGGCGCGACGCTGGGCCGAGGGAAGCATCACCACGGATTCATTGCTCGCCTACTCCGCGGTTTGCGGCACGGGCCTCGATACCATCCCCTATCCTGGCGACATCGGCGCCGATCAGCTGGCGCGCATTTTTGGCGATGTCGCGTCGCTTGCGTGGAAGTGGAAGAAGCCCTTGTCCGCGCGGTTGCAGCCGGTTGCCGGAAAGAAGCCCGGCGACGTGACCGGGTTCAGCAGCCGCTTTTTGTTCAATACTACGCTGCACGAACTGCCGTAGCTTGCCCCCGCGCAGGGGTTGTCGCCGCCCGTATAGAGAACAAGCTCGGCCTCTTGCTGCTGGCTCCGCTCGGAGTCCCATGGTATATTTCGTAATTATGCGAAATGACGATACGAAACTCCGCCGACGCGAACTGCTTCAGACACTGAAAGCCATCGCGAGCCCGGTACGTATGGAGATCCTTCGATGCCTCAGGGAGCCCGCCGTGGAATTTCCACCGCAGGTGGATGGCGATCCCGTTTCTGACGGCATCTGTGCGGACTTCATCCGCGAGCGGCTCGGAATTGCAGCGGCGACCGCCTCGCGCCACCTCACGCTGTTGACGGACGCTGGGCTACTGATCGCAACGCGCAAGAAGGGATGGACATTTTATCGACGGGATGATCGCGTCATCGTGCGGCTGGCGAAACAGCTGAAAGCTGATCTGTGAGGACCGGCAATGGCGGCCAATTACACGCATGTCGATGTCTTCAGTCCGCGGCCATACAGCGGCAACAGTCTCGCCGTGTTTCCAAACTCTCTGGGATTGACCGCGGATCAAATGCTCCGGATAACCCAGGAGCTGCGTCACTTCGAGACAGTGTTCTTTGAACCCACCCGTAAGGCTTCCGCAGTTCGGGCCCGAGTATTCGATCTTTTTGGGGAACTGCCGTTCGCCGGCCACCCACTGATCGGCGGAGCCGCTGTGCTGCACCAACAAGCCGGCCACGCGGGACCGCAGATTTGGGCAATCGAGCTGGCGAGCAAGACCGTCTTCGTGAACACCAATCGCTCGGGGGGCGGCTACTACGGCTTGCTGGATCAGGGCGCCCCCGAGCTCTTCGCACCAATGGATCGGCACGACGCTTTTCCGGAAGCCTTCGGTCTCTCGCACTCAGATCTGCATGCCGGGCTCCCGCCGCAGGTCGTGAGCACTGGGCTGCGCTATTTGGTCGTACCTGTTGCCGCAGGCGTGCTCGGGCGCGCTCGAATCCGACGCGATATCACACCACTGCTCGGCGGCATTGGCGCTCAATTCGCGGTGCTTTTCGACGAAGCGGCCCTCGAGATCCGGCACTGGAATAACGACGGTATCGTGGAGGATGTAGCGACCGGCAGCGCCGCGGGTGTAATCGGCGCCTACCGGCTGAGACACGGACTCGCACGGGGCGGCGAGACGTTCATCCTCCATCAGGGGCGGCATGTGGGTCGCCCGAGCGCGCTGCGCGTTCAGCCCGAGGGCGCCGCCGAATCGATCCGAACTGTCAAGGTGGGCGGCGATGTCGCACTCGTGGGGCGCGGCACATTGGATGTCTTGCCATGAACGAAATTCGTCTTGTCGAGGCTCAAGAGCTGCGCGCCAACGTTGGGTTCGAGGACCTCATTGAACCGGTGTCGATGGCGTTTCAGGAAACCAGCGCCCGGCTCGCGGAAAACGGAGTTGTTGTGATGTACCCCGGGAAGACCTCATCAAGCGGGAACGTCTACGTAAAGACAGGGACGCTGCGGGGGCACAAGGTTTATGTGGTCAAAGTCTCTCCCTGGTTTGCGGCCAATGTTGAGCTTGGCCGGGCACAGGGTGGGTTCATCGCCGTCTTCGACAGTGAGACCGGCCACACGCTCGCCATCCTCAACGAACAGCACTATCTATCCGATATTCGAACGGCTGCGGCAGGGTGCCTTGCTGCTCGGGCCCTTGCACCAGAGACCGTGCGGTCGGCGACGGTGTTGGGATCTGGCGTACAAGCCTATTGGCAGCCGCAAGCCCTGTACCGGGAGCGACGGTTCGAGACGCTTCTAATCTGGGCCCGCAGTCTCGACAAGGCCGAGCTACTCAAGCAGCGCCTCAGTCACGTTTTGCCGGCAGTGCTGATTCAAGTGGAGCCGGACCTAGAGACGGCGGTTCGGCAATCTCAGGTACTGATCACGGCGACGCCGTCGCACGAACCATTGATCCTCGGTGACTGGCTAGTCGAGGGACAGCACATTACCGCCGTCGGCGCGGACGATCCCATGAAATGTGAACTGGATGCATCGGCCCTTCGACGCGCTCGCGTCTTTGTGGACTCTCTTGAAGCAAGCGCAACCAATGGTGACGTTGGTCGCGCGATTCAAGCGGGTGAATATGCTCTCCATCAAGTATCCGGCGAGATCGGAGAGGTACTGGCGGCAATCAAGCCCGGACGCATTTCATCGCGGGATATTACGATTGCGAAATTCGTCGGCATCGGAGCCCAGGATCTCGTTGCCGCTGAAGCGTCCTTGGCGCGCCTCGGGGGCTAGTCGGCGGCGGGTCGGCCGACCCCCAAAACTGGGCAATCGGAGCGGGTGTTGGCAATCGAACTCACGGGTCTCGACATCCTCCAGGTTATCTCCGATTGTTGATTCCAGTGTTCGCCTTGCAATGGCTGCAGGGATTCAGCACCGAACAGGGAGGTTACCTATGCTCAGGATGAGTAATGTCGGCAAGATTTATCGCACTGAACACGTGGAGACACGTGCGCTGCGTGATTTTTCTCTCGATGTGGGGGCCGGCGAGTTCATCGCTCGATCCGTTGCAGCTTCTCGCTGAAATTCGCGAGCTGCAGACACACCTGGCACTTCTGTCCGCCGGCCCCAAGCCGAGCACGCCGGATCCCCTGATGAGCCGTACAGTGTTGCGGCGGGGCAGCGTACGTGCCTACCAGGCTGCGGCCAAGCGGCAGCGGCATTGGCGCACCCACAAGAATGCATTCGAGGCTCCCTGGCCGATCATCCAGGCATGGCTGGACGTCGAAACACATCAGACGAGTAAAGAGCTACTCGAGCGCCTGCAGCGCGAATACCCTGGCGTTTACCGCGAAGGCCAGCTTCGATCCCTGCAACGTCGACTCAAACAGTGGCGCACCCCTGATAGACACGAGACTTACCTAGAATCGACGCGTGAATCCCAAGATCTTCCGAAGCATTGATCGATTTTGGCTGGAGTTTGTGTTGCCGAGTGAGGGTGGATTATGCTTCGGTCAAATTGCGGAAGGAGAAGAAGATGTCGATCCTTCTGAGTCGCGCGTCCAATCAAAAGGGAGCTTCCAATATGAAATCCAAAACGCGGATATTTGCCGAAATATTGTGTTCGGTCGCGGTGCTGGCTTGGTGCGGTCTTGCCGACGCCCAGTCGATTCCCCGGCTCAAGCCCATTCCCCCGCACGGACCCCGAAGTAGCGCCTCCGCCCTCGTGGCCGCTGATTCCAGTGCCGCAACCTCGTCGAAATCGGCGCCGTGGCAACCTCTCAACAACCAACCTCCATTTACTTCCAATATCTGCAACGGCGGTTTCCCGGGCGCCGGCAACCCACTCCTGCTGACCGATGGCTCAGTCATCGTGCAGGACGCAGGTTGCCCGGATTGGTGGCGTTTGACTCCCGATAACACAGGCAGCTACGCAAACGGAACGTGGACCCAGATCGCTTCGCTGCCATCCGGATATTCGCCGCTCTATCACTCCTCCGCCGTCCTGCCCGACGGGCGGGTGATCATCATGGGCGGAGAATACAATGTCGTTGGCGGCGTCTACTTTACCCCCGCCTGGACCGCCCAGGGCGCAATCTACGATCCGAACGCCGACGTCTGGACGTCGGTCGCGCCGCCGCCGTTCTTCACCTTCATTCAGAATCTGCCGCCCCCAGCCCCCTTGATGCAGACGATCGGCGATGCCCAGAGCGTCGTCCTGCCGAACGGCGTTTTCATGCAAGCGGATTGCTGCACGAAGCAGCAAGCGCTGCTCGATGCCAAGACCCTGACGTGGACGCCGACCGGGGCCGGGAAATTTGACGACAATGACGAGGAAGGATGGAACCTATTGCCCAACGGCGAGGTGCTGACGGTTGATGCCTATGTCAACTTCAACTTCCCGTATATCCCGACAGGAACCAACTCGGAGCTCTACAACTACCGAACGGGGACCTGGCGCAGCGCCGGCAGCACGATCGTGCAGCTCTGGGATTCCGGGCTTTACTGCGGCGAGCTCAACGCTCCTGCGCCGACCCCCACTTTCGAGGTCGGCCCGGCGGTGCTGCGGGCGGACGGAACGGTCTTTTACGCCGGTTCGAATACCTGTCCCGGGGCCGCCGGGAACACAGCGATCTACAATTCCCATACGGGACAATGGCAGCCTGGCCCCGTATTTCCTGTCGTCGACGGCGTGACGGACATCAACATTGCCGATGGTCCGGCCTCGTGGGAGCCGAACGACAAGGTGCTCATGATGGCGAGCCCCGAGTACGGCAGTCCGCCTTCCTTTTTCTTTGAATGGGACGGGAGGCAACTGACCCAGGTTCCGGGACCTCCGAATGCGCCGACCGATGGATCCTTCTACGGCAACATGCTGGTGCTGCCCACCGGACAGATCTTGTTTACCGATTTCTCCACCGACATCGAGCTCTACAATCCAACGGTCACCGGATATGCCCGAGAGTTCGAGCAGACAATCGCGCCGGTGATCTTCTACACGCCCCAGTTGTTGGCTCGAGGCGGCTCCTATCAGATCGAGGGTATCCGCTTCAATGGTGTCACTCAGGGGGCTGCCTACGGTGATGACGTGCAGGCTGCGACCAACTTCCCGTTGGTGCGCATTACCAACCTGAAGACGTCGCATGTCTTCTACAGCCGCACGCATGATCACAGCAGCATGGCGGTGGCATCAAATGAGATAGTGTCGACGCATTTCGACGTACCCGCCGTGCAGGAGACGGGGCCGAGCTTGTTGCAGGTAGTTGCGAACGGAATCGCGTCGCAGCCAGTCCCTGTGTTCATCCATTAGTCCGAAGAGAGTCGCCGTGAGCGGGCGTTGAGAGCGCCCGCTCACGCCTCGCTAGAGCCGCTCGCGCACCAGCACTGCCATACGCTCACCAGTAGTTCCCGGAGGAAAGAACGCAACATAGCGGCCCTCTTGATCAAGCAGGTACGTCAGCGAAGCGTGCTCGATGAAATACGTGCTCGATTTCTGAGGATAGACCTTGCGGAAATACAGCTTGTAGCTTGTCGCGACGCGGCGGACCTGTATTTCGCTCCCGCTTAGGGCAACAAGCCGCGAATCGAATGCCGCAACATATTCCCGCAGAACTTCTGCGGTGTCACGCCGCGGATCGAGCGTGACAAACAGCGGCTGAACCTTCGCGCTGTCGGGACCCAGCACTTGCATCAAGTGTGCTATCGAGACGAGGTTGGTTGGACACACATCTGGGCAGAACGTATAGCCAAAATAGAGAATCACCACCTTGCCGCGGAAATCCGCAAGACTGCGGCGTCGGCCGTCAACGTCGGTCAGAGTGAACGGACCGCCGACTGCCGCGGTCCCTGACATTAAGTCGCGCATCATGCGCGCGGCGTCGCCGCGCTGCGGTTCGCCGGCCGCATCAGCGTTCGATCCTGCGAGTAGCAATGCTCCGATCAGATAGACCGCGACAAGCGCGACCGGCACGATGCGCAGACGATGCGTCACGCTCCGAATGTGAATTCGGTCCCGGTGGTGGAGGTAATCAAGCGATCGGGCATCTGCTCGCGTGTGACCTCAACGAATGTGGGTCCCGTACAATGCATGGGAATGACGACGTCCGGATCTAGCTGCTTGAGCTCTGCCACGGTCTTGCGCACATAGTCGTCATCGGCCGGAAACAGATGGAACCCGCCAATCACTGCGTGGACCTTCGAAACGCCCGAGACTTCGATCGCCTGGCGCACGGTATTCACGATGCCGACATGCCCACATGACGAAATGACCACCAACCCGCGGTCCTTGAGGTTGAAACAGGTACCATGCTCGTCCCAGTGTTGGTCGGGTACGAACTTCCCTTCGGCCTTGGCGTCGAGCACCGGCATGTCGCAGCCGACCCCCTCAGTCTTATGGTATTCGACGGTCGTATTCGGCAGCACGCGCTCGAACGTCCGGCGCTCGATGTGGCCGGTCGAGAACGCGTGTCCTTCGATGACTCGGGGTTGCTCACACTTCACGATTCGCACTCGCAGCCCCTCGAGTTCCCTCCGATCGAGCACGCCCCAGTCGGCGAAATGTCCAGGTGCGCCAATCACCGCCTTACGACTGCAGAAGTTGTCCTCCCCCCCGGTGTAGAGAGTCAGGTCGGAAGGAAGCCTGTCGCGGTACCTTTGCAGAAATCCGATGAGGCCGCCGTAATGGTCGAAATGGCCATGGCTCAAAATCATGGCTTGAACCTTTGAGGGGTCTACACTCATGATCTCCATGTTGTTGATCAACGCCTCGGGCGTATAACCATAATCGAGCAGGAGGTTGCGCGTGTCGTTGCCAACGCGCGACTCCAACGCGAGTGCAAGTCCCCATTCATTGTGCAACGCCTTGCGGTAGTTCGTTGTCGAGATGAACGACGCGCGTTTCACTTTCACCCACTTCGAGCTGCCGGCACGCGGCGTGTCATAGCTGCTGTCAGTGAGCACCTTGATCACGAGCGAGTCAACGGTGGGAACGGTGGCGAGCTTCGGCGACTGAGCCGAAGTGATTCGGGGGAGGCCACACGCTGCGATGACAGCCACGGATCCGGCGACGAAACGGCGCCGCGATGGAATGCTCATAACCCCCCCTCCCATTGGTTGGTCAGGCGAGGGATTGTAGTCCTCTAGATGGACGCCTGCGAGCGCAGCCGACGCCAGCCAATGCGAGCATTTGGAACGAACCCCGATGGGGCCCGCGACGACAGGGCGAGTGGTCCTGAACGACCCGGTGCTGACTACCGTGACGGTCTGCTTCCGGGAAGCGAAAACTGATCGCGCATTTCGCGGCCGCATGGCGCGCGGCCGTCAGTGACGCCCAGTGGAAAGCTGGATACTACTGGCTGGCTTCCGCCCGCAGTGCGGCCTTGTGAATCTTCCCTGCAGGTGTCAGCGGCAAAACATCGCGGAACACAATCTGCCGCGGCACCTTGTAGTCGGCTAGCCCTTCTGCGCACCAAGCCCGCAGGTCATCCGAGGTGAGACGGCTACCAGGTCTGGTAACAATGAAGTAACAGCCTACTTCACCCATTACGGGATCGGGTACGCCGATGCCAGCCACCATCAGAACGTCCGGATGGCGCGCGATGAAGCCCTCGATCTCGGCGGGGTACACATTGAAGCCGCCCTGGATGTACATGTCTTTCGCACGGCCCTTCAATGTAATCAACCCGCGAGCATCGACCTGCCCTAAATCGCCCGTGCGCAGCCAACCATCGGCGGTGATCGCATCGCTTGCAGCGGCTGCGCCGACGTAGCCCGGAATGACGCCCACACCCCGGAAGCACAGCTCACCGACTTCGCCAGGCGGCAACGATTGCCCGTCAGTGCCGACCACCTTTACTTCGGCATCCCCGATGGGTCTTCCGATTGACGTGAGGTCATCCGAGCTGCCGCCCTGCGGTGTCATTACGATTAAGCCGGACGCTTCCGACAGTCCGTAGACGTTCATGAATGTGGCTGTCGGGATTCGGTCTTGCAATTGCGACCATAAGGCCTCGTCCACGTTCGACCCGCCAACGGTAACCATTCGGATGCTGTCGAGGTCTACGTCCAGCTCGCGGGACTTCATCAACAGCAACGTCATCATCGTGGGGACACCGATGAGCCATGTCGAGCGGTGGCGCCGGATCCTGTTCAGCACCGCTTCTGCTTTGAACTCCGCCACGAGGTCGGTTGTGCCGCCAGCGACCATCATGGCGAGCATGCCGCAGGTGATACCGGCCACGTGATTCAATGGCAGAAACAGCTGGAACAAGTCGTGCTCGTGCAACCGCATGTGCTCCGTCTGGGCGCGAGCCGCGGCGAGCATGCTGGCATGAGTCAAGCCAGCGCCTTTGGGCCGCCCGGTAGTTCCCGAGGTGTAGATCACCATTGCCAGATCACCACTGCACACCGAAGCCATCCGCTCCTCGAGACTCGCCTTACCCGCTGGCTGGTCAATGAATGAGTGCCACGAGTCACTCCCAATCGGCACGACCAACCCCAGCGTCGGCAGCCTGGGTGTCAAACGTTCGAACAATTCAACAAAATCATGGCCATCGTGCTTTGCCAGCGTGAAAACGGCCTTGACCCTGCTGTCGTTGACCATGTACTCGAGCTCGCTGTCGCGATATCGAGGGCTCATACCAACCACGACCGCGCCGATCTGCGTGATGGCAAAGAACAGCTGAATCCACTCGATCTGGTTCACGGACAAAAGGCCCACCCGGTCGCCCGAGCCAATACCGGACGCGATCAGCGCCGCGCTCAGCCGCCGGGAGTCCGTTAGCAGGTCGTTGAAGGAGTGCGAGTGGTCGCCTTCAATAAGGCATATGGCGTCGCCGCGCCTGCGGGCGGCATCCACTAGCGCAGCGCCTAGGGTGTCTGGATTGCTTCTGGGTGCCATCAGAACCTCCTCATCGCCCCAATGAAGAGGCGCCTATGCGCTCGTAGGATACGCAGCGCTAAATGAAGAATGTGTTCTCGTGCTCGTCGCGATTCGCTACGCCTCGCGCCAGGTCCGATTGCTATGAGCCCATTTTAGCGCGCCGCGAAGTGTCAAGAAGGCGGCAACGACATTTCTATCCCGACAAGCACGGCGGCCCGAAGAAATATTTTCTTCCTCGGCCAGGTAATTGGCAAATTCGTGATCGAATGGGCGATGCGCACCACCGCGGATTAGCGAAGCGTAATTGGCGGCATATATAACAACCAACATACTTATTGCTTGCAACGTTGGATGTGGATACATCACATTGCCGCGCCAAATATCAAGCGCAAATTGGATGATGCAGACGCTCAATAGGTCGTAGGCTCGCTTAAGGCAACATACGGACAAACCCGACACTGACCGCCAAAGGCTTGGGGTCGATTCCGGGAATTGGGCCGCCACCGGCAACACCCGGCCCAACTGCGGTCATTCACCAATCGTTATTGCCTGCTTTGAAGCTGCCGTCCGTATGCAGACCCGGCGGCGCCGGCGTTTTGCCCCAACGGCATGAGTGCTGACTCGAAAGCGACGAGCGCCGGAATTCATGCGGCAACGAAGAATCGAAAATATAGAGACGTGACCAGCGAGGCCAGAGCCTGCACTGATGCCCAGGTTAGAATCGCTGACAATATTCCCTTGCCCCAAGACAACGCACGTTTACCCGCAAGGAATTGCGCTGTGGCAAATCCGAAGTACAACGGCCAGATTGGCCAATAGGCGTAGTACAGAGATCTGATTGTCGAGGTGTGATGACGAAAGACGTACCAGACGGGAATCACAATCACGATGACGAAGAGCACGCGCATGCCAGATGTATACGCTGCAAGAACCAGATGCTCGGCCAAGTTGAAACCGCCGCGCACATCGAACAGACGCGAAAACGCCGCCAGTAGCGGAACTTCCGCAAACATGACAATGTTGATATGACGTTGCAGGAAGTCACCCACGACGTTTGGCTTACTGGACGAGATTGCCTGAAACCCAGTCAGCGTGGTCATGGCCGATGCTGCGGCGACTACAACGAACAGAAATGCAAACGGCCCAAAGTAACGCTTGCGCTTTCCCTGCACGTAGTTCTGCGCAACATGCCCAGGTTGCACGAGCAGCAGTCGCACTAAGGACAATGCGCTACGGTCTACGTGAACGAAAACGTGCAGTAGATCATGACCGATCGCATGTAGCGACAAGCGCTTGGAGTCGACTTTTTGCCCGCAAACCCCACAGAATGCATGGTCTGCCTCGATTTCGGCATCACAGTTTCCGCATTTTCTCGTAACGTCATTGACCATGTTGAAAACGGTTAATCCAATGGCCATGCCAAAGTTAGAGTGTAGACGAATGGGCGTCGTGAAAGAGTCTACAAGATTAGTGGATGCCGTTTCCATTTGCGGCCGGCCGGCTTCGCACCTCTGTACGCCTGACTTTCGAGGTGCAAATCACATCCGGTGTCCATTCAGCTGGTGCCAGATGGACAGACAATGGCGTGCCGCAAAGCGGCCGCTTGCCACCAGCAGAAAGGGGTCGAGTCCAGCCACATGCGATCACTTCCTCTACGAGGTGAACGTGGGAATCACACAATTTATTCCTGTGAGCTGCCGCGTGTGACTGTACGTGTGAGTCTCGGGGCAATGTAGGGATAGTGAGGCAATCAGAACTCCCCCCTCTGGGCGTCGAATTCCCAAGAGATTCCCATCGGATCAATGTGTTGACGCCGATCGGGTAGCCCTACATGGCCTGGCGTTGCCTGAGGATGGAGCGGGCGATGGGAATCGAACCCACGGCTCAAGCTTGGGAAGCTTGGGTATTACCATTATACGACGCCCGCGACTGGGACAGATTCTAGTCGCCTTTGCGAAGATCAGGCAATACCGCGGGCGAAACACACCGCCCCGCCTCACGGTCGCGCCCGGCATCGATCGGCCGCTGCACCCCTTCTTCGGCAGCACGGGGGTCGCTCCGGCCGGCGGCAAGATCGACAGCGCACCGCCGTTCGTCCACGCGGGCAACATGGACAACAAGGAACTGGTGACGGGAACCGCCCTGTTCATCCCTGTGGCGGCCAAGGGCGCGCTCTTCGAAGCCGGTGACGGGCACGCCCTGCTGCCGAAGAAGATCTTTACGACTCGTACACCCACCGCCCTCCCAGCAAGGTCCGCTCAACCTTGATGTCGAGCCAGCTTTCCACGGGCAGCGTGAAAGGATCGCCCTTGAGCACCACGAGATCCGCCAGTTTCCCGGGTTCGATGCTGCCCTTGTCGTGCTCTTCGAACGAGGCATAGGCGCCGTCGAGAGTCGCGGATCGTACGGCCTCAGGCAGAGTGATCCGTTGTCCGGGACCCCACACGTGGCCGCTTGGATCGCGGCGCGTCGTCATGGAGTACAGCCATAGCATGGGCGACGGCGGGCTCGCCGTGTAGTCCGAGGCGGCCGGCGGCCGCAACCCGGCGTCGATGAACCATCGGTACGCGAACATGCGCTGGGTGCGTTCGTCGCCGTAGAAGTGCATGACGTCGCCGTGAAAATTCACGTAGCCCGCGAACGGGATGGGGATCGCGCCAACGGCGCGGATCCGCTCGACCAGCTGCGGGGTCACCACGGTGCAGTGCTCGAGCCGGAAGCGCGAATCGCGGCGCGGTGCCTCGCGCAGCAGCTGCTCGTAAATGCCGAGCATGCGGTCGATGGCGCGCTCGCCGTTGGCGTGCGTGGCCAGTTGGAATCCTGCGAGCCAAGCCTTGCGCGAATTTTCGTACAGGCTCTCCCGAGTACCGCTCTCGACACCGTAGTAGTTGGGCAGGCCGATGTAGGGCTCGGACAGCCACGCCGTACGCTCCGAGATCGATCCGTCGGCGAATTGTTTGATACCGCCGATGCGCACCATGGAATCGCCGAACCCCGTGTGCAGGCCTGCGGCGATATAACGATCCAGGTAGCCGACATCCATGTGGCAGTAGGCGCGATACAGGAGTTCGCCCGAGTCGCGCGCATCCTGGTAGCCCTGCAGGTGATCGGGAGTCGCGTCGGCCTCGCAGGCCGAAGTCACCCCGTAGCTCGCGTACAGCTTGGAAATGACTGCGACCGCCCGTCGGTGATCCTCGCGAGTCAGCTCATTCGGTATCTTGCCGAGCACGGCGTCCATGGCCTTGTCGGCGACCCTGCCGTTCAATTGTCCGTCCGGCCCATGCTCGAAACGGCCCCCAGGGGGATCGGGCGTCGTTGCGGTGACCCCCGCCAGGGTCAGGGCCAGCGAGTTGACGTAGGCGGTATGACCGCCGCGATGAGCGACCAGCACCGGGTGGTCGGGGACGGCGGCATCGAGATCGGCACGCAGCAAGGGCCGGGGTGTCTTGCCATCATCGTACAGATACCCTTGCACCCAGTGGCCCGGCGGAGTCTTTGCGGCCCGGTCGCGCAGAGCCGCGAGAATGTCCTCGATGGACGTCTTGTCGCAGGCCACGTTCGACAGCTGCAACAAGCCGCTCTCCGCCGGGTGCGCATGGGCGTCATTGAAGCCCGGCAATACCCGCCGCCGCGCAAGATCGACACGCCGCGTGGTCTTGCCGGCGAGCGACAGGATCTCCCGATCCGTGCCGACCGCCAGGATTCGGCCGTCGCGGACCGCGATCGCCGTGGCGGCCGGGTGTCCCGCGTGCACCGTGTAGACCAAGCCGTTGTAGAGAACGAGTTCGGGATCCCCCATCCCCGCACCCAGCAGCGGCAATGCCGCGAAAGTCTTGATCACGTCTCGACGCGTGGTGCGCACCCCAATCTCCTGATTGTTTGACGAACTCGTTCTCTATTCTGCTCGAAGCCGCGGCGATCCGCATGAACACGGATGACCTGCGGAATTGCTGCGCCAATCGGTAAGGTCCGGTGGGTGATATCTCTATTAAAAACCGTGGTGTTTTGGCGTTCTTGACGTTTGACGTCAGAACGTCGACCGGTTTTATGGTGATACCGCCCCCCGCTCGCCTACCGCTGCCCCGAACTGCCCGCGGTTTGAGCTTACACGGTGATGGGCGCTACCTCGCGCGTCCAGCCGAAGGGATCGGGCGCCCGCCGCTCTTGAATGGCGAGCAGCGCCTCCCGCAATTGCGCTGCAACCGCGTCGATTCGGCCCGGCACGTACTCGCGCCGGTCGCGATCGGAAAGTAGCCCGATGGGGCTCACGATGGCGGCAGTGCCGCAGGCAAACACTTCAGTGCATTCTCCGCTGACGATCTGCGTGAGCAGCTCATCGATCGCCATGGCCCTCTCGTGCACGGTTAACCCGAGATGGCGGCCGAGCGTGATCAGCGAGTCTCGGGTGATGCCGGGGAGGATGGCCCCATCGAGCGCCGGTGTATGCAACTCGCCGCCGATGACGGCAAACAGATTCATTCCGGAAAGTTCCTGGATGAAACGCTGTTCCCGGGCGTCCAGCCACAGCGCCACGGTGAGGCCGCGCGCCACTGCGGCATTCGACGCGCGCAGCGATGCCGCATAGTTCGCGGAGGCCTTCGCCGTGCCGACGCCGCCGACGGCGGCGCGCACATCGTCGCGCTCGATCGCCACCCGCATCGGCCCCGAAGAATATATTTCCACCGGATTTGCGATGATCATGAATCGAAAGGTGGTCGAGTTGCGCAGCAGGTACCCGGCCTCGGTACCGAATAGAAACGGGCGCAGATACAAGGATCGCCCCGACTCGCGTGGAATGAGTCGATGGCAACTCCCCACCAAGGCATCGATGGCCGCGAAGAACAGCGGCTCCGGGACCGGCGGCATCGACAAACGTTCCGCCGAGCGCTTGAACCGCTGCCAGTTCTCGCGCGGGCGAAACAGGTTGGGCGTGGAATCCCCCACCCGGTAGGCTTTCAAGCCCTCGAACACGAGCTCGGCGTACTGCAGCGCCCGCGCTCCGGGCTGGATCTCGATCGGTCCGGACGGCAGGAGTTGCCCGCGGCCCCAGGTTCCGTCCGACCAGTCTGCGGAATACATCACCGGCGCAGCCACCGGACCGAATCCAAGCTTGTCAGGAAGCACGAAGCTCTCGAGCGCCGCGCCGACCCCGGGCGCGATGTCGTAGCTCGTGCCGCCGACGGCGCCGGCCTCAGCGGCGCAGGTATGCGTCCGAGCCATCGAGCCAATCCTGGCGCGGCGGATTGAACACGTCGACGTCGAGCGTATCTTCGACCGCCAGCGCGCGGTGCGGCAGGTACGACGGGATGACCAGCACCTCGCCCGAGCGCACCGTGACCTCACGGTCGCCTTTGTCCCCCAGCCAGAAGTGCAGGACACCCTCGAGCACGTAGGTAATCTGCTCGTTCTCATGCGAGTGTTGCGGCACCTCATCTCCCTTCTTGAGATAGACGTGCGCAATCATCATGCGCTCGCCCGTGATCAAGCGGCGCGTGATGGTACCCTTCATGGACTCTTCGGGTATTTCCTTCCAGCGATAGTGCTTCGCGCTCGCCGCGTCCTCGGCGCTCTTTGCGTTGACGGTGTTCATAGTGATTCCTTGGTTCAGCGAGGCGTCTTCATACTCGATCGGCGATCGTGTCGCCAGGAATTGAGGCGGTGAGGCAAGCCTAGCACGCCGCGCGCGCCGCGCAGAGCAGCAGGGCGGCGAGTACTGGACCGCACGGGCGGCGGCCGATGAGGCGGCTGGGCGGCGGCCGCAACCGGACGCCGCCCGCCGCTACCTATCGGATCAGTACAGAGCCTTCAGGAGATTGGCCACATCCGGGACGCCGAGCCCGGTCGCTTGGTCATAGCCCTGATGCGCGTTGAAATACCAATTGTCGCCTTCCTTGATGTCTCGCAGCGGCGCTTCGAACTGGTTGTATGCGGCCCCGAAGCGGGCCAAGTCGTACAGCGCGAAATTGATCAGGCCGACGCGATGGCCCAGCGCCTGGTTGTAGAGCGCGGTCACGCCGTTGAACTGCGGCGCCGCGAAACTCGTGCCGCCCCAACCCGTCTGGATGCTGAACACATCCTTGTCGTCGGTGTAGTACACCTGGTAGCCGGTATAGGGATCGGAGTTGAGCGAGAGATCCGGCACATTGCGGCCGGGGAACCCGCCCGGCAGAGTCCCGACGACCGCAGGGGGTGTTTGCGAGTAGTCGAGTTGGGTCTGGCCAAACGCCGTACTGCGAATTCCCGCAATGCCGAATTGGTAGAAGGGCAGAGGCACATAGGCGCTGACGCCGCCGCCGCCGCCGCCCGGATAGATGCCGCAGCTCAAGGGATCGAACCCCAAGTCGGTGCACAGCGGAATCAAATAGTCCCAGCCCCAGGCCTGTTCAGTCGGAATGTTGATGGTGAGATTCTGCGTCGCGGAGATCGCAAAGGTCAGCGGATAGGCCAGGGTGGTGCCGCCCATGGTGGTGACCCACTGTTGAGCGGCCGGATCGTCCACGGACAGAACCACCGACCCCTTCGGTACCGGCCAGGACGGCGGAGTGAAGAAGTCGGTGTCGTCATAGGCGCCGGCATCGCCCGCGGCCACATAGAAGCTTTGGCCCTGCAACGCCGCCTGAAATAACAGGTCCCCCTCCGCGCGCAGAGAGCTCGTCTGCGTTCCGGTGACCGGATCCGTCACGACATTGCCCTGTGCAGCCAGGTCGAAGAATTCCCACTGGCCCCAGCTGCAGGAAATCGTATCTGCCGTATTGCTGTCGATGGCCTTCGCGAACGCGTCGATGAATCCTTGGTTGGTGTTGGGTGCCTCGTACACCACCACTTTCGAGCCGGGCGACAGACCGCCCGACTGTTCCACGTCGAGGGTGGTTTCAAGCGAACCGCCCGCATCGCTGACCGGACCCGACCCGCCATCGATCTGAACCTCATGGATTCGGTTGGACTTGACGTTCAATCCGAGCGCCTGCCAGTACGCATAGGCATCGCTCGGGGTAAAGGAGGCGAGCGTCACGATGCCGATGGTCACACCCTTGCCGTCCAGGCCGGCGTGATACAGCGGGTTCACATCGTAGTGTTTGGCGAAGTCGGTCACCGTCAGCGACCCGGGCTGGTTGGCGGCGTTGGGCGTGGCAGCGGCCGGGAGATCGAGCAACCGGCCATTGCTCTGCGCGAGCATCGAGTGCGCCAGGTGCGGCCGGAAATGCGGCCGGGTATCGAGACCGTCCACGCTCTGCACGGCGTCGGCTATGTCCGAAGCGATCTGCACGGCGCCCATGGGCGAACGAAATCGATACCCGGCAGTCGTCGCGGTCGGCGCGACCTCAAAGGCGTGCAGCTGTACACCGAATTCCGCCTGCATCGCCGCCGCACTGCCCGACACGCTCAAATGAGTGCCGGTGATCTGCGCCACGTGCAACCCGGCCTTCTGGAAATGTTGAGTCACTCGCGCGATGGTTGCCGCGGTGGGACCGAACTTGGCGACGAATTCCTGAGCAGTCAGGAACTTTCGATAGCTCGGGCCGCCGGCGGTGTAGACCGCCTGCAGCAGCGATTCCATCTGATCGGTATTGCGCAGCTTCAGCGATACGGTGACTGAGATCTGCGACTGGCCGCCGATGTTTTCGGCGGCGCCCAAATCGACGGCGGCCGGTTGGTTCTTGGCAAGCGCCGTCGCGGCCGACGCGCTCCCCATGACGGCCACCGCAAATGCTGCGGCAACCCACATACGAGTCGATTGCATGATTGTCCCCTTCGAGTCCTTGAATGACTTTAGATCCCGCACATGGCGGGGCCCCTTATGAGCGCCAGCTTAATACGTTCGCGCGCGAATTCCACCAGGCATCGGCAGCCCGATGAGCCCGACATGACAGCCAGATTACATAATGCTGGCGCCCGCGCCATGAACGATCGGTGCGTCCGCACCCTGGCCGCTCGACTCGCCGGTGGCCTCGATCTCCACCAGCAAATCCTCGCGGCAAACGTCCGCCTGCAAATACAAGACGGCGGTCGATGGGCGGAGCGAGCCCGCCAACGCTCCTTCAATGGCACGGAAATCCGACGGCTGCCGGATGTAGACCTTGAACTTGAGACCGTCGAGTGAGTAGCGCGCCGATCCGACCACGCGATTCGCCTCCTCCAGCAAGGCGTTGATGTTGGCCATGGTCTCGCGCGTCTGCGCGGCCACGTCCCCCGGATGAATGGTTTCGTGGCCGACGATGCTCGCGGTGCCGGAGACGAACAGATTCGTCCCCGCCGATTCGCTCAATACACAGGCGCGCGAGAAGATCGGGCTGTGCCGGCCGAACTTCGGCGGATAGTAATAGGCGCTGGTCTGGCGGGGATTTTCGATCATCTTCGGCGGCCGCCGCGCAGCCAGGAAGTAAATGGATATCGGACTGCCCGCGGGCGAGCCCAAGGCGCTGGCCGCCGGCACGGTGCCCGTGGTCGCGCGGCCGGAATTGCGGAACGCAAGTTGGCGTGCCGAATTGAACACCCGGTAGCGCTCGTCGCCGCCGGCTTCACGGTTGATTTCCGGCAGATAATTCCAAACGCGGATCAGGTACGGATGCTCGGTCTCCCCGAGCACCCCGAAAATCCCGTGGTACGCCATGGCCGTCGCGCGCGACAGCTCCCCGGAGTCCATCCCACGCTCTTCGATGGTGATTGATCCGAACAGCAGGTCTTCGCAGAACCGATAGTTCACCGGACTCTGCTTGGCCGCGCCGTTCGACAATCGCATCGCCGGTTCCGCGACCCGCCAGACCTCGCAGAGATTGTCGTTCGTCCCCAAAGACGGAGTCATGCTGGCGGTCACCGGCACTCGTGCCCTGTCGAAGTCCGGCAGCTTCTCGAACCCGACCACGCCCAACACGTTTTGCCACCAGCGGGGAGACTGCGAAGCAATTTCGTCGCAGGACATGTAGTCGAGCCGCAGCGCCGCAGGAGTCCGCATGGTCGTCATTCAAACTAGTCTATCCCGCCGCCTCTCCACGGGGTAGCGGCCCGGCTACACCAGTACGGGGATCCAAGATTCAGTAGGCGACGTAGGGGCCCGCGCCGAGGGAGGTCGTATTGTTTTCCAACGCTGTTGCCACGCGGCGTCCAAAATAGAACGGCAGCCCGAAGTCGAAGCTTCCCGCGGCCGGATAGGTGCCGGCCAGCATGGGAACCACCGTGAAGGTCGGATTATCTGCCGCCAGTGTTTGCGCATTGCCGATGCTGAAGCCGATCTCGCCGGTCACACCGTTGGATCCCTGCAGCGTGACCGTCAAGTTCAACGTGCCCGCCGGACAATAAAATTGTGCGTAGCTCGGGTCGGTACATTGAACGATGCTGGTATCAGTAAAATATATGCCGTTCGAGCCCGAGTCGATGAAACTCATGGCCAGGGGGCTGCCGTTGAAAATCGCAGTCAGATAGCCGAATTGCGGGTCGACCGTCAGCACCGTCTCGCTGCCCGATGCATTGTTCGATTGCGTATCGATCCCGAATATCAAAGAGCCGGTGAGAGTGGCTGCGCCCTGCGCCGCGACGCTCGGCAATACAATGATGCTGCCGTTGTTGTCCGTGGCAAACAGCGCCACCGGATTGGTGACCTGATTCGCCAACGGCACCGCGGTCGCCTGGCACACCGTCGAGGTACACGCATAGTAGAACCCATTGTCGACGGTGGTCACGCAAGTCGGCCCGCAGTCTTGGTCGAAGACGCCGATCCCTAAGATGCCGTTGGCGCCGAAGGCCGCGACGGTGTCCTCTTCTGTTGGAGCCTGTCCGGAGCAGCTCGCGGGAATATTCGAAAAGTTCGGGTCGCCGATGACTTGCACCGGGACAGAACTCGCCGACTCACCCGATATTTGCACATCCGCCATAGCGACGGGGCCCCAACTGTAGCCGTCCGCGAAGACCGTACATTCCGCGAGCGACCCCCCGATCGCAGCCGACTGCACGGGCAACGCCTGGGTCAGCGCCTGCGCCAGGATGCGTAGTCCGAATGACTGTGTGTCCACCTGGATATGATCGATGGTCTGGCAGTTGGTGGTGCTGCCGGGGCTGCATACCGTGACGGTGGTGAACAGCGTATTGACGTCGGGACTCGTGCTCGTCGGACCCGCGTCAACCACGACGCTGACCACATTGGCGACGGCCGGCGGCGAGCCTCCGGAAGTGCCCACGGACAGCGGTGCATCGTTGTGGCCGCCCCCGCAGCCGGACGCCGACAGCCACAGAGCCGTGCACAGCCCGATGAGCACGGCGCGCATCAGCGCAGTTCTCCCAAGTCGACGCCGTTCGGAACGCTCTGGGGCAGGTAGGCGCGTCCCGCGAACGCGCGCATATGCCCGCCCGCTTGTACCACCAGATCGTTGGTCTGGACCTGCAGGTGGCCGTGGCTCGTGCGCTTGGTACTCGCTGCCGTTACCAAGGGATCAAAGTAGCGTCCCAACATCTGGCGCAGATTCGGTGGGACGGGACCGTTCCAGGCAACGGCAAACACCTTGCCGTCCGCTCCGGCGAATTCGCGCACCTTGGTGCCCGAGGGCAATTGTAATTCGTGCAATCGATAGCCCGCGTGCTCGGTGACATTGATCGAGCCGCGCAATTGCAGCGCATCGGTTTGCACCGAGGCCTCGGGCTCACCCAAGGCTGCTGCTGCGATGCACGGAGTCAATACCGCGATGAGCACCCCGCTCGCGGCTAAACACTTCTTGACATTGATGGCTATCGGCGCTTTGAGCATGTCGTTGTCCCTTGCGGCATTGGAACGACCCTGCACCAATTGGTTCACACGATCGGGCCGTTTCCGGTGAACGGATGGAATGATTTCAACCAACCGTTGTCCCATCCTACAATGTTGTCCAGCCCTACAATGTGACCGACCTTCGGGGATACGACGTGAAGATAGTGATATGGACCGCCGTCGCCGGCGCCGCGGCGGCGATCATGGGCTGCAGCATCGACGGGAAGTACACAGTCGGGGGCACGCTGACCGGCCTCACGGGGCAGGGCCTGGTACTCGAAGACAATTCGGGCAATGACCTTGGGCTCGCATCGAACGGCGCATTCGCCTTCTCGGACGGCATCAAGAACGGCGACGCCTACTCGGTCACCGTGAAAACACAACCGTCCAATCCCGCGCAGACCTGCACGGTCCACAACGGCACCGGCACCATAGACAAAGCCGATGTCACTCATGTCATCGTCTCGTGCACAGGGGCCGGACGTTTCGCCTACGTCGCCAATGAGCTGTCCAACGACCTCTCTGCCTATGCCATCGATTCTTCGAGCGGCGATTTGACGCCGGTCGCGAACTCACCGTTCGCCACCGTCGGCACGGCTCCGGTGTCGGTCGCGGTAGATCCGAACGGCCGGTTTCTCTACGTCGTCGACAACGGCTCCGACGATGTCTCGGTATATGCCATCGACGCCACCACCGGTGCGCTCAGCGCCGCCGGCGTGGCGAGTGCCACCGGCAGCGGCCCCTATGCCGTGACGGTGGACCCCACCGACAGCTATCTCTATGTGACGAATTTCGCTGCCGACAGCGTCTCGGCGTACACCATCGACGCCGCCACGGGCCTGCTGAGCGAGCTGCCCAATTCTCCCTTCGCAGTCGGTACGAATCCGACGTCGTTGAAGATCGATCCGAACGGAAACTTTCTCTATGTCACCGACTTCGGCAGCGCCAATGTCGCCGTGTTGGCGATAGACCCTGCCACCGGCTCCTTGAGCGGTGTTCCGGGGTCTCCGTTCGCCGCCGGCTCGGGCGCGCTCGCGATCGCCATCGATCCGGCGGGAACGTTTGCCTATGTCGCCAATGAAACGGCCGCCACCCTGTCAGAGTACTCGATCAATCCGTCGACGGGCGCGCTGACCGCGGTGTCCGGTTCGCCGCTCGCCACCGGCAGTGCGCCTGAGTCGCTCGCCATCGATCCGGCGGGCCGCAATGTCTACGCCGCCAACGTCACCTCAAAGAATCAGGTGGCCGTGTATTCCATTACGCCGAGCAGCGGCGCCCTCGCTGCGTCCGGGTCGCCCGTCGCCGCCGGCATCCTTCCCGCGAGCGTAGTGATCGATCCGTCCGGCCTGTTCGCCTACGTCGCCAACGACGGTTCCGGCGACATTTCCGTGTTCGCGGTCGATGCGGCAACCGGTGCGCTGTCCGCCGTCGGCAATTCGCCTTTCGCTGCGGGCAACGAGCCGCGCTCGATCGCCATCGATTAGAATGCGCTGCACGGCCGGGATGCGCGGCCACGGGGTTCGGCGCACGCGCTGGGTTCGGCGCGCTCGCTCGTCTTAGGGGTTATCATGTGCGGCGAACACTTTCGCACCCGCAGGATAGACCTTAGATGAGCATCAATGATGTGACCGCCGGCGATCGCGTGCCGCAAGAATTCAACGTGATCATCGAAATCCCAATGAATGCCGATCCGATCAAGTATGAGGTTGACAAGCAGTCGGGAGCGCTGTTCGTGGACCGGTTCATGATGACGGCGATGCACTATCCTGCGAACTACGGCTACGTGCCGCACACCGTGGCCGAGGACGATGATCCGGTCGACGTCCTGGTGCATACGCCGTTTCCCCTGCTGCCGGGAGTGGTGGTGCGCTGCCGGGCGGTCGGGGTGCTGCGCATGGACGATGAGTCCGGCGGCGATGCCAAGGTGCTGGCCGTCCCCACCGACGATATATGTCCCTTGTTCGAGCACTGGAAATCGATCGCGGACGTGCCGGAAATACGCCTGCGCCAGATTCAGCATTTCTTCGAGCACTACAAAGACCTGGAGGCGGGCAAGTGGGTCAAGATCATCGGTTGGGCCGGCGTCGATGTCGCGCACGCAGAACTGCTCAACGGCATCAAGCGCTTCGAGGCTGAAAAAAGGTAGCTCTCGCATGGCTGCTCGCCATAGCGGACTCGCCGTCGCTTTTGCGGGGATTGCGTTGTTGCTGGCGGCAACCCGCCTCGCCTACCGCCCGATTGTGCCGCTCGGGGTGGACGCGGCGCCGACGGTATTTTCGGCTGAGCGCGCCACCGCGATTTTGCGGGACCTCGTCGGCGACGGGATCCCGCATCCGATCGGGAGCTCCGCCGACGCGCGGGTGCGCGAAGCCATCATCCAGCGTTTGTCGGCGCTGGGATACCGGCCGCAATTGCAATCCGGATGGGTGTGCGACGAGGGCGCATGCGGCAATCCGGTCAATATCATCGCGCGGCTCGGAGACGACTCCGAAGAGCGGAGCTCGATACTGCTGGTGGGACACTACGACTCGGTGCCGGCCGGTCCCGGCGCCTCGGATGACGGCGCCGCGGTTGCGAGCATGCTCGAGATCGCGCGAATCCTGCGCGCGCTGCCGGCACCGCGGCATCCCATCGTTCTCTTGTTCACCGACGGCGAAGAAGCGGGCCTGCTCGGCGCGTCATTGTTCGTGCGTGAACATGCTTTGTCCGACCACGTGAAGGCCGCGGTCAATATGGAGGCGCGGGGCACCTCGGGGCCCAGCCTCATGTTCGAGACGGGGTCGGCCAACACCTGGCTCATGCATTTGTACGAATCGGCCATCGCCCGGCCGCTGACGAACTCGCTCTACTACGTCGTGTACAAGCTGCTGCCGAACGACACCGATTTCACCGTATTCAAGGCCGCGGGCTATCAGGGATTCAACTTCGCCTACATCGGCAACGTCGGCCGCTACCACACGCCGCTCGACAACGCCGGCAATGCCGACGTAAGCAGCATTCAGCACCAGGGCGACAATGCCCTGGCCGCGCTGATGGCGCTGGCAAACGCCCCGACCTTGGACCCGGGTCCCGGGGAGTCGGTATTCTTCGATGGATTTTCACGAACGCTCATCGCCTGGCCCGCCGCATTGACCGTGCCGGCGGCGCTGCTTGCGCTGATACTTTTGCTGGCCGAATCGGCCGTTCTACTGAATAGGGGAGCCGTCACCTGGCGCCGGGCCCTGTGGGGCTGGGTGGCCACGGCGTGCACGCTCAGTTTGGGGGTGGCTCTATGCTCGGGGTTGCTGGTCTTGAGTGTGGGACTGCACAGAGTGCCGTCTCTCGAGGGTTCATCTTGGATTTCGCAACCCCTCCCCATGCACATCACGGCGGCCGCGCTGGCGCTGCTATCCGCGGGCAGCGCGGGTCTCTGTCTCGCGCGACGTGCGCACTTTTGGGGGTTCTGGATCGCCGCCGCATTGCAAAACGCCGTGCTGTCCGTGATCAGCGCCGTCGTCGTTCCCGGCGCGAGTTTCTTGTTCCTGTTGACGGCCGCCGCCGCCGCGGTGGGAGCACTGCCGTGCACGATGAGCCTCTTGAAACGCGCGGCGCCCAAGGCGTGGGCCTACGACCTCGCAGCGGTGCTCCCGGCGCTCGTATTGTTTGGCGCGGAGTTTCCTCTGCTGCAATTCCTGTACATGGCGCTCGGCAGCCTCGCGTGGCCTCTCTCGACGCTGGTGCTCTCCGTTGGAACCGCGTCCCTTCTGCCGCTGCTGGCGCAAGCGGGCGGCGCCGCTCGGCGGGTCGTCGTCGCCCTCGCCGCGTTGACCGTGCTCGGCGGCGCGATTGTCGCGCTGCGGATGCCCGCGTATTCCGCCGAGTGGCCGGAGCGAGTCAATCTCGAGTACTGGTTGGATGTCGACACGGGCGAGTCGCATTATCTGGCGCGCTGCGATTCATTGCGGTTGCCGGCGACCCTCGCGGCGGCGGCGCACTTCGAGCCCATCCCTCGCCCGCGCTTCGCAGGAAGCGCATCACGGGCGTTCTACGCCGATGCGCCGCTGCTTGCGCTCGCCCCTCCGGAACTATCATCTGCAGAGGGCGCTGGCACGACTGCCGGCCGCTACTTCATTCATTTGCGCTCCACACGCGGCGCGCCCGAAGCAATCGTCGTATTTCCGGCCGCCGCGCAAGTCGGGGAGATTGAACTGGCGGCAGGCCTAAATCCGGTGCGGGCCAAAACTCGCAAGCTGCGCAGCGGCGCTACGCTGCTCGACGTCGTTGGACTTCCGGCCGCCGGCGTGGATTTCAGCTTCGATGCGGGCGGCGCGGCGCCGATAAAGGTTCAAGTGTTCGATCAGAGCTACGACTTTCCGCAGCAAGGGGACCTGCAGCGCGCGCGCGGCCCGAACACGACCAGCTCGCAGGACGGCGACCTTACCGTGGTGCATCGCACCGTATCGCTTTATCCTGCGGCTGGCCGCTGAAGCTCGAACACTGAAACAGCCTCCTAGCCGTTCTTCGAGTGAGTGGCGTACAAAGCCGCCAACTGCGAATTGTCGACCTTGGCGATAGCTCGGGCGATGGCCTGATCCCGGCATTGATCGACCTGATGCTGAAGCTTCAAGTCGCGAATCGTGGCATCGGGGCAGACCTGCTTCGCCGCTCGGACGATATGCGCATACAGATCCCTCACGCCGATGTCGGTGCTAAGGTTCCGATCGCTGTACTTGACGACAATACTGGGGACATCACTGTCGGTACCGGCGGCACTGGCAGTACCGACACCGAGCACGCCCGCAACGGCACCCAGCGCCACCAACGCCAGCTTGGCAGCCGGTCCCGTGGCCTTGAACGTAGTGGAATGACTCATGACATCTCTCCTAAAAGACGGGTTTTGTTCACGCCCTTATAAGACACGCGAGGTGCCATCCGAGTCTGCGGTTAAGCGTCGAGGTCGTCCCATCCATAGACGGTTTCGTCCCGGGACCGCGCACCAAGGCACCGCAATCACCCTGTTTGCGCTAGGCTTGTCACCATGATCGGAATGGGGACAACGGAATTGCGTGCCCGGCGCTTTGCCGGGGGTCTGTCCCTGCGGCAGTTTCTGGGTATTACCGGTCTGTTCTGGGTCTATGTGGTCCTTTCGAACATCCTGTATGCCTACAGCATGCGCATCGGGATTTCTCGTATGACGAATGTCTCACTGTTCGCCGCATGGGACGCGCGCCTCCTGCAACATCTGATGCTACTGCCGGTCCTGCTGGTGTCGTACTGGGCTTCGCTGCGCATTCAGTGGCGGCCGCTCTGGATCGCGCTGCCGCTGCAGGTGATCCTGGCTGCCGTGTTCGCCGCCATCGCCTATCCGGCCATGCTCGTGGCCGAAATGACCATGGGACGCGAGAACTGGCATGAAACCGTGATGCAGCACGGCTCCGATCCCTGGTTCGATCCCACATTTTTATCGCTGTGGATGGCGAGTTTCGTGAGCTTTCTTCCGACCTATGGATTTGGGCTCGCCCTGGTCACCGGATTGGCGCTGTACACGCGATTTCGAAATTCCGAACTGCGGCTTGCGGCGCTCGAGCGCGAGTGGAGCTCCGCGCGCCTGGCGGCACTGCGCATGCAATTGTCGCCGCATACGCTGTTCAATCTGCTGCACACCATTCGCGGTCATATCGAGTGGGATCCCAAGGGCGCCCAATCCATGGTGGTGCAGCTCGCGGATCTGCTTCGACGACTGCTGAACGCCGGAGAGCGCGACTTCTCGCGCTTGAGCGATGAACTGCAATTCGTCCGATTGTACTTGGAGCTGCAGCAGCGGCGCTTCGCAGACCGCCTGAGCGTGGAGCTGCCCGCCGCGGCGAACATCCCCGCGGTGTGGGTGCCGAGTTTGATTCTGCAGCCCTTGGTTGAGAACGCCGTGGTCCACGGCTTGGCGGGCCATCAAGCGCCCGTGAGCGTGCGCATCGTCGTGCACATGGCCCGCGACGTGCTCACTCTGCGGGTGCTCAACACGATCGCACCTGACAAGGCCGTCGGCGAGGAAGGCATCGGCCTCAACAACGTCCGCGAACGCCTTGCCGTCCAATTCGAAGGCCGCGCCAGCCTCACGACTTCAGGTGTGGACGGCGAATGGTGCAGCGAAATTACGATGCCGGCGATTCACCAGGCGCCGTCGCGCTTACCTACGCGCACGGAAGCCTTGGTCGACGCATGATGGACGTCATCATCGTCGACGACGAGCTGGCCGGCCGGCGCACCCTGCGCGAATTCTGCGAGGCTGAAGGCGATTTGAACGTGGTCGGCGAATACGGCGACGGTGTGGCGGCGCTCGCGGCGATCAGGTCGCGGCCGCCGCAGCTTCTGTTCCTCGACATCCAGATGGATCCCCTGAGCGGCATTGAAATTGCGCGCGCTCTGGATCCGTCGCAGCTGCCTTCGCTGGTGTTCGTCACGGCCTACGATACATATGCCCTCGAGGCATTCGAGGTCAGCGCAGTCGACTACCTGCTCAAACCCTTCGATCAGGAACGCTTCCGCAAGACATTGGCGCGGGTGCGCCCGCGTCATGCCAAGTCGGGAGCGGACGAGCGTCAGGCACTGCTCGCCGGTTTGCTCGCACAACTGGAGCGCGGGGCGCGCGGTCCCGGCGAGGAGCGGCCGCGACTGCTGGCCGAATTCGGCGGGCACCTGCACGTGCTCGAGGCGGCTCAAGTGGAAATGATCGAGGCGGATCGAAACTACGTGGTCATCCGGGTGGGAAAGGACAGCTACCACGCCCGCAGCACCCTGCAGCAGGCGGAAATCGCGCTGCGTTCGCAACCCATGCTGCGAATCAGCCGCTCCTGCCTGATCAACATGAACTACGTCAAAGAAGTGAATCGCACCCTGCGCGGCGATTTCATCCTGATATTGGCCGGCGGCGCGACTGTCACCAGCAGCGAAGGATTTCGCGGCAAGGTGAAGGAGTATCTCGGCACCATGAAAATCTAGGCGGCCTTCTCGTCAAAGGAGCTCCTCCGGCGCGAACGGCGCCAGGACTTTCAGCCAGAAGCGCTGGGAGCGAGTGGTCTCCGGATCGATGAACCAGGTCTTCTGCGATCCTTCCTCGCCGCTCGACCATTCGATCCGGTTGCTGTGATCCACCAGCCGCAGCCGGTAGCTGCCGTCGGCGCTGATGTCGTCGAGCAGAGCGGTGACCTGGCGTGCGATGTCGGCGCTGCGCATCACCAACCCCAGTTCGCTGTTGAAGCGCGCCGATCGCGCATCCATGTTCATCGATCCGATGAACACGGTCTTTTGGTCGATCACCAGCGCCTTGGCGTGCAGGCTCGCGTTGGACCCGCGAAAGGGATGAAAGCGGGCGCGCTTCTGGCCGAGCTTCGGACGCAACTCGGATAGCTCCACGCCGAGTTCGAGCAGAGCCGCGCGGTAGCGCGAATAGCCGTTGTACACCAGGGGCGAATCGGTGGACGCCAGCGAGTTGGTGAGTATGCGAATGTGCACCCCATCGCCCACGAGCTTGGCGAACAGCGCGACGCCGTCCTCGCCCGGAACGAAGTACGGCGAGATCACCAGCAGCTCTTGCTTCGCAGAGAGCATCAAGGTCGAGATATCGTTGACGAGGGTCTCTTCCTCGTCCGGAGAAGTCTCGCTGGCGATCTTGGCGGGCCGGTCCGCGAGCACCGTGGCGGGTACCCAGATCAGCCCCACCTTGCCCGAATTCAATTCGCTCTCGAGCCAATTGGCGCCGTTGGTGGTCCCTTCGTCGGGCGGCGTCAGCGACGGCTCGGCTTCCACCGGCGAGGCCACCGAGGCGATGGGGTAGGCGTACTTGCTATTCCAGAAGGCGTCGAACGAGGCCGACAACTCCGGCACGATGGCGCCGGCGGCCACCACGTCGAGATCGATGAAATTGCTGTACCGATCCCGAGTGAAGTACTGATCCCCGATGTTTCGGCCGCCGGTGATGGCCAAGGCATTGTCGGCGACGAACAGCTTGTTGTGCATGCGGTGATTGATGCGCCGGATGTCGCTCACCGAGGTGAGAAAGCGGGTCCACATCGCAGACCTTCCGCCGGGGAAGGGATTAAAGACCCGCACTTCGACGTTGGCGTGTTCGCTCAGGTGCAGGAACCGCCGGTCCTCGCCGGCGGTATTGAGATCGTCGACGAGGACGCGGACCCGCACGCCTCGATCCGCCGCCAGGCGCAGGTGATGCAGCAGGATTCGCGCCGAATCGTCTTGCTCGATGATGTAGTACTGAATGTCCAGAGTGCGCTCGGCATGGTCGGCGAGCGCGATGAGATCGGCCAGGGCTTCCTCGCCCGAGGTCAGCAACCGGATACCCGACAGGCTCTTGCCGGCTTCCTCCGCGGCGACGATGCGCCCCAGCGAGGTGGTTGCAGGGTCAGCCAGTGCCTCGCTATGAGTCTTCGCGACGTGCCGCGGCAGGCTGGCGCAGCCGGATACCAGCAGTGCGCCGAGCGCCAGTAGGGGCAAAGAGCCGCGGGTGCGCGAAGGCCGCATGCCGCACTTTGAATTGCGCATCGCCGCATCTTATCAGGCACACTTTCAGCCATGCAGCATCAACGTCATGTACGGAGCTTCGTCTTGCGCGCCGGCCGAATGACGCCCGCGCAGGAGCGAGCGCTCAAGGAGCTGTGGCCGGTTTACGGCGTGGAATTGCGCGATGCGCCCTTGGACTTTGAGGCGATTTTCGGGCGGCGCGCGCCGCGCTGCCTGGAGATCGGCTTCGGTGTCGGGGAAGTGATCGGGGCGCTGGCGGAGGAGCGTCGACACATCGACTATCTGGGCATCGAAGTGCATGGCCCGGGGGTGGGCCGGCTGTTGCTGCGGGCGGAGCAGGCGCGCCTCACCAACCTGCGCGTCATTCGCCACGATGCGGTCGAGGTACTCCGGGACGGGATTCGCGATGAGTCCTTCGACGAGATCCTGGTGTTCTTCCCGGATCCCTGGCACAAGAAGCGCCACCACAAGCGGCGCCTGATCGACCCAGCGTTCGTCGAATCGGCGGCGCCCAAGCTGCGCTCGGGGGGAGTGCTGCGCCTCGCCACGGACTGGCAGGACTATGCCGAACAAATGTTGGCCGTGTGCAACGCCAGCCGGCATCTGGCCAGCTTGAGCCCGGACGGGACCTACGTGGCGCGCCCGGACTTCAGGCCGCCGACGCGCTTCGAGAGGCGCGGGGCGCGCCTTGGCCATGGTGTGTGGGATCTGGCCTACGAAAGGCGGGAGCCGCCACCATCGCCACCGGCATCGCCATTAGAGGAAGCTGCCGCGAATTCCGTCGACGATGAATTGCACGGCGAGGGCCGCGAGGATCACACCGGATAGGCGGCTCACCACGTTGGCGCCGGTCACGCCCAGCACCTTCATCAACCGCGGCGTGGCCAGCATCAGCACCCAGCAGACGGCCAGCACCACCCCGACGGCGCCCAGCAAACCAGCGAACAGCAGCGGTTTCGCGCCCACCTCACCCGCCGAGAGCAGGATGGTTGCCAGCGCGCCGGGCCCGGCAATAAAGGGGAAGGCGAGAGGAAACACCGAAATGTCCTCGCGCTTCTTCGCCTCCTCCTGCTCGGAGCTCGTCGAGCGGGTGCCCGACGGGCGCGCGAACACCATGTCGAGCGCAATGAGGAAAAGCAGCGTTCCTCCCGCGATACGGAACGAACTTAAGGATATCCCCATGATGTCCAGAAACTTCGCACCCGCCAGGGAGAACAGCACGCATATCGCCAACGCGATCGCGGCGGCCTTGCCGGCCATGCGTTTCTTGTAGCGCGCACTCGCGCCCTGGGTGAGGCCCGCGAACAGGGGAATCAACGATATGGGATCCACCACCACGAAAAAGACGACGAAGAATTTGACGAGCTGTTCGATCACGGGTGAAGTTTCGATCACGGGTGAAGTAATTAGATCAGTCGATGTTGCTTCGCGCAAAAATTACATATTGCGCGAACGACCCATTGGGAGTTGAATGGAAGCAAGGACAGAACGA
>Ga0210391_10000548_pt1 | contig 38608 bp, 26 predicted proteins | sample IncBWC12OmetaG_FD_160573 | JGI IMG/M metagenome (GOLD analysis project Ga0210391, IMG submission 160573) | Forest soil microbial communities from Barre Woods Harvard Forest LTER site, Petersham, Massachusetts, United States - Inc-BW-C-12-O ...
AAGACGAAGCGGGCCTTAGGCTCCGCCGCAACCAATGCTTCGATCGCGGGCTGCGCCGCTTTACAAGCTGGACACTGCAAGTCTCCGAACTCGACGATGGTGACTGCGGCATCTTTCGGCCCGCGCGTGGGGCCGGAGACTCCCTTCTCCAGCGTTTTCTTTACCGGATCGAAAGGTTTGGCTCCGAATGGAATAATGTCTCCGACCACCGCATGCTCGCCATCCGCGGTTACATAGAAGCGGCTGGCTTGCTGGCCCTGAGGTGTGGCGAGAACCACATCGACCTGAACCAGGCCGGGGACGGGGGCGGGCTTGATGCTGGCAATCTTCCAACTTACCTGCTGCTCGTAGCCGAAAGTTTGTTGCATGAAGGAGTCCACCGTGGCTTCAGAGGGAAGATTAAGCGCAGGCGCTGCAGTCGAATTATCCGCGGGTTTCGTCGGGGCCGGGGATTGGGCGGTGGACAAAGCGCCCGCGAGCAAAAAAATAAACGTCAGAACATAAGAATTGCGCATGAGTTTCCTTTCAAAATGCAGAACAGAAATGGATCGGGTAATCGGAAAATTCGCGGCGAATCTTTCTCACACTTCGCTCTTCGCGGCGATCGGAAAACGGCGGCCGTAACCAAAGGCTTTGGGAGAAATCTTAATCCCCGGCGCCGCCTGCTGGCGCTTGTACTCGGCTCGGTCCACCAAGCGCACGACCCGGCGAACCACTTCGATATCGAATCCGCGATCGGCAGCGATCCGCTCGGCAGAGTGTGCATCTTCCACATAGTCTTCCAGCACAGCGTCCAGAATTTCATAAGGCGGCAGCGAGTCGCTGTCTTTCTGGTTCGGCCTTAACTCTGCGCTGGGCGGCTTCTCCAGCGTAGCCGGTGGAATCGCCGGGCGGCGCGAATTCACATAATGACTAAGCCGATAAACCAGCGTCTTCGGCACATCCGAGATGACTGCCAAACCTCCGACCATATCGCCATAAAGTGTACAGTAGCCCACGCCCAGTTCGCTCTTGTTGCCGGTGGAAAGGACAATCGCACCGAATTTGTTGGAGAGTGCCATCAGCAGCGTACCGCGCGCACGCGATTGGATGTTTTCCTCGGTCACGTCTTCCTTCCGGCCCGCAAAAACTTCCTGCAAAGTTTGCCGGTAGGCATCGACGACCTGATTGATGGAGAGCAATTCGAAACGGATGCCGAGATTTTTCGCTAGCATTCGGGCATCGTCGATCGAACCGGGCGAGGAATACGGACCCGGCATACCGACTCCGATCACATTCTCCGGGCCAACCGCATCTGCAGCAATGACGGCGGTGAGGGCCGAATCGATTCCACCGCTGAGCCCGATGATCGCTTTTTGAAATCCACACTTGCGCATGTAGTCTCGCGTGCCGAGCACCAGCGCGGCATAGACGCTGGCCTCCTCGCCTTCGATCTGTTCATGCAGGTCGCCGGTGAGAGTCTTAGAATCAAAGAAGATGAGATCTTCTTCGAACGATAATCCTTGCGCGATGACTTTACCTTCCGCATTGAGAACGATGCTGGAGCCATCGAACAGCAGGCTGTCGTTGCCTCCCACCTGGTTGACCATTGCGACCGGAACTTTGTGCTGGCGGGCGATGGACACCAGCATGTCGCGGCGCAGTTCGCGTTTGCCGATCCAAAAAGGCGATGCGGAGATGTTGAGCACGAAGTTGCCGCCCGTGCGAATGAGCGCCTCTATGGGATCAACCGTATAAAGGCGCTTGGGCCAGAAGAGCTTGTCGTTCCAGGCATCTTCGCAAATGGTGAGCGCCATGCGGTTACCGCAGAAAGGGAACAAGTTCTGACTTTTGGCGGGCGCGAAATTGCGCATCTCGTCGAACACATCGTAAGTAGGCAAAAGCATCTTCGATTGCACGAAGGCGACTTTGCCATCCTGCAAAAGCGCGGCGGAGTTCATCGCGGACTTGCCAGTTTCAGAATCGGCCGGAGTGACTAATCCGCAGATTACTGAGATGCCTTGAGTTTGCGCAGCGATGCGCTCCACTGACTCTCGATTGCGCGCGAGAAACGATGGGCGCTCGACCAAATCGCGGGGCGGATAGCCGCAAACAGAAAGTTCAGGAAAAAGGATCAGTCGGGCGCCGTTGGATTGGGCGCGGCGGGAAAAGTCGATGATCTTGGCCGCGTTGCCGGAAAAATCTCCGACGGTGGGGTTGATTTGGCCGAGCGCAAGCTTCACATCTCTAGTGTAAAGCTGAGGAGAGCGGGGGCCAAGTGCGGGCCCGCGCAACTACAGTGGACGACCGATTTAGGCTTTGCCCGCTGCGGCGGCCGCACTTGCTTCCGGGGGCGTAGGCGGGGCCGGAGCAGGCTTGGTGACCATCGCTTTTGAGCATAGTTCGGCGGCTTCCGCCATGCTTTCCACTTCCTGCTGTTTCATCGTCTGCCAGGTACTGAAGGTAGTTTTCTCGCGGGCTACACCTTCGAGATTGCGGCTGATGCGTGCCTGGTAGTGGGCCTTGATGCTCTCCAGTTCAGCCTGAATCTGGCTGACTTCCTCCGCCTTCCTGGCCCACTCTGCGTCAACCTGCTGGGTTTGCGCGGCCTCATAGGAATCCAGAGCTTCCTGGCGGGCTTTGGCGTCCTGCTGAATTTGAGCGAGGGGAACGCCGGCGGCGTCGAGAGCCATTAATACAGCAGCCCGTTTCATTTCAGGTGACAACGAGCGGATGTGTTCGCTGCGAAGCATCTCGACGACCCTGTTAACACTATATCCCTTGGGCGGAGTGATGATCCCGGCGCCGCGGTATATATCTTCAACCGGCAACAACTCGACTTGAAAGCTTGGGACCGATCGCGAGGACTGAGACGGTGTTCTTTCCGTTGGTTGAGTTGCTGATGGAGGCATAAAATTCTCCTTCTCGTCTGAGAAGTTGCTAATTTCGTCGCCGTTCGCCCTGGAGTCGTCCCGCTTGTTGTGCCGGGGCGACATTCCGAACCATTTGCTTGACATATGTTTCCTTCCCTTGCCGGCGCTCAGCCATTCTGGCGGCTGGTTTGCCTGAAGTTCAATCGGTCGAGCATAGGAACTCTGTGATGGCGCAGAAATCTGCGGCCGCAAAATCCGGGGCCGCTCCCGGTGGGTCATTTTGCGCCCAAACCCTCGTGGCGGAGGCATGGATGCGTTGCTTACCAGTTGAACGGGAGGGGAATTTTCTGGATCTGGCCGCGTGGGGAACATTTCGACCCGGTTGCGTTCCCGCGGTTTCGGCATGCTTTCCAGCCTCAAGGTTGTATTTGGAGCACGAGCCGCGATTGATGGTTCGAGAAGCAGGGTGTCGGAAATAACCGGTTGGACGGCAGCCTGCCCGGGAATCAATGGAGCGTTCGGGCTCAGATCCCGTTGTACGCCAACAAAATATTCCCTGCCCTCGCTGCGGCAGTACTTGGCAGTGCCGGAGAAGTGCTCCCACGGCCCTTGAATCTTTAGTTTGGAGCCTACGCCGATTGGTATTTTGACCCGTATGCATGCTCCCCCAACGGATTTATCCTCGATGCATGCGCGAGTCGTCTGCACACTGCCGCTTTGGTCGACCCACGATACATCCACCCGGATCATTACTGGGGCCCGTAGATCGTGCATGACTCCGCTCAGATAGGTCTATCGGCAGAAAGCAGGAGGAGATTACTGGTAATGCGGTTGGAAGGCTGCGGGAAAGGTGACTTCCGTTTTTTGGATAGAAGTCCCGGTGAGACCGCAGCGGCCCGATGCACCTGGGCCGTCGGATAGCTGAGGGCGGCTGTCCCACGTCTGTTTGGCAGGATCAAGTTTCTAGTCTCCTGCGACGGGAATGATCGTATGTTTGGGCACAGGCGGGGCTGTGTCGCCCTTCTGGTCGTGCCAGAGAACTTGATTGAGATTCGCGGCTCCGGCGGCGTCAGGACGGGAGAAATCCATTTTCGCCGAATCATTCGTGCCGCGTGCATCGCGCTTGTTGATCTCGTAGATCAAGCCGTTCTTGAAATTATGATAGTCGGCGTGGAACCCGGGCTGGGTGCCTTGCCCTGAGAACATCAGCCCCATCACCGGGGCATAGGCATCATTCTGATTCATGGGCGGCAGCCCGAGTAGCATCTCCATGGTGTGAATCATATTGACCGTCGTGTAGAAGCGGTGATCGACATAGGGCGTGGAAGCGGTTCCCGGCGAATACTTGCTGACCACGAAGGCGATCGAACGGTGGGCGTCGACATGGTCGCCGCCATCCTGCGCATCGTCTTCGAGGACGAAGATAGCGGTGTCATCCCAGTAGGGACTATGCGAGACAGCATCCACGACTCGGCCAAGGGCGAGATCATTGTCGGCCACTGATGCTGCTGGGCGCGGACGGTCGGGACGCGTGCCGCCGGTGTGATCGTCGGGAAGATAAAGCAGCACGAATGCAGGCAATTGGAAGTCAGCGCTTTCGTTAGCTTCGCGGGCGTGCGTGTAGGCCGCAAATTCGTTGAGAAATTCGTCGGCGCGGAGTTGGTCGGGATAGTCGGTGTTGAAGTCGGGAAAAAGCGGATCAAAATGATCGCGCAATACCGCCTTGCTGGGCTTAACGCCCTTGAACAGAGGCACAGCCCAGGGATACGGGCTAGGCGCAGCATGCGGATCTCCGACGTTTGGCGGGAGCGCATCGCCTTGATGGAGATCGGTGCGCGGACAATCCACTTCTTGAGCAGAAGGAGTTCCCTGCTTGGGCGTGGATGCTTTGCGGATTTTGTTGCACCACTCGGCGTTTACGAACTCGCCGTAGTCGCGATAGGTGAGTCCGTGGCGGGCAACATTGTCCCAAAGAAAACCGGTGGCGGGGTCGTCGATATCGGGCTGGTTGTTGTCGAGCGGATACTCATCGGCGACGGTGCCCTGGAAATCGTAAGTGCGCTCTTTGCCGCGGTAAGCGATCTGCCAGGTTTTTTCGTTATAGTCGCTGGTGATGGCCGCATTCGACCATAGATGACCGTCGCCGGAAACTTCTCCGCTGTCATAGAAATTGTCGAGTACGCCGAATTGCAGCGCGAGCTTGTGTTCGTTAGGCGTGATGTCGGCGCCGTACATTGTGAGGGAGGGGTCGCCATCGCCGATCTTCTGTTCGCCGAGTTTCAAATCGCCGAGAATCTGATCGTAAGTGCGATTTTCCTTGATGACATAGATGACGTGCTTGATGGGATTCTTGCCGGCAACAAAAGTGATGACTCCAGGATTTTGATGGAGCAGGTTGTCGTGCTCAACGGTGCGCGTAAGATCTTCGAGTTTGCCGAGAGTAGAGGGAATGTTCAGACGCGCGATGGAGCCACGCAGCAGCGTGGGAATGTAGGGATGCGAGTGATGACGGCCTTCGTAGGCAGTCTTGCCCATGCCTTTATTAGGGCCGGTACTAAGGCCTTTGGCGGTGGCGATGAGGAGATCATCGCCTTGAACCGCGAGCGCGCTGGGATACCAGTCCGTAGGGATAAAACCGAGAGCGGGCGTTGCCTCCGAGCCACTAGCGGACGCGTTAGAAGACCCGCTGCCCGCGCTCAAGTTAGAGGTGTCGAAAACTGCTACCGCATCGGACGAAGCATCGCCCGCAAAAAGTTTTTTTCCGTCTGCCGACTGCGCCAGAGAGCTGGGATAAGTTCCTGCGAAGCGTTGGTTGCGAACTGTGGTATCAAGTTGGGCCACGATGCTGCCGGTTTCGGTTGAGACCACGGCAACCGAATCGGCATTCGACAGAGCTACGTAGAGAAGCTTTTCATCGGGACTGAGCAGCATGGCCGTGGGATGAGAACCGGGCGCGATTGGATCATCGGGCAAGAGAAGTTTGATCCATCGAACCACTTTGCTATTGCTCAGATCCAATTCGGCGATGCGGGAAGCATTCCAGAGACTGCACCAGGCGCGGTGTCCGTCGCGCGTGGCGACAACCGTGTAGGGGAAAGAAGACGGAATCAAATGGCTCGTCGAGAGGTCGAAACTCTGCAGCACTTTGCCCGTCGCAACATCGAGCAGGACGGCGTTGTCGGAAAGATTGTTGGCTACGAGCAGTCGGTCTTGATCATGTGCCTTTCCTGAATCGCCCGAAATCAGCGCTAACCCTGCAGGATACGGAATGGCGCTTCCCGGGGGCGTTTTGTGTAATCCGATCGCGACCTTCTTATCAGCGGCGACTGGTTGAGGTGCAAGAGCGATGAATCGCTCGGGTGCGACCTTGCCCGCGATGAAGCTATAGACCGCGATACCGTTCCCGGTGTCCGGCGGCTTCTGTCCCGTGGGATCGGTGATCGAACCCACGGACGCGTAGAGATGCTTGCCATCGGAAGAAAAAGCCAGTCCCAGAAAAAAGCTCTGGTGAACCTCTTCGCCGAAGCGTTTATCGGGAAAATCGGAGATTTGATTGGTCTTGAGATCGAGAACAGCAATCGATTGCATCGCCATTGTTTCCTGCGTGCCGTAGCCGTTGTTTAAAAGCGCAGCGTAACGGCCATCCGGACTGAGGGCGATAGTAGCGGGAAAGCTGTTGGTGCTACCGACGCGGCCGGGGGACGGAGTGGTAAGAATTTTGCTGCTGGGCAGGGAGACCACCGAATTGTCAGGATGGCTTTCCTGCGCAGGGAGCACATTCTGAACGGCGAGGACAGCAATCACCAAAACGACGCGGGAGAATCGATTCACAAGGCCTCCGCAGGTTTGATCTGCGCCAGCATGAAGCGAAATCAGCGTAATGGATGCAGGAAGGTTCGGTCAAAGAGGCAGCAAGATGCAGAGCGCAACGGGAACTCCTCTTGGAGCCTAATGTTGACACTTACGGGCTAGGGATCCTTCGACTACGCGGACTGATTCGCTTGGCGAATCAGTCCCCTCCGCTCAGGATGACACGGCGGTTTATGTGCACTCCTAGACTCCGGAAGCGCGCGTCGGCAACTGCTGAGTGGGCGCGGAGTCGGAATGCTCCTCCGCGGCGTTTACATTGTGACGAACGTCGGCTCCCTGAACCCAGAAGATCACATCCTCGGCGATGTTAGTGGCGTGGTCGGCGACTCGTTCAAGGTTGCGGGCTACGAGGAGCGCGTCGAGTGCCTGGCGTACCACGTCAGGACGCTGGTTCATGGTCTTTACCAGTTGGATGAAGGCATCGTCTTTCATGCGATCGACCACGTTATCCATCTCGAGGACGGCTTGCGCGAGTTCAGCTTTGCCCTCGATGAAGGCTTCAAGCGCCCGGCGAACCATGGCGCTTACGGCTGCTCCCATGCGAGCAATATCAACCGGCAAGTCGGCGGCGGGAAGCTCCGCCATATCCATCACGCGCTCGGCAATGTTTACGGCCTGGTCGCCAACGCGTTCGAGGTCTGAATTAATTTTGGTTACAGCAAGGATGAAGCGCAGATCCACAGCCATGGGCTGTTGCATGGCGAGCAGATCGAAGGCCGCCTCGTCGATTTCGCGCTCCGCCGTGTTGATCAGGCTCTCTCCTTCGAGAACCATCTGGCAGCGGGTAAGGTCGCGATCAATGTAGGCCTGTCGCGCGCGATCCACCGCCTGCTCCGCCAGTCCACCCATGCGGAGCAACTTTTGGCGCAGATCGTCGAGGCCTTGCTGAAAACGCGTACGCATTATCCAACCTTTCTAATTCTTATCCGCACTCCCTTATCCAACCCTATCTCGATAAGAGTTTATCCAAATCTACCGGTGATGTAATCTTCCGTCTTCTTGTCCGACGGTTTGGTGAAGATCTTTTCTGTCTTATCGAATTCGATCATCTTACCCAGCAGGAAGAATCCTGTAAACTCCGCGACGCGCGCCGCCTGCTGCATGTTATGCGTCACTATGACGATGGTATACCGTTCTTTGAGCTGAAAGATCAACTCTTCGATCTTGCCGGTGGAGATAGGATCGAGCGCCGAGCAGGGTTCGTCCATAAGTAGGACCTCGGGTTCGACCGCCAGCGCTCGCGCGATGCAAAGGCGCTGCTGCTGGCCTCCCGAAAGGCTGGCGCCCGATTTTTTGTGAACCTGATCTTTCACCTCATCCCATAGCGCAGAGACTTCGAGTGACCGCTGAACGACTTCGTCGAGCTTGCGCCGCTCTCTAAAACCGTTGAGCTTCAGCCCGGAAGCGACGTTGTCATAGATCGACATGGTAGGAAATGGATTGGCTTTTTGGAACACCATTCCAACCCGCCGACGAAGCTGCGTAGCCGAGGTTCCATTGTAGGCGTCGATGTCGCCGATGCGGACACTGCCGGTCACCCGTGCCTCGGGGATGGTCTCGTGCATGCGATTCAAGCAACGGATAAACGTAGACTTGCCACAGCCCGAGGGGCCGATCAGCGCCGTGGCGTGGTTGGCCGCCATAGCTAACTTTATGTCATACAATGCCTGGTTCTTGCCGTACCAGGCATTCAGGTTTTCGACCTTGATTCCAACGCCCATAAACTATGCGGCTCCAAAGGTCCCGCGGCGCACGACGTAGCGCACGGCCGCGACTGCACTGACAATAAGAACGATGAGCACGAGCGCTCCTGCCCAGGCTTGCCGATGCCATTCGTCGTAAGGAGAAATGGCATAGGTGAAAATCTGCAGAGGCAGCGCGGCGGTGGGCTGGTTGGCGCGGAGATTCCAGAACTGGTTACCGAACGCAGTAAAGAGCAACGGGGCGGTTTCCCCTGCAACCCGGGCAAATGCCAGCATAATTCCGGTGATCACGCCGGACGTAGCGGTGCGCAAAGTGATAGAAAGAGTGGCACGCCAGCGCGGAATGCCCAGCCCGTAAGCAGCCTCGCGCAAAGCCTGAGGCACCAACAGAAGCATGTCTTCGGTAGTGCGTGTGATCGTAGGAATCATCATGATGGCCAGGGCCACACCGCCAGCCAATGCTGAGAAATGCTTCTGGTAAAGAACAACGATAGAGTAGGCAACAATGCCAATCACGATGGAAGGCACACCGTTGAGCACGTCGGCGGTGAAGCGAATGATATCGCCGAAGCGGTTGCGGCCATATTCCGCGACGTAAATACCCGCACCTACTCCGATAGGTACTCCAAGAATACTCGCCAGCGCAAGAATGAAGGCCGAGCCAACGATGGCATTGGCCATCCCACCGCCTGCCTCGCCTACCGGTCTCGGAGTCTGAGTGAGAAAAGCCCAGTTGATCGAACCGATGCCGCGGTAGAGAAGGTAGCCAAAGATAGCAATAAGCGGCGCGAGCACCAGGATGACCGTGAGCACGGCGAGGCCGGTCATCAAATGATTGATGAGGCGGCGGCGCAAAGCAATGGGCGGGACCGTATGCAGCGCGGGAGTGTTAACAGTCTCAGCCATTCGCCCTCGAAGGTTGGCCACCAGTGACTGTCCATACCAGCAAACGCGCGAGCGCATTAACTACGATCGTGACCAGAAAAAGTGCTAACCCAATTTCGATTAGCGCTGAGAGATAGACATTTCCGGTTGCCTCGCTGAACTCATTGGCCAGAACGCTGGCCATGGTGTGCCCCGGCGCGAATAATGATTTGACAATCTGGGGAGTGTTCCCAATCACCATGGTGACAGCCATCGTTTCGCCGAGTGCGCGGCCCAAACCCAGGATGATGCCACCCATGATGCCGGCGCGCGCATTGCGGAGAACGCCAACACGAATCATCTCCCAGCGCGTTGCGCCTAGGGCGAGAGCGGCTTCGCGCTGATGCTGTGGCACCACCATCAGAACCTCTCGCGTGATGGAGGAAATGATCGGTATGATCATGATCGCCAGAATAATTCCGGCGGCGAGCATGCTGATGCCATACGGCGGGCCGTCAAAAAAACCGGTCCAGCCTAATGTACGAGCGAGAAAAGGTTGGATATAGCCGCTCAGAAGCGGTACCAGCACGAAAATTGCCCAGAGTCCGTAGACGACACTCGGAATCGCCGCCAACAACTCTACGAAAAACGAGAGCGGCCCGCGCAACATCTTCGGGCACATCTCGGTAGTAAAGACCGCGACTCCTACGGACAAGGGCACCGCGATCAGCAACGCGAGGAGAGAAGAAACAATGGTTCCATAGATGAACGGCAGCGCGCCAAAGTGCTCCTGCACCGGATCCCAGTCCTGGCCGGCAAAGAATTTAATTCCAAAAGCGTGCCAAGAGAGCGAGGAGCGCAGCATCAACTCGTACACAATTAGCGCCAGCACGCCCAGTACAGCCAACCCACATAACAACATTAAAAACTTGAAGATCCTGTCGCCAGTTTCGCCGTCCGCCCGAAGATGTGGTGCGACGACGCCGACCGGCGAAACAGCCGTAAGCTTCGTCGTTTCAGCGGGTTGCGGACCAAGCATATCAGGCCGATGGAAAGCAGGGTTGGCCATGCGTGCACAACCCTACCAGAATCCTGTTAACAGGAGGTTAAAATCATGGCCTTTACCGGTTGCCTTTTTGTCAGGAAGGCTGTATTTTCGTCTACCAATTCGATTCTGTTCCTATTCTGTGCATGGGCATCGACAGCAAACGTAGCCAGATGGTTTTTGAGAAGCTTGAACAGGACTTGATCAAGCTCTCGTCGAAGCCACGGGCAAAAGAAGTGCACCGCTTCCGTACGGATACGCGGCGGCTGCAAACTTTGCTGGGAGAACTTTCGCCGAAGCCGGATCGGAATCAGAAAAAGCTTCTGAAGCTCCTCGGCCGGCTCCGCAAACGCGCCGGCAAGGTGCGCGATCTCGATGTACAACTGACTGCCTTGCGAGCTTTGAAAGTTTCGCAGGAACCGCGGCGGAAGACGCAACTGGTGAACCGCCTGATCGAACTGCGAAGCGAGCAGGAAAAGAAATTGAAGAAGGCGGCCGACGGAGAAACCGTTCACGAGATGCGGAAGCGTCTGAAGCGAGCCAGCAAGAGCTTCAGTCCGGAAGCGAGCCGCGATCCTTTGGCCGTAGCCCGAGGAATGCTGGAACGGATCAAGCGCACGGATGCGCCTCTAAGTGAAGCGGTGCTACACCAATACCGCATCCTGAGCAAGCGAGCGCGTTACGCCGCAGAGTTTGCGGATAAATCTGCCGATGCAACTCAATTTATTGCAGGCCTCAAGCGATTGCAGGATGCAGTGGGCGACTGGCATGATTGGCTCGCTCTAACCAAAAGCGCGTCTGAGAACCTCGGGGATGTGCGCGAGTCGCCGCTGGTCGCAGAGTTGCACAACGTAACGGGAGCAAAATTCCGGCATGCAGTTTCGGTGCTAACACACTTTCTTTCGAATTCTGCGCCGCAATCCGCTTCAAACTCTCGTGGCGCAGGTGGTTCGGCTAAACCTAATGTGGCTGCCGCTGGTCCAAAGCGCACACCAACGGCTAAGAATCGGCCAACGATTTCTGCGGCTTGAGACCTCTTTCGCATATATCGCGAACAATAAACAAAATCAGCGGATGACCGGCATGGGCTGTGGCATGTAAACTGTGGGCCTTGCCTCATGCCAACTTTTGCGGCGGTTGATATCGGTTCCAACTCTGTTCGATTGAAGATCGCGCGACTCACACGAGGGCGGCTTCGCGCGGTTCACGAAGACCGCGAAGTCACGCGTTTGGGCGAGGGCGTTTTTCGTTCGGGCTTTCTCACGCCGGAATCGATGGCGGAGACAGTGAAGGTGCTGCGGCGCTTTCATCGGGCAACGCAACAAATCGTTACCGACACTGTGCGCGTAGTCGCTACGAGCGCTCTACGGGACGCGCGCAACTCGCAGGCATTTCTCGAGTGGGTGCGCTCGGCGACCGGATGGAATGTTGAAATTGTCTCCGGCCTCGAAGAGGCACGGCTGATTCACCTGGGGCTGGTTTCGAATCTCCGCGTGGACGCGGCGCCTACGCTAATGATGGATCTGGGCGGAGGCAGTTGCGAATTAACCGTCTCATGGCGCGGCCACATTCGCGACCTGGTGAGCTTACCGCTTGGTGCGGTTCGTCTGACGGACGAATTCCTTTCCCACGATCCTCCGCGCAAAGGAGAGCTCAAACGTCTGCAAGGATTCGTCGCTCGGGAAGTAAATCGCATTGCGCCTCGCATCGTTGCGGCCAGGGTTAAGAATGTAATTGCCACTTCCGGCACCGCGGCAGCGTTGACGGCTGCGGCGAGCAAGTTACGTAAAAACGGAACTCGCCAGCGCCTGGTCGTCTCCAGTGCGGAGATGACGCGAATCGCTAAGAGATTAGCCCGACTGCCGGTAGAGCAGCGGAGGCAGATTGAAGGCATCGGTCCAAGACGCGCGGAAATTATCGTCGCCGGCGCGACCGTGTATGACGAGTTGCTCGATCGCTGTCATCTCAAAGGATTTCGATATTCGGCTCTCGGGCTGCGCGATGGCTTGCTGGCGCAAATGGCTGCTGAATATGACCGCAGCACGCGCTCGGGGAAACAGATTGAATCGGAACGCTGGGAATCGATTACCCGGGCGGTAGCGCATTATCACGTGGATATGAAACATGCGCTCGACGTGCGCGAAGCTGCCATGTTTCTATTTTCCGCGCTGCGTACAGTGCATGGACTGGCGCCGGAATTTCGCGAATGGCTTTCGGCGGCGGCGATGCTTTACGAGGTTGGAGATTACGTCAACCGCAACGGGCATCACCGGCACACGTATTACATTATTTCGAACTCGGAAATTCTGGGTTACACGCCGCAGCAGAGACGGCTGATCGCGGCGATTGCGCGCTATCTGGGAAAGTCGCGCCCGATCGTAGAAGATGCTCCCATGAAGGCACTCGATCCTGCGGACCGCGCTGGCGTGCAGAAAGCAATTTTGCTCTTGCGATTGGCGCGCGCGTTGAACCTGGGCCGCAGCCGCGCCGTGGAAAAAGTGCGAGTGACTCTGCGCGGCGCTGAAGTGCACCTGACGCTGGTGCCGCGACGGCGCATGGGCGTGGATTTGGAATTGTGGGCAGTCGAGAAGGACTCCGCCTACTTCCGCGAAGTGTTCGGGCGTGAACTTTCTACCGCGGTGGCGTAGAGAGTGCGGAGCGTTTTCGGAGTGAAACACCAGAGCAATGTACCGGAGCTGCGCCGCATGTCTACGCGGGCCACAGCACCCTTCTTCAGTTCTACGGAGGCTTCGCAGCCGGATTCGCTGATCACGGTTCCCAGGAACTGGCTGAGATTGGGATTGTGTCCGACGACCATGATCGATTCCTGGCTGGCATATTTTTCAAGCAGGCGGCGGAAGTCGGCGAAGCTCGCGCCCGGACGCAACGCGGCTTCAATCTGCAGCTTTCCTTCGTAGCCCATCTCGTTGCCAACTAACGAAGCGGTCTGGGTAGCACGCTTCAGCGGACTGGAAATAATGATGTCGACCTGGGCTTCGACCGCAGCCAGAGCGCGGCCCACATAGCCGCACTGCTCGATCCCTTCTTTATCGAGTGCGCGTTTCTCGTCTTTCTTGGGGTTGACGAAGGGTTCGCCGGCGCTGGCGTGACGCAAGAAATAAATGATCATGGCGGATTATTTTTTATCTTTCTCTTCCGGCAGGAGCTTTGCGTTTTTTCGCCGGCAGCGGTGGCAGCGCGAAACCAGCGGGCTGCCTGCCTTCGGCTATGCCAATCAGATAATCCTGAGAGCTGAAAGCGGCAGCGCCGGTTGGCGGTTTGCGATTGCGTTTGCCGTGTATGGGTTGCCACGCTCGAATATAGCTAGCATCCCGCAATAAGATGCGAGCCTTGCGATTGTCGGCAAGGTAGGCATCCAGAATCTCGCGGCGCACTCGCTCGCGCAGAAATTCGTCGCGCAACGGAACCAGCACTTCAACCCGCTCGTAGAGATTACGCGGCATCCAGTCGGCACTGCCAATGTAGATTTCCTCTTCGCCTCCATTGCCGAAATAGTAAATGCGGCTGTGTTCAAGGAAGCGTCCCACGATGCTGCGAACCCGAATGCGGTCACTCAGGCCGCGCACGCCCGGACGCAAGGCACAAATGCCACGCACGATAAGATCGATCTCGGCACCAGCCTGGGAGGCGCGATACAACGCCTGCACGACATTCTTATCGAGCAGGGCATTCATCTTGGCAATGATTCGCCCAGGGCGGCCCTGGCGAGCGTGCTCCGCCTCACGGTCGATGAGAGCAATTACTTTCTCGGCGAGATCGAGGGGTGCGACCAGTAGCGGATCGTAGCTGGGATTCTCGGCATACGCGGTGAGAAAACTGAAAACATCGTGCACAGCCCGTGTGATCTCCGGATTCGCGGTGAACAGACTGAGATCGGTATAGATTCGCGCAGTGGTGGCGTTGTAGTTGCCGGTTCCAATGTGAGCGTAGCTGCGCACTCCATCGGGATCGCGGCGCACCAGCAGAGAAAGTTTGCAGTGCGTTTTCAAGCCGACCAATCCGTGGAAGACCTGCACGCCGGCATCTTCCAAATCGCGCGCCCAGCGGATGTTGTGGGCTTCGTCGAAGCGCGCCTTCAATTCGACCACCGCTGTGACTTCTTTTCGCGAGGCGGCGTCGATAAGTGAAGGAACGATCAACGAGTGCTCGTTGGTGCGGTAAAGAGTCTGCTTGATCGAAAGCACCGCATCGTCTTCCGCCGCGGATTCGATGAAGGAGATGACTGCGTCATAAGAATCATAGGGGTGATGTAGCAACACGTCATGCCGCCGAAGTTCCTCGAATAGGTTCTGAGACTTAGCGGTAAGGCGCAACTCGCGTGGAGCAAAGGAACGAAACTTGAGATCAGGGCGCGGTGTCTGCTCGTAGACATTGAACAGCCGCGAAAGATTGACTGGGCCATTCACCGGAAAAACCTGCCAGGGATCGAGCTCGAAGACGGTTCTGAGGCGCTCGATGATTTCCGGATCGGCGTCGGCTTCGATTTCCATGCGAACTGCATCGCCTTTGCGCCGGTTGTGTAGCTCGGCGCGCACCGATTCGAGGAGATTGCGCGCTTCTTCTTCCTGCAAATAAAGATTGCTGTTGCGGGTGACGCGGAATGGAGCGGAAGAAACGATATCGTAGCCGTGATACATATTCTGGGCGTGATGAGCGACCAGGTCGGCCAGAAAAATAAAGTCGGTCGTTGTGTCCGAAGGCAGGCGCACCAATCGAGGCAGGGCGCGGGGCACTGACACCACGCCTGTATAAATGAGCGCCGAACGGCGGCGGCGGCGCAAGAGAAAGCCAAGACAGAGCGCTTTATTGATCACTCGCGGAAAGGGATGCGATGGATCGACCGTTACCGGAGTGAGCAGCGGATCGAGTTCTTTCTCGCAGTATTGATCGACGAAGCGGCGAGCCTCGGCGTCGAGTTCGTGCAAGCTGAGCACGCGAATGCCATGCTCGGCCAGCGCCGGGCGCAGAGTATTCCAGCATTCGTACTGATCATCGACAAAGGTGTGAGCGAGACGAGATAGAATATCGCGTTTCTCGGTAAGCGTTAAACCATCGGGACCGGCCTCGTTATACCCATCCTCAATTTGCTGCACCATGGCGGCGACGCGAATCTCAAAAAACTCATCCATGTTGCTGGCGGAAATCGCGAGAAATTTTAGGCGCTCCAGAAGCGGATTGCCGGGGTCCTCGGATTCCTCGAGCACACGCCGGTTGAACGCGAGCCACGAGGTATCGCGATTGAGAAAATACTGAGGATTGTCCAGCGAAAGACGTGCCATGTGCGAGGGTTTACGCCTTCATTCTGCGATTTTCCTTGCCGACGGGGACCTGTACTCGGTCACGTACTCTACCCCGGAACCCGAGCCGAATTTTCTGGGGAAGTGACCGAGCGGTATCTGCAAACAACTAGTATAAAGCATACTGCCCGAATGACGCAGATAGGCGAATCAAGGTGGGCAAGCCACTGCAAAATACCGACAAACGAAAGTTAGAAGGCAAAAGTCAGAGGCAGAACTTGAAGCGGCGAAGGGTCTGCTTCAACATTCGATCATACAGAAAAGCAGCTACGCCCAAGATGACACCGCAGTAGATGAAACCGCAGTTTGAGGAGTCGGGCCCGCACCACTTCTGGAAATCCTGCTAAGAAGAACCGCCGCATCTGACGGCTGATTTCACCGTCACGATGCGGCGGTTAGGATTCGCTAACAAATCGTGCTAGGGCAGGTAGTAACGGAACGACGTAAAGATCATCCCATCCAGTCCATGGGGCGACACGCCCACACCGGGTGTGAAGCCGGTTCCCGACCAGGTGTCGCGCTCTACATAAGAAAACTGCGGACCCCACTGGAAACGACCCTTGGGACCGTTGTAGAAGCGATACCAGAAGCCTACCGTGCCTTCGAGCACGACGCGAGTGTCAGCCGTGCAATTCGCCAGACTGCCGGGAAGGAATCCGAGGGTCTGGCCGGTTCCTGAGGTTGTCGTGGATCCTGGGATGGTTTCGGAGTAGCAACCTTTATTGGTGAAGAACGGCGAACCGTAGCCGACGTACTTGCCAGCGATCGGATCGAAGTCATCGGTGCGGCCGGCATACTCGCCGCCTCCGTTCAGGTAAACATCGAGCTTCGGTCCGTGCCATTCAAGCGTGGCGAGTGCCTGGTAGGAGCGAACCAGATCGAGGGTTCCATCGGCATGGATGGCAGAGTCTGGCAGGCCGGCGGTGCCGTAGCGGCCAATGCCGCGGCCGGTAAGAGCGTGGATGCCGAAGTCGAGATGTTTCTGGTCAAAGGACCAGCGAGCGTTCGCGCCCACGCCGCCGCCATCTTTCGAACTATTGAAGGCGAGAGCAGGGCTTGCCGCTGTCAGACCAGCACCACAGGCCGGGTCGGCGAAGTTCTCCACACACGGGAACGCGCGGTCACGGAAACGGCTATAAATGCCATAGACTTCGTAATGGCCGAAGCCGGGCTCAAAGACCGCTTTCGCAATGATGTCGGGCGATGGGTTGAAGGAATAATTCGCATTGAAGGCATTGTAAAGACCACTGCTGGCGCCGAGCGAGCCTGCAACCCAGTTCGCAGCGTTTCCATGAGTCGTAATCGTAGCCTGCGCGTTTTCCATGGAAACCCCGAACCAGGCCTTGTCACCGAAATCTTTGGTGAGACGAATGCCGTATTGCCGCGCCCAACTGAAGCCAACCGTATACTGCGGATCGATAGTCATGGGCACAGCTTCTGTGCGGTTGTCCATGCCATGCTTGGTTTCGGTGACGAGACTCCACATCTGGCCGCCAGTGAACGACCAACCGTTCGTGAAGGCCGCTTGCCCCCACGCCTGCCGCTGCCGGAGGGTATAGCTGTTGCTCTCGTTGTTGTTCGAAGTAACGCCCGCCGAGAGAAAGTCAGCTTCCACATAGCCCGACAACTTGACGTTGCTTAACTTCCCTTCCGCCAGCATGGAGAGGCGCGACTGCCGGCCCGAACCAAAGAACTCTGACAACGTGCTTTGTGTTGCGCCGGGCATGGTCAGAGAGTTGAAGGGCGTGTTGATATCCGCCCCAAGGGCACGCGAGCGGCGCACAAATTCGGCCGCCAGAAAGCCCCCCGGCGTAATGGTGATGCCTTTGAAATGCAGCGCTGCCGGGCTCTGTATGGTCTCGGTGACATTCTTCTGCGTCTCCTGCAAAGACAGAGCTGTGTTGGTAAGGTTGCCCTTGATATCAGTGACGTCACTCTTCAACTCACTCACCGTTTGCTGCTGCTGGCTGGCAGTCGATTGAGCGGCGTCAGCTTTGGTGACAGCGTCGGTTGCAGCTGTTTGTGCCTGCTGCACAGCTTGATCCTTGCGGTGCAGTTCGTCGCGCAGCGCTTCGATCTCCTGGTGTTGTGCCGCCAACGCAGCTTGTTGCGAGGCAATCGCGTCCTTCAAAGCCTGTACGTCGGCTGCGGTCACTGCAGCCGACGGTCTCGGCTTCTTGGGCTTAGGCGGCGTGCTGGTTTGCGCTACCAGAGTTGTCGCCAAAAATAAGACTGCGCACCACTTCCCTATAGAGTTCATTACACTCTCCATTTTTAAACTGGAATGAATATTGGGCTCCCCTGGAGCCCTTTACTTGACTTCCTTGATTGCTTCCTTCACTTTTTGGACGACGTTGTCCGGCAGCGGAGCATAGCTGAGGGCAGAGGTCATTTTTTGTCCGTCCGTAACCATCCAGTTCAAGAAGTCGGCCAGGATTTTTCCTTTGGCCGGATCCTTGGACTCGGCTGGAATCAACAGCCAGGTAAAGCTGGAGATCGGGTACGCATCTTTTCCAGGGGCGTTGGCGATGGAGACGCGAAAGTCGGCTGGCATTTTGGGAGCCGAACCAGCAGCAGCCGTAACTCCTTCCAGAGACGCTTTCAAGAAGTTGCCGGAGGAATTCTTGACGCTGCCGAAGGAAATGTTATTTTGCACCGCATAGATCAATTCGACGTAGCCGATCGCGCCTTTTAATTGCCGAATCGATCCGGCAACGCCTTCATTGCCTTTTCCACCCAGACCTTTCGGCCATTTCACAGAGGTTCCACTGCCCACCTGACTCTTCCAATCCGCGCTAACCTTCGATAGATAGTCAGTCCAGATAAAGCTGGTTCCGCTGCCATCGGAGCGGTGCACGACGATGATTTCCTGGTCCGGAAAATTCGCTCCTGGGTTGGCGCCGGTGATGGCCTTGTCATTCCACTTCGTAATCGTTCCCAGAAAGATTCCGGCGAGGGCTTCTGGAGTAAACTTCACTTCCCCAGTCACTCCGGGAATATTATAGGCAGGAACTACCGCACCCAAAACCGTGGGAATATTGAGGACTTTGAATTTTGCTTCTTTGAGCTGATCGTCGGTCATGGGCATATCGCTGGCCCCGAAGTCGACGGTTCCGACGATCACTTGATGAATGCCGCCCCCGCTGCCGATTGGCTGGTAGTTGATTTGCACATCAGAGTGCAGTTTGTGGTATTCGCTGAACCACTTGGAATACATGGGATTGGGAAACGTAGCACCCGCTCCATTCAACGTAGTTTGGCCCATGGTGGGCAGTGCAAAAAGAGCGCACAACAAAAGCGGCACGAGTCTGCGCATCGCTGGGTGACTCCTCCTCTGGATTTGTACCCTCGGTTCTATCGGCCCAGTGTTACAAGACGGTTACAAACGAGTAAATTTCTTGTGAATGGGTCGTGAGAGCGATGGAGAAACGATAGCAGGAAAGGTAGTTAGTCTATGACGCAGTTTCATGAGGTGATGCTCAATGCGAGGATTGTAGATGTGCGATTTCCGTTGGAAATAGAGTATTGGCCGGAAACTGTGCGCGCAGTGACGTAAGCAATTCGAGGGCGCGGGCTCGGTCCTTGTCCCGCAGGTAGGCAATCGCCAAAAGTACGCGGGCGAATGGCGCAAGGTAATGACCGTGCTGCGCGGTCATCTGCAGGTCGGCGATACCGGCTTGCTTGTCGCCCGACACTCCATCCATCCGAAGCAACCAGCGCACCGGCGCGGACATGCTGCCGATGATGTATTTGCTAAATCCCGTCGCTACCAGCACATCGGAACAATCGTCGCAGATTGCGAGCAACTGCTGGGCCCAGCTCGAAGCCTCTTTGGTGTAGTGCAACGAAGAAAGATTTTTCTTTTCGATTAGAGCAGCATAGTCCGCCTGCAGCCCGGATGCCAGGGTCATTGCGAACAGAGCGTCCTGGTCCTTCGGGTTCTTACTCAGGCGGGCACGCGCCAGTGTTTGAGTGCGATCCAGTGCGCTCTCAAAATGGCTGTGCACGGCAGGATCCGGAGTGAGTTTTGGACGAGCGTAAAAGGCTGCGTCGTTCTCATAGAATTGCTGCTCCAGCACACCCAGGCGGTTGAACTCGGAGAAAAGACACCCAGCAGCTTCGCTGACCGGACCAACGGGATCGTCCGGATGCTGGACCTCCCAGGCGGAAAAATCTTTCTGCGCGCCGTCAAAATCCAGGTTATAGAGGCCCATAAAGCCGCGGTCAAGCTCGGTGCTCACAATGGCATCAGCCGGCGTAGTGGCATGCGCTGTGGCGCTCCAAGCCAGGCTCAGCCAGAGGGCTGATACCATAACGAGGCTTAACGCGGCTTTCGAGTTGGCGGTGGCTGGCATGAGTTCGAGTCGAATTTTCCTATTATCGTCACTTTCCGCAGAAGCGCAAGATTACTTAATGAGGTCACTTTTGCGCTTGATCGTTTCGATGCCAATTGTGGGCTGGGCGGCCAAACCATTCTTGTCAAATATTTGCAAAGATGCGGCTTCCGGAAGTGGATCTTAACCCGAACTAACGAGTCTTATTTCATTACGATCCTTTTCCAGTAACAAGCCGTACTGAATCGGATTGTTGATACGAGTCTGGCCGTCTGCACATCGAGGACGATATGTCATGAGCGATTCGCCGATACGTTACGCCCCCGGTTGGTCGGGCATCCCACCGCGATGGACCTCCAGCGCAAAGACAGGCATCGGAACAGCTCTGAACCAGCACAGCAAAGTTTGGTTCACGCTAAGTCACGGAATTTTGAACGAAGTGTACTTTCCGCGGGTCGATCAGGCATGCACTCGCGACTTCGGTTTCATGGTCACCAACGGAACCGATTTCTTTTCCGAGGAAAAGCGGCATTGCACTTTCGACCTAAAACCTTTCGAGCCGGGAATCCCCGGCTACAACCTGATTAACTCAGAAATCAGCGGGCGTTACCGCATTCTTAAGGAAGTTCTCACCGATCCCTATCGCAACGTCGTGCTGCAAAAGGTTCGCTTTGAAGCGGCGCAGGGTCAAATCTCTGACTATCGCCTTTACGCGCTGCTGTCGCCGCACTTGGCTAACTGCGGATACGGGAATACTGGTTGGGTAGGCGATTACAAAGGCGTGCCCATGTTCTTTGCCGAGCACGACGGCACGGCACTGGCGCTGGCTTGTTCGGTGCCGTGGAAAAAGATGTCGGTGGGATACGTTGGCGCGTCCGATGGCTGGCAGGATTTGTCGGCCCATTTTCAGATGCAATGGGAGTATCAGCGCGCGGAGAATGGCAACCTCGCCTGTACGGGAGAGATCGATCTCGCCGCCTGCAAGGGCGAGTTTGTGCTGGCCCTCGGCTTCGGGGGAAATTGGACTGAGGCGGGACAGCAAGCCCGGTCCACTCTCTTCGAAGATTACAGTGAGCTTCGCGAGCATTATGCTTTCCACTGGAAAAACTGGCAGAGCACTTTGCTGAAACTCGATGAGCCGCCGCGTGAGCACGATCACTACCGTGCCTCCATGGCGGTGTTGCGCACACACGAATCCAAAGATTTTCTGGGCGGGATCATCGCCAGCCTGTCGATACCGTGGGGATTCAACAAAGGCGACGAAGACCTTGGCGGTTATCACTTGGTGTGGCCGCGCGATCTGGTGGAAACTGCGGGCGCGCTGCTGGCAGCGGGCGCGTCGAACGACGCGGTCAGAGTTCTTCGTTATCTGGAGGCCACGCAGGAGGCCGACGGCAACTGGGCGCAGAATCTGTGGCTCGATGGCCGGCCTTACTGGAGCGGCGTGCAGATGGATGAAACAGCGTTCCCAATCCTTTTGCTGGACCTGCTGCGGCGCGATGCCGCGCCAGGCCTGGGCAAACTGGAGCGCTGGTGGCCGATGGTGCGCAACGCTGCTGGCTTTATCCTGCGCAATGGCCCGGTCACGCAGCAGGATCGCTGGGAGGAAGACGGCGGCTATTCTCCGTTTACTCTTGCGGCGGAGATTTCGGCGCTGCTGGCCGCAGCCGACATCGCTGAACTCACCGGTCATGCCGATGGCGCAGTTCTGCTTCGCGACACCGCGGACGCCTGGAATGACAACATCGAGCGCTGGGTCTATGCCACGGGCGGCGATCTTGCGCAGCAAATCGGCGTGGATGGTTATTACGTGCGCATCTCTCCGCCGCAGAGCGATGGCGCAGCCTCTCCAACGCAAGGCTTCGTTCCCATCAAAAATCGTCCGCCGGGCGGCGATATGAGTCGCGCCTTTGAAATTGTCAGCCCCGATTCTCTGGCGCTGGTGCGATTCGGCCTGCGCGCCCATGACGATCCTCGAATTCTAAATACGATCCGAGTCATCGACGCTCTTCTGCGCGTTCAGCTTCCCCAAGGCCCGTGTTGGTACCGCTACAACGGAGACGGGTACGGCGAGCACAAAGACGGCTCCCCATTTGACGGCACCGGAATCGGCCGTCCGTGGCCGCTGCTCACCGGAGAACGGGCTCACTACGAACTGGCCGCAGGACACCACCGCGAAGCCGAGGCTTTGCTATCGATGATTGAAAACAGCACCGCCGGGCACGGCCGTTTACTGCCCGAACAAGTTTGGGATGCTGACGATGTTCCTGCCTTCGAGCTGTTTCGTGGCAAGCCTACGGGCTCGGCATGTCCGCTAGTCTGGGCTCACTCGGAATATGTGAAACTGCGCCGCTCGCTCCGCGATGGCAGGATTTTCGATCAGCCTCCGCAAACGGTGCAGCGCTACCTGGTGGAAAAACCTACGCGGCAAATTTTTGGCTGGAGATTTAACAACAAGACTCGCTGCGTGCCGCGTTACAAGAAACTCCGCCTCGTTTTGCTGAATCCTGCCATGGTGCACTGGAGTATCGACGGCTGGAAGAGTTCTCAGGACACCAACACTCGCGACACTGGCTTCGGCACCTACATCCTCGATCTTCCGACGGCGTCGTTACCTCCGGGCAGCAACGTTGATTTCACTTTTTATTGGCCGAGGGAGAGTCGCTGGGAGGGCACGAACTATAGCGTCACGGTCGAGGGCAGTTAAGACATCCGCAATCAAAAAACGGGGCGAGCGACTATTCCACCGATCGCTGCATCGGCAAAACATAAACGTAATACACAACGACAAAAACAAGAGCGACGAAAGCTCCGATGACAAGCGAGAGCATGAGTCCCTGACGTGTGCTGAACCTAGATTGCCTACTCTTTTTACTTCTGGTCATGAACTTCAACAGCGGCGCGAGATCATCAGGTCAGAGGCCGAACGCGCAGGCGGATACCTTTCATATTCGACTCAGGGCGTGACTCCGATTTCAAAATTCAGGGTTGAGAGAGCGAGACGGTATTGATATTGAGCATTCACGTAACCGATGGCGGCATCAGTTTGCTGTAACTGCGCCTGGCTGAGTTCCACAATCGAGCCTAGGCCAAGCTGATAGCGGCCCTGCGCGAGATTCAAGCTTAAGTCTGCTTGCTTAGCGAGTTCCGCCGTCACGCTGACGCGTTGAAATGCTGTGTTCGCAGCCAGCCATGCGGTGCGAACGTCGCGCACGACCCGGTCGTGTAAGTCTCGAGTATTTTCTGCAGCGGCCTTTGCCCGAAGGCTCGCTTCCGACGACTGAGCGGAAAACAGAAAGCCGTTGAAGATTGGAACGTTCATGTTCACGCCGATAGCTCCGTACCAACTGGAAATGAAATAGTCGGTGCAACCACCGAAGCAGTCGGGGCGTACGGGAGTGGCGCCCACAATGCCGAGAGCGCTGATCGTAGGCAGGAGCTGGTCGCGTTGGGCGATGTGAAACTTTTCCGCGGCCCTTTGGTTGTAAGTGAGCGCCTTCAGATCAGGACGCTGCCGCAGCGCAGTGCTGATGAGCGCATCCACATCGGAAGGCGGCGCGGATGGAAGCTGAGTATCTTCTTCTGTCAACTCATAGCGAACTTGCTTATCGAAGCCCAGTACCGCGCTGAGTGCGGCAATCGTCGAGTCGACATTGTTCTGCGCATCCAGTTGCAGAAGTTTGGCTTGGGAGAGATTTACTTGGGCGAAAGAAAGATCCAACCCGGATTTCAATTTATTTTTCGTTAGCTCATCGATTTGATGTTCGACCGACTGTCGAGTGGTCACGGTTTGCTGCGCGACCTTAAGCAACGCCTGCGCTTGCAGCGCATTGTAAAAAGCCTGGTCGGTCGCCAGGATCATGTCTTCGGTTGTCGCCAGGGCATTGGCTTGTCCAGCTTTCTCCTGGAGCTTGGAAGCAGAGACCAGATTGGTTGTGCGCCCAAAATCGGTGATGAGCTGACTTAATGTGAAACCCGCGCCGGCGTGTTCCAGCAGCGTGGATGCGGTGAGTGAACCTGCTCCAATGCGAGTGCCTTCGTTGGCGTCAATCGCCGTGATCGCGCCGTTGAAAGTAGGCAGTTCCGCAGCTCGGGTCTCGCGGTAAATCTGGTGCTGCGCCAAACCCAGCAAACGCCCAACGCTGATCTGAGGATTGTTCTTGATGGCCAGCTGTTCGGCTTGCGTTCGTGTCAAACGCATTGCGCCGGATGGCGTTGGCACCGGCGGCGTTTGAGGATCGACCGGGGCAGCCGTCTGCGGGGCGCTCTGCGGAAAACTGGTGTTGAGGGATACTCGGGCTTCAGGAAGCATCATGATCGGCTTTGGGTTTTGCGTTCCTTGTGGCACGGGAGCGGAGGGCAGATTTTCGACATAGGCCGCTTCATCGGTAGTCGATTGCGAGAAACCGACCTGTATGGAAACGACACCCAGCCATAACAAAGCCGCGCCCAGCATTGCCAAGTGTCCATAAAGCCTCTTTCCGGTCGTCGCCGCTGACGTCTCTTTCATTGCGCGGTCTCCGTTGACAGAGCGCCTGCCGCTTGCGGCTTTTTCTTTCCGTAGACCAGCAAATACGCTGCCGGCACGATAAAGATGGTCAGTATCACCGACGAAGTCAGGCCTCCGATGATGGCCTTTGCCATCGGCGCATATTGCTCCGCGCCGGTTCCCATCTTCAGTGCCATCGGGATCATGCCAATGATGGTCGCCAGCGAGGTCATTAGAATTGGCCGCAGACGCACGCGGCATGCGGTGATGACTGCATCCGCCGGCGACAACCCCTGCTTTTCCAGATTGTGAGCAAAGTCGACAATCAAAATGCTGTTTGAGTCCGCGATGCCAACCAGCATCAACACCCCCATCAGCGACATGACATTCAAGGTGCTGTGGGTAAGCGGCAGGATGATCAGCACGCCGACGAATCCCATGGGAATCGCCAGCATGATCAGGAAAGGATCGACGAACGATTTGAATTGCGCGGTCAGGATCAGAAACAACAGAACAAAGGAAATCAGGAAGCCGAAGGCGAAGCTCTTGAAGGACGCTTCCATACCCTGCACCATGCCGCGCAAATTCACGCGCACATTGCCGGGAATATTCTCTTTCGCGAGAATGTCGCGGATCGAACTGGTCACGCGGCCCAGATCTTCCGAGGCAGGGGTTACATAGATATCCATCGCTCGCTGAATCTGGTAGTGATCGACCTCGGTCGGGGTCTGCACCTGCTTCACATTCACCACATTGTTAAGCACTGTAGTCGGCCTGCCCTCGCCCGCGCAGGCCCATGAGGGCTGGCCATTGCCGAGGCGTGGCGGTCCTGAGGGCCCGCAATTCATGCCCGCACCCGCGTCCGGATCTCGCAATGGAATTTGCCCGAGGTCGGCCATATTGTGAATCGCACCCTGGCCCTTCTCGAAAAACTGCACCGTCAGGTAATAGTCGTTGCCGCTCTTGCGGTCGACCCAGTAGTTGGGAGCGATCATGTAGTTTGAATTGAGCGCCGTGATGACGTTATCGACTACATCTTTCTGCGTGAGTCCCAATTCGCCTGCATGCACGCGATCCACATCGAGGCGCAGAGCCGGATAGTTCATGTCTTGCGGGATATAAACCTGTCCAACACCACGCACCTGCCGAATCTCCGCAGCCAAGTTTTCTGCGATGCCATGAATCTCACGCAGATCGGGGCTGCTCACCTGCACGTCGATCGGCGCCGGCATCCCGGTATTTAATATTGCGTCGACCATCGAACCGCTGGAAAAGAAAGTACGAATCTCCGGAAATTGGCTTGCCATCTGTTGCTGCACACGGTCCATATAGTCGAAACTGCTGAGCCGATGCGACGGATTTAACTGCACCTGAACCGTCGCGGTGTAAGGACCGGAATTGGTTGTATAGAGCGAAGAGAAATCCGGTACCACGCCGATATTCGAGACGATGCGTCTCAAATCGTTGCCTTCTATCGCCTTCCGGATCAAGTCTTCGACTTTCGCGACGTATTGATCCGTCACTTCAATGCGTGTTCCCGTCGGTACCTTCAGGTTGATGGTGAACTGGCCAGCATCGGTCTTGGGAAAGAACGCCAAGCCAAGCAGCGGATAGATTGCCAGGCTTGCCACAAAAACTCCGCTCAAAACCAAAACCGTCAGTCTGGGACGTTGCACTGCCCGCCTCACCCAGTACTCGTAGTAATCCAGAATCTTATTGAACATGCGGTTGAAACGGGCGTTGAACCTTTCCATCCAGGATTGCTTCGCCGCCACCGTTGGCTCAATCTCATATTCTTTGTGTTCATGCTCAGTTCCGTGAGGCGCCGCCTTCAGGAAGCGCGAGCAGAAAAGGGGGATCACTGTCATCGCCACCACATACGAAGCCAGCAGCGACAGGCAGAACGCGAGGGCCAACGCCGAAAACAAAAACTTAGCGACGCCGTAGAGAAATACGACGGGGAAAAAGTCGACTACGTCCACGAGCGTGGCAGCCAGCACCGCCAGACTCACTTCCGAGCCGCCAACCTCAGCGGCGACCATGGGCGCGGCACCCATTTCCAGATGGCGGTAAATGTTCTCGAGCGAGATCACCGAATTATCGATTACGCGCGAGAAAGCCAGCGCCATGCCACCCAGAATCATTGTGTTGATCGTGCCGCCCATCAGCGCCAAAATTACAAACGCGGCCAGCGCCGAGAGCGGAATCGACAAGAGCACGGCCGACGTAGCGCGAAAACTCCCCAGAAAAATCAGGATCATCAGGCTAGTCAGGACCAACCCCAAAAATCCCTCGTGCAGCACCGTATCAATCGCTTCTTTGACGTAGACAGACTGGTCAAACACAATACTGGTGACCATCTGCTTGGGAATGTCGTAGAGATGCTTAATAAGGTCGCGAACCCCATTGACCACCGCAATAGTGTTGGTGTCTCCTCCCTGTTTCATGATGGGGATGTATGCGGAATGCTGGCCATCGATTCGAACGATGTTGGTTTGTATCCCGTGAGCATCTTCCGCCTTCCCAACGTCATTGATGGTTACCCAGGAATGCCCATTGATTTTGAGCGGGACTTTGCCCAACTGATCCATGTTGTCGACGAGGCTGTTTGAGTAAACGAAATAATCGTAAGGCCCCATCTTCACGTCGCCCGCGGGCAGAATGAGGTTGGCACTGTTGACCGCGTTTACCACGTCCATCAAGCTCAGCTGTCGCGACGACAATTTATACGGATCGACGTAAACCATGACCTGCCGGTACGTACCACCGAACACGCCAGGAATCTCAGCACCGGGCACAACCGCAATCTGATTTCGAATCTGAAATTGCGCGAAGTCGTGCAGCTGCGTTTCGTTGAGACCCTCCCCCTTTACTGTGACCAGTGCGACAGGCAAGCTAGAAGCGTCGAACTTCAACACCACCGGAGGCAACGTTCCCGGTGGTAGTCGCTTCAGGTCCGCCAGAGCAAGGTTGGAGAGTTGGGTTACATCAGCATCGGGGCTGGTTCCCGGCTGAAAGTAAACTTTGATGATGCTCACTCCCAGCAGTGATCGCGACTCCATGTGATCGACGCCGGACGCCAGCGTGAAGAAACGCTCTAGAGGATCTGTGATGTCGGTCTCAACGTCCTCAGGCGGCATGCCGGAATAGAAAGTCGCGACCACCACCTCCGGCAGATTGATCGGCGGAAATAAATCGACCGGCATGCGCGCCAGGCTGGTTATACCGATGACCAGGAGCACCAGGCAGATCACGCTGATGAAGTAAGGATTGCGAATTGAAAACCCTGGCATAAAACTTATCCAATCATTCCTGCGGACTTATTAACTTCCCTGCCGTCGCGCCGCCGTCCCGGCGGCCGTTTCCGAAAGCTGGCGGGATGCCGGCTTTACATCACTGTGTATTGTTCTCGTGGTACTCCATCATCGCGACCTGTTGCGGGTGCACTTTCTGACCCGGTTTCAAGCCGCTGCGATCGCTGACCACTACCTGTTCCCCTTCGCTTAACCCGGAAACGATCTGCGCGTCGCTGCTCGTTTCCATTCCCACTTGCACTTTTCGTTCTTCGAGCACCCCGTCGCTGTTCACTACAAAAACGTGTGTCATTTCTCCTGCGTGACTTACTGCCTGCACCGGAACCGTGGGAACATCCGCTGTCTGGTCGAGTTCAAGTTCGGCATCGGCGTACAAGCCCGGCAGCAGAACCCGCTGCGGATTCGGAACATCAACTTCGGTGTGCATCGTGCGTGTATCTGACCGCACGTCCACTGAGAATCGAGCTACTTTCCCCGGGAAAGTCCGGTTGAGCGAGGGGACAAGAACATTCACCGGATCTCCGATGCGAATGTAGCGAACATAGGATTCGGGAACCGGAATAACCAGGCGAAATAGATCATCCTCCGACAGTTTCACCAAGGGTATGGCTTGCGTGCTCGAACCCGTCCCGGCCTGCATCAGGGTTCCGAGGTTCGCATAGCGCTCGGTGACGATACCAGCAAACGGCGCCGTGATTTTCGAATAGTCGTAGAGACTTTGGTCGTGAGAAAGTTTCGCACGGGTTACAGAGAGCTGGCTCTGCGTAGCTTCCAAAGCAGCCTGCCCTGCATCGACTTGCGAAGACGCTGCCAGGTCTTTTCCCTGCGCATCATCGACTTCTTGTTGTGCCACGATTCCGGGCTGACTCTGGAAGACTCCATTTAAGCGCGTGTACTGCAGATGTAGCGCGTTGTACTGCGCCTGATAGCGCTGCAGTTCGTGCTGTGCCCTCGTCACTTGATTGTTCGCGTTCTTGATTTCGGCTTCGTCTTCCTGCAACTGCGCCTCCAGTTCGGGAATTTCAAGAACGGCCATGACTTCTCCCGCTTTCACGCGAGTTCCATAGTCGACCGTCAGCTTCTTCACGTAGCCGGATTCCTTGGCGTAAACGTCGATCTCTTGAAACGGCACCAACTCCGAGGAAAGAGTGATTTGCCGGCCCAGAGATTTTTTCACCACTTTGGTTACACCGACGGTAATCGCAGGTCCGCTCGCTTCGACGCGTTTGTCGGCGCTTCCCGAACATGCCGACAGAGAGACGAACCCCGTGATCGCAACCGTCACAAGAGCACAGGTAATAAGTCGTTCGTTTTTGTGCCGCTGCTTCGCATTATTTCCGCTGCCAGCTTGCGCCATCGCTTCCCTCTTGGCCGGCTCTCTCTGCTGTGTCCCGCCGGCGATATCCAGACTTGTCGCTATCCCAACTCCTTCATAACCTCGCTTAGCTTCGCTACCGAAAAGGAACTGGACTTGCAAAACTCGATTACCTTCTGCTCCGCCCGCCGCATCGCGGATACCACTTGAGGGACTGCAGTGGCGATCTCCGCCGGAATGTTAAAGACCCCATGCCGGTCGCCGTGTAAAAGATCTCCGGGACGCACTTCCATACCGCCGACTATGATTGGTGCACCAACTCCAAAGATGTGGGCATAGGCATGCGACACGGCGGTACTTCCGGCAAACAACTGAATTCCTGAGGTGCGGATCGAAGGCAGCTCACGCACCGCGCCATTGGTCAAATATCCGATGCAGCCCAGCGCTTTTAAGATGGCGGCGTGTACGTTCCCAACAAACGCTCCCTGCCCCGGCGGATCGTCCATATCCTCCAGAACCAGGATTCGCGGTGCAGGAACTTCAAGAATGCTGTTCCAGAAATCCGTGCTTTCGTGGAATGCGCCGCCCTTCATCGGCGGTTCGCCGCATCGGAGTTGGCCGGTCACGGCATAGCCCACCATAGGCGGCGCTTCGGGGAACATGCATCGAACCTTGGCGTTCGTAAATCCGGTATTGCGCAGCCTGAGGTTAAATGTCTCGACCGCGTTCGCTACCATGCAGGTGTCGAACTGTCGAAGAGCATCCAACTCTTGTTCCGTCACCAAAGGTCTAATAGCCATGCGTTTTTCCTTTCAGCAAGGCTTCCGGTGAAGTGCGCGCTCCGGCAATGCTTAGTGGGCCGTTCGCGTATGACGTGCGCCACCGGAAAGGAAATGATTTAGTTCCCAGGGCCGGATAACTGCGTCATCCACTAACAGCGAAGTACTTATATGAGAGATGCAGAGGATGGAGGAGGCCGGTTGTATAAACTTTTCTCAAAAAAAAGGCCGGGTATCGGAGGTCCAGCCAGCGCGACGCGAGGATAAAAGGTGGCCGCCTGCAGGTTGGCCGAGAAGAACACGGGAGGAATCCACGTGGCAGCATCTTTGCTCAAGCGCTGGGTCGTCTGCGGCGACGAATGCTTATGCAAAGTTGTTGTCGCGTGTGCCGAAGAACTACCCGCATAGCAATAACGAGTAGCCACGCTCACGGTAAGTGCGCACACGGCGATCACAACGATCGCAACGCTCAAGAGCCTGCAGCGCACATCTTCGATATTGGTGAGCCGGAGCATCGTGGGTTTTCCCGGACTACCTGTTTCTTAACATACAGAATCCTAATGCCCGCAGGCAAGTGGCAGAGTATGTGTTTATAACTGCGAAGCTAAGTAAGAATTGTGCCTGGCAAGCATTCCTTCTCCGCGGATCGAGTGCGGAATTATCATTCGCTGCATTACACTCCCGTAACCACGCGCGCGGGTGCGCCCCATCGTAGCGCTGTGTATATTGAAAATTCGTGCACCTGCTAGAAAACATCCCGCTCGCGCCGCTGACCACTTTCAAGATTGGAGGTCCGGCGAAGTATTACGTAGAGGCCGCAACCGCCGGCGAGGTACAGGAGGCGGTGACTTTTGCACGCGCCCGCGACTTGCCTCTTTTCATTCTGGGCGGCGGCAGCAATCTTGTAGTCTCCGATGCCGGTTGGCCAGGGCTGGTGCTGAAAGTCGCGCTGCAAGGCATCGAACAGCGTGATGGGCAAGACGAGAACGGTTCCGTCATTTTCGATGCGGGAGCAGGTGAATCGTGGGACAGATTTGTTTCCCACGCGGTGATGGCTCACTGCGCCGGGGTCGAGTGCCTGAGCGGCATTCCGGGCAGCGTAGGCGGCACGCCGGTTCAGAATGTCGGCGCCTACGGGCAGGAAGTGGCCGACACGATTTCCTCTGTTGAAGTTCTTGACCTGAAAGATGGCCAGGTGCGCGAACTCTGCCGTGAGGCCTGCGGCTTCAGCTATCGCGCAAGCATCTTCAATACGACAGAGCGTGGACGCTTCATCGTTCTCCGCGTCACGTATGCGCTCACGCCCGGGGGCAAGCCGCGCATCGCTTATGCCGATCTCAAGCGGCATTTCGAAGGCCGCGAAACCACGCCCGATCTCGCCGAGACGCGCGAAGCGGTGCGCCATATCCGCGCTATTAAAGGGATGTTGATCGTCCCGGGCGACGCAGACTGCCAGAGCGCGGGCTCGTTCTTCAAGAATCCCGTACTTTCGGAAACAGAACACGAACGCCTGAAACAGCGCGCCGCCGTGCGCGGGTTGACCGTCCCAAGCTATCCCGCGCTCGAAACCCACAAGAAGGTCTCGGCGGCGTGGCTGGTCGAGCGCTCGGGATTCAACAAAGGCTTCGGCTTCGGCCGCGTCGGCATTTCGAGCAAACACGCTCTCGCGATTGTGAACCGCGGTGGCGCCACCGCCAGCGAGGTCATCGCCCTGAAAGAACAAATCCAGCAACGTGTCGAGGAAATCTGGGGCGTGAAGTTGGAGCCGGAGCCGGTTATGGTGGGCTTCTGAGTTTGTCCCACACAATCTTCCATGAAGAATCATGAAGGCAAATCAATCGGCGCCGCCCCAGTTCGTGACCCTGCCTTGTGAGCGAAACCCCAATGAGGGGTGGGTGCAACGATCCGGCTCCGACGGCGCCTCAAGTTACTCATCGGCTAGTCTTGCCGCCTCTTTAAAAATAGCCACAAACATTTCTCGCGTAAGCTTGCCAGTCTGTGTGTTTTGATTCGAGGGATGGTAAGACGCGAGTAACACCTTACCATCGGGTAACCGGTAACTGGCGCCATGTTTGAAGAGAAAACGCTCGGAGAGGCCAGGTTGGCGGTTGGGCAGCAAGCCTCCGCGCTTCAGATAGTTCAGATATGCGTCGAAACCAATCTTGCCCAGCGCGACCACCACCTTCACTGCTTTTAATCCTGCAACCTCACGGTCGAGAAAATGCGAGCATTCGGCAAGTTCCTGCGGGGTCGGCTTGTTGTCTGGAGGAGCGCAGCGAACCGCAGCCGTGATGTAAAGATCTTTGAGCTTGAGGCCGTCGTTGCAATCGGTGGCGTTGGGTTGATTCGCGAATCCGGTTTCATGCAGCACAGGAAACATAAACTTGCCCGAAGCATCGCCGGTAAAGGGCCGCCCAGTGCGATTCGAGCCGTGCGCCCCCGGCGCTAGCCCCATGACGAGCACCCGCGCGTTAGGATCGCCGAAACCCGGCACGGGCTTTCCCCAGTATTCGCAGTCAAGGTAAGCGCTGCGTTTTTCGCGCGCCACTTGTTCGCGATATGCCACAAGTCGCGGGCAGCGTGTGCAAGCGATTACTTCATGGTTGAGAACTGTTAGCCAGTGGGGCATTGGGGGAAACTGCCAGCCGTTACCGAGCTTGCATTCCTCAAGCTACATGAAATTGTCGTACTTCGTCTTTTCATGTTACAGATGCATCGCTGCTGCTTGCCAAACGTTGTCTTGTTCGGGCCGCAAGACAGAAATCCTAGCGCGCAGGCCTTCCCAAAGTGGTAGCTAAGAAGTCCATACGGCACGAAGAGGCCATCGACTCCGTTGGACAATTCTGCTAATGAAAGATACAACGGCGGGATAAGGCCTGTGACGCAAGTAACCGCGACCGGCTCTAATCCCAGATGACCCCCAAGCATTTCAGTCGCACAAGTCTAAGTGCTTACATCAAAAGGAGTTGTAGCGCGTATGGAGACCCAGGCGATTTCCGCTCCTGCGGACAGACCAACTAGAGAAGCGCCAAAGCGGCAAGTGGGCTATGGCCTGCCCTGCGCGAAGTGCCACAAATACTTCCCCGCCGACCTCGAGGTCTGCCCCATCTGCAAAGGCCGGGAACGAGTCTCTCCCGTCGTCGCGCCCAGAATTCCGAAGCCGGTTAAGTCCGAGACCTCCGTTGCACCGTCATCGACCAACGTCGCATTGAAACAGGAAGTGAAGGAATCTACAAAGTCAGAGTCCTCGACATTGGTTCCGCCAATAGAAATCAAGGTGAAAGAACCTCTCGATCACAAGGAGTCGATTACGACTCCGGTGGTTGCTGAGATTCCGGCCGCGCCCGAACCCGCGAGCGTCAGCCTCGTATCGACAGCGCCCGCATCACAGAAAGAAAAGGAATCCCCAAAGTCGGAGTCTCTGGCATCCGCTCCGCCGGTAGAAATCAAAGTAAAGGATCAACCTCTCGATCAGAAGGAGTCGACTATGACTCCGGTTGTTGCTGAGATTCCTGCGGCCGTTGAACCCGCGAGCGTTAGCCTCGTACCGACACAGACAGAGAAAGAAGCCCCGAAGTTAGAGTCTCTTACATCGGCTCCGCCTGCGGAAATCAAAGTGAACAATCAGCCCCTCGATCTGAAGGAGTCGATTCCGGCTCCGGTGCTTGCTGAAATTCCCGCCGCAGTTGAACCCGCGCCTGCCGGGTTCGTACCAGTAGAGACCGCTAAGGAATCTCCGAAGCTGGAGTCTCCAGCATTCGCAGCGCCAGTGGAAATCAAACCTCTCAATCAGAAGGAGTCGATTCGAATTCCCATGGTCGCTGAGATTCCCGCGACTGTTGAACTCGCTGGTGCAAGCCTCGTATCGACACAGAAAAAGAAACAGAAGAAATCCCCGAGGTCGGAATCTCCGGCAGTCACGAGTCTCAACGATCAGTCCAGTAGCGATCAGCCTAATCAGGAAAAACCGATTGCGACTCCAGCCCTGGTTGAAGCGCAAACCTCTGATCCTGTGCCGGCCGCGATTGCCTCGACGAGCGCAGCTGAGGAACTCCCGACTGAACGGGAAGCTCCGGCAACCGCTCTTCCAATACAGCCCAATATCGAGGAACAGCGCCGAGACAAGATCAATCAGGCCCTTCGAATCGTGATTCCAATGCTGGTTGAAGCTCAAGCTTCAGAGCCCGCGTCAGTACCTGCGAAGCAGAAAATACTAGACCGGGAAAAGAAAGAAAAAGCCGCGGAGGTGTCCGAGACCCCGATGTTCGCTTCCGAAGTGAAGATCGTCGATGCGAAGATCGTCGAAGTAGAGATCGCCGAAGTGAAGATGGTTGAGTCGCCCGCCGTCTCAGATCAAGCGAGCCACCGTCCCAGCAAGGAAAAGTCCAAAGCAATCGACAAGGGTTCCGACGCCCCACCGAAGCCCGCGAATGTGAGCGCGCCTGTAGTGGTACATGTCAATCTTGGCGAACTGCAGCTTGGGCAACTGCGCGCTCCGAAAAGCACGCCAGAGCGTGCGCCGGTGCCAGCGCAACCGAAAGAAATCGAACGCACGGAACCGAAAACGGGCCGTGCAGATATTTCGTCAGACGTCAATGCCTCGGAATCGCCAGCAATAGTTAGTGGCCGTAAGTTTGACCTTGTGACTTTTGCTCTCAGCGTGGTAGTCCTGGCGTGCGCCGTTTTGCTGATCACCTTGGTTGCTCTTCGACTGATGCCGCATCACGCTCCCGAACCAGTTCGCAGAGCGAAGCCCGCCTATAGCATCGCGCCGGCAACCGCGGATCAGAATACTAACGCCTTGATCCCTACTCCGCCGCCCACGGCCGCTGCCTCGGGGAATTCAGCGTCTTCCGATTCTTCGCCGGTTGTGGCACCGGCCGCAGTGCCGGCGCAATCTCCGACTGCCTCGGCGAGTAATCTGTCGTCGTCGCCGGGTTCAGAACGAGTTCTCGCGCTGTCGCCGGGGCTGGCTGAAGGCAACTTGCTCTATCGCGTAGAACCAGACTATCCGGAAGAAGCTCGCCGGCAGGGAGTGCAGGGTCCGGTAGTGCTTGACCTGCACATCAGCAAAGACGGTCTGGTACAGGGCGTGGATCTGGTCAGCGGGCAGCCTCTTCTTGTGCAAGCCGCAACCGCCGCCGTAAAGCAATGGCGCTTCCGCACGCGCTACGTCAATGGCAACGAAGTCGAAATGCAAGCCAGAATCACGCTGCACTTCGCGCTTCCGACCCCGTAGATCAAGCGCGATTTAGGCGACGCATTTTCGGTCGGGTGATACGTCCGGGGGCACTCCGCGGCCGAAGAGCACCCATAAAAACCGAAATACAGCGAACTGGAGAGGAGCCGCGTGCGCGGCTCCCCTTGTATAGCTAACGACTACTTCGCGAGTTGCCCCGAAACCTCGGATAGCACCCGTGTACCTTCCAGTTTCACCGCGTCCAGCGACCGCGGATCCAGACCCAGTGCCTTCACCATGGTCGGTGCGATCTGTATGGTTTGTGCGTCGGCCGAGACCGTCTCTGCGGTAAAGCTCGGGTTCGCCACCAGCAGCATGACGTTGGTCGAGTCATGCCCGAAGCCGCCGTGATCTCCGACCATCGAAGTGCTGTTCGAGTAGATCACGCCCACGTTCGGGGTTACGATGATGTCCGGCGACCGCGAATCTTCTCCCGGCCCGGTGCCGGGAACGTTATAGTTCGCCGCCAGCGTTGGCCCATAGTAAATCTCGCCCATGCCGATCTCCGTGGCATTCGTTTCGAGAATCCCAACAGCCTTGTCTAGGTTCACTCCCTTTTTCAGCCACAGTACGGAGACATCGTCTTCGGTTGCGCCAATTCCTGACGTGTTCAGCGGCGACTCCGAGAAGGGGATCAGATTTCCCATCAGAGTTGCTGGGGTATTTGCCCCATCGGCCACGTAGCGGATCGGGTCGATCGGCGACTCTCCATGCTTCGCCGTGATGATGAGCAGCGTGTTGTCGTAGATTCCGGCACTCTTCAGAGCGTTGACGATCTGGCCGATTGCGGTATCCACGTATTCGATCTCGTTCAGCAAGAACGAATTGGGAACCGCCGCGGCGTTCTTATAACCACCCGCGCCCACACCGGCTTCGTTCACGGACTGCCCCACGTACACGGACTGAAAATTCATGCCGAATATCGCCGGAACCATCGCTGGTGCGCCCGAATGAGTCTTGCCCGCAATCTGGTTCAGTAAGGCATATACCTTGATCGCGTCGTAGCACTGAATGTTTTCAAAGCTGGCATTCCACGCCCCTGCGCCGATCGTATCGCGGATTGGGTCGCACGCAGCTCCATCCAGCGTTTTTACGCCGGGCAGCGGCACCACAGCCGAGCTGACTTCCGGTGAATAATAGTCATCCAGACCATTTCCGCCGGGCCCGCCCACCATTGAGTAGGAGGGGTGCTTGTCAATCCACGCCGTGTAGCCTCCTGCAGCATGGACCACGCCAAAGGCCGTGTTTACCCGGATGAAATTCCAGGGATACACCGGTGCACAACCATTCATCGGGTCCCGCTCCAGCTTCTTCGGATCAATCGAGGCGATTCCGCCTTCAGTCAATCCGGCACCCGGCGCGCCGCCGTTCAGCTTGGTATCGTCGAGATCAATGCCCTGGTCGTTGTCGGTGGTCGTTCCAAACGCTGTAGCGTATGGAATACACGGCCCCGCACCCAAGCCGGTGCCGGTCGTCTCTGCGGGAGGATCGAGCGATCGGTCGAAGGCCACATCGTAGTAAAGTCCAGTCGATTTGGGCGTGCCGCCAGAAACCAGTGCCGCGATTCCCGGAAAAGAATCCGAAGGTCTTGACGATGAAGCGGCGACATAGTTAATTCCAGTCTGGCCCAGCGCCGCCAGATTGGGGCAATACGGACTACCGCCATTCGCGCCCGCGATCCCATGCGAGCAATTATAGAAATCCACCATGTGCATGCCGTCAATGCTCAACAGCACCACATGCTTGATCTTCCCCGAACCCACAGTGTTTGTTTGAGCCGCTACTCCGCTCGACGACGCCAATGCGAACACCAGCGCAACCCCAGTTACTATTAGGCTATAGGCCTTCATGTAGAACCTCCATGAGGACTATTAGCGCCGAAATGTTACACGGGCGTTACTGCTCTGTGAAATCTCGGCGAATCCCGCGACGGCGCAGACTCGTCCCACCGAATTCCCAGCGTCCAGTGATGACCTCGCGATTCAGAACCGTTCGCCGCGGTTAGACTCTGTTGACTACTGATAGGATTTCTAGCTGGGCCGGAGCCGGTCAGCTTTATTTTTGTGCTTCCCATTTTGCGACGGATGAACCCTCCTCGTCCGTTTGACCTCCCTCCCCTCCCGTCTTTACACTCAAGTTAACGCCGTATGAATTCGGTCCGGTCCGTTTGCTCGACGAACCCCAGGATTCCGGCGCGCAGTGAAAGGCGAATCGTGAGCCCCACAGAAACTACCGAAGTCAAGAACGACGCTAAGAACGAATCTCCCAGCAAAGATAAAGATGGTGTCAAGCGCGAGATTTCCGTCGAGATCCCTGCCACCGAAGTTACCCGCGAAACCGAGTTGCAGATTCAGCGCTATCAGAAAAGTGCGCGGCTACCCGGCTTTCGCGCCGGGCACGTGCCGGCTTCGATCATCCGCCAGCGCTTTGGCGACGGCCTCAAGAACGACGTGATTGAGGCTCTCGCGCCCAAACATTTTCGCAAAGAAGCTGAGAAGCAAGGTCTGATTCCGGTTTCGCAGCCGCGTATTACCGATCTTCACATGCACGACGGCGAGCCTCTCCGATTCAAGGCAACCTTCGATGTGCTGCCCGAGATTCAGGTCGAAGGCTACAAGGACCTGCGCGCCGACAAGCCGGAGATTACCGTCACCGATCAGGAAATCGAAGACGCGCTCAACAATGTGCGCGAGCAGCGTGCCACCTACACGACCGTGGAAGGTCGGACGCTTGCCGAAGGCGACTTCGCCCAGGCCTCGATGGATGGCAAGCCGAAAGATGGCAAAGATGTCGCAGAGGCCAGCGCCAATCCCGTGCATATGGATGACGTGTTGATCGAGATCGGTGGCAAGAACACCGTACCGGAGTTTACCGAGCACCTTACCGGCGCTTCGGCCGGCGAAGAGCGCACCTTCGATGTGAGTTACTCCGAAGACGTCTCCGATAAACGGCTGGCCGGCAAGACTTTCGTTTACACGGTGAAGATCAACGGCATCAAGCAAAAGAGTCTGCCTGAGCTCAACGATGATTTCGCCAAGGAACTGGGTGACTTTACCAGCCTCGAACAGGTTCGCAAGCAGATTCGCGAAAACATGGAAGCGGAAAAGAAACACAATTCCGAGCATGCCGCGAAAGATAAGCTGGTTGCCGAACTCGTCAAGCGCAACGATTTTGAAGTGCCGGAGTCTTTAATCGATCGCCAGATCGACTTGCGCCTGGAACGAGGATTGCGCGCTCTGGCCGCGCAGGGCATGAAGATGGAAGACCTGAAGAAAATGGACCTGCCCCGCCTTCGCGCCGGTCAGCGGGAGCAGGCGGTGAATGATGTGAAGTCCTCGTTGCTGCTGGAACGCATTGCAGACCTGGAGAAAATTCAGGTCAGCGACGAGGAAGTAAACCGGGAGGTGGAGGCTCTCGCGAAACAATCGAAACAGACATCCGAAGCGGTGCACGCTCGTTTGACACAGGATGGGGGCCTCGATAGAA
>Ga0210391_10000549_pt1 | contig 38597 bp, 38 predicted proteins | sample IncBWC12OmetaG_FD_160573 | JGI IMG/M metagenome (GOLD analysis project Ga0210391, IMG submission 160573) | Forest soil microbial communities from Barre Woods Harvard Forest LTER site, Petersham, Massachusetts, United States - Inc-BW-C-12-O ...
GGATCGACGCCCGAAGGCAATCCGGGGATTGAATGAATCATATTCTTCATGTTGTTGGCGCGCGCCCGAACTTTGTGAAAGCGGCGCCCGTTCTGCGTGTCATCCGGGAGCGCGGAATTCGGCAGACGCTGGTGCATACCGGACAGCACTACGACCGGAACATGTCGGATGTGTTCTTCACCCAACTTGAGATTCCGGAGCCCGATGTTAATCTTGAGGTAGGTTCCGGAAGTCATGCCTTGCAGACAGCTGAGATCATGCGCCGGTTCGAAGCCGTTATTCTTGAGCGAAAGCCGGATTTGGTGCTGGTTTACGGTGATGTGAATTCTACGGTCGCTGCGGCATTGGTTTGTTCAAAACTACTTATCCGGGTTGGTCATGTGGAGGCCGGACTTCGCTCCTTTGACCGCACGATGCCGGAAGAAATAAATCGTATTGTCACAGATCAACTTTCCGACATTCTGTTCACGCCGTCGCAAGACGGGGATGCGAATCTGTTGCGCGAAGGAATGCCTCGGGAACAAATTCACTTCGTGGGGAACGTCATGATCGATTCGCTGATCCGGCTCCTCCCGGTGGCGAAGAGTTGTGCGAGGAATGGACTTCCTGAACGATTTGCGCTCGTGACTCTGCACCGGCCATCGAACGTCGATGACGCGGAAAGGTTACGGGAGATATTGGAATGCCTCACGAACGTAAGCGAGAAACTGAACATCATCTTCCCCGTACATCCGCGTACTCGTCAGCGCATTGTTGAGTTTGGAATGAATACCGATCGTTTGCTTCTCTTCGATCCGATGCCATACATCGAGTTCTTATCCCTGCAAAGCTGCGCCGCGGTCGTTATTACGGATTCCGGTGGGATTCAGGAAGAGACCACATATCTCGGAGTGCCTTGTCTGACCATGAGAACAAACACAGAGCGACCTATCACAGTCACTGCAGGTACGAACATACTGATTGGTGATGATAGAAAAAGATTGATCGCTGAAGTTAGAAATATCCTGGACGGCAACGCGAAGAAGGGCGTCACGCCTCCTTTATGGGACGGCCATACTGGTGAACGTATCGCCGATATTCTGCAGCAGATGTAACGCATGACGTACAGCGAGGAGAGGCAGCGGATAAGTCAGGAGCAACTACCGTTTCTAATGAGTGGCCTCTTCAAGATATCGCGAAAGTACTGACGCCAGTTTCTTGAAGTGTGTCGCGATCATCCCCAGATGGTCGCCGGGCACGGTCTCGACGTTGACCTCCTTAGCCAAGTTAGCCCAGACTGCTATGGCGTTATTAGGGAAGCCCGAACTGATCTTGGCACGCACGAACTCTATTTTTCCGGGATAGTAGTGGGGACGGTAACGGGTCAGGGCCAGATAAGCGCTGTTACGTACCCGCTGCATCGCAGGTGTGAATGATACACCTGCGGGAGGCTGATAAGACCCTCCGCCCGTAAGGTCGGTTAGAGAACGTAATCCACGCCTCGCTTGACGCGCGATCAGGAGTGTACGCTGACCCAGAGACAAGTGACTCATGTGCGGATATGCATCGATCATCGCCAGCAACGCGACCTTTTCCCCAGCTGCGGTGAGGCGTTGAGCCATCTCTAGCACCACTAATCCGCCCAGCGAGTAACCGATGAGTAAGTAAGGACCGTGAGGCTGCGCCTTTCTGATTGCATCCAGATAAAACCTGGCCATATCTTCAATGCTCTCCAACGGTTCATCCACGCCATCAATGCCCCGCGTTTGCAGCCCATAAATTGCATGGTCCGCCTGGATGTGCCGAACGGGTTGGAAAAAATCCATCACGCTGCCGCCCAGACCGTGCGCAATAAAAACCGGCGGATTTGCGGCGCCCGGCTTCAGCAACACCAGGGCAGGGAAGCGTGGCGTGGTAGGTTGCTCAAGCAGGGCCGCCAGCGCTGCGATCGTCGGCGCCTGATAGATCGTGACCGGGGGCATTTCCCGGCCGCACGCCTTTGCAATCTCGGTAAAAAGTTGAAGAGCTAACGACGAATCACCGCCAAGATCGAAGAAATTGTCGTTGATGTTGATGGACGAGAGTTGCAGCACGTGCCGCCAGATTGGGGTCAGCAGCTCGATTCCTGAGAATATCGCTTCAGATTTCGCTCCGCGATCCTCCTGGAGTTTAGGCGTCATGAGTGTGCGAACGCCCAGTAGAGTTCTCGAGCTTTTGTGTAGATGGGGCCGAAGGGAAGCGTTCGTTCGCCGATGCGAGTTACCGGCACAACCTTGGAATAGTTTCCGGTCGCGAAAAGTTCATCTGCCTCTTCGAAGTCCTGGTACGTGAGGGTCTTTTCGATCACGTTCACGCCACTTTGGCGCAGTAATCCGATCACTCGCTGGCGGGTGATGCCTGCCAGAAAAGTCCCGTTCGGAATGGGCGTGAGCACGACGCCGTCTTTCGCCATAAAAATATTTGAAGTGGCAAGTTCGGCGACATTTCCCAGCACATCACAGACAATCGCGTTGTCGAAGCCGCGCGCGTGCGCCTCAAAAAGCGCGCGCGAGTTGTTGGGATAAAGGCATCCCGCCTTCGCATCGACGGGCATGGTTTCGATCGTCGGCCGGCGAAAAGGCGACAGCGTGACCGAGAAGCCCTTGGGCACGCGCATCGGCGCCTCGTAAATCGAAAGGCACCACCGGGTAGACTCAGGATTGTGATCCTGAACCCATGGCCCTTCATTTTCCGCCCAATACATTGGCCTGATATAGAGTGCCGCATCCTTGTCGAACTTCTTTATCCCTTCGCGGGCCAGCCGGATCCATTCTTCGGTCACGACGACAGGCTTCAGGTAGAGTTTCGAGGCAGAGTTGTTCACGCGCGCGCAGTGGAGGTCAAGATCGGGGGTAACCCCTTCGAAAGCACGGGCACCATCAAATACGACGGAGCAAAGCCATGCGGCATGCGTGCGCGGTCCCATGATCGGGACATTGCCCTCGTGCCATGCACCTTCGAAATAGGTCCAGGTCTTGGACCAGCAACTCGCGGCTGTCAATCAGGTTCCTCCGGCAGCGGCTCGATTCGTGGTCAGTGCTTAGTTCTTTGCATCGCGGCGTCCATCGATTGCCGTAGTGCGATGGCGAGTTGGCCGACGAAAGGCTCGACCAGCATGCTTGCGGGATTTACCGGCAGAACGACAACTTCCAAGCCCTTTGCCAGCCGATCCCATTTGTAATCTGGATTGCTGAAAACGCGATATTGCTTTCGGGGACGAAAATCCGTCAGCACCCCGGGATAAGGCTTCGGAACATAAGTCCACGAGGCACGGTCATTCGCCTGCCAGATCTGTCCCAGCACCAGCGAATCTGACGCGACTCCCTGCCCGTTTTCCTGAAATCTGGCTAGCAGCCTGCCTTTCCACACCGGAATCCGGTTCCTAAGAACCTCAACTTTCTCTCCAAAAAACTTTGTCTTATCGGCAAAATCAAGACTAAGAAAACTTGTGGCATGAAAGACGAGCCGCTCAATCGCGTGCGAACTCTTGCTCCAGATATTAAGCGGGATCTTGTGCCAGTTCATGGTGTCGAACAAAGCCAGGAGTGCAACTGTTTCTCCCTGTTCGCAGAGTTGTTGCGCGACTTCATACGCAACCGTCCCCCCCATGCAATAGCCGCCGATGAAATATGGCCCCTGAGGCTGGACCTTCCTGATCTCCCTCACGTAAATCGCAGCCATTTCCTCGACTCGATGCAATGGCGGAGAGATCCCATCGAGACCTTGAGACTGAAGACCGTAGAACGGCTGCTCATCCCCGAGATGCTGCGACAGTTCGCGGTACATCAGAACCGTACCGCCGGCCCCATGAATACAGAAGAAACGTGGACGGGACCCCGCTACTTGGATCGGCACCAGCGGCGACCATCTGTGGCTCGACGCTTCCCCACGAAGAATGACAGCAAGTTCCTCGATCGTCGGTGCTTCGTAAAGCGTTGCGAGCGGGAGCTTGATTCCGAATACTTTTTCGACTTGGGAAAACATCCGGACCGCGAGCGAAGAGTCTCCTCCGAGGTCAAAGAAATTCTGGTCGAGCCCGACGCCCTCGACGCCCAGTTCTTCTTGCCAGATGCGTGCGAGTTGCTCTGCCGTGTCGTCGCCAGCGGCGCCGGTTTGAGACGGTGGCACACTGGTTGTCGGCGTGGATAGCATGTTTGACCCGTGGCAGGTTCGTTAGTTCTTCATCAAGCTAGACTCTGTTTTGGGGTACAGACCGCGAGGGGATAAATGCTGCGCGCGCGCCGCAACTGGAGTCTCTGGTGGTTCAATTTTTGTACTGCAAAGTCCCACTACGTGCGTTCCACAAGCATATGGAAACGCATAAGTTGTGTCCAGTGACCGTAGTCATGCTCTGGTTCGTGCGGTCCTGAGATGGGAACATTTCCCAAGTCTAATGCAAATCGTCCGCGACCAAGCTTACTTAGGGGAGGCATAGCCGAAAATGGCCTTCAGCTCAAGAAACTCTTCGAGGCCAGCTTCGCCCCATTCTCTACCGTTCCCCGACTGTTTGTAGCCTCCGAAGCAACCTCCGAAATCGACCCGCGAGCCATTGATATGGACATTGCCCGTCCGAAGGCGTTTTGCCACCCGCCGGGCGCGCTCGCTGCTTCCGGACGTTACAAAACCCGATAACCCATAGTGCGTATCGTTGGCGATTCGTATCGCATCCTCTTCGTCGCCATAAGGAATGATGCAAAGAACCGGTCCAAAGATCTCTTCGCAGGCAATGGTCATGTCGTTGCGCACGTCCGCAAATACGGTTGGTTTGACGAAATAGCCTTTCGTAAGACCATCTGGAGAACCTGGGCCCCCGGCGATCAACTTTGCACCTTCCTTGACTCCCACGTCGATAAGGCGCTGCACCTTCTCGAATTGCGCTCTGCTCGCGAGAGGTCCGATGCTGATGCCTTCCGCAAAGGGATCGCCAACTTTGGTGGCGTCGGCCGTCTGCTTTGCGGCGCTTGCCGCCTCAGCCATTTTGGATCGGGGAACCAGCATTCTGCTCGGCGCATTGCAGGACTGTCCCGTGTTGCGGAAGCATTCCTGCGCGCCCAGCTTGACCGCATTCTCGAAATCGGCGTCATCCAGAATAATATTTGCCGATTTGCCACCCAATTCTTGCGTTACCCGCTTCACGCCCGGAGCGGCTGCTACCGCGACTGCAACGCCCGCTCGTGTTGACCCGGTAAACGACACCATGGCCACATCAGGATGAGACGAAATCGCCGCTCCCACCGTGGGCCCATCGCCATTCACCAGGTTGAAAACACCCGGCGGAACGCCAGCCTCATGCAAAATCTGCGCAAACAACAAGCCTGAAAGCGGAGCCATTTCACTGGGTTTGAGAACCATGGTGCATCCAGCGGCGAGCGCAGGAGCTACTTTGCAAACGATCTGATTCATGGGCCAGTTCCACGGAGTGATAAGTCCGCACACTCCAATCGGCTCTTTGCGCATCAAAGTCGATCCCTTGAGCTCTTCGAACTTGAAATAGCTCAGCACCTTCACGATTTCCATCAGGTGACCTAAACCGGCTGCTACCTGCGCTCTTTTAGAAAAGGTGATGGGGGCGCCCATTTCCTGTGAAATGGTTTGGGCCATCTCCCCCGCCTTGGATTGATAAACCTCAATGATTCGCCGCAGCAGCGCCAGCCGTTCATCCACGCTTGTTTCTGAATACGAATCGAAGGCGCGCTTCGCCGCCTTCACTGCAAGGTCGACATCCGTGGCGCCCCCCAGCGAGATGGTCGCGAGCGGCTCTTCGTTGGCAGGATTAATAACTGTGAAGTCGTGGGCTTCAGCCGGGTCGACCCACTTTCCATCAATGTAGAATTTTCGCAAGTCCTTCATGGTTCCAGTTTAATTGGAAAAGGACTCGAATTACACTTGGCGAGTTACCTGCGGCTTCAGCCCAACGCCCAGACATTCGTAAACCCAAGAGATCATCCGCTGCAGCGTCTGCCGAAACACCAGCGTGATCCACGCTGACCTTCCAATCGAACGCTCTCCCGCCGTTTTCCACATTGCCAGCAGCAGCCGCATGCGTTCGCGCTGGGTCGCCCGGATTCTCACTCCCTTTGCGGCGATGATCTCATAAGCTTTTCTCTCCAGGTAGGCTGACTGCGCATCCTTCCGCAGGCATGCCAGAAAAGACAGTTGGATGGTGTGCTCAACGACGGCCTCGGGAACGAACAAGGGAAGCTCTCCGCGCTGTATCAGATTCACAAGTAGAAGCGTATCTTCCGCTCGCAGCGCGGTCGGATCAAACAGATCAGTTTCGAGGGTCGCCCTCGAGCGCCGGATGGCGAATCCAGCGGTGTTCAGGTAGCGAATGCGGCCATCGGGCTGAAGCATGTGCTCTTGCAGAGCCATGAGCCTCAACTCTTCCGCTCTGCCGACCAAGCTGGAGCGGTTTCCCAGCAGGCGCAGTTGAAAGTAATCGTGTTGTGGAGAGCGCACGATCGTTTCAGCCAGGATCGCTAGACAATTTGATCGGAGGCGGCAGTCGGCGTCTACGAAAAGCACTACCTCGCCCTTGGACGCCCGAATTCCATGATTGCGCGCGGCAGGGATTCCCGCGTGAGATTGTTGAATCGCCGTTAGCTGATACCTATGAGCCGGGTTGCGAATGGATTCTGGCGCACTCTCAGTGCTGCCGTCATCTACTACGATGACTTCAAAACTTGGACTGTTCGACTGCTTCCCCAGTGACTGCAAACACTGATCAAGCGATATCCAGTCGTCGTAAACGGGGATCACGATGCTGAACATCGGTGGGGTTGTTGAATCCTTTTCGCACGGAATCATAGCCCGCCTGGCAGTTGCGTCTTGAAGAGGTAGGATTTCACACTCAATCGTGAAATCAAAGTTGGAGCGAGGGTACTTTAGTTACAAATGCTTCGACAGGACCCGCGGGAGTACTCTGAAACCGCGAGGATGACGAAACTCGCAATTCTTGTCAGAATGAAGCTTCCATGCCACTGAACTCGCCGACTCGCGGCGTCCGGGCGCGCACCCCCGTTTTCTCATTCGCTTTTGTCGTTATCCTGGCAGGTGCGTTGCTGACTGCCTACACAAGCTGCCGAGTCACGCAGAGTCCAGCCTCCAGTCCACAGGTGCCAACAGCGAACAAACAAGCGCCAGCGCCTCCAAGTCCCTCTTCAAGCAGCTCTCTGGTTTGTCCTATGCTGGGTTCCTCTCTGGTGCAGGAGCCGCTCCCGGCCAATGTGGGGCACCGCGTAATCCTGTCGTGGAAAGCCAGCGCGCCACCAAATGCCAAGTACGGCGCCGCTATTGGCTATTGCATCTACCGCGGGGAAGGGGCTCGAGACCGGTTTCCAAAGCTGGTCAATACCATTCCATTTCCGGGTACGCGTTGCATGGACGATTGGGTCGAAAACAGTGGCAAATACACCTATGTGGTGCGAGCGATCAGCGTTCGGCGGGTTGAGAGCGGTCCGTCGAACGTGATATCTGTTGTGATTCCATCCAGTAAACAGGGCAATTCTTCTGCTTCTGCAATTTCGGCCCCCCTGTGCAGACAGCTGGCTGCGGCGAGTAAATAATGGTTGTAGCGAATTGCTGTTACAATTCCGCCAATACGATGCACCTATTTTAGGGCAGTCTTTCGGTGGTTACGTCGCCACAATTATCGAAAGAACTAGGAGGATAGTTCTATGGATCGATCCGCTCGTCTGCATCTAATCGCAAGAATTACATATTACGTGGGATGGCTCACTCTGTTGTGGGGGGGATTGGTGCATCTGAACATTGCCAGAACCTTATTCATGGCAATGAGCTTAACGAAGCGGAATCTGTTCGAAGTCAGCGTGACGTGCTTCGTCATCTGCGTGGCATCGGAGATCCGCGTCCTCGCCTCGACCGGGAAAACAGCGGCGTCATAGGAAGCAGGCGGCTTGCAGACCACGCCGCTATGGCGAACGGCTTCATCAAGAGGTAATTTTGCCAGGCGAACCCGACCGAGAGTCGATTCTCAAGAAATCTCCGCTTGTTTTTTCGTTTCTCGGAGCAATTTCTGTGGCGCTCTGGTGGAATCCTCTTCAATCGTCGCTCGCTTTGGCCCTCAGCGACGAGCGATACACTCACCTGCTTCTGATTGTCCCGATTAGCACCGCTCTGATTTTATTGGATTGGAAATCGCCCGTATCTGCGGATCGATCGGGTGTGAGCATTGGTTCCGTGTTGCTGGGTGCGGCTGTTGCGATTCGTGCGGTTGCGAGATGGAGTCTGATTTCGCTTTCCGTCGATACCGGTCTCTCGCTGAACATGTCGGTATTCGTGCTTTGGTGGATCGCAGCTTTTATCTTTTGTTTCGGCACTCGCGCATTTCGGCGTTCGCTTTTTCCCCTGTGCTTCTTGTTCTGGCTGGTCCCTCTTCCGGAGCTTGTCCTGGACGCAATCGTTCGCTGGCTGCAGCAAGGTTCCGCAACAGCCGCATATCTTCTCTTCGTGGCGGTACGCGTACCCGTCGAGCAGCGCGGCTTGCTGTTACATATTCCAGACCTGATCCTCGCGGTTGCCCCTGAGTGCAGCAGCATCCGCTCGAGTTTAATGCTCGTGGTCACAACCATGGTGCTTGCGCAACTTCTCCTACGCTCGCCGTGGCGAAAGGCGTTTGTGGTTGCCGTTGCAATCCCGCTTTCCGTTGCCAAGAACGGGCTTCGGATATTCACCATCGGAATGCTGGGAACGCGAGTAGATCCGAGTTACCTGACAGGAAGACTTCACCGGCAGGGGGGAATCATCTTCTTCCTCATTGCGGTGGCCGCAACTTTCTTGCTGCTCTGGGTTGTGCGCCGAGGAGAACGAGGAACGCCCGGAAGCAGAGCCAAAGTCACTGCTTAGATTTAGCGATGGGCAAGGTCGAACGACACGGCGCCTGCCGAAGCTCCGATGTTCAACATGGAGACTGCCCGCTCCAGTTTGTGATGACCCGTCTTGTGGAAGAAGTAGCTAAGGCCGACCACGCCGGCGGTTTCGCCCGCGAAGTTCACGGCTAGTCCCGCTGTACTGCTGCTGAACCAGCTGGTGATGGGGTTCAGTTCCTGACCGCCGCTGCGCAGGTTGTCGCGCGTTACGACGAAATCAGCCGCGCTGAAAGCCGCGCTGGTGGCAAACAACAGACTGTTCTCGCGATCCCAGAATCGATGCTGGACCGGCGTTTCGGGCAGAGTCGATGGGGTTGCCTGCACAACTGGGGCCGGTTCGAACGAGGTGGCTCCTATCATCGAAGGATGAAGCAGCGCCGCAGAAACTTGTTGGCATACGGCCACGTGGCACAGTCCCAGAACTACCAGCACAATTGCCGCTTTGGGTTGAATCGTGCGAATCCAGCTCATTGGTCACCTTAGTGAGGGCCTGGCATTGGCCGCCTGTACTAGTACTATCGCACTTGTTGGGCCAGCGAGAATGGCCCCTCAGTGCCACTAAGGTATTTAGAATGATTACTTTGGGGCGCGGGATGTACACCGAGGTCACTCGTTATATGCAAGTTGTTGCATACAAAAAGTCACTCTCGCCCACGGGTTTCACGTGAAGCGAGAGTTGAAGGGACAATAGATTTAGAGGCAATTAAAAGAAGCTGGTCTTACGGCACTACGGCCTGTACCGGTGTGGAGCGGGAGCTTTCCTGGCCGGCAGAATTCACCGACGTGGCAGAGTAATAATATGTTTGGCCTGCGGCGACCGTGCTGTCCATGTAGGCGGTATTTGGATCGACCGACGAATTGATCTTCGCGTATGCGCCGGTCGCAGACATGCTTCGGTACACGTTATAGCCTACGACTCCCGAGGTGCCATTCCAGGAAAGGTTGACGGTATAAGTCGGCAGCGTTCCCGTACCGCTCATAGGTTCGGTTGCCTGCGCGTTGGAGGCGTTGCTGACGAACGACAGATTGCCCGAGGCCGATCCGCTGTTTTGCGGTGAAAACGCCACGTTGAACGATACGCTGCTGCCCGCCGGAATGGTGAATGGAAGCGTAGCTCCATCCAGAACGAATAAGGCACTGCTGCTGGCTGCTGATGTAACCGTCACGCTCGCACCGGTCGCGCTCATCGTCATGGGCTGAATCCCGGTTTGTCCTACTGTCACGTCGCCGAAATTCAGAGGGGCCGGGGCAATCGTCAACTGGCCCGGGGAAGAGGATGTGCCCGTACCCATGAGAGGGATGGTGACTCCGCCGTTTGGCAATATCACGCTTCCGTTAGCTGCGCCTGACACCTGAGGTGCGAACGTGACGTTAAAGTTGAGGGACTGCTTTGGTGCAAGGATGATTGGCAGATTCAGGCCGCTGGCGGTAAACCCTGTGCCGGTCGTTTCGACCTGTGTCACGCGGATGAACGATGATCCAGAATTAATCACCGAAACGGGCAGGGTAGCGTTGGACCCAACCGCGACATTGCCAAACCCGAGGATTGACGGGGTCGGAGTCATCGCCTCGTTTGCCACGCCAGCCCCACCGACGACGACATTAAGCGAGGGATTGGCTGCATTACTGCCGAAGGTAATGGTTCCTCCCGTCGATCCCACGACCGTCGGAGTGAACGTCAAATTAACGCTGACGCTTTCTCCCGGCGCCACGGTGAATGGCAGGCTCACATCTGCCGAACCAAAACTAAAAACGCTCGAAGTCAGACTTGAAACCGTAATGGTGGTCGATCCCATATTGGTCAAGGTAACGGGGATCGTCTCCGTCTGATGGAGGCTCATCGTTCCGAACCTCACCACTCTCGGAGAGCACGCCAGTTGTCCCGTCGCGGCTTCCGAACTTGTGGGCAGGAAGCCGATCAGGAGAATCGTGACGCTGATTAGGTAGTAAACGCGACGGAAGGGCAGTGAATGGAACTTTGACTGGGGGAGTCGCATAGCATCTTCAGTCTGCAAGCATTAAGGCGGGCGAAAAAGATTCCGAGGGTTCATAACCCCCCATGTCCTATTGGACAATAGGGTTTGAAAATGGGAATTCCTTCAGTAATGCGGGCAAATCTCATATTCGCTCTTTGCAATAGTGAGTGGGCTTAGGTCTCGTGAGTAGGAAAGCGCCTCACAAACCTGGCAATGTGGTTTGAGTTCTGCAACCCAAATTCGGACTTGGAACATCGAAGAACTGGAATGCGGAACCCCAACTCCTGTCCGTGAACGCGGCAACGAATCTAGGCCATGTGGACGAAGTCCAAATACTTCGGAGGCGAGGTTCTCCTACACATACTGGCCATTGCGGTATTTTGAAAAGTTTCTCTACCATGCGGCGAGGGATGAAGTATGCGAATTACTCTGTTGACTTTGATCGCTATTGTTCTGACAGGTTCCATCACTGCGCCGCGAGCTCAGGCCCAGCGCGCGCCACTGCCGTTTGGCACCGTGACCAACGTCTCACAACTGTCAGCGTGCCCTGCTGGTTTCTTTAAGGGAATGACCTGCTTTCAAGCGCGAATGAGCTGTCCAGACACCGCCGAGATCGGACTCGTGTACGGGTCGAAGGAACCCTCAGGCACTCCCAAAGGAACGATCGTGCTGCTTGAAGGGGGAACGGGTAAGAGCGCGAGCGGGGGTTCGAATTACGCCGCGAAATACCTGGACGATGGATTTCGCGTGGTGGACCTGGCTTGGGAATCGGCATGGGAAGTTACCGGCGTTGCAACTTCGAGCATCAAAACTGCCGCGTGTCGGCCCGCTACTTTTCTGAGCTATGTCTCCACGAATCTCAACACTGATGGCAGCATGTGCGCCCAGGGAGATAGCGCGGGCTCGGGCGCAGTCGCTTATTCGCTCGCATGGTACGGAGCCGGGAGTTTTCTGGATAAAGCGGAGTTGCTCTCCGGCCCTGTCTTCGGCAACATTGAGCAGGGATGCATCGTCCCCAAAGCGCCCGTCAGCACTATCTGTCCTGAAGGTCAATACGGCTGCAATGGCGCGCCGTGGCCAGATAGTCCAGCCTATGTCGGGGGCGACATCACGGCCATTGACGCCTGGTCCGGCAGACCAACTTGCAACGGCACCCAAACCACCTCGAAGCTCGCCGATTTAAGTTGGAAGGCCATGAGCATTGTGGATGGAACCGACAATCCCAGTTTTTCCTATCCCCAAACGGCGATGGCTGGCTGGTTGTGCAGCAACATTGCCGGCTCACAAAACAACTCCGCTGCTCAAGGGGAGTTCTTCTACGAGCAGTTTACGAACTCCACTCAAACTGCCGGATATTCCGTGACTCGAATTGATAACTGCAGCGGAAACGAAGGGGTTAGCGATGGCGTCACGCCGCAAGGCGAAAGTGGATACAACGCCATCAGCCAGGACATGATCGCAGGCTGCATCAAGAGACACTGATCGATTCGAATTCCGCGTTTCAGGATCCAACCACCGCACGGCGCCCGTCCGTTCTCTCATCGAAGCGAATGATTTTACGAGTTCATCCAGTTGAGCTACGCGCCGCGGGAATAACTTATGCTAAGGTCAACGGATATTCTATGAAGGGTGCATTCAGGGTAATTCACGATGAGCCGAAAGGCGTGCGTAATCGGTGCCGGTCCGAATGGACTGGCGGCCGCCATAATTCTGGCCCAAGCTGGACTGCAGGTGGACGTACTGGAAGCGGAGTTGACGCCGGGCGGGGCTGCCCGCACGCTGGAGTTAACTTTACCGGGTTTTCGGCATGATTTCGGATCGGCCGTTTATCCGCTCGGCGCGGGGTCGCCATTGTTCTCGTCGCTGCCTCTGATCGAGCACGGCTTGGAGTGGATCCACTCGCCGGCTGCCTTGGCGCATCCTCTCGACGACGGCACGGCGGTGATGTTGGAACGTGACCTGGACCAAACTAGGGATTCCCTTGGGATCGACGGGTCAGCGTGGGACAAGCTCATGCGTCCGTTCGTCGAGCACTGGACTGAATTTGCTCCGGAGATACTGCGCCCCGTTTCCTTCGTCCCCCGACATCCATGGCTGATGGCGCGTTTCGGAATGGTCGCGATACGGTCGGCCCAATCTGTCGCTCGCCGGTTTCGCAGCCAACGAACCAGGGCACTATTCGCGGGCTTGGCCGCCCATTCTTTCCTCAGCCTGGACGAGCCATTGAGCGCGGCGTTCGCAATTCTGATGGCCGTGCCTGCGCACGCCGTTGGTTGGCCGATTCCTCGCGGCGGCGCGCAGTCACTTACTAACGCGCTCTGTGGTTATCTCTCGACCTTCGGAAGCAAGGTGAATACTTCATCGCCGGTCCAGAGTTTGGCGCCATTGGCGAACTATGACTTGCTTCTCTGTGACTTGACTCCGCAGCAGCTGGTCAAGGTTGGCGGGCAGAGCTTATCCGACAGCTACAGGCGGCGACTGGGGAGATACCGCTACGGAGCCGGTGTCTTCAAAGTGGATTATGCGCTGAACGCACCCATTCCTTGGAGAGCCCCCGGTTGCTTGCGAGCAGCAACGGTGCATCTGGGCGGAAGCTTTGAGGAGATTGCTGCCTCTGAAAAGGCGGTCCGAATCGGACATATCGCGGAACGTCCGTTCGTTCTGCTGGCCCAGCCGAGTCTTTTTGACAGCTCACGGGCTCCAGAGGGTAAACACACGGCTTGGGCTTACTGTCATGTCCCGAATGGGTCCAAAGTAAATATGCTTGAGAGACTGGAAGATCAGATTGAGCGCTTCGCTCCTGGCTTTCGCGAATGCATTTTGGCGCGGCGTGTGTTTTCTCCCACGGATCTTGAGAGCCTGGACGCTAACCTGGTGGGAGGTGATATCGGAGGCGGCGTCATGGACATTCGTCAGTTTCTCTTTCGACCGACATGGCGACATTACGCCACGTCCGCTCGCAAAATCTACCTTTGCTCTGCATCCACTCCACCGGGTGGAGGAGTGCATGGCATGTGTGGCTATCATGCGGCGAAGATGGCGTTGTCCAGGTTGGACAGTCGGTGGTTTAAAGTATAGGAAAATCAAAATCGCGTGTGCGGCCTAAAGGGCGGTAGTGGGTCAGTTTGAAAAGCAGCGTGCACTTCTCCCGTCGGCGTCATCCTGAGCGTTTGCACCACCACCGAAATTCAAAACCTTAGGAAATTCAACCTAGATGGCTTCTCGAGGAAAACATCGGACCATGAAGCATATAAAAGAAACCAGAAAGAAAAACAGTGGTGGGCTCAGCTTGGCTTACGCGCTGGGCCGATTGCGCGGACCACTGACCACTGGTGAGATCCCTCGCCCCGCTGGAGAAAACGCGGGGCTTCGGGATGACGCCAACGGGAGAAGTGCACGCTGCTTTTCAAACTGACCCACTACCCTTCATTGAGAGCACGTTTCACTTTCCGAACAACACTAAACGCCCGGCCCAAAATTACTCCCCGTTTAGGTCAGGTTCTGAAGACGGCAATCCCATACTGTTTGCTATTACTTGCGAGTTACCCGCCCGTCGATGTTCTGATTCTGGAAAAAACCAGCCCAGGTGTTATATCGTGCCGGCCGATACGATAAACATTAACGCTCATAAATCGGTCCGCTTCTTTGGGAGATGCGCTGCTTCTAACGGAGGTCTCGAATGAGCCCACAGCTTCAAATGAGCCCACAGATTCAAATGAGCCCACAGCTTCAGACCGAACCGATCCACCCCCAGCCCCTCGTTCCGAGGTGGAACCTGGCCCTCCGGATTGCCTTTCGATTCTGGCTGGTATATTTGGGGCTGTACTGTCTTGCCACGCAAATCACCGCCAGCCTGTTCTCCCCTACCCAGGGACGCGGAGTCGACGTTCCCGATCCAGCCGTTCTCTGGCCGCTGCGCCCCGTGATCTTCTGGACCGCCGCCCATATTTTCCACGTGAATGCGCCCCTGTCCTTCGGCGACAACAGCGGCAGCGGTGACTGCATGTTCGCTTGGGTCCTGTCCTTCTGCCTGCTAATGATTGCCACTGCCGCGACCGGCGTCTGGTCACTTCTCGACCGCAGCCGGGAGAATTACGCTGGGCTGTATAAGTGGTTTCGGCTTTTCGTTCGCTTCGCGCTTGCCGGACAGATGATTTTCTACGGTATGGGGAAAGTCATCCCGCTGCAGATGCCGTATCCCTCATTGACCAGGCTGCTGCAGCCTTTCGGCACATTCTCTCCCCTGTCGGTTCTCTGGAACTCGATGGGCGCGGCCCCGACTTATGAAATCTTCGCCGGCTGCGCCGAAGTCGCAGCCGGATTGCTGCTGATCGTCCCTCGCACGGCCACCTTCGGTGCCCTGATCTGCCTCGCCGACATGATCCAGGTGTTTATGCTGAACATGTCGTACGATGTGCCGGTAAAGCTGTTTGCCTTCCACCTCATCCTGCTCTCCTGCTTTCTCCTGGCCCCCGACTTTCCACGCCTAGTCAGATTCCTGTTGCTGAACCGGGCCACGGCGCTTTCCACGCAAGCGCAACTCTTCCGTGGTGTCCGGGCCAACCGGATCGCACTTGCCGCGCAAATCATATTGGGTCTGTGGCTCGTAGGCATGAACTGCCACTACTACTGGAGTTACTGGAGTATCGTGGGCGGGGCCAGACCGCTCCCGCCGCTCTATGGCATCTGGGAGGTGCGCCAGATGTCGATCGACGAACAACCACGCCCGCCGCTCCTCACCGACTCCACCCGTTGGCGGCGCGCCATCTTCGATTTCCCCGACCGGATGGCCTTTCAGCGCACGGACGATTCGTTCGCTCCTTATGGCGCCTCCGTCAATCTCCCGGAGAGAACTCTCGCCCTCACGAAGAGTAACGACAAGAACTGGACCGCGAGCTTTACTTTCCAGCGGCCTGCCGGGGATCAGCTCATCCTGGATGGCCGGATGGACAATCATGAGGTTCATATGGAGCTTCAGTTGACCGACCGGAATAAGTTTCCGCTGGTCGGAAGAGGTTTCCACTTGATCCAGGAGTCCGCCCTCCGGCAGTGAGGTCGAAAACAGTGCTGTCACATGACAAACGGATGCCATGGTCGCCGAGCGCACCTTCCCAATCGGATGTGCGCGAGGCGAGAGCAACCTGCGTTAAGAGGTAAAACGTTAACATACACCGGGATCATCGACCGCTTTGTCTAAGCCCCTCTTGGCCGCTTGCAGTGTCAGCGCTGCAATCTCGCCTATGCTGACCGAGGCAGTGGTGACGTTGGTTAGCCACAGGCCGGTATCGACGTTGGATTCCCGTCAGAAAAGGCTCTTTACTGAGTTGCAGAGGCGATTTCCCGATCAGCTGATACGCATCCCGGTCTGGGTCAATAAGGCAGAGAAACTGGGGCGGGAGCCTACTCAACGCACACGTTCGTTCCTGTACTCGGCGTTGGGCACCTTGGTCGCTCAGTCGATTCGGGCGGGTGGGGTGCGCTTTTATGAAAATGGGATTGTCAGTTTGAACTTGCCCATAGCTGAAGAAGTCGTTCGGGCACGGGCTTCCCGCACCACTCATCCGATGGCGCTTCATTTGTTGTCTGCATTTTGAGGCATTCTAACGTCAGCGTGACACAAGCGTGCTATGTCAAGACGGCGAATCAGGATTCAGTGAGGGCGCTGGAATCGCTAGACGCGGTTCTGTGCCCTTCCTGTGCCCTGGAATCCGCAAAACCGCAAAACGATGCAATTGCAGTGACGTTGTAGAATCAGACAGATGGCCTCTCACGGGCGCGTAGCTCAATTGGATAGAGCACCGGATTTCTAATCCGGTGGTTGCAGGTTCAAGTCCTGCCGCGCCTACCAACCCTTCACTGCACTCGCCCAGCCGTATTGCAGTTAGCCTCCATGTCGTGGGTTATCGCAGCAGTTCCGCTGGGATGAACTCCATTTACGGTGAGGCCCGGAACATATGCCATCGAGCCATCGACGTTTTCATCGCCGTCACATTGGTCCACCCGATACACCGTATGGGGCGAAGTAACCTGGGAGTAAAAGAAATAACCTTCGATGGCGCTGTTGTTCTGACACGGACCTTGCCCGGTACCCCCACAGTTCACGCTGGTATTGCTGCAAAGCCAACCTGACATGCTGGTGCTGGGATAGGAAAAAATTGAGTCGCTGTCGCCATCGATGATGCTCATATCCTTCCAGCTGGGTTGATAGCTGGAATAACTCGGGTTCGTGCAGTAGGGCGCCTGAGTGATCTGGGTGCAGTTGCTTGAACTGACGAGGCCGGTCCACTGATCGATACAGTGTTGAGCGCCCGCGATGTACTTCTCCGGATCAGTCCAACTCCCTTCGCCTCCGGTGTTGCAACCTGAAGCGCAGACGCAATCAACCGTGGAACTTCCGGTGCAGGCAGGCGTTGGATAAGGAGCCGTGCAACCCTGAGCAATGTCGGCGAGCGGGGGGCCCGAGGTCAATTCAACGTTGTTCAAGTAACTCCCCGCCCCGTACTCCGCAAGCGAGTAAGCGACAGCGGCCCCGCCTGCGCTGGCTCCTTGTGCGCACATTGCGCCCGTTCGATTTCCCTGGCCATCCGTCTCGTAAGTAGTGAAAAGATATTTCAGCACGCCCGCGGGGCGGCAAGCGGCCGTCTTGATTTTCCATAGAGGTGGAGGCGCATCTCCGCTAGTCGGAGTAGCCGTTTCCCAAGCTTGTCCGGCGCTGGGGGTCCCCCACACTACTTGGGCCGTCTGATAGCCCTTTGCGTTATAAGGTGCAACGTAACTTTGTCCGCCAGGGGTATCGCCATCCCCTCCATTGAAGAATACGATCGTTCCAACCTGCGGTGCCGTCGCGGGAGTCAGAGCGTAAAAGAAGGGAATGTCGTCGATGCCAGCGCTAGTGCAACTCACAGTTCCCGCGTAGCAAACTGCAGTCGAGGAAAAGTCAAGCGCACTCGGACAACCCCCGTGACCTGTAATGGTCACCGAACCCGGAGGTAAGGCCTGGGAGTGAACCGCGGGTATCACGCAAGCCATTACAAAAAAGAGAACAACCAACCTCCCAAATATCGAAGCCTTCATGGTGAGTGACCTTTCTTTGCTTGCCGAAAACTTCTGGCTTTGTGGATGTTGGAATGAACTGAGTGGAAGACCTTTGCCGTTCAGAACCCTTAACGCATGTTGCACAAATATACTGCCCACGGAATACAAGTCAAGAGAGTTCGTGCAGGCTGTTCTGACTTTCGCAATAGTAAAGATCCATCAAGGAGCGCTCTTCCGGTGGTCGCACGAGGCTGTATTCAGGCATTCGTCCGCGAGCACGAGGCGCGCGACCGGTTTGCCCCCGACGATGTGTGAGTCGATGATCTCGTCGACGTCGTTCTCAGTGACGTGTCCGTACCAGACGGCATCGGGATAGACCACAAGATTCGGGCCGTGCTCACATTGGTCGAGACAGCCCGACTGGTTGGCCCGCACTTTACCTTTGAGGCCGCGTTCGGCCAGCTTCTGTTTGAACAGTTTTTGTAATTTTGCTTGGCCGTCTGGGTCGCAGCATCCCCTCGGGTTACTCGGAGGGCGCTGGTTACCGCATACGAAAATATGCTTTTCGAACTTGGGCATAAAATCCCCACAATTCCTAGAAGTGGATCGATGTCTAATCTCTGCCCTGTGAAGAAGAGACGTCGAATGTCACGCCTTGGCTTTCACAACGCTAACCAGTTTACTTGAAAAATTGATTCTTCCTGCGAATCGTCGACTTTTATACGGACGTTGCCATTCCTCGCGCGGGCGCGATAAAATACTTAGTACACATCTTCTCCGCTTTCATCCCATAAGTGTTTTTACAGTATTTGCTGCGGGGCAAGTAGCGTGCAACCCCCGGTGCGGCGAAGCTATGCGTCTGCAAATCCCTGTAACGGAGTTGGCATTGAAACCAGGCAAGACCGCCGTGATTGTCGGCGCCCAGTGGGGCGACGAGGGTAAAGGGAAGATTGTCGACGTTTTGTCGGAAAGCTTTTCCGTAGTCGCCCGCTACGCCGGCGGCCACAATGCCGGACACACCGTCATCATCAACGGTAAGAAGTTTATTCTGCAACTCGTTCCCTGCGGAGTGCTGCGGGAAGCGTGCCGCAGCGTGATCGGCAACGGTGTCGTACTCGATCCCATGGCCTTTCTGAAAGAAGTTGGTTCTCTGCGCGATGCGGGCGTGAGAGTCGATGGAAATCTTTTTGTCTCCAACCGTGCCCAGGTGATTCTGCCCTACCATCGCATGATCGAACTGGCTGCGGAGAACGCTCCGGGGCGGGTGAAGATTGGAACAACTTCGCGCGGCATCGGCCCGGCGTACGAAGACAAAATGGGCCGCCGCGGACTGCGCGTCGCAGATTTGCTCGATCTCCAACTGCTGAAAAAGCACATCGAGAACGCGGTGCGCGAAAAAAATATGATCGCGCACGCGCTGTTCAATTCTGAACCGCTCGATGCCGACAAGATGTATACGGAATACGCCGCCGCCGCCGAGAAGATCGCTCCATTTGTATGCGATACGGCCGTCCTGTTAAATCAAGCATTGGCCGATGGCGAAGCCATTCTGTTTGAGGGCGCGCAGGGGACGATGCTCGACATCGATCACGGAACCTATCCCTTTGTCACTTCATCGAGCGCCACTTCCGGAGGCGCGGCGACCGGAACCGGCGTCGCTCCCAACGCCATTCAATCGGTTATCGGACTCACCAAGGCATATTGCACGCGCGTGGGCGAAGGTCCGTTTCCCAGTGAGGAAAATGGCAAGGCAGGCGAGCAACTGCGCCAGCGCGGCAACGAATTTGGCGCGGTCACAGGCCGTCCACGGCGCACCGGTTGGCTGGACTTGCCTCTGCTGCGTTACGCTGGCATGATTAACGGCATCTCGTGGCTGGTGGTGACCAAGTTGGATGTACTGGATGAACTGGCGGAGATTCCGGTCTGCGTGGGCTACATCGCGGACGGAGAGAAGACCATGGAGATTCCGGCGCAAGCCAGTGGTTACGACAAGCTGGAATGCGTCTATAAAAAGATGCCAGGATGGCGAACATCAACCCTCGGCATTACCAGACTCGACCAGTTGCCGAAGCCGGCCCGCGAATATCTGTCGTTTATCGAGAAGGAAGCTGGCGCGAAGGTGGGGATGGTCTCAACCGGGCCGGACCGAAATCAGATTATCTGGTCGGATGAATTTGCCGCTGCGATGAAGCACTAAGACTACGCAAGGAGCGAACGATGGTGGTTTTGGCGGTTACCTGGATGGCGAAAGCAGGGCACGAGGCCGAGGTCGCTGCGGTGCTCGCAAAGCTTAGCGAAGAAGCGCGCAAGGAAACAGGATGCGCGATGTTTCAAGTGCATCGGCATAAAACCGAGCCGCGCCGCTATTTCATCTACGAGCAATATAAAGACGATGCTGCCCTCGAAGCCCATCGCACTACCCCACATTTCCTGCAGTACGCCCGCAAAGACCTGCCAAAGATCGCAGACCGCATAGAAGGAAACTTGTTCGAACCGCTGGGGTAGATTGTGTAACTCGATGTCGCCGGCACTCTTGCCGGCGAGCCCTCACTTCAACTTATCCACCATCAACTCGCCGCCCGAAGCATAACTTTCCTTCGAGACCTCATGGAAGGTGACGGTGATGCCCTCGCGCCGCGCTCCCGCCTCTTCGACTAGAACATCAGTGATGCGCTTGGCAATCTTGCGTTTTTGATCGGCGGTGCGTCCCTGCAGCAATGTGATTTGAACGACAGGCATAAAAGCAGTAGTCAGTTTCTAGTGGTCAGTGATCAGGGATGGCAGTCCGTTTATTCCTGCTTGCCGCTGATCACTAACCGCTGGTTTATTTTGCTAGTTCGTAGCCCGCGAAGAAGAAACTCAATTCAAAGCGCGCGGTATCTTCCGCATCGGAGCCGTGAATCGCGTTGTGCTCGATGCTTGACGCCCATTTTTTGCGGATGGTCCCTTCCTCGGCACTCGCGGGGTTGGTTGCGCCCATCAGCTTGCGCAGATCGGCGATGGCGTTTTCTTTTTCCAGAGCCAGCGTCACGATCGGCCCGCTCGACATGAAATCGGTGAGCGAACCATAAAACGGCCGGCTCGCATGCACCGCATAAAACTGCTCGGCCTGATGCTTGGAGATTTCCAGCATCTTCATGGCAAGAATGCGGAATCCCTGCTTCTCAAATTGTTCAATGATGTCGCCCACAGCATTCTTGGCGACGGCGTCCGGTTTCACGATGGTAAGAGTGCGTTGCAGAGTTTTCATAGTTGGTCGTTCGCGCAGTCAGTCCTTAGTCGTTAGTTTCTTGGTATTTGCTCGGTACGAGATACAGATACTCGGTACTAAACTTTCACTCCCAACACGGCCGCAAGTGTTTCCCCAATTGCCGCCGGAGATTTTGCCACGCGGATGCCCGCAGTTTCCATAGCTTTTATCTTTTCCGCGGCCGTCCCTTTGCCGCCGGAAATGATCGCTCCGGCATGCCCCATGCGGCGGCCCGGAGGCGCGGTTTGCCCGGCAATGAAACCGACCACCGGCTTCTTCATTTTCGTCTTCACAAATTCGGCTGCAGTCTCTTCGGAATCGCCGCCGATTTCGCCAATCATGATCACAGCCTCGGTTTCGGGATCGCGATTGAACAAATCGAGCGCATCCAGGAAGTTGGTTCCAATAATCGGATCGCCACCAATGCCGATAGCGGTGGATTGCCCAATGCCGCGCTGCGTAAGCTGATGCACAGCTTCGTATGTGAGAGTGCCCGAGCGTGAAACAATTCCGATTGATCCCTCTTTGTGAATCGATCCCGGCATAATGCCGATTTTGCATTTTCCCGGTGAGATTATGCCGGGGCAGTTCGGTCCGATCAGCCGCGAGCGCCGGTCCTGCAGAAACTCCCACGCCTTCACCATGTCGAGCGTAGGAATACCCTCGGTGATGCAGACGATAAGATCGAGTTCGGCATCCGCCGCCTCCATAATCGCGTCGGCAGCGAAAGGAGGAGGCACAAAAATCACGGTAGCATCGGCACCGGTCTTCTCGACGGCTTCCTTTACCGTGTTGAAAATCGGCCAGCCTTCGTGGGTGGTACCGCCTTTGCCCGGCGTCACTCCGCCGACCACCTGCGTTCCATAAGCCGCGCAGGCTTTCGCATGGAAGGTCCCTTCACGCCCCGTCAGGCCTTGAACGATTAATCGCGTCTTTTTGTCTACAAGAATTGCCATAACTATGATTCCTCACTACGACCACTTACCGCGCCGCCGCCACCACTTTATCCGCCGCATCCTTCATGGTGTCGCACACCACGAAATTAAACCCGGATTCCATCAGAATCTTCTTGCCTTCGTTCACATTCGTACCTTCGAGGCGGAGCACCACGGGAAGCTGAATGTTGGTTTTCTTTGCGGCCTCCACCACACCGGTCGCCAGCGTATCCACCCGCAAAATGCCGCCAAAAATATTGATCAGCACCGCCTTGACGCTCTTATCGCTGAGCAGAATTTCAAAGGCATGCGCTACCTGCTCGGCACTCGCCCCGCCGCCAACATCCAGAAAGTTCGCAGGCATGCCGCCGGCATATTTGATGATATCCATCGTTGCCATAGCCAGCCCGGCGCCGTTCACCATGCAGCCCACGCTTCCGTCGAGCTTGATGTAATTCAGGCTGTACTTCGAGGCTTCAACCTCGAGCGGATCTTCCTCCGTAATGTCGCGCAGTTCGCGGATATCGGGATGCCGAAAGAGCGCATTGTCGTCGAAAGTCAGCTTGGCATCGAGCGCGAACAACCGGCCATCGGTCGTAGTAATAAATGGATTAATCTCAAGCAGCGACGCGTCCGTATCGAGAAACGCCCGATAGAGATTCGAGAGAAACTGCACCGCGGGATTAATCTGCTGCGCCTTCAGCCCAAGCTTGAAAGCCATCTTGCGCGCCTGAAACGCCTCAAGGCCCATGCCGGGATCGATATGCTGCTTCAGAATGGCATCGGGATTTTCCGCCGCCACTTGCTCGATTTCCATTCCACCCGCAGCCGAAGCCATGAACACCGGCTTGCCTTCCGCACGGTCGACCAGAATCCCCAGGTACAATTCTTTTTCAATCGGCAGAGTCTCTTCGATTAGCAGCCGCCGTACCGTGCGCCCTTCGGGGCCGGTCTGATGCGTCACGAGCTTCATGCCCAACATCTTGCCCGCGAGCTCTCCCGCTTCATCCACCGACTTGGCAATCTTTACTCCTCCACCTTTGCCGCGCCCGCCCGCGTGAATCTGCGCTTTCACGATCACACCGGTCGCCCCACCACTCAACAGTTCTCTGGCAGCCGACTCGGCCTCTTCGCGCGAAGTCGCCATTGCGCCCCGCGGCACAGTCACACCATACTTCTTAAGAATTGCTTTTCCCTGGTACTCATGGATTTTCATAATGACGCTCGTCAGCTAAGAATCGGAAGGAACCCGCTTGCGGCTTTCAACTGAGGGCAGCAAACTTTCAATTTTATAGAAGGCCGGCAGATTTGAGCAAACTTAGCTCTCCGCGTCTTTGCAATCGAAAGTACATCTAAGCTTAAACTGGAAAATTGAGACCGAACGGAACGAAGGTCGGGGTCGCAAAAACGGGAGCACGAGCGATGAAAATAATTTCGCTGAACGTCGCACGGCCGCGCTTGACAACCTATCGAGGAACAACGATCAGCACTGGCATCTTTAAGAAGCCGGTCTCCAGTCGAATAATCCTGCGCAGCTTGAATCTTGAAGGCGATCAGCAAGCCGACCTGAGTGTTCATGGAGGGCCCTACAAAGCGGTCTATGCGTACCCTTCCGAGCACTATGATTACTGGCGCCACGAATTGCCCGGGGCCGACTTGCCTTGGGGAGCGTTTGGCGAAAATTTCACCACAAAAGGTCTCGCGGAGGACGAAATTCACGTTGGCGACCGATTCCGCGTCGGGTCGTCAATTCTGATGGTCCGGCAGCCGCGGATGCCATGTTACAAGCTGGCGGCCAAGTTTCAGCGGGATGACATGATCGAACGATTCCTGCGGAGTGCGCGCAGCGGGTTTTATTTTTCCGTCGAACAAGAAGGCACGGTCGCCGAGGGAGACCCAATTGAGCGCATTTCCCAGGCTGAAGAGGGAATTACGATTGCGGAGATGAACCGGCTTTTTACCGGCGAGAAATACAATCGCGCTCTCTTGCAAAGGGCGATTGCTACGCCGGCCTTCCGGAAGACTGGCGCGAATATTTCTTGCCCAGACTGGATGACCCCTCTGTCAGCGAAAGCTAGCTTGCTCACCCGCTTTGCAGCTCATACCTTACAATGCCGAGTGATGATGATCCTCGACGCCCTGCACCGCATAGCCAACCACGGCCAATCGCTGGCGCGCATGGAAGCGCGTGAAGTGATGACGGCGGTTCTCGAGGGAAATTGTGCCGACTCACAAATTGCCGCGCTGCTGATGGCTTTGCGCATGAAGGGCGAAACGGTGGAAGAGATCGTGGGCTTCGCCGAAGCGATCCGCGCCGCGGCAACGCCTTTTCCGGTCTCGCTTTCCGGAGAAAACACCGTCGGGCCCACCGCCCTCAATTTAAGTGGCACTGGCCGGGATGCATTGCTGGAATCGTCCGTCGTGGACACCAGCGGTACCGGCGGCGATACCAGCGGAACTTTCAACATTTCGACCGCCACTGCGTTTGTCACGGCAGGCGCCGGTGTTCGCGTTGCGAAACATGGCAATCGCAGCATCAGTTCGAAGTGTGGCTCGGCTGACGTGATGGAAGCTCTGGGCGTGAACATCCAGTTGCCTCCAGAGCGCGCCGCTCAGTGCCTGCGCGAAATCGGAATCTGTTTTCTTTTCGCGCCTGACCTGCATTCTTCCATGAAGCAGGTGCAAAAGGTAAGGCGCGAGCTGCGCTTGCGCACCATGTTCAATCTGCTCGGCCCGCTCACCAATCCCGCGCACGCTTCAGGACAAGTGGTAGGCGTCTACGCGCTCGAGATGGTAGAAAAGCTCGCGGAATCGCTTAGCATGCTCGGACTCCATCGTGCCCTCGTGGTGCATGGCCTCGATGGTCTCGACGAAATCACTATCACCGGACCGACCCGCATCGCCGAGGCTCGCGACGGGTCGGTGCGAACGTATGAAGTCGATCCCGAAGAATTCGGGATGGAGCGCACAACACTAGTCGACATCTCCGGCGGCGATGCGGCTGAAAATGCCACCATCATTCGCGAGGTCTTAAGCGGAAAGAAATCTCCGCGCCGCGATGTGGTTCTGCTGAACTCTGCTGCCGCGCTGGTAGCGGCAGGACGAGTGGATCACCTGGCTGATGGGATTCCTTTCGCGACACATTCAATTGACAGTGGAGCCGCCGCCGCTAAGCTGACGGCATTGGCCAGCTTTACTTCGCAGCATCGCCCGCCTCAACCTTAAACACATTGTTCGTTGTGTCGCTCTCGGGTACGCTGCCGTCGTTGACCACAACTTCCGCCGGAAGAGCCGAAACTTCCACTCGAATCACCGTTTTGCTCTTGGCCCGAACTTCGATTCGCTTCGTGGTCTCCCCCTTGCCAAACTTCACCGTGAGCGGAACTTCAGCCCCAGCTGTGCCCAGGTTGGCGACAGTGATGGTAAGCATATAGGCCTCTTTCAAAGTCTTGCGTGGAAATATCGACTCCACTTTGAAGTCGGGCAGCCCGCGATCGCGATAAACCCAGTCGTCGAAAAACCACTCCAGATCGCGCTGCGTTTGTGCCTGGATTAATCGCGGCATGTAAGACGGCTCTTTATCTTGTTCCACACGATAGGAAGCGATCGTTTTTTTCAACGCCTGGTCGCCGACCATGTCGCGCAACATCCACCACACGCACATCGCCTTGCTGCGATAACGTTCTTCGTCGTAGGTATTCACCAAAGAGCGGTTCATCTCATCTTCAGACTGCGGCGTTGTCTGTTTTTTGTTTCCACCGTCGGCCCCAGCAAACGCGGAACGGTGCAGTCCCATGTAATCGAGTGCAGCCTGGCGTCCTCTTTGGTTTTCTAGATACAGCGCCTGCGCGAAGTGGGCGAAGCCCTCGTTGATCCACGGCCGCGGAGATGAAAAAGCCGCGTGCGTGAGCTGGTGCGCTGCGACCAAGCCTGCCAGCTTGGGATCGGTGCTGCTCAGCGGCGTTAATAAGAAAGACCCGCTTTCGAATGGCGCGGCACTGGTGTCATTGAGATCGGCCGTCTCCGCCTTCAAGCGTGGCGCTCCAAACCAATCGGTGATGAAAGGGACAACTTTTTCCGCCGCATCCGCGTAGCTGTTCGCGGACGCGTCGTGGCCGTGCAGGTAGTGGACTTCGATAGTTGCCCGATCGTCAGCTTCGTAGTTGGCAATGACGAACGTCGGAACGATCAACCCTAGCGAACGGTAAGTGCAATCTGCAAGAAACTGATGTCCTGCCTCGTGCGCCGCTGGGCAGGCTGTTGCGTTGACTATTAACTCCGGCTTTTCCTCGTCCTCAGCGATGGGCACCGTGACCTCCAAGTGCATGGTGGAGGCTATCTCCCGCATCTTCCAACGACCCAAGACCTCGAACAAGTCCGGAGCTTCCGAGAGACTCGCTGCTTCGGTCGCTATCGGATACCACGCCACATAGCCCGCTCCGCGAACCGCTGTGAATTTCGTACTAACCTGGTCCCAGTCCGAACTATTCGCTTGTGCCGTCGGCGTGCCGAGACGTGTAAGCCGCGTCGCATCCAGCGTGATCACACCTTCGTATGCTATCTCCAACTCGACGGTGCCCTTGGGCGCGATCGTCTGAGGCAAAGTAATAATCGCTTCGGAAAGCGCGCCCGTGTGGTCAATGTCAGAAGTGTAAGTTTGCGAGACGAACTGCAGCGGCTTGTCGGCCGCCTTGACCGCGCGCCAATCCAGCGAAGAAGAAATTTGCAGCACCGCGATCTTCTGCGGCGTCGATGAATCGTTTCTGAGAATGATCTTGCCCCGAACCGCCAACCGTTGCTGCTCGGGCTCGGCGCGAACGTTCAGGTCGTAGCTGACGAAAGTAAATGCCTCCCGGTCGAGGGAGAAGGCATGAACCACGGAGACATTGAGAACTAAGAGGAAGCCAAGGCGCAAAACGCGCAACTTCATTTCGCACCCGAAGAAGCCTCTTGATTCAGTGCCCGTTCCTGCAGCTGCCGCTGCCGCACAATTTCATACATCACCACCGCACCGGCAACCGACACGTTCAACGAGGCTACTTTCCCCAGCATCGGAATCGAAACCAGAAAGTCGCACTTCTTTTTCACCAGATCGTGCAGGCCTTTGCCTTCCGCGCCCAAAACCAGAGCACAGTCCATGTTGTAATCGAGGGCATCGTAGGTTTGCTTGCCGCGCTCGTCGAGACCGACCGTCCAAATGTTGCGGTCTTTCAGTTCCTCGACGGTGCGGGCGATGTTGGTGACTTTTGCGATGGGCAGGTACTCGCTGGCCCCGGCGGAGGTTTTTGTGACAGTGCCAGTGACTGGAGCGGCGCGGCGCTCCGGAATGACCACGCCGTCTGCGCCTGCGGCGTCAGCAGTGCGCATGATAGCGCCCAGATTGTGCGGATCTTCCACACCGTCGAGGACGATGACGAACGAGTAGCGTCCGCGCTTAGCGCTCACCACGTCATCGAGATCGCTGTATTGCTTGGCCGAAGTGACGGCGACCACGCCCTGATGGGCCGCACGGCCAGCCATTTGATCGAGTTCGGTACGCGTTAGAAATTTCACCGGCACGCCGAGCTTGCGGCAGTCTTCGATCATCCGCTGCAGGCGGATGTCATGCCGCTCCTTCGCCATCCCCACCCACTGAAAAGCCCGTCCCCGGGCCTTGAGCGCCTCACCGACGGCGTTGATGCCATAGATGTAGTTCATGAATACTCAGTGTACCGAAAGCTGAGGCGGCAGACAGCGTCGAGCTTTGTGCATGGGTAAGAACGGGAAGGGCACGACTTCAGTCGTGCCGACGAGCGTCAATCAATATGTGGGCTTTAGCCTCCGGGGGCCGCGATTAAAACTCGGAGAATGTCTTCTGGTTCCGGGCGCTCAGTGTAATCCTCGTTCGCGGAAGCATAGAGCACAGTGCCGTCGCTGTCGACGATGTATGTGGCGGGAATCGGCAACTCCCAACTTTCATCGCCATTCACAAACGGCAGGTTGACGAGCGCACGTTGATAGATTGCCCGTTGTTCGTCGGGGACGCGATACGTGAGTCCAAACTGCCGCGCGACCTTGTTGCCAGTATCGGAAAGCAGTGGGAAGCGTAACTCGTGCTGATCGCGCATGAAGAATGATTGCTGCACGGTCTGTGGAGAGATGGCGACGAGCGTTGCCCCCGCCTGCTCGATTTCTGGCAGAATAATGAGGTTCATTGCTTCCATCTGAGCGACACAAAACGGACACCAGCGCCCGCGGATGAAGCAGAGTACGAGGCGGCTTTTGGCGAGCAGGTCGGAGGAAGAGATGTTCTTGCCGTCGTGATCCTTAAGTTGGAATCCCGGAATCTTTGATCCGACAGGAAGAATCTTCGCAGCCAAGCGTTGCTGCTTCATTTCCTCGACAGCGCGGGCATGGACAGCCTGCGTCTTCGCAGGAACGTACTTCGCGATCAGTTCCTTGCGCTCGGCGAAGATTTCGCGCAGCGGGCGGAGATCAGTCTCCGGAGACGATTCATCGAGAGAACGCCATTTCATAGGTATGGTGCTGCGAATGATATAGGGGTCCTTCGACTGCGTTGCCGTTCGCTTCGCCCACGGCAACTCGCTCAGGATGTCCGCCAGTTCCGCCTTTTTGAGAAGATCAGCCCCATGATCCGAAAGCTGATGGCTGTCAGCTGAAAGCTCGCCGCTACATCCCCGGCATCTTCATCCCCGCCAGCCTCCGCGCGAAACTCGGCTTGCCCATCTGCTTGAACATCTTCTTCATCTGCGCGTATTGGCGGAGCAAATTATTCACTTCCTGCACCGTGGTGCCGGAGCCGCGGGAGATGCGTTTGCGGCGGCTGCCGTTGATTACTTCGTGGTGATTGCGCTCGTACGTGGTCATCGAATTGATGATGGCCTCGACGCGGTTGATCTGTTTTTCATCCACGTTGTCGGCGGCCTTCTGCAAGCCGGAAAACGGGCCGATTGATGGCAGCATCCCGATCAGGCTCTTCATCGATCCCATCTTTTTGACTTGGCGCAACTGATCGCGAAAATCTTCCAGCGAGAAACCGTCACCACTGAGGGCCTTGGTGGCCATCTCCTGCGCTTTTTTCTTGTCGATCTGTGATTCAGCGCGTTCGATTAGCGAGAGGATGTCGCCCATGCCGAGAATTCGCGACACGATGCGGTCGGGATGAAACGGCTCCAGAGCATCGTATTTTTCGCCAACGCCGATGAACTTGATGGGTTGCCCTGTCACCTGCCGAATGGAAAGCGCCGCGCCGCCGCGGGCGTCTCCATCCATTTTCGTGAGCACGACGCCGGTAAGCGAAAGCTTCTTGTGGAACTCGTCGGCGGAGCGCACTGCGTCCTGCCCGGTCATGGCGTCAGCAACGAACAAGATTTCCGATGGATTCAGCAGCTTCTTTAACGATTGCATCTCGTCCATCAGCTGATCGTCGATATGGAGACGCCCAGCGGTGTCGACGATCAGCACATCGCAACCCGAGACCACAGCCTCGCGCCGCGCCTCCTTGACCAAACGCTCCACCGCTGCCGTGAGTTGCGCGGGCGAACTCGCTTCACCAACTTCGCCTTCGTAGATATGAGCCTTCACCGCCTGCGCCACAATTTTCAACTGCTCGCGCGCCGCCGGCCGGTACACGTCCACTGAAACCAGCAGCGGACGGTGCCCGCCCGCCTTGAACCAATGCGCCAGCTTTCCCGAAGTTGTGGTCTTGCCCGAACCCTGCAACCCGGCCATCAGCACAACCGTGGGCGGCTGCGATGCGAACTTCATGCGCGCCGTATCCTTGCCCAGGGTCTCGACCAGTTCGTCGCGCACAATCTTGATGACCTGTTCGCCGGGCGAAAGCGCCGTCAGCACTTCCTGCCCCACGGCCTTAGCCTGGATGCGGTCGATGAGCTCTTTGACCACTTTGAAGTTGACGTCGGCTTCGAGCAGCGCCAGCCGGATTTCGCGCAGCGCGTCGGCAATGTTTTCTTCGCTAAGCCGCGCTTGGCCGCGAAGGGATTTAAACGCGCGTTGCAGTTTTTCCTGTAGATTCTCAAACATAAGATTAGAGTTTATTTTAGCAGCGAAGAATGGATCGCATCGATGGAGACCTACCCAACCTTCGGCCTGACCATCTCAAACCGTTGTGTTGTCCGTGCGTACTGAAGCCCGCCCATGCGTCCGACAAGATCCAGCGAGTTGCGATCGAGCTTTCCATCCTTAATATGAGCATCATTCATGTGAATCGAAACGATCTTGCCGATCACGAGGCTGCTGCCGCCGGGCACGGGAGAGAAATCGAGAATCTGATGAAGCCTGCATTCAAAGCTGACCGGGGATTCACCCACTCTAGGCGGGCGCACGATCTTCGACGGTTGCGGAGTCAGCTTCGCCAACTCGAATTCGTTCACCGTCGCGTCGTATTCACCGCTGCTTACGTTCATCGCTTCGGACAGGTCGTAAGTGACGATATTGACCACGAATTCTTTGGTCTCGCGGACATTCCGCAACGTGTCCTTGGCTTCGCCTTGATCTGATTGCTTTTGCTTCGGCTGCCGAAGCGAAGGCGCAAATGCCAGCAAAGGTGGTTCGATGGAAACTACATTGAAAAAAGAAAAGGGAGCGAGATTCAACTGGCCCGAAGCACTCATGGTTGAGACCCAAGCGATTGGTCGCGGCGCTACGGAGTTCAAAAGGATGCTGTGAATTTCATTCTGTGGTAGGTCGGACGGACTGACAATCATATTGGAGTATATCGTTTGTAGGAAGTTAATGTGCCGAAGAAAATATTTCCTTCGCCGCGATCACTGTGTTGCAGTGAATGGTCACGGTATCTTCCACTTTCTGCGCGTAGCCGCCGGCGTATGTCACCATCACCGGAATTTTGCGCGTCCGCGCCACCTGAAATACCAATTCGTCGCGCCGTTTCAATCCTTCGATCGTAAGAGACAAGCCGCCCAACTGGTCTTCGCAGTAGGGGTCGGCGCCCGCAATGTAGCACAACAGGTCAGGCTCGAACTGCCGCAACCCGGAGCTCAGAGCGTTATCGAGCCATGCCAGGTAATCGTCGTCTCCAATGCCATCGGGCAAATCCACATCAATCGATGACGGAGGCTTCCACAGCGGATAGTTATTGTGCTGGTGCAGAGAGATGGTGAAGACGTCTCCGGCATGCGCTCCGCGAATTTTGCTGGGCGCTGAACCGAGCACCGACGAATCGAGAGTCGATGCTCCTGCGGAAGGCAAAAGAGTGCTAGCGGTCCGCGTCCCGGCAAAAATTGCCGCCGTGCCGTTGCCCTGATGCACGTCACAATCGACCGTCATCGCCGTGCGAATCTTGTCGTCGCGCTGCATCCGCCGGATGGCGACTGCTACATCGTGAATCACGCAGAACCCCTCGCCGTGGTCAGGGAAGGCATGATGAAAGCCACCACCGATACTGATGCCGATACCATCTGTTAAAGCATGCCGCGCCGCGAGAATCGATCCTCCCGCCGCCAGCCAGAAGGCTTCAACCAACTCGGGCGAATAAGGAATTTCCATTTCCAGTTCTTCGCGCGGAGTAAGCGTGCCGGTCTTCAGCTTGTGCACATACTCCGGCTTATGAACCAGCAGAATGTCCTGATCAGTCGCCGGCTGCGGTTCCAGAAAATCGTCGGCTTCCGCGATTCCCACCGCCAACAACCGGTCGTGGATGCGCTTGTATTTCTCGGCGGGAAAAATATGCTGCCCGATGGGCAGATAATAGGCGTCGCTGTAGATGAGCTTGAAGGGAAGCATGGTGCGCTCCCATGATACTGCGAGTGCGTATGACGATGCCCCTTGTCACGCAGTCGAAGCATCCCTTGCATGTTAACTGCGGCGACGGCTTTGCAAGGAATTCTTGAACTGAGCGTCTAGATCGTCGAGGCGAAGGTCGCGGCAGAAACTCCTGTTGAGGTCCGCACTGTGACTAAGCGGTAAGGGTCCTTCGACTGCGCTCAGGATGACAAAATTATGTAGGAACTATCGCTTCTTCCCCAATTGCACCGCCGGCACCATCGCTCTTCGCACCGGCACGATCGCGCCTTTCGCCGGGTCTGCCGCGGCGTTGGCGCGAGTGAGCACTTCCTCCTGAATGTACTGCACGAACTCCTGAATCTGCCGCTGCATCTCTTCCATGCGCTCGCGCATTTGCAGGATGATGGCCATGCCGCTGATGTTTACACCCAGGTCACGGGCCAGCGACAAAATAAACTCCAGCCGCTGCAAGTCTTCATCGGTGTAGAGACGAGTATTGCCCTCGGTGCGCGAAGGCTTAAGCAGGCCTTCGCGCTCGTAAAGCCGCAAGGTCTGAGGATGGATGCCATACATTTCCGCCACAGACGAGATCATGTACGCGCCCTTGGATTTGCGTTTGGTCATAGATCTCCTCGACTCGATTCTAGAGTAGTATGAGTTTTCTTCCTATCGCTATCGCAGATTCCCGCCAAACCCTCGCAGCGCTCAGGCATCCAAATTTGCGGAGGATCATATGAACGAAAAAAATACTTTAAGTGTGATTGAAGACCTCATTGAAATGTGCAAAGACGGACAGAAGGGCTATCAGGACGCGGCCTCGCATGTGAAGCGGCCCGACCTGAAGACATATTTCAACGAACAGAGCCTGGAGCGGTCCCGTTTTGCCGGAGAACTCCAAGCAGAGCTTCCCCGCTTGGGTGAACCCGACAAGAAAGTCTCCGGCTCCGTTTCCGCTGCACTTCATCGCGCCTGGATCGATACCAAGGTTAGCTTGGGCGCTGGCGATAAGGCGATCCTGGAATCGGTTGAGGCGGGCGAGGACAATGCCAAGGAAGCCTACCAGAAGGCGCTGAGTGGTTCGTTGCCGACGAACGTGGCGGAGATCGTTCGCCGCCAGGCCGCCAGCGTGCAAAAAGCCCACGACAAAGTAAAGATGCTCAGAGATAGCGGTGCCGCAGCCGCGTAGTCGAGAGGCAATTGCATAAAGCCAAAGAGGACCGGAAATTTTCCGGTCCTCTTTGCTTTTCGCTCAATCGGATTACTGGGGTCTGCTACGCTGCCGGCTGCGGTTTCTCCCGGCCGGTAGTTGCCCATCCTGCGGGCTTCAACAGATGATTCACGGCATAAGCCACAACCCCAGCCGCAATTAGAATCATGCCGAAGGAGAATGAACTCATGTTCCACACCTGCTCGTGTTCGCTGCGAATGATCGAGAAGCCCAGCAGCAGCATCGGGGGAATCCCAATTGCGATCGCCCCGAACAATCCTCCCGGAACGCGGAACGGCCGCGGAAGGTCTGGCTCGCGGAATCGCAGCACCGCCAGCGCCACAAACTCCAGCAGCAGGCTCGCGCCATAAAGAAGGATGTCCAGCGTCACCAGCCGGGCAAAGCCCAAGCCAAGGCACATCGCCCATCCTATCGCCAACGCCACAATCGCGACCCACGGAGCCCGGGACTTCGATTGCAGCTTCGCGAAGATTCCGGGCAGCATGCCATCCTGCGCCATCGCCAGCGGCAGCCGTGAGTAGCTCATCACCAGGGCATTGAACATGCCAAAGGCGCTGATTACTCCGCCCAGAACCACGCCGATGCGCAGCAGCGGCCCACCGAGCAATCCGGCGATGTCAGCCCACGACCCGGTCTCCCACGCGGTCGCGGTCAGCCCGGTCATCCACATCGCAGCGAAAGGAAGCACATAACTCAGGGCCACGATCACCACGGCAACCAGCATCGCCCGCGGATACGTTCGCTGCGGTTTCTCTACTTCGGTCGCAATGGTCGAGGCGTTATCCCATCCCATGTAGTTCCACATGCAGATGAGCAGCCCACCAAGGATATCCACACTCGAAGTAGTCGGCTTGGTCACGGCATTCGCCAGCGCGCCCATCTTGAATGGCGCTAGCACCACGATTGCCACAAACGGCGCCGAAAGCGCGAAGAACAGCCACAGCGAGGTGAGCGAAACCACTTTTACGCCGGCAATGTTCAGCGCACCGCACGCAATCACCACCGCCAGTGCAACCCACCATCCCCGGTTGTTTATGGAGAACCATGGGAACATCCGGGTCAGGTAGGCTACAAACAGCGTGGGATAAATCGCCATATCGAAAATCGACGCGACCAGCGAGAGCCAGGCTTCCTGAAATCCCCAGAAATTTCCCATGGCGCGCCGTACCCAGGCGTAGTAGCCGCCTTCGTAAGGCAGAGCGCTCGAAAGCTCGCCTATCATGAAGGCCGTCGGCAGACTCCAGAGCAGGGGGGTGAGCAGCAGAATCAGAATCGCGCGTCCGTACCCGGCGCCGTGCACGATGTCCTCGGTGCCATAGGTTCCGCCCGACACCATAAAAAAGGTGGCGGCGACCAGAGGCCACAAGGTGAGCCGAACGAACTTCTTCGGGGCAATCGAGTTCTTGGCGATCGGGTTCCGGTTGGGGATGGCGGCGAGAGGCTGGGGGTTCTCTGTTTGGTGACGCGGGGCGCTAGCTGTTGCCAATTTCTATGGCTTCCTCCTCAAGCGACTCACTCTCAGCTACTCCGCAGCGGGCTGGTTCCTGCTCGAGCTTTCTGGTTTGTTTAGATTCCAGAAATTCCGCTGAAGTTAGTTCGCAATGTAGAGATTACGGGAATTTTCCAGCGATGCAAGAAAAATGTGTAATTTTCTTGGAAAATTTTCGTCAAGCAGGTCAGCGACGGAGGTAATGCGTATTTCGTCTCACAGCTTCAGCTCCCAAGTCTCGGCAACCAGATCCTTCCGGCTCCAGCTCGAATGTTTTTCTTCGCCCACCAATTTGAATCCGGCCTTCTGATAGATTGCGCGCGCCGCGCCCAGCTCGCTTTGCGTCCACAGCTTGATCTTCTTGTATCCCGCACGCCGGGCGAATCGAACACATTCTGAAACCAGCCTCTTGCCGAGCCCCAGTCCGCGCGCTGAGCGCTCCACCAGCAGCAGGCGAAGCTTGGCCACGCTTGCGGATTTCTTCACCAGAAATACCGACCCAACATTTTCTCCATCGCGTTCGGCAATCCAGCAGCACTCGCAGGCCGGGTCCAAATTATTGATAAACTCCGCCACGATTTCGGCCACCAGCGCCTCGAAGCGCTCGTCGTAGCCATATTCCTGCGAGTAGAGCAATCCATGCCGCCAAACCACCCAGCCCATATCCCCAGGACGGTGTTGCCGGAGCACGTAGGAGGTCGCGCCCGCGTTATCCGGATTCAAGACCGATTCGACTGTCTGCATAGAGTGCAGAAGATCAGCCTGCTTTGCAGGAGACAGTTTGCAAAGGATGCCCTCGACCTGCTCGTCGGAACGGGCGTTAAGAGGCTCGAATAATTTCCTACCTTTTTTAGTAAGCAACAGCAGAGTCTGTCGCGTGTCTTCGGGTGACTGCTTTTTCTCGATTAAATTGTCTTTCTCGAAGCTGGTCAAAATCCGGCTCAGGTATCCCGGATCGAGCCCGAGAACATCGCACAGTTCCGCCGCCGTCGGCTCTTTGCGGTTCGTGAGTTCATACAAGACTCGCATCTGAGTCAAAGAGAAAGGACTGCTGAGCAGGCCTTCATCTAGCAGCCCAATCTGCCGCGTATAGAAGCGGTTGAAGCGGCGCACAGCGGCGATGCGGTCGGCAGAAACCTGTTGCGAAGAAGTTGCGGAAGCCATGCCGTCAGCATCCCGCCAGGTTGTGGACCGTGTCAAATAAATTATATGACCTAGTCAACCATAAAATTAGTTCTAGCCGTTGGAGGTGCTTTACGGGGAAATACCGTCGATTTATTATGCAGCCACCGCTTTGGAGGCGGATCTATGAAACTGCCGTTTCTCGGGGTTCTAGCTCTTTCCTTGGCTGTTTTCGCCGCGCAATCTGTGCACGCCCAGAACGCCTTCACGCCCAACCAGGTGAAATACGGGCCTGCTCCGCCTTTTCTTCCGCCGGGTGCGCAGTTGGCAGTTCTCGAAGGCAACCCTATGGCTGCCTCTGGCGACTTCACCATTCGCCTGAAAATGCCGGACGGTTACAAGGTCGCTCCTCATACCCATCCGAACCGGGAGAATGTCACCGTCCTTTCTGGTACGCTCAAAGTAGGCATGGGAGACCAGTTCGACGCCAGCAAGATGATGAGCTTCGGGGCGGGCAGTTTCGCCTACCTCGACCCCACCATGCATCACTATGCCGCCGCTTCCGGAGAGACCATGATCCAGATTCACGGGCAGTCTCCGGTCAAGTTCAACTACATCAATCCAGCGGACGATCCCAGCCCGAAGATGTGAATTGAAAATGCAAAAGGGCCCGGCTTTGGAGCCGGGCCCTTGACCTTCCCTATCGGTGTTTCCCCCGAATCAAGAGGTCGTCACACTTTCTTCCACAATTCTTCCCGCGGATCCTCCGGGTTCAATTTCGCCAACTCCCGCAGCAGCTCTTTAGTCCGCTCATCTCGAGGCATGGGCACCGTCACCGTGATCTCGACAATTTCATCCCCGCGCACGCCGTCCTTCGTGGCCGAAGGCACGCCCTTCTCGCGCAGCCGCAACTTTTGCCCCGACTGCGTTCCCGGAGGAATCTTCAGCAGAGCCCTTCCGTCGATGGTGGGAACTTCAATCTTCGCGCCCAGCGCTGCTTCGGTCGACGCGACTGGAACGGTCAGGTAGATATCGTCTCCGTCACGCTGGAAGACAGGATGTTCCTCGGTCCGGATAATCACATACAAATCGCCGGCCATGCCGCCATGCGATCCGGCATTTCCTTTGCCGGCCAGCCGGATGCGCTGCCCATCGCGCGTCCCGGCCTTGATACGCACTTCCAGTGGCTCAGTCCGGCTGACCGTGCCCTCACCGTGACAGGTTGGACACGTCGAAATATTTTTTCCCGTCCCCTGGCAGCGCGGACACGGCACGTTGAACTTCATGCGCCCACCGGTCTGCGTGATTTGCCCGGTTCCATCGCACTCGGGACATTTCCCCGGCGCTTCGATGTAACCCTGCCCGTGGCAATTCGAGCAAACATCCTGCCGAGTAATGTTGAGCCGCATCACGCCGCCCCGGATCGCCGTCCAGAAGGGCACGTTGACTTGATATTCAAGATCAGAGCCGGCTTCCGGGCCAGTCTCGGCCGGTGCGCCGCGTCCCCCGCCAAAGATTCCCGAAAAGATGTCGCGAAATCCGCCGCCACCGCCACTTCGTCTGCCGCGACTCGCGTTGTCTGCTAAGTCCGAAAAGTCGAATCCGCCAAAATCGAAAGGAACGCCCTGTCCCGCATTCCCACCGCCCGGAAATCCCTGAGGCGATCCATCCCCGGCTCCTCCGCCCGCCCGCGCATAAGCTTCCGCCGTCGCCGGATCGATATTGTCCGAGTAGAACCCGACCTGGTCGTAAATCTTCCGCTTTTTGGGATCGCTGAGAACGTCATTCGCCTCGGAGAGCGTCTTGAACTTCTCCTCCGCAGACTTGTCTCCAGGATTAACGTCAGGATGGTATTTTCGCGCCAGCTTGCGAAACGCCTTGCGAATCTCCTCCGCTGACGCGGACTTCTTCACGCCGAGGATTTCGTAATAGTCTTTCTTAGGTGTAGTGGCCATTAGAACAGTTTGTCATCCTGAGCGCAGTTTCCCTGCGCGAAGCGAAGGGAAACGTAGTCGAAGGATCCCTCGGCTCTTGTCCTCACCTGCGAGCCTATCAGGGAGTTCTCGCCGCAACGCCATCGTGAAAATTCCTAGCTAAGCCAAATTTCGCCGATACGACTAAAGGGGGCCTTCGACTGACTGCATGAGTGCTTCGCTTCGCGAAGCACTCATTTCGCTCAGGATGACAATCCTTATACGGTCTCTTAGTTCGGTATCCTCTGCTTTTCTTCTCGCACCAGAATCGACGAGCGCAGCTCCGGCGCGTCCACATAAACCGGGATCGGCCGCGCTCCCGTCGGTGTGTCCACAAAAACTAGCCACTGCTTCTCGTCTTCGGCGAGACTCAAAAAATAAGTCTGCTCATGAACCTGGAAATCCATCTCGTCCCCCTCCCACAGAAAACTTCCCCCACCTACAAACGGTGACGCGGGCAAGAGTTGCCCGCGCCACCCAATTCAGCTAGAAGATAGCAGCCAGAAGCTGCGTTACTTCTTATCCTCTACATCCACATACTCAGCGTCGATCACGCCTTCATCCTTCTTCTGACCGCCGCTGCCGTTCGCGCCCGCTCCAGCTCCGTCCGTCGGAGCGCCACCCGGCCCGCCCGCCGCCGGACCCTTCGCCTGCGCTGCCTTGTACATCTCTTCGGCCAGCTTATGCGAAGCCTTGGTCAGCGCCTCGCGAGCCTTATCCATCTGCGCCTTGTCGTTCGATTCCAGCGCCTTCTTGGCATCAGCGATCGCATTCTCCACGTCGCCACGATCCGATCCAGAGATCTTGTCGCCGTTGTCGCGCAGCATCTTCTCCACGTTGTAGACCATGCTGTCGAGCTGATTCTTGGCGTCGATCGCGTCGCGCTGCGCCTTGTCTTCCGCCGCATGCGCGTCAGCTTCC
>Ga0210391_10000552_pt1 | contig 38528 bp, 35 predicted proteins | sample IncBWC12OmetaG_FD_160573 | JGI IMG/M metagenome (GOLD analysis project Ga0210391, IMG submission 160573) | Forest soil microbial communities from Barre Woods Harvard Forest LTER site, Petersham, Massachusetts, United States - Inc-BW-C-12-O ...
GTTACGCGCGAGGATTTGACCGCGTCCATTACCGGCAACGGCAGAGTGGAGCCAATTTCACCCACGGTGGCGCGCGCGCAATTTCCTACGTTTGTCGCGGACGTGAAAACTGGCGAAGGGCAGTCCATCCACAAAGGTCAGCTGATTTTGACTTTGGACGCCGCCGATGTGCGCGCGCAACTCTCCCAAGCCCGTGCCGATTTGCTTGCGGCACAAATGGAATTGCGCAACGCGCACTCCGGCGGGCCTCCGGATGAAGTAGCGCAGCTGGCCGGAAATCTGCAGAATGCGGAAACACAGGTCGCAAGTCTGGAGAGAACGCAGCAGGCCCTGGCGCAGTTGGTGGCCAAGGGCGCGGCCACGCAGGAAGAAGTCGCGCAGAATCAGACGGCGCTCGCCACCGCGCGCGCGAATTTGCAAATCTATCAGCAGAAGAAGGCGGCGCTCGAGCAGCGCACGTCCGTAAATGTGGAGAGCACCAGCCTGCGCCTGCAGCAGCAGCAGGACCTGGTAGCCGCGCTGGAAGAAAAAGTTCGTTCGGCCATGGTGATCGCTCCGGCCGATGGCACGCTCTATTCCCTGCCGGTCCGCAAGGGTGATTTTGTGAAGTTGGGTGACGTGCTGGCGGAAATGGCGGACCTGCGCCATGTGCGCGTGCGTGCATTCGTGGATGAACCGGACCTGGGTTCGCTCGGGCAGAATCAGGGCGTGCAGGTATTGTGGGACGCGATGCCCAACCGCATATGGAACGGCAAAGTGGAGCAGGTGCCCAAGCAGGTGGTGGCGCGCGGCTCGCGCAGTGTGGGCGAGGTGCTCTGTTCGGTGGATAACGACAAAGTAGAGCTGCTGCCGAACGTGAACGTGGAAGTGCGCATTCTAGTTCACGAACAGCGCGGCGTGCTGGTGATACCGCGGGGCGCGGTGCGTTACGACCAGGGGCAACATTTCGTGCTTGCTTACGACGGCGACGCGGTGCACCGGCGGGATATCCAGGTGGGAGTCGCGGGCGCCGATAAATATGAGGTGCTTGCCGGGCTGGCCCAGGGAGACAAAGTGGCGCTGCCTGGAGACGTGGATTTGCGCGATGGCATGAAGGTCCGAGCCGCGGAGGCTAAATGAGAATGAGGCACGCCGGTGGTAGCAGTCGCGCGAGAATTGCGAACCTGCTTCGCGTGGCCTGTGGTGCTGCGGCATTCCTGCTGCTTAGTGCGTCAACTCCAACCGCGCAAGCCGCAACAGGCGCGACGCACACGCCGAACGATCCGAGCGCGCTGCCTTTCTCCAGCGTCATCGCCGCCGACGCCTCGGCTCCGATCCAGACGGCACAACGTCAGTTCAACGCAGGAAATTATTCCGCGGCGATCACCACGCTGCAGTCCGCGGTCACGCAAAATCCCAACAGTGCTGAGGCTTACTACTGGCTGGGACGCACTTATTACGAAATCCGCGACTATGACAATGCGATTGCGGCAGCCGAGAAGTCCGTCGCGCTGGATGCCAAGAATTCTGTTTATCATCAGTGGCTGGGGACAATCTACGGCGGCAAGGCGGATCGCGACCGCAGTTTTTCTTACGCGCGGAAAGTAAAAAAGGAATTCGAAGAGGCGGTGCAACTGAATCCTCAGAACATTTCGGCGCGGCGCGATTTGGAGGAATACGATTTACAAGCGCCGTGGGTCGTCGGCGGAAATAAAGATGAAGCCAAGGCGCAAGTGGATGCGATTGCCGCGCTCGATCCCGTTGAAGGCCATCTGGCGCGCGGCGTCTATGATATGGATGGCGCGAAGAAATCCGATCTAGCCGAAAAGGAATATCGCGAAGTTCTCGCCGCCAGGCCGGCCAAGATTGACGCGTATCTGGAAGTGATCGCTTTCTTCCAGCAGCAGAATAAGCCCGCGGACATGGATACCGCGATTCAAGCCGCTGCGCTGGTGGCGCCGAACGATCCGCGCCTGGGATATTGGCGCGCCGCGTCCTTGACGCTGGCCAATTCGAATCTTGCCGACGCTGAAAAATACCTGAAGGCATATCTGGCCAGCACCTCGGATCGCAGCGATTGGCCCTCGCATTCCGCCGCGCGCGGTTGGTTGGGCCGTGTGTACGAAGCGCAAGGAAAACGCAGCGAAGCCGCCGAGCAGTATCGCGCGGCGCTGCAGCTTGATCCTAACGACAAGGACGCCAAGACGCGGCTGGATCGTCTGGCGAAATCCGCGCACTAAATCCGTGAAAGGTTCGCTCGAAACTCGCACCTTGCAAACCGCATCTCATCCGGTGATGACGCCTCTTACGCCCGCGCAGCAGACAACTCCCATTCTGTGGGCGGAGACCTGGAGCCTGGCGCTGCAGGAGCTGCGCGGCAATAAAGTGCGCGCGATGCTCACCATGCTGGGCGTGATCATTGGCAGCGCCTGCATCGTGCTGGTCGTCACCGTCGCTCTGGTCGGAAAACGCTATATTGTCGGACAGATTGAAGGCGTGGGCGTAAACATGATTCATGCCGAGCTGGTTCACACCGGCGATGCGCAACGCATCACGCTGGCTGACGAGATCAACTTGGCGGATATGGACGCAGTCAAAGCCGCACTCCCTCACGTGTCGGTGGCCGCAGGGTCGCATGATATGCCGATGACGTTCGTCGTGAACGGAGTCAGCCGTCCGGTCAGCCTGGTGGGCGTCACCGAGGATTTTCAGACCATTCGCCGTTTCCTGATTCTGCGCGGGCGCTATTTTGACCAGGACGACATGAATTCGCGCAGCAAAGTCTGCTTGGTCACCAGAGAGCTCGCTGAATTAGCGTTTCCGAATGAAGATCCGTTGGGCAAGGACATTCGCTTGGGAGATTTGCATTTCACTGTGATTGGCGTGTTTCACGAACGAACCGCCACGTTTGGCTTGACGGAAGTTACCAGGAATTCCGTGATCGTGCCCATCGGTCTCATGAAATATTACACGGGAGAGGAATATCTTCGCACGCTTTACGTGCAAGCGGACCGGCCGGAAAACGTTCCTGAACTCACGAAACAGGTTGGTCAGTTATTGATCAGCCGCCACCGACGCGGCGCGGAGTATCTTTCGGAAAATCTGGATTCTCTGCTGGATTCCGCGCGCAGGATTTCCATGGCGCTGACGGTGTTGTTAATCCTGGTCGCCACGATCGCGCTGACCATCAGCGGCATTGGAATCATGAATATTATGTTGGTGACGGTGACTGAGCGCACGCGTGAGATTGGTATCCGCAAAGCGATCGGCGCGCCGCGCGTTGCCATCCTCTATCAGTTCCTGATGGAAGCGCTGTTAATCAGCGGGACCGGCGCGCTGCTGGGTATCGCGATTGCCGTAACAATTCCCATGGTGCTGAATATTGTGATCAGCCTCGTGCCGGAATTAGCGAGCGCCGGCGTACACATTCCGGTGTCGTGGGTCTCGGTGGTTCTGGCGTTTTTGGTATCCTGTTCTACTGGACTTTTGTTCGGATATCTTCCGGCGAATCGCGCTGCGCGGTTGCAGCCCACGGAATCGTTGCGTTATGAATAAATCGTCAATTCTGAAATCGCTGGCGGGGAGGGTTCCGGCGGCGCTGCTGTTGCTGTGCTGCGCGATTCCGGCGGGCGCGCAGGACGAGCGCAAGCTCACCATGCGCGAGGCAGTAGCGCTGGCGCTGCAGAACAGCCGCGACCTGGCGCTGGCGCGCGTGCAATATACCGTGGCGATGAACGAAGCGGGCGTCGATCGCTCCGCTTTCCGGCCCAACCTTTATACGGGTTCTGGCGCGGCCTACACCAATGGCTTTCCGTCCATCGGCGGCAGTCCGCCGGCGATATTCCAGGTGAATTACAACCAGGCGTTTTTCGATCCCGTGCTGAAAGCCCAGCAACAGGCTGCGGAAGAACATGCCAAGAGCATGAAGCTGGAGATTGACCGCACGCGCGACGACGTGATCGTGCGTACCGCCGTCGCTTACCTGGAACTAGCCGAGGTGCGTCACTCGCTCGACTTGCTGCGCAAGGAACAGGTGAGCGTGGAAAAAATTCTGGGCGTGACGCGCGAACGTGTGGAAGCCAACCAGGAACTCTCGATTGAAGTGACGCGCAGCGAATTAACGGCGGCGCGCGTGCAGGAGCGCATCATCAAGCTGGAAGGTCGCGATGAAGCTCTCACGCAGCAAATCCGCAATCTGACGGGCGTCGCCGACACGCAATCTATTGAAGTGGACACCCAAGCGCCGTCTTTCGCAACCGATCTTCAGGAAGCGGAGCTTTCGAATCTCGCGATACAGAGCGACCGCGGTATTCAGGAAGCGGAAAATGACCGTATCGCACGGCAAGATATTTTGCGCGGCGCGCGCCGCAGTTTCTGGCCCACGGTGGATTTGGTCGGCCAGTATAGCGTCCTCAGCACCATTAACAATTACCAAGAGTTCTATAGCGGTTTTCAACGCAACAACGTGACCGCCGGCGTGCAGATCACCATTCCACTGTTCTCCGCCAAGACGCGCGCGAACCTCGCCCTGGCCAAAAGCGAATTGCAACTGTCCGAATTGACACTGGGAAATAAGCGGCAGGAAGTTCGCCAGGACGTGCTGCAGAAACAGCGCGAGGTGCGCGAGCTGGAAGCGACGTACCAGGTCGCAAGGCTGGATTTGAAGCTGGCGCAGGAAACCGTGCAGCTCACACAAGCGAAGTTCGACGAAGGCCGCGCCACGCTGCGCGATATCGAAGAGGTTCGCCTGGACGAAAACGACAAGTTCGTCGCGTTCCTGGACGTTGATTTCGCGCGCCAGCGCGTCCAATTGACACTATTGCGCGCCACCGGGCAGTTGGGCAAGGTGTTCCAGTAGCACGTCGTGCGGAAAAGCATGGCTTGGGCTGGGTGCGGAAATCGAGTAAAATTAGGTGTTATAGGTTAGGCAGCAGTTTATACGTCTTTTTTGGATGCCCTGAGGGGGGTAATAGTACATGGCGTCTGTAATGAAAACGTTGTTGTTGAATCCGCCGAGTTTTGAAAAATTCGATGGTGGCGCGGGCTCCCGTTGGCCCGCCACGCGCGAGATCGAATCGTACTGGTATCCGGTATGGCTCACGTATCCCGCCGGAATGCTGGAGGGCAGCCGGCTGCTCGATGGCCCTCCGCACGGGATCACGCCCGCGCAGGTCGTCGAAATCGCGCAAGATTACGAGTTCGTCGTGCTTTTCACCTCCACCGTCGGCTTCTGGAGCGACCTGAAAATGGCGCGCGCCATGAAAGAAAAAAAGCCCGGACTGAAAATCGCTTTCGTCGGCCCGCAAGTGCAGATCAAACCCGCCGAAAGCCTGCTGGCGAGCCCGGATATTGATTTCGTGGTGCGCGGTGAATTTGATATTTCCGTCGTGGAGTACGCGCAAGGCAAGCCGCTGTCGGAAATTTTAAGCGCGAGCTATATCCAGGACGGAAAAGTGGTGCACAATCCGCAGCGGCCCATGCTGCAGACGGCCGAACTGGACGCGCTGCCTTTCGCCACCGAGGTTTACCAGAAACATCTCGTCATCGAAAAATACAATGTGCCGTTCCTCCTGAATCCTTACGTTTCGTTTTACACCACGCGCGGATGTCCGGCTCTTTGTACCTTCTGCCTGTGGCCGCAGACACTTTCCGGCCACGCCTGGCGCGTGCGCTCGGTGGACAACGTAGCGCGTGAATTCAGGCAGGCGCACAAAATGTTTCCGCAAGCGAAGGAATTTTTCTTCGACGATGACACTTTCAACATCCGCAAGGACCGCGTGCTGGCGCTCTGCAAGGAATTCAAACCGGTCGGCTTCCAGTGGTCCTGCACTGCTCGGGTGCACAGCGATTACGAGACGCTCAAGGCCATGGCCGACTCCGGCGCGCGCCTGCTGATCGTCGGCTTTGAATCCGGCGACCCGCAAATTCTGAAAAATCTGAAAAAGGGCGCCACCGTTGAAATGGGCCGCACCTTCGTGCAGAACTGCAAGAAAGTCGGCATCCACGTGCACGGCGATTTCATCATCGGCCTGCCCGGCGAAACCAAAGAGACCATCGAAAAAACCATCAACTACGCCAAGGAACTGGATTGCGAGACGATTCAGGTTTCCATGGCGCACGCCTATCCCGGCACTGAGCTTTACGATCAGGGCATGCGCGAAGGTTTCCTTGCCGGTGAAGCCATCACCGACGATATGGGCCACCAGCTTCCGCACCTTCAGTATCCGCATCTCTCACGCGAATACATGGTCGAATCCGTCAACCGCTTTTACGACGAATATTATTTCCGTCCCCGCGTGGCTTGGCGCATCGTGCGTGAAGCCCTGTGGGATTCCCACGAACGCAAACGTCTGTTCCACGAAGCCGTGGATTTCATGAAGCTGCGCCACGACCGCCGCAAGGTGGCCAAAAAAGGCGTGCAGAAAAAAGCCATGGTGCAAGTAAAAGTGCCCCCCATGGAGCCGCAAACTTCCGGCGCGGCGGGCGAATCACAGGGCGCATGACGTCTTCGCAAGGCCTGCATCTGAAAACCTACGTTTTCCTTTTGTTCATGGTAACGTTCGGCCCGCTGGGTGACGTGTTTCTGGCCGACGGCATGAAAAAAGTGGGCGCTTTGAACGTGCAGGATCCCGCATCCGTGTTTCATTTCTTCGCGCGGGCGTTTGCTTCCGGCCCGGTCTGGCTTGGCGTGATTCTGCTGCTCGCGTTTTTTATTTCCTACACTCTGGTCCTTTCCTGGGCAGATTTCAGTTTTGTGCAGCCGGCTTCTTCGCTTTCCTACGTGATCGTGGCGCTGCTGGGGCATTTTTTCCTGCGTGAGGTTGTAACCCCGGTGCGCTGGGCGGGCATTGCGCTGCTCGGCCTGGGTGTTTTGATTGTGGGCTACACGCCGCCGCGAACCACAGAGCGAGTCTGATGGCCTGGACGGTTGTTCGCGACGCGCTGCTGCTTCTGGTGCTCGCTTCCTTCGCGTATTATCTGGTGGCTGTCGTCGCGACGCTGCGGTTTTTTGGCCGCCGTGATGCCGCTGCGGCGTTGGCCGCCGATTTCACTCCTCCCATCAGCATCCTCAAACCAATTTATGGCCTGGACCGCGAAGCCTACGAGAATTACGCCAGCTTCTGCATTCAGGATTATCCGGATTACGAAATAATATTCTGCGTGAGCGACGAGCAGGATGCCGCCATTCCCGTGATTGCAAAACTGGCGAGCGATTTTCCGCAGCGCCGCGTCAACCTGCTGGTCGGCTCGGAACCGCTAGGCGTGAGCGACAAAGTGAACAAGCTTTGTCGCATGGCGCGCGAAGCTCGGCACGAAATTCTTGCGGTCAGCGACAGCGATGTGCGCGTCGAGCCTCAATATTTACGCGCCATCGCCTCACCCTTTCGCGATCCCGCCGTCGGCGCCGTCACTTGCCTCTATCGCGGGCTTACCGATGGCTCGCTCGCGGCAAATCTGGAAGCGATCGGCAACAGCACAGACTTTACCGCCGGCGTATTGGTGGCGTGGCTGTTTGCTCCGCTGAATTTCACGCTCGGCGCCACCATGGCCACCAGCAAAACTCGCCTGGCCGAAATCGGCGGCTTCGAATCGCTGGTGGACCATTTTTCCGACGACTACGAACTGGGCAATCGCATCGCCGCGCGTGGCCATCGCGTCGAGCTCAGCACTTTTCCGGTTTCCGTCGCGTACCCGCGACAGACGCTCTCCGACGCCTTTCGCCATCAGCTGCGCTGGAACGTAAGCATTCGATTTTCGCGCCCGCTCGGCCACCTCGGCTTGATTTTCACGCAAGCGCTGCCGCTCGCATTGCTGGCCGCGATCTTCGCGCCATCCGCCGCGTGGGTAATTAGCTTGCTGGTAGGTTATCTGTTACTGCGCGGAATCTCAGCGTGGGTGACCGGCGTTTACGGCATGGGCGACGCCGGCTTGCGCAAACATCTGGAACTGTTGCCGCTGCGCGACGTCTTCGCGTTCGTGGTGTGGGTCGCCAGTTTCTTTCCTCAGCGCATCCACTGGCGCGGCCGGGAATTCTACGTTCGCGACAAGCTCCTGGTTCCAGCCGCGCCTCGCGAGCAGTAAAGCGCCAGGTCTCGAATTTATAGCGGCCCTCCCGCGAAGCGGGACCGGCGTATTTGACCTAAACTGAATTTGTGGCGGCGCACTTCCGCGCGCCATCGCTGTCACGTCGCGAATCGATGAGGATCGAAAGACCGCCGCGACAAACTCGCTACTCCGCCTTCTGCAGCCGTTTGTACAATTCATTCGCCGCAAGAAATTCCTGCTCCAATTCCTTGGACGTAAGCCGCGTGCGCAAATACTCCACGGCTTGCTCGAGCCTGTCGAGCGCCCGCGCAATATTTTCGGTGTTGCTGTGCGCCACGTCGCGCCACAAACCGTAAGGACTGCCCGCCAACCGCAGCATATCGTGCAAACCCGGACCCGAGAGCGAAACAGGCAAACCTGTCTCGTCCGTTTCGTCCTGCACCACGCGCGCCAGCGCCACCGCCAACAGCTGCGGCAAGTGCGAGACGATGCCCACCGCCCAATCGTGCGTATCCGCATCGCACCACACCGGCTCCGCGCCGAGTATCCGCACCAGCGATGCAAATCCCTGCACGCGCGGATCCGGATCGCCTTCCAACCCGATCAACGCATATCGCGCGCCGGAAAATAAATTAGCATCGGCCCGAGCGATGCCGGAAGTTTCTTTCCCAGCCATGGGATGTCCGCCAAGAAACCGCGCACCGCCAGTAAAAGCATTTTTCGCCGCGCGGCAGATGACGGCCTTCGTGCTGCCGGTATCGGTGACCAGCGCGCCATCTTTTGCCGCCGCAGCAATCGCCGGAAGCGCCTCGACTGTCGCGCCAATCGGCAGCGCGACGTACAGCAGGTCCGCGCCGCGCGCCGCAGCCGAAAGCTCGTGCGCCGCTTCCAGCACGGCTCCACGCGCCAGCGCCGCCTGCAAAATCTCCGCGCGGTCGAATCCTACAATCGAAATACCCGGGAAATGTCTGCGCAGTGCCAGGGCGAACGATCCGCCGATCAGGCCGGTTCCGAGTATGGCCACGCGTGAGAAGGGAACTGCGCTAGTCGTCGAGGGCACGCGGTAGTTTAAATCAAATCGCCGAAATCCGTCAGTCAGCGCGCCGAGGAACGCGCCGCCCGCCGCTCGCTTGCCGCATCATCCGGCTCGACGACTTCCACCTGCGAGACGTCCTCAAGCTTTTCGATTTGTCGCACCAGTGTATTTTCCGCGCGGTCGGCTTGCACGGTCATCTGAATATCCAGGAAATGTCCGTCCTCGGTCGTGTCGACGGTCAAATGCAGTAGATCAAATCGCCGCCGGCGCGTGACTCCTAAAATACGCACCAACGCGCCTTCGCTCTGGCGCACGCGCACCTGTAGCGTGAATTGGATCACCGCGTAACCTCGCGCGCCACTTCGTGCTGGTGCAGCATTTCGGAATTCGAGCGGCCCGGCCCCACGATCGGCCAGACGTTTGCTTCCTGATGAATCAGCACATGCGCGAGAACAGGGCCGGGCTCCGCCAACAGCCGGTCAATCGCGCCAGAAACGTCCGCGCGATCCTCCACGCGAAACGCCGGAATGCCCATGGATTCCGCCACACGGCAGAAATCCGGATTGTCAGAAAGATCTACTTCGCTGTAGCGCTTGTCGTGGAATAATTCCTGCCACTGCCGCACCATGCCCAGCGCGCGATTGTCGAACAGCACGATCTTCACCGGCAAATCGTAACGGCGCAGCGTGGCCAGTTCCTGCAGGTTCATCATGATCGAGCCATCGCCGGAAACGTTAATCACGCATGCGTTGGGGAATGCAAGCTGCGCGCCAATCGCCGCGGGCAAGCCGTATCCCATGGTGCCCAGGCCGCCGCTACTCAGGTGTTGCGAGGGGCGATTGAAATGAAAGTGCTGCGCCACCCACATCTGGTGTTGGCCCACGTCGCATGCCACGATGGAATCGTCGCCCGCGCGATCCGAAAGACTCTTCAGAAACCCAGGCGCGTACACTTCAGTGCCGGGCGCGGCGTAATCCCACGCGTGCGTTTCTTTCGACTCGGTACATTCGCGCCGCCACGGCTCGATATCCGCGAGCCGGCACGAGAGCGCTTTCAAGGCGTGACGCAGGTTGCCGATTACCGGAACATCCGCACGCCGCAGCTTTCCGATTTCCGCGCGGTCCACATCCAGGTGAATCACTTTTGCGTTCGGCGCGAACGCGTTGAGCCGGCCGGTCGCCCGGTCGTCGAATCGCGCGCCCACGCAAATCAGAAGATCGCAAGTCTGCACCGCGTGGTTTGCGGTTTTCGTGCCGTGCATGCCCATCATTCCCAGCGCCAGCTCGTGCGTAGTGGGCAGCGCGCCCAGTCCTTTCAGCGTGGCCACCACCGGAATGCGCGTCGTTTCAATGAACGTGCGGAATTCCTCGAGCGCGTTACCCATGCCGATGCCGCCGCCGGCGTACACCACCGGATTCCGGCTCTCGCGCATCAGTGCGAGCGCGCGCGTGATGGATTCTTTGGATGCATCGGCGCTTTCTTCGCTGTTTTCATCTTCGTGGAATTCATATTGGGCCACGGTGTTGGCGATGTCTTTCGGCAAATCAATCAGCACCGGGCCGGGGCGTCCCGAACGCGCGATGCGGAAAGCTTCGTGCACGATGCGCGGCAGTTCCGCAGCGGTTTTCGCGAGGAAGCTGTGCTTCACCACCGGCAGGGTGATGCCGAAAATATCCACTTCTTGAAACGCGTCAGTGCCCATCAGCGAAGTGGCCACCTGCCCCGTGATCGCGACCATCGGAACCGAATCCATGTAAGCGTTCGCGATTCCCGTCACCAGATTCGTCGCGCCGGGGCCGGAGGTGGCCATGCACACTCCCACTTTTCCCGTGGCGCGCGCGTAACCGTCGGCAGCGAGCGCCGCCGCCTGCTCGTGACGCACCAATATGTGCCGGATTTTCGAATCCAGCAACGCGTCGTACACCGGCATGATCGCTCCGCCGGGGTAACCGAAAATTATCTCGACGCCTTCGTGCTCGAGAGCCTTCACCAAAAATTCTGCGCCCTTCATTTGGCACCTCTTGCGGACGTCGCCGTCTCCGGCTTTAGCCAGGACATTTGCGCGCGCAGCTCCGCACCAACTTTTTCGATCGGGTGATTCTTGTCTTTTTCCAGCAGCTTGTTGTATACAGGGCGCCCGGTCTGATTCTCCAGAATCCATTCCTTGGCAAAAGCGCCGGACTGAATCTCGCCCAGAATCTTCTTCATGCTTTCGCGCACGTGCCCGTCAATCACCCGCGACCCGCGCGTGATGTCGCCAAACTTGGCCGTCTCGCTGACGAACTGATGCATCTTGGCGATGCCGCCTTCGTAAATCAGGTCCACAATCAATTTCAGTTCATGGAGACACTCGAAATACGCGGCTTCCGGCTGATATCCGGCTTCCACCAGCGTCTCCCAGCCTGCCTGAATCAACTCGCGCGCGCCGCCGCACAGCACGGCCTGCTCACCGAACAAATCCGTCTCCGTTTCTTCCGCAAAAGTGGTTTGAATCACGCCGGCGCGCGTGCCGCCAATGGCGCTCGCATAAGCCAGCGTGCGATCAAACGCGTGGCCCGACGCATCCTGGTGAATCGCGAGCAAGCATGGCACGCCACCGCCGCCTTCATAAGTCCGCCGCACTAGATTTCCCGGACCTTTCGGCGCGACCATAGTGATGTCGACTGTCTTAGGCGGCGTGATTTGCCCGTAATGAATGTTGAAGCCGTGCGAAAACAAAATCATCGCGCCCTCTTTCAGACTGGGCGCCACTTCGTTTTGATACAAAGCCGGCTGTGCCATGTCTGGCGCGAGCATCACGACTACGTCCGCGCCCTCGACTGCTTCCGCCGGACCGGTAAGCTTCCAACCATCCTGCTCGGCCTGTTTCCACGATGGGCCGCCGCGGCGCAGTCCTACCGTCACATTTAGTTTGCCGTCGCGCAGGTTCAATGCGTGCGCGCGGCCCTGGCTGCCGTAGCCCAGGACGGCAATGCGTTTTCCTTCCAGCGCGCGCGGATTGGTGTCGGTATCCCAGAACATTTTCGCCATGGTCATTCTCCTTGTGACTGCAATTTCTATGCGGCGCTGGTTACGGCGCCCAGCGATGCCGATGTAACAAGCTTTGCGTACTTGGCCATCACGCCCGTGGTGTAATTCGGCGCGGGCGCTTTCCACTGCGCGCGGCGCTCTTCCAGATTGGCCGCGACGTCCAGCCGCCGCGCTTTTACGTCCAGAGTAATAATGTCGCCATCACGCAACAGCGCAATCGGCCCGCCATTGGCTGCTTCCGGCGCCACGTGACCTACCATCAGCCCATGCGTCGCGCCGCTGAAACGCCCGTCAGTGATCAGCGCGATCTTGTCGCCGATACCTTGGCCGACCAGCGCGCCGGTGACTGCGAGCATTTCGCGCATGCCCGGCCCGCCTTTGGGGCCTTCGTAACGAATGACGACCACGTCCCCCGGCTGAATCTGGCGGCTCTGTACCGCTGCGAACGCTGCTTCTTCGGAATCGAACACGCGCGCCGGTCCGCTGTGCAACACACGCTCGTGCCCGGCGAGTTTCACCACGCAGCCTTCCGGCGCGATCGAACCGTGCAAAATCGCCAGGCCGCCGTCGGCCTTGATAGGCCTTGCGAGCGGCCGCACCACTTCCTGGCCCGCCGTTTCGCTCGCGTCGCTGATTTCTTCGAACAGCTTTCGTCCCGATGCCGTGATTCCGTCTTTCAGCAGGCCCGCTTCTAGCAACCGCTGTCCAAGCACGCGCATCCCGCCCGCGCGGAACATATCCGGCGCGTTAAATCGCCCCCCGGGTTTCAAGTCCGCCAGCACAGGAGTCTTCGCGGAAATCTCATCGAAATCTTTCAACGTCAGCGGCACACCCGCGTCGCAGGCAATCGCCAGCAGATGCAGCACGGCGTTGGTCGAGCCGCCGCTGGAGGCAACCGACGCAATCGCGTTGTGCAGCGATTCCCGCGTGATGATTTGCTTGGGGCGAATGTCGTCCTTCAGCAACTGCATCACCAGCTTGCCGCAATCGAAAGCCGCCTTGCCCTTGCGCGGATCCGTGGCCGGAATTTCGTTCGCACCCATCGGCGAAATTCCCAGAAATGTGATCGCCATGGCCATGGTGTTCGCAGTAAATTGTCCGCCGCACGCGCCCGCGCCAGGACACGCCACGTCTTCCAGCTCGCCCAGCTGCTTTTCGGTCATTTTGCCCGCGGCGCACGCGCCCACTGCTTCGAACACATCCATAATCGTGACTTCGCGCCCCGCAAAATGTCCCGCCAGAATCGAACCGCCGTAGAGCGAAAGGGAAGGGAGGTTCAGGCGCGCCAGCGCCATCACCGTTCCGGGGATGGTCTTGTCGCAGCCGCAAATCGCCACCACCGCATCGAACGCGTGCGCGCGCACGAAAAGCTCGATGGAATCGGCGATCACTTCGCGTGAAATCAGCGAAGCCTTCATGCCTTCGGTGCCCATGGTGATGCCGTCGGAAATTGTGATGGTGTCAAACTCGATGGGTGTGCCACCCGCCGCGCGCACGCCGGCCTTCACGCGCTCGGCTAGTTGCCGCAAATGAAAATTGCAGGGAGTAACTTCGGTCCAGGTATTGGCTATGGCCACTAGCGGACGCGCCAAATCGGCGTCGGTGAGGCCGGTGGCCTTCAGCATCGCGCGGGCGGGCGCGCGGGAAATCCCCTTCTTGATGGCGTCGCTTTGCATGTTGTGCTTAGTAGTAGGCGGCCTGCACGTGGATAAGTCCAATTTGTAATTCTTGGCAAATTCATAAAAGAAGCTTATATATGATTTCTGCACGCCGCGCTTGACGCTGGCCCCCGGCTTTCGTATAGTGATCTCTGGTAAGCTTTTAAAAGGACACACAAGGCGCGTGGGTAATAAGTTTTATTACCGTTTCGCTTTTACCAGCCGCTTCCCTTATACGGGGGAGCGGGCCGGCGAGACGCGCGCGGATCAGGTAACACTCAGCAAGTAAGAACCGCACCAAGTCTTCTCAGCCGGCCGCGACCCCCAACGGGGAACGCGGCCTTTTTTGTTTTTGGCGATGTTTTCGTCGCGAGGTAAAAGGGGAGAAGCGGGATGAGTGAAATCAAGATTGGCGATTGGCGCGCGAAAATTGACGCGATTGACACCACTCTGCTGCACCTGCTCAACGTGCGCGCGAGCTTTGCGCTGGAGGTCGGACGGCTGAAGGGCGCGCGCGGCATCGCTCTGCGCGTCCCCGCGCGCGAACAGGAAATTCTCACGCGCATGAAAAAGCTAAACCCAGGGCCGCTCGATAGCGAAGCCGTGGACAAAATCTACAGTCAAATCTTGCATGAATCCATTCGGGTTCAGGCGGATCACGGTTTGGGCTCGACCGAGGTTCCCAAACGCGGCAAGACGCGGTTGACGGATAAACGCCGCAAAGCGGCGGCGGCATGAAAAGCGCAGCCACAGCGCGCATCGCGTTTCAAGGTGAACGTGGAGCATTCAGCGAGGAAGCTGTGCTGAAACTGCTCGGTGCAGACGTCACGCTGGTGCCGTGCGTCACGTTCGACGCGACGTTTTCCGCTATCAAGAGCCAGGCCGCGGATTACGTGCTCGCGCCGATGGAGAACAGCCTGGCAGGCTCCGTCCATCGCTCGTTCGATCTACTCGTCGAAAGCGGCCTGCACATCGTTGGCGAAGTGATCATACCGATCGTGCACAACCTGATCGGCGTGCCGCGAGCAACGCTTGAGCGCATCGCGTCGGTGGAATCGCATCCCGTGGCGCTTGCACAGTGCGAGCAATTCTTCATCGCGCATCCGCAGCTGAAACGAATTCCCGCCGAGGACACTGCAGGCAGCGTCCGCGAAGTGATGCGCGCAGCAGATCCCACGCGCGCGGCAATCGCCAGTCGACGCGCCGCAGAGCTATACGACGGAGTGATTCTGCTCGAGCATCTGGAAGACGATCGCGAAAATTACACGCGCTTCTTCCTGCTCGCGCCAACCGCCGCGCAGCCACACGATCTTGCCGCCGCCTCCGCACCCGATAAAATCTCGCTCGTATTTCAGCTGGCACACAAACCGGGCGCTCTGCATCACGCCCTTGAGCCTTTCGCCCGCCGCAATATCAACATGATGAAAATCGAGAGCCGCCCCGTGCACGGTCGTCCATGGCAGTACCGTTTTTATCTTGACCTTCAGGCTGCCGCGAGCGATCCCGAATTTGCGGCCGCGCTGGCCGAACTCGCGCTGCAAGCAGCGGAACTGAAAATTCTTGGCTCGTACAAATCGGCGGAAACTTCGCCGGCCAGTAAATTCGCCTCCGAGGGGATGCAATGATCATCAACATGGCCGTAAACGCAACGGAAGAGCAGATCGACCACGTCGTGAAACGCATCCAGGAATGCGGTTTTCAAGCGCATCTGAGCCGCGGGGAGGAACGAGCCGTGATCGGAGTCGTGGGCAAAAGCGAAAAGCATCGCGGAGAACTGGAAGCGCTGCAAGCGGCACCCGGCGTCGAGGAAATCATCCGCATTACGCATCCCTTCAAGCTCGCGTCCAGGAATTTTCGCCCCGAAGGCTCGGTCGTCGAGCTCAGCAAGTCCGTTTCCATCGGCGGAACGGAAATTGTGGCGGCGGCCGGGCCGTGCGCCGTCGAGTCCGCGGCGCAGATCGGCGAGATCGCGGAAAAAGTGGCGCGTGCTGGCGCAAAACTGCTGCGTGGTGGCGCTTTCAAGCCGCGCTCGTCACCCTATTCCTTCCAAGGCCTCGGCGAAGAAGGCCTGAAGCTCATGCGCGCCGCCGCCGACGACAACGGCTTGCTCGTCGTCAGCGAAGTGATGGACCCGTCGCAGATTGACGTCATGTTGCCTTACGTGGACGTGCTGCAAGTAGGCGCGCGCAACATGCAGAATTACTATCTGCTGCGCGCTCTCGGCGAAATTCAGAAACCGGTGCTGCTCAAGCGGGGCATGTCCGCCACCATCGAGGAATTACTACTCAGCGCGGAGTACATCATGGCTGGCGGAAACTACAACGTGATTTTGTGCGAGCGCGGCATCCGTACCTTCGACACCTACATGCGCAACACCATGGACATCGCCGCGATTCCGGTGATCAAGCAACTCTCGCACCTGCCGGTGGTCGCCGATCCCTCGCACGGCACCGGACGCCGCGACAAAGTTGGTGCCATGGCCCGCGCTGCGGTAGCCGCCGGCGCCGACGGCCTGCTCATCGAAGTCCATCAAGATCCCGAGCGCGCCCTCTCCGACGGCGCCCAATCCCTCTACCCCGATCAATTCGCCCAACTAATGGCCGAAGCAAGAATGATCGCCCCAGCCGTAGGCCGCCGCATCGCGGAGGAGAAGGCGCACCAGCGCGCCGCGGTGTGAAGCAGTGGTCAGTGATTCGTGAGCGGTGATTAGTGATGGGTGCATAGTGACTCGCGAAGCGAAGAACCGCAGCCAAAAAATGCGCGCCGCCGCAACACGGGTGTTCCGCTTGGCGCCGCGGCCGCACGGACCCTCTCTTGCTGGCCGGATATCGCGATTCGTAAAATCCGGCGTTGCGTCAGCGCGATTCGGAGGAGGGTTTGAGCGTCACGCCGCCCAGAGCGGGCAGGCCAGCTCCCAACAAGAAGTGGCGTGTCAGCTAACCCGAATAAGCTTTTTAAGGATTGGAGTCCATCATTGGCCCTAGGATATCGTGCCAAGGTCCTGTTGAAGACCGCGATCGTTGCGTGCGGATTGCCCTTGTTATTGGCAACCGCAAGTTTTTGCCTCGAAAGCTGGCCGCCGTCGAAAAGCAGCTTCGATCCGCTGCCATCTGTGGGTGGCGCGATTGATGTGCGGATCCTCGAGTCTGGATGGAGGGGGCTAAGGTCGTGCCTTTACCAGATTGATGCGCACGAAGGTCGGGTCCTGCAATTGGAGAACAAACGCATTTCCAGCGAAGAATTTGAGGTTCCGCCATGGCGCACGCTCCCCGGCGGCCAGATTAACAACGGCCGGTCCCATAACTTTTCGGGTGCCACGGGCTCGTCCCACAACTTCCCACAATTCTCCTCGCCAGACGGTCGCTACGTCGTGCTCTCATCCGGGGATGACGGACTTCAGTCGAACGGCGCAGATCAAATCCCGATCGTCGTCGAACTCTCGACTGACCATACCGAAGTTTCTCGGGCTTCCATTCCGTATCGCTATTATGTCGGAGGCGTCACCTGGTCGCCGGATTCGAAAGCCGTTGCGTTACTTTTGTCTGCGCAGCGCCCCGGGTTCGGCCCCTTGGATCTGCTCAGCGCTTTCTCCGGCCACCCGGTTCACTACAAATCCTTCGGCTTCCTGATATTAAGCGTCGAGGACCGCAGGTCCGTAAGCGTGCTGCGCTTTGCAGGTCGATACGCAAGCGGCGAGACTGCGATCGAATGGGAACTGGCGCCCGACTAGTCTTACGGTTCGCTGCGATTTCTGGTCGCAAGACAATCGCGGGTGGTCAACGGGTGCATCTCTACCACACCACGCGAACGAACTCGTACGAACCCACGAACAATTTTCGGCCGCCGCCCTCGCGCCGCGGGCAAGGGTGCGGACTCGCCGTACAGCATATCGTTCACACTGCTAAGGCCTTGTCGGTATAGCGTGGTTTCGCGTGAGTGTTACTCTCCCTCCATCCAATGCACGTAGGCCAAGCAAGCCGAGTGGGCTTAGCGGATCAAGAGCTTAGGAGGAAACACGCATGGGGACACGAACATTGTCTGTACCGGATCAAACTTGGCCACGTGAGCACGAAACGAAAAACGAAGCGCACTCGTCCGGGGTGTCTTGGCCTGCCGTAATTGCCGGAGCATTCGTGGCGGCGGCTTTGTCGCTGATACTGCTGGCTTTGGGCACCGGCATCGGCCTTTCCGTAATTTCGCCCTGGGAAGGCACGGCCGCGTCCGCTTCCGCCGTGGGTCGAACAGCAATCGTCTGGCTCATTCTCACCGAGCTGATTGCATCGTCTATCGGCGGCTATCTCGCGGGCCGGCTGCGCACCAAGTGGGTGAACATTCACACCGACGAAGTATATTTTCGCGATACGGCGCACGGTTTTCTGGTTTGGGCGGTAGGCTTGGTTATCACCGCGGCGTTTTTGGCATCCGCAGTCGCATCGGTAGGTAGAAGTGCGCGCGCCAACTCCGCAGCGGCAGAGGGCTCCGCCGCCGCGGCTTCCCGCAGCGCCTTCGTTTCCAACGAATATCTTGTGGATTCGCTGCTGCGCACCACTTCACCTAGGACCGGCCAGGATGATGCTGCGCTCCGCAGTGAGGTAAGCCTGATTTTTCTGAATGGCTTGCGCGAAGGGTATATTCCCGCGGCCGACAAGGGCTATCTGGCACAAATACTGGCGGCAAGAACAGGAATCAGCGAAACCGAGGCCGAAAAAAGAGTGGATGACACTTTCGCCCAAGCAATGCAAGCCACCGACACAGCGCGCAAGGCCGTGGCGCATTCGATGTACTGGACCTTCCTCGCTCTCTTGATCGGCGCATTTTGCGCTAGCTTCGCCGCAACCATCGGCGGCAAGCAGCGCGATCGAGTAGTCATCGTCTGACGAATTCTATTTCCACAGGAGGTCTGACTCATGCGTTCCATCATATTGCTGCTGCTCGGGGTTCCGATTCCCTTCATCATCCTGATCGGTCTGTTCAGTCACTTTTGATCGCGAGGAACCACCCGTTCTATAGCTTCGGGGCTGCACATCACCAAGCCGTCTTCGTGCAGATCGAGGACGAACCGCCTATCGCCGTGTCCGGGCGGTCCGCGGTCCTCTTGATATTGACACGCTTGAACTCGGCGGTGATGCGCTTTTGAATTTCGGCGCGCTGGGCTTGACCGTGCAGCGCGGGAGCCACGCGCGCCGAGGTCAGGGTCAATGCCGGAACCAGAACCAAATGATCAACTCGGCGCATAACCCGTCTCCTCTTGAGCGCAAATGAAATTTGCATTTTAAATGGCCGCCGATCGACGAATAAATTGCACGCGCCACTGTCCGCACGCAATTGGTCACTTCGGTTCGATGGCAAGGAAGCATCGCGCTTCGCGCCTTTCGATGGAGTCCGCACTAGGGCGGGTCCCGTCAGTCACCCTGTTCCGCGATGAACGCATCCACCGTGAGAACGGTTGCCTGCGCCGGGAAAATTTTCTCGGTGAGAACGCGGTGAACCTCCTCGTCGGGGTCGAAGCAGGCGTCCTTGAGGACTATGCAGCTGAAGTCGAGGTCGGCGGCGCGCCGCAGCGTGGAGAGCGCAATGCCGCTGGTGGAAATTCCGAAGAACACCAGATTTTCAATGCCGAGCGAGCGCAGAATCAGGTGTAGCTGGTTCTCCGAAAATGCGCCGACTCGCTGCTTATAGACCACCAGATCTTCGGGCCGCACGACGGCGCTGTGGAATTCGACGGAGGGCGAGCCGATTACGAAGAGGTTGTTTTCCTTCAGGCGCTTGAAGCGAGATTCGCTAGCTGGAATTTCAGGATGGCCGGCGGAAAACCCCAGTCCCACGTGAATGATGCGAAATTGTTTCTTGCGCGCAAATTCTACGGCTTTGGCACCGTTGGGGATGATGGCTTCCGCAGCAGGAACAAATCCAAGAATTCCTTTCTGGTAATCGAGAGTGAGTAAAGCTGTCCTTTTCGGATCAAGTTTCATGTGGCTTCCTTTCTAGTTTGTTCGATGACTTCAAAAATCAGATTGCCCGCTGCGCAGCCGGGGGCGCGACGCTGCCATCGCCCGAGAGCGCGGCCACGGTGTGGCGCTCGGCTCCGCGGCTACGAGTCCTTATTTACATCCGTTCTGCCTGCATGCGATACTTCTCGAACTGAGGGACGGAGGTACGTCCATGCGCGGCTCGATTCGTGCGGTTTACTTTTTCTCGGCGGTTCTCGCCGCAGTCCTGTCTTGCATAATCGCGAGCCCAGTTTTTGCGTCGGGCGAAGACAAGCCGGCAACGGCGTCTGTTGCGCCATCTGGCACCGTGCTCCGGCCGGATCGCGAAAAGAAAGTGTACACCAACGACGATATTGACCGGATGTGGCCGAAGCAGCCAGCGGCGTCAAGTGAAGCTCAGTCGTATCCAACGAACGCGTCCGCGCCGCCAGCAGCGCGGCGGTCGGCTGCTGTTTCTCGCGCTGCCGGCGTCGCAACTGTGCTACCTAGCCGTGAGAATAATTCTGTCTGGTACGCGGCACAGGCTGCATTGCTCTACGCGGAACTGGACAGCTTGAGCAACCGAGAAGAAAGCTTGCGCGATTTCCGCGCGACCGGCTCGGATGCCGGCGTGGCCGTCGGGCTGCAATTCGATGCGCCGTGCGAAGGCATCACCACAGACAACGCGATCCAGCAACTGGCAATCCGCAGGCAAGAAATCGAGCAGCAGCTCAACGATCTTCAAGAAACGGCGCAGCAGAATGGCGTGCCGCCCGCTGCCTTTCAGGACCCGTCCGAAATTCTGCAAGCCGCGCGCAAACCGCTGAGCCCAGGACAGGAACGAGCGGCCCTTGTAGAAAGGCAGAGTGAGTTGACCGCCAAGCTCGACGGCGTGCAGAACCAGCTGGTGGCCATGTCCAACCAAGCGGCGGCGCAGGGAATCGTGCTGCTGCCGCCGACACCAGCTTGGGGCGGCAACCTGACCACCAACCGGATCCAAAGCCTCGACGAGCGCGCCAACCAGCTGCAGAGTGCGCTCAGCGAAAACGAAGATGCCGCCAAGCAAGCAGGCCTCGCGCCCTCCACGCTGCCTTAAAGACGAACGTATTTGCATGTGAGCCCCGAGCACCCATAGCCATCGGTCCCCGCAAGCCGCCGCCGTCGGTCGTTCTCTCGCGGCTGGAGCGCTTTGTGGCGGTTTTTTGTCTTGTAATCCAACTCGAATACAAGACTTAGCGCCCTACAGCGCTGAAGGAACCTTTTTACAGGGAATACCCGAGGGGAGATCTTTCTTGCGGCTATTATGATTTGGTTCACCCACCCAATTTTAATAGAGAGGTGGGTTGTGCGAAAAACTTCAGGGCTACGCAACTCGTTGTTGCTTCTTTTTGGCGCTACTTGCTTGATCGCGGGCGGCCAGTCGAACCTACTCCATGCTTCTGTTGCGCCGTCAACCTTCGTGCGGGTGGCACCCGGCGATGAACCGGCGTCTGCAACGTTTGCGGGCAAGATTGTTTCGCAGAACGGCGACCGATTCATTCTGCGCGACGACGCGAACGAAGTATGGTACCACCTGGATGATCAAGCGCAGGCGCAAAGGCATTTTGGGAAGGATGTGGTGGTGACCGGAGTTCTGGATGGGCGCTCGGACATGATTCACGTCCGGAACATCGTCGAAGTGAAGCCGTAAGCGAGAACGTGGGTCGGGGCGAACAGTACCCTTTTCTGGCGCAGCTCAGCGAGATTCGCCGGCATGGAATGCGCCAGGGGGCGCAGTCGCCGGACGGCCCGCAGTGGGGTCAGGGGGCGGCATCTGGTTGACGACCGTGACCCCTGACGATGCCCATGCGAGCTGGCCTTTGCTGCTCGCGATTTCACCTACGATCTTGGCGAACAAGCGATCTTGCATGGTGGTGCGCTTGGCATAGTCCACCACGTAATTGAGCGTAAATTCCAAAGAGCCGGCATTCACCGCGAGAGAGACGACGGGCTCAATGGGAGGATTTTCGGAGCGATAGTCGTCACTCACCGCGTTCCAGGAATTTTGCGCTTCTACCAAGTACTCTCCGATGACCTCATGGGCGACGCGCAGAAGCATGGCTCGAGCCGCGCCGGCATCGCTGGTGATGCTGAGCACCACTTTAATCTGGTCCCAGATGAAGCGGAATCCTTGCGAGTAGTTAAAAACTGAATTCTTCAAGACCGCGTTATTGGGGATGCGTACGATGCGGCCGCTGTACAAGTCGCGGCCGACCCAGCTGCCGACTTCCATCAAGGTGGTGCGTAGCAGTCCGATGTCAATCACGTCGCCGCGCGTATCGCCGATCTGAACTCTGTCCCCGACGGTGTAGAGCTTGGAAAATCCGATGGAAAATGCGCCCGCAATACTAGCCAGCACGTCCTGCAGAGCGACGGCCACGCCAGCCCCAGCCACTCCGAGGGCAAAGCTGAGGCGGCCCAGGCGGTCTTCAAACAGGATCGAGACGAACAGAAGAATCGCGATGTAACCGGAAAACGCCACGAACTTGCGAACTCGATAGCGTTCATCAACGCGGCCAAAGTGGCGGGGCAGAGTTTGTTCGAGTACGCGAAAGCCGGCATGAATCAGCAGGATGCCGACAATCGCGGCAATGCACTTGCCGAGCAACGAGAGCGACATTGTCTCTTTAAGGAGCTCGTTCACGCGTTCACCATGTTACTGAAATTGCGGCCACGAGTGCGGGCCGCGTCAGGAATTCCTTTTCTGCTTTTCCCAAAGCGCCAGGAATAATGCAACGGTGGCCGGCGCGTAGCCCGCATAGTGATTGTTCGCATAGGCGTAGACTTGGATGCCGCGGCGCGTGGTTTGGTAACAGTAGTCAACCCAGCGCGACAAAGCGGCGCCCCGGTCCACGATGGTCTTGTTCCAGACCTTGGTCTGTTCCTCTATTGCTTTGCGATCGCCCAGCCAACGCACGTAAGTGAAGTTGGCGGTGATCGGATCAAGCCGGCTGGCCAGTTCCGTTATACCCGGCATCCAAGCTTGGTCGATAACGGCCAACGCGACGTTGTGTTCGCGCAAAATTTCCGTGAACTCCTCATCCAGCCAATTTTTATTGCGAATTTCGAGCGCGAACTGATGATCTTTCGGTAGTTTCCTCAAGAAAGGACGCAGGCGCGCGAGAAACTCGGTGCCGGTTTGGAACTTGGTGCGATTGAAATAGGGAAACTGCAGCAGCATCGGCCCGAGCTTGTCTTTTCCCAGCCCATCGGCGGTGTCCACGAAATTCTGAAAATCGTCGTCGCAATCTTCGAGGCACTTTTCGTGGGTGATGACCTGCGGGACTTTCAGCGCGAACACGAAACCGGCCGGAGTTTTGTTGGTCCAGCCTGAGATCGTGGAGGGTGCCGGCGTACGGTAGAAGGTGCTGTCCACTTCAACGCTGTTGAATTTGGTGGCGTAGTAGGTGAGAAAATCGCGCGGCTGCATTCCGGCGGGATAGAATGTGCCTTCCCATCCCGCAGCGGTGGACGCGGACGTGCCCACGCGAATTTCGGCTTCAGAATGCTGTGCCACGATGGCAGAGCCTAACTTACTGTCCGGCCGCGGGGCAAGCTGGCGTTTTGGGCGGGCGCGACCCACCGCGGTGACAGAGTTTTCGCACCTCTGACGGGCACCATGATTTTTGTGGAGACAGAACGGCTGCTCTTCCGGTCGCACGAGCCTGGCGACGAGGCTGATTTTGTGAGCATGCACACTGACGCGGAGGTGCGGCGTTATGTGGGAGGGCAGGCTTGGCCGGTGGACAAGGCGCGGTCGCGATTTCGGGAGCAGTATCTGGGCAGGCCGACAGAAATTTACGGATTGTGGGCGATTGTATTCAAGGAGGAAGGGAAGTACGTCGGAAGTTGCGGGCTGCGCGCTCCTGGGAGCGGGATGGGCGCGAGTCTCGGATACTATTTGGCACGGGCCTACTGGGGACGCGGGCTGGCTACCGAGGCGACGCGGGCTTTTATTGACGTCGCATTCACGCGGCTGGGTTTACAGCGCGTGGGGGCGGACGTGGAAAAAGGCAACGCCGCTTCGGAACATATTTTGCAGAAATTCGGATTCAAATATGCGCGGCGGGAAGAAATCGCCGGACGAGGCCGCGTCATCGATTTCTACGAACTGGCGAGGCCTGAGTGGCAGCGGCGACGCGGTGCATAGCGGTCGGCGGGTGTAGAACAATCCTAGCCTGTTTTCGGCCCTGTGTTCCTGTGGAAATCCCGGGAATTTGGACCAGCGACGTACGGCAGGTGGTTGACGAACTTCGCTTCCGCCAGTAAAGTAGTTCAGGGTCGTGCGAACGGCCCTTTTTTGTTGTCCCCCCTTTCAGCTGGGAGGTCGTACAATTGGCAGTACATCAGATTCTGGATCTGATTATCCTGGTTCGAGTCCAGGCCTCCCAGCCAAATCTTTTCGCCGGCTTTCAACCAGCTTCAGTGGATTTCAGCTGCTTTAGGGCCAGCATGGGCACACTCCAGGGCCAGTCCAGCCGCACAAAAAATGTGCTGAGACTTCATCTCAATCTTGACAACTGCAAAAGTTTCGCGAAGAGTGAAAAAAGGTCTGGGGACTGGAGGAACCCATAGCATGTATTTATCCGTAGCATCTCAGTAACGGTACGTCGAGACGACCGGGAAGACGACGAGGGTCATCAAAGACGCAACACTGTAGCTCCCGAGCAGAAATCGCGATGCCAGTCAGCTGCGCGATATACGCTGATGACTGGCGCGAGTCGGAAACTCCCTCCTTAAGACTAGCTAGTTCGGGCGGCGCGCAAACCCAGAAACCATTGGAGAGAGCGCTATGCCTGAAATCTCCCGAGAAGAACGTAAGAGCTACACCGTGCGCTGAGCCGGGCGATCGCCTCCAGGAACGCGGAAGGCGCGGGCCCTGCCGGGGCAACGCTTCGACCGAGCATCAAGTAACGCATAAAGGGGTTCTCCCATTTGTTGCGAATAGTGAGAGAGCCTCCGTAGCCCCTAAATGTCCGGAGCCTCTCTACATGTACGCCGAATGACGCGCGTTGAAATCGACACGCATCGCAAAGTATTCGCAGGTGAGTCTCAGCGAGTTGCAGAGCTATTGCTGGCCCAACTCAGCGCCGGCGTCGCCGAACTTCTTTTGGATCTCCTTTTGGATCTCGGGATCGAAGTCGGTTATGTCGAACAACCGGCGGACTTCGACCATTTCGTTATCCGAGCCGGGGATGCGGGAGGCCCATTCGAGCGCCTCTTCGCGCGACTTCACCTGAATGATCCAGAAGCCGCCGACCACTTCCTTCGTTTCGGGAAACGGTCCGTCGGTGACTTTCGACTTTCCGCCTTTGAAGCGGACACGTGCGCTCATCGTCGCGGGCGGGGTCAGACCGTCGAGCGCGAGCAGCACGCCGGCTTTCCCCAGTTCCTCGTTGTACTTGCCCATTCTATCCATGTCTTTGAGGTCGGGTACCGTGCCGGGCTTTGCGTTTTCGTAGCCTTTCGGAAACATGATCATCATGAAACGCATGGTGTTCTCCTTGAGGGTTGAGCGGACGCCGTTTCAGAGCCGCTACTTTTATACAGGAGCTTGGACCGCGCTGAGCACCGAATGTTACGGGGCGCTGGGCGCGGGGTCTGTCTCCACTTGCTTGTCGAACGGGCCGGACGGGAATCGACAAACAGCTTAATTGTTTTTCGTGTGGCCGAGGATGCTGGAAACAGGGTATTTAGCTCTAGGACCATGAGGCGGCGATCATCCGGAACTGGAAGCGGAGCGGATGTGGCTGCGGCCGGTGCGGTAAGAGGACGCCGAGCAGACCCAGAAACTCTTTCCACAGTGGGAGATTGTGAAGCATCCCGGTGCGGTGGTGCCGTGGCCGTATCCGCCAGATGGCGCGCTCACGTTCAATCGCGATGTGGCAATTCCGCAGATGGAGCGCGGCGCGGCGTGGCGCTGGACGATGCGGCTGAAGCCCGACCCGGACCGGATGATCTGGGCGATTTCGCTCAGAGCGGCTGAATCGAAGCCGGGCGTCACGAATCGCGGCTTCTTGGTCGCACCGGAGTTTCAGGGGCGCGGCCCAGCGACGGAGGCCACCGAGGCCGCAAACGGGTTTTGGTTTGAGACGCTTGCCGATACCTGTGGTGCGTGATCTTCGACCGAGATCATCTGCTTCAGAATGCGGCAGGACTCAAGAACGATCTAGAGGAGCGGCCATCAAGAGAACGAAAGGTCCTCGTAAAAGAGGCGGTCCTCTAGCCCAATGGGTACATCACGGGGTTAGAGTAGCGAACTAGTCGTCACTTACAAGCGTTTTCCGCTAAGCAATTAGGATTCTGGATCTGATTATCCTGGTTCGAGTCCAGGCCTCCCGGCCAATTTTTAAGCAGCTTTAAATCTCCTCACGTAGCCCCGCAAGCGACCCCAGTGGTGGCTTTGTAATTCCATTGACTGACCACCAGTCAGCAAGATAGAATGGGTTTGATGAGGGGCGCTGGCAGCGCTTCCAGACCGACGACCCTCGAAGGAGAGCAGCATGAATTATCTGATTACCGGCGCGACGGGAGATATTGGGTCGCGCGTTGTGAAATGTTTACTGGAGCGCGGGAAGCGGCCACGGGTGTTCGCGCGCGATGCGCGGAAGGCGCGAGAGCGTTTTGGGGAGCGCGTGGATCTGGCCGTGGGCGATTTGGCCGATGCCGGATCGTTGTACGCGGCACTGGCAGGAGTGGATGCGCTGTTCCTGGTAAATAGCGGTTCGGAAATCGCGACCCGCGACGCAGCGGCGGCGCAGGCCGCAAAAGCTGCTGGCGTGCGCCATCTGGTGAAGCTTTCTTCGATGGATGCGCAGCAGGACGTGGGCACCGGGGTATGGCATGCGCGAGGCGAGGCTGCAATTCGCGCGAGTGGCATTACGTTCACGTTCGTGCAGCCGACGGGCTTCATGGAGAACGCGCTTTTTTGGGCGACGACGATCAAGGCGGCCGGAGTGGTACGTTCTATGACCGCCGACGGCAAGATTCCGTTCATTCACTCCGATGATATCGCGGACGTCGCGACCCAGGCACTGACGACGCGGGACTACGACGGAAAATCGTTGCCGATCACCGGGCCGGAGGCGCTCAGTTACGCGGAGATGGCCGCGAAGATCGGCGCGACGATTGGCAAGCAGATCGGGTTCGAAGCGATTTCCGAAGAGCAAGTGCGCCAGCGAATGACCGAAAGCGGCGATGCGGAGGAGATGATTGTGGCGCATCTTTCGATCTACCGCGCGGTACGGCAAGGGCGGCTCGCGACCGCTACGGACAACGTGGAGCGCGTACTGGGGCGCAAGCCGATCGAGTTTGATCGTTGGGCGCAGGAACATGCGGAGGCCTTCTGCTGACGCCGGTGACGTTGGATCCGCGGCAACGCGCGACGCAAGGCAATCTCATCTTGCTGTGTTACTTTACGGAGGGTGAGCTAGCCGTATGCGTGCTGCATTCAAAAATCGTCCTCGGACCAAGCCTGCTGAAGAGCGGCGCGAAGAGCTTATGAATGCAGCGCAGCGCCTATTTCTGAAGCACGGCGTGGGCCCGACGACGATCGAGCAAATCACGACAGGCGCAGCAGTCGCCAAGGGGACGTTCTATCTTTATTTTTCATCGAAGGAAGACGTGCTTGCTGCGCTGCGCGGCCGTTTCGGACAGGACCTAGCCGCGCGGATAAATACGGCGGTCGCGCAAAATAAAGAAGAGGACTGGAAGAGAAAGTTGTCGGCGTGGGCCGCGGCCGGGGTCGCTGGTTATCTCGATTCCGCACAACTGCACGAAATTCTGTTCTACGCTTCGCGGCCGCCGACGCGGAAGGGCCTGGTAAAGAATCTCATTATTGATGGCCTGGTCGAATTGTTGCAGGGAGGCGTTGCGGCCGGTGCTTGGTCCGTGGACGATCCTGAATCTACGGCGGTCTTTCTGTTTAACGGGCTGCATAGCGTGGTGGATCATGCGCAGACCAATGAGAAGCGCGTGAATCGCACCCGGCTGACGCACAGATCGCAGCGATTGTGTCTGCGCGCGGTGGGGCTAGCGGGGGACTGAACGCTTCGCGCCACAGCTAATCGTGAGATACGGTATGAGATTCGCTTGCGCGAGGCGAAGGCTACCTTGCGTTTGCTGCGCCGAGCAACCGCCATGAATTTTTTTTCCGGGTCGCACTATGCGAAATGCTTGCCTATGTTAAAATTGGTGCAGAGGGAAAATATGCGGTCACTCGGGAAGATAGCGGAGAGTTTGTTGCTGGCGGTTGCGATCGTTTGCTTCATCGTGCCAACCGGCGCGCGCGGCGACGCCACACAGCACGGGCAAGAACGCGTGCTGCGGCTCTACAACACGCACACGGGCGAACGGCTGGAAATTGCGTTCCGGCGCGGAGAGCAGTACATTCCCGGAGCGCTGGCCCAACTGGATTATTTCCTGCGCGACCACAATACCGGCGACGTGCGCCATTTTGATCCGCGCTTGTACGATATTCTGGCCGATCTCACCGGGTCGGTAGGGCATCCGGGCGCAGAGATTGACATTGTTTGTGGCTACCGCACTCCTTCCACGAACGAATCATTGCGCGCGCACACCACCGGGGTCGCGAAGAACAGTTTGCACATTCAGGCGGAAGCGATTGACTTGCGGATGCCTGGAGTTGACACGCTCACTTTGCGGCGGGCGGCGCTGGCATTGCGTCGCGGCGGCGTGGGCTACTACCCTCATTCTGACTTCATCCACGTAGATACGGGCCGCGTACGGCAGTGGTGTTTTGACTGTCCAGCGCGCCTGATCACCGGCAACTAATCCCCCTGCAACTAACCCGGCAATTAGCCGGGGTACGGGTAACCCTTAGCGAGGACTTTCTCGAGCGTGGTGTCGTGTCCGTAGATGTCGTCGTAAAAGTGCACCGTGCCATCCTCGGTGACGATTACCGTGCCGTAGACAATCAAGATCGGAATCGGATGTGCCAGGTTTATCTGCTGTGTCGCGGTTCCATTCATAGCTGCGCGCACCCGATCGATGTTCCAGCCTCCCGGATTATCACGCAGCACCCAAACTGCCAGGTCCGCGGGTCTTTCCAGGCGAATACAGCCATGGCTGAAATCGCGCCGGCTCCTTGCGAAGAATACTTGCTCGGGCGTGTCGTGCATGTAGATGTTGTAGCTATTCGGAAAAATAAATTTCACCAGGCCGAGCGAATTTTTCGGACCGGGATTTTGCCGGATAAAGAGCTTACCCGCGCGCAACTGCTGCAGTACGTCGCTTGAGACTGGCCCGGAGGCGACGATCTGCTGGCGGCTGTCCACAACCGCGAATCCTTTTTTCTCCAGGTAGTCGGGGTCGCGCACGATTTTTGGGATAAACTCCGCTTTGGCGATGGAATATGGAACGCTCCAGTACGGTCGGAATACCAGGTACTGCATGGTGTCCTCAAACGCCGGAGTGTTGTGGGCATACGCCTTGCCGACGACCACGTTCATGGTCAAAGCGACTCTGAAATTTTGGTCGTAGGCGCGCAGGCGAAATTCCGGAATATTGGCGACGATCGGCGCGTCGTGCAGACCGATAGGCAACCAGCGCCAGCGCTCGAGAATGAGTTGCATCTGGCGCACGCGTGTCGCGAGCGGCACGTTCAGGTCAGCCAAAGTTTGCGGCGTGATTTTTCCGTCCGCAGTGCGGCCCAGACGAGTTTGAAAATGTTTTACGGCGTCCACAAGCGGAGCTTGGTACACAGCGGCATCCGCCGGGACGTTTGCGTCAGCCGGAAGGTCGCCCACCAAGCGAAGCAAACGAGCGAGCTGTGGGACGCCGGAATAGGTGTCGCCGGGAGCGATGGTTTTTCCAGTGGCGGGGAGCGGCGCGCCGTCGTAGTCCTTCACATGCTGCAAATAGGCGTGCAGCGCTTGAATGGTGCGTTGGTAACCCGGGTACGGAGGCTCCACTTGCGCCAGAACTCCGGCGACGTCGGGCGCGTCCACTACATCCGTTTTCAGAAATTGCGGCAGATCGTATTTTTTGCGCTCGATATCGAAACCAAAATCCAAATGTTTTGGATTGACCTTGCCGATGTGCAGATCTGAGACATATCTCATCACACAGATAGTGAGCGCGACGTCGAATTGCACGGCGTCCGCTTCGGAGGGTTGCGTTGCGGCGGGTTTGAGTTTCGCGAGGCGGTCGGTCCAACGCGGGCCATCGTAATCTTCGGCGGACAGACCTTTTTGGTCGGCTTGCAGCAGGAGCGCGATGACCTGTTGCGCCTGCGTGGTTGGCTGCATGCCGCGGACCCAGGGCAGGGAATTGCCGTACAAGTCGTAGAATTCCTTCATCAGCTTGCTGTAATCGCTGAAATCAGGCCAGCGCAGTTGCGCGAGCTTTCCGGAGTCGATGGCGGCGCGCAATGCGGCTTGGCCTTCGGCAGTGAGCTGTTGGGGTGGCGCGGCGGAATTCGCGGAAGCTTGCGGACGCGGGCGCGCATTGGCGGTTAAGCCGATGTGATGGCCGTAGAGCAGCGCGATTGCGCCGAGGGGCAGAATGAACACCAGGCTCTTCAGAATTCGCGAATGCCTCATTCCATTTCTATCCATTTCTTGGCAAGCCTCTGCGGCTGTCCAGCCGCAAATCAGATAGATGCGCGAGAATGGCTACCGGGTCAAATTATTTGCTCTACCTCATTCTGGCTGAAGATGCGGTTTCTTCGGTCGCGTCTCCGCTTAGGCGATGCGGATTCGCGAGAGGCAGATTCTATATCATATACGCTGAAGTTGAACCTATGAACACGATGGCACAGGCGGAACGCGATTCCACACAGACTCTAAAGATCGAGGGACATCGGCCGCGCGCTACGACCCGCTGGATTGAGCTGATTTTTTCGTGGGGCAGGCGATGCCTCTTTTGGCGGCGAGTTCCGAGGCCCACAGCAGAATATCGAACAGACGAGCTCGTTCCAGATTGTCCAAGCCGCGCATGGGATGAACCAAGCCGGCGGCTTGCTGCGCGCTGGAAAGCAGAAAGCGGTCAATGGAAACGGACGCGGCTTCGTCGGGATCGGAAAAGCGGTTCGCACTGCATTCATTCAGCCGTTCGTAGCAGCGGGCGATGAAATGGTCCACGCAAACATGTTTCAGCTCCAGGGAGCACATCGCCGGGCGTCCACAATTTCCCGTGTCACAACGAGCCAGAGCCGGCGCCAGGGATGGGCGATTTTGTTGCGAGTTCGATGTCTGCTCTTGATCCGGGAATTGCTGCGTGTCTTTGTTCATGGAATTCATAGTTCCCAGGGCCTCGAATTGCGTGTGGGTGATGCTACCCACGCGGTTGATCCAGTCGGCGTTTACGTTTCTTCTCAACACATGCGCGCATCAGACAACTCCCTGGCGCCAAGGGTCGCCTGGGCGGATTCCGGAAGTTCCGCTTCGTAGGTATGGACTTTCACCCGGACGTCAACGAGCGCGGCGACGAGTTTGCGCACTGCGGGCGAATCTTCCCAGTGATTTTCGGTGGCCTGCGGCGCGGTGTCCCACAGGCTGAGCACGCGAATCAGGCGCGGCTCTTTGTGCGAGGTCAGCACGAAGATGCCGGCGAATCCCGGCTGCCACTTCAGTATCTCGGCGACCTCGCGGCGCATGCAATTTCGCAGATGCTGTTCTCTTCCTGGCTTGGCAACAAATTCCACCGCACGTGCGTTCAAGTTAGCAACCTCCGTGTCTTGACTAGATCCCAAGAAGAGACGCGTGTTACGGGGGGCGAGGTTGCCAATGACTTTCGCAGGCGCGTCCAAATCCAAATAAGCGTGTGAATTCATCTTAAAAATCCTCGCTTCCCCCCGAATGCGTCACGGGCGCAGATGGAGGAGGCGCGCTTCGGTGGGGTTCCCTGACCGTCAGGGCCGGAGCGCGCCTGGGGGATGGACATCGGCTTTGCGCCATCGTCTGGACTGGCCCACCTGCTTCACCAATCCAATCTCAGTACAAGTACGCATAGGTAGTGCGCTTGCGCGTCGAAACGTTTCATCTGCGAAAGAATATATTGCGGCGCCCGCAACGCGAATGAACTGAGGAAGAAAGAGAATATGCGCCTTGAAGAGGACCACTTGCCTTGGACCGGCGTTCGATTGCGCAGTCCATCCACTGCGGGATATACTCGCTAACCTTCGAGGCGCGCGTGGAATTTTTCTCCTTTGATGAGGCCTACCTTAAACGGCTCCGGGAACGAGACTTCCCGACGGAGCAGCACTTCGTTGCATATTTTCGAAAACTGCTGGTCATTAAACTACGGTCGCGGCTGCGCGGCTCCGAGGCGGTAGAGGATATCGCGCAGGAAACGTTTCTGCGGGTGTTCAAGGCGATGAACTCGGAAACCGGGATCCGGCAGCCGGAGAGGCTTGGGGCATTCGTTAACTCCGTTTGCAACAATGTGTTGCAGGAATTCTATCGCTCGTCGAATCACGGGACGCAACTGGATGACGATACGCCGGAGCCGGTCGACCAGGTGCTCGATCTGGATGGGTTTCTCGTAAGCAAGCAGACCCGGGAACAGGTAAGGAAGGTGCTGGACCAGCTTCCCGAAAAGGACCGGCAGCTGCTGCGCGCTATCTTCCTGGAAGAAAAGGAGAAAGACCAGGTCTGTCGGGAATTTGGCGTGGATCGCGATTATCTGCGCGTGTTGCTCTATCGCGCCAAAGCCAACTTCCGCGTTTTCTACGAGAAGAGCGCGGCGGAGGGGCCGAGGCCTGCGAAACAATAGGGAACGGAATGAAACGATTTGCGGCCGGACGTCACTACTGGTAGGACGGAATACATGGAACACACGCAAGCTATCCAATTGAAAGCCGCTGAGCGGTACGTACTCGGAGAACTGCCGAGCGACCTCCGCGATCAATACGAGGAACACTTCTTCAGCTGCCTAGAATGCGCCGAAGAGGTGAGCCTGGCGGCGGCGTTCGTTGAAAATAGCCGGGCGGCTATGGGATCCGAGCCCGTTATGCCGCCCGTCCGTCTGCCCGTGACCGTGAGGCAGCGTGCGGCTACGGGTGGCTGGTTCGGCGCGTTCTTGCGGCCGAGTTTTGCTGTGCCCGTGTTCGCGGCGCTGCTGGTGCTGGTCGCGTATCAGGAATTTTTGGTTATTCCGCGATTGAAGAGCGCGGCGACGCACTCCGTTAGCACACTCGCGTCCGCTGCCCCGCAAGCCCTCGCGTCGTTTTCTTTAATCACGGCGGATTCACGCGGCGGGGAACCGTTGCTGGTTTCCGTTGCGCCAGGGCAACCTTTTAGTTTGTATTTTGATATCCCTCCGGACGGACATTACTCTTCATATATTTGCGAATTGCAGAATGCTGCGGGCAAGCCGGAATTTTCCTTGAACATTTCCGCTGAACAGGCTAAGAATGCCGTGCAGCTTCTAATTCCTTCAGCAAGCTTGGGAGCCGGTAAGCATCGGCTTGTTTTGCGCGGACTCGGGACGCAGGACGGCGCGGCGGGCAGTGGGACCGAACTAGCAAGCTACCCATTCACACTCTTAGTCTCGCAGTAATAATCCGATACTGATGCAGGAGGGCAAATCCGATGGCGACGGACCCCATCAAGAAGACTTATATCCACATAGCGCATGGTTATGGCTTTAGCGCGCGAATCGACCGGCCGTTTGAGCACCTGGTGGACGTTCACGCGGGGACCACACTGCCGACGACTGGCGGCTTCGAAGTGTCACGTGCGGAGAATTTTCGTTTAAAAGAAATCATCGCGTACAAAGCCGCCTATTCGGTTGTTGGCTCCAGCCACAACCCGAAGGACGACACGTACAACACCTCGGCGACTGCGACGATCGAGGGGCTGAACATTCTGGATATGGTAACGGCGGACCGCGTCGTTGCGCGTGTTACTTCGAAGCAGCGTTTGGACGAAGAGGAGCCGACTATTCTCGCGGTGGGAAGCCGCTTCGAGAACTTGCGGATTGCCGGCTGCCCGGTTCAGGTGGACCTGGACAACGAACTTTTCACTCGCCTAGGCACGTTTGCATCTTTCAAGAAGGAATACACGGAGAATCAACAGGCCCGTGAAATGATGCAAGCGCGATTCCTGTGGGGAAAACCGAAGGCGGACGTACCGGAATTTCTCCGGGAGAGGTATAACTGGTTCGCCAGCGATGAGTTTCCGGAATCGAAGGGCATCGTACTGTGTTCCCTGGTAAAGGATGTCAAGACCAATTGCTCGGAACTGCGCAGATACGGAAACGTGATCGTGGTCCCACACTTCGGGAAGGTCTACCTGGCCGAATTCCAGCTGCAGCGCCACGAGCGCGAACTTGCGATGCTGCGCGTGGAACTGGGATCGACGGTTGGTGGGTCGGGGAGCGGACCGGGGACAGGGGGCGGTGGAACCGGTTTCCCCTGATCGGGCTGTTCTTGTTGGGTGCGCTCGGACTGGCGAGTTGCCATCACCAGGGCAATCTCTCGCGGCCGGAGACTGCTTACAGAAACGCGGAATCTAAATTTCAGCACGGTGATCTGCTGGGCGCTTCGCAGGAAGCGGACGCGGCCTACCAGGAGCTTTCCGGGCGCAGCCCAGAATGGGCGTGGCGGTTTCGAGTGCTAGAGGCCGAAATTCTGGTTTGGCGTGGCCTGAGCGCTGACGCCGTTCAGCTTCTGCAAGTGCAATTGGCTCCTGAGTTCCGCACCACAGACATCGGCGTTCGGCGCGAAATTGTCCTAGGGCTCGCGGAATCTTCGCTGCAGAAGTTTAACGAAGCCCAAGAGAATTTCGACGAGGCCGAGCGTCTGGCAAGGCAGTACGAACCAGACCTCATGGGCGAGCTTTTCTTGGCTCGCGGAAATTTATTATTGGTCCGCGGAGACTTGTCTGCCGCAGAAAGTGCCTACCTGCAATCCCTCCAATTTTCACAAGAGAAAAAACAGTCTTTTCTTACACTGAAGTCGCTGGGTAGCCTGGGATGGGTTTCCATGGAGGAAGAACATTACGACGAATCCATCGACTGGGACAGCAACGCGTTGGAGTTGTCCCGAATCCTCGGTGCCCGGGTCGCGACAGAAAAGGTCCTCGGCAACATGGGCAGAAGCTATTACAAGATGGGAGACTTCGACCGAGCGCTCTCGTTGCTCACCGAAGCCAAGCATGCATCGCTAGAGTTGGGTGCGAACACGGACGAGATGCTTTGGCTAGTGAACATCGGAGAGGTCGAGCATGGACAGCGCTTATACCTCTCGGCGGAGAGTGACTTCCAACAAGCTCTGACGCTTGCGAGAAATCTCCAAAATAGAACGTATATCGCGATCTGCTTGAGCAACCTCGCCGTTGTGGAACTGAGGGAAGGGAAATATGACGCCGCTGGACTGCATAACAACGAGGCATTGGCACTGGAGCAAGAAGACGGGAATCACCCACGTTGGCTTCAATCTATGATAACGGGCGGTTATATAGCTGCAGACAAGAACGACTTCGCGACGGCGAAATTTGACTTTACACAAGTGGTTCGGGAGAAGAATCTGGATCGCTATCTGATGCGTCAAGCAGAGGCAGGACTTGCCGATGTGGACGCAGTGACGAAGCAACCAGCGGATGCCGAAATTCATTTTCACAAGGCGATGGCCACGATCGAAGCGTCGCGGTCATCGGTGAGGCGCGAGGATCTGCGGCTGTCTTTCTTGTCGGGCGTGGCGGGTTTCTACGGGGATTACGTTGATTTCTTGGTTTCGCAGCGCAGAACCGACGAAGCGCTGCAAGTCGCGGAAGTAAGCAGGGCCCGCACTCTAGCCGAGGGGCTCGGCTTCCGTGCGCCGTCCGTAAATTTTCCGCTCAAGAACTCTCGTCCGCAACAAACCGCGAAGCAGCTGGGTTCCGCTGTTTTTTCGTACTGGCTCGGCCTCGACCACTCGTATTTGTGGGTGATTACGCCCACGGGCGTCACGCTTTTCATGCTGCCTCCGGCGGCGGAAATTGATCCGCTCGTGCAATCTTACCGGCAGGCGCTGCTGGGATCGCGCGATGTGCTGGAGACGCAGAATGCAGCCGGGCGGAAACTCTATAATTTACTGGTTGCACCGGCCGCGAAAGCAATTCCACGGGGGACGCGAGTCACGATCTTGCCGGATGGCAGCCTCTACGGATTGAATTTCGAGACTTTGCTGGCGCCTTCGCCGCAATTGCATTACTGGATTGAAGATGTGGATGTTTCATACGCCAATTCGTTGACGCTGCTCGCGGCTGGGGCTTCGCGGCGTCCGGCGACGGCGAGGAAGCTTTTGCTGATGGGAGATCCCGTGTCGCCCGACGCGGAATTCCCGAAATTACCGCAGGCAGCGGCGGAAATGACGGGTATTGAGAAGTATTTCCCCGCGGCCGAGCGTACGGTCTTTTCCGGTGCAGAGGCGACGCCGGAATCGTATCTGAAGAGCCATCCCGCTGGATTTACCTACATTCATTTTGTGGCGCACGGCACTGCCAGTCGCACCAGCCCGCTCGATTCGGCGGTGATTCTCTCCAAGCAGGGTGACGACTACAAACTCTACGCCCGCGACATCATTCAGCATCCTTTGCATGCAGACCTGGTGACGATTTCGGCTTGCCACGGCGAGGGTGTGCGCACGTATTCAGGGGAAGGCTTGGTTGGGCTTTCTTGGGCGTTCTTGCACGCGGGGGCGCACAGCGTGATCGCGGCACTATGGGAAGTGAATGATAGTTCCACGCCGCAGCTGATGGATCATCTGTATTCGGAAATCGGCAAGGGCGCGGCGCCGGATGCGGCTCTGCGTGACGCGAAACTGGCGATTCTTCATTCCGGCGGCGTTTACCGGCGCCCGTTTTATTGGGCGCCATTCGAGTTGTATCGGGGTTTGTAGCTCGCTTCAGAAAACGTCGAGCGCAGAGGATTTGCGTGGCGCGCGCGTGAAAAACATATAGGCGAGCAGGATCGCGAAAATCGCCGAGACTATGGCTCCCACAACGCGGTCCCAAGTACTGCTGAATTGCACGACGACCTGATGAACGCCGGCGGGAAGCGCTATCAGCATCTGAGTGGTTTCCGGGGCTGCGCCCGGCGGGACACTTTTGCCGTCAACCCGTACTTTCCATCCTGGATAATTCAGCAGCCGCAGCGCCGTCGTTATCCCGGCGGCATCTTGAGTCGTAAAGCGTCTCTCGATCGCGCTCCAACGCTCGATGCGGACCGTGTTGTCGGACACGGGTTCGAGCACGTGTGTTTCGTCATCAAACATCTGAATGCGCGGTGCCGGCTTGCCGATCATTTCGCCCATGGGATCGGCGCCGGGCAGTTCGTAGCGATCGCAGCCGAGCGGTTGATACTCATCGGTGCCTTCGTAGCCGCGGCCGGATTGAATTCCCTTGGCGAGAACGGGAATGTCTTCGCTATCCCACCAGCCGTCGTTTACCAGGGCGGCGGCGAGGGTGGTCAGAGCGATCGCGATAACCAGGCCGCCGATCCAAGGCCGTTTCGCGCGTCCGATGGCCGCGGCAAGAAAAAACGCGAACACCAGGTCGAGCACGCCCAGCCAGCGCCAGGGGAATTGCACGAATTCCAGCTTGGGCAGCCAGCGCCACAAAAACAGGCTGGGGGAAAACATCAGCAACACTGCAGCGGAGCCCAGCGCGAGGAGCATCCACCAAATGTGCGGAAACTCGCGGCGGCGGCGCGCGACCAAAACCGCCGAGATGCCGGTTACGAGCATTACGCCCATCGCCACGCCGGAAACTTTCCAATTGAAGATTAGAAATTCAGGGTCGATCGCATGGGTGAACAGAAAATTTTGGCCTGGGCTCAGCAGATCGGCAAGAGCTTGGTGAATCTGCACCCAGCGCTGTTCATAAGCCGCGGGGAAAATGTAAAATGCAGCCAGGCCAAAGCCCGCAGCCATCGAGACACCGCCGAGGAGCAACGGCCTGCTGCTGTGACGCAAAATGGACGTGACGAAAAACAGCAACAGCAACGAATAAGTGGCCAGTACCGCGGCGGGCGCGTTCGCCAGCCAGATGAGTGCAAAGGGAACAGCCAGAAATTGCAGGCCGCGCCAGCCGTCGCGTAGCAGACGCACCGCGCCCCAGATCGCCAGCGGAAGCAAGGCGCTTGCTAGCAGCTCGGCGAAGTCGGCGCGGTAATACACGATGATTAGGTGATACGGATTCGCTGCGTAGAGAACCGCCGCGGCAGCAGCTTCGCGCGGCGAAAGCCATTCGCGCGCGAATCGCCCCATCGAATATCCGGCCAGCAGCAGCGCCAGCCAGATAAATGCTCCCGGCGCCATTCTCCACGGGAGCAGGGAACCAAGAGTTGCTCCGAGCATCCAGGAACCCGGCGGATAAAAAATAAACCGGGGCTCTCCGTAGCCCCAGTTGGCCCATTCCGCCCAGCGCGGGAAGACCGTGCCTTGGCGCCATTGGCCCGCGACGTCCAGCCAGGAAGCCAGGTGAAATTGAAAATCGTGGCCCGACGCATTCCCCAGAAAAAACATGGGCGCGATCACGGCTGCCGCGGCAACGGCGACAAGCAGCAGCGCCAGGCGCGGCGAAGTTGCGCCTGCGCGCGAAGCAGGCTGCGATGAAAGTTCTCTGGTTACGCTCGAGGGAATAGTTTTCGTCCCATTGGGAATAGCCACATGTCACAGTTGGATACACCCGCGATCCGAAAGAGAATAGCGAATCGCGCGTAATCTGTGCCACTGGTGCCCTTGCGATTGCAATCCGTGGCGCACAGTGCCGCGTACCAGAGTATGCGTGCATACGGCCCGCTTGCCAATACGCTGGCGCAACGAGT
>Ga0210391_10000553_pt1 | contig 38493 bp, 34 predicted proteins | sample IncBWC12OmetaG_FD_160573 | JGI IMG/M metagenome (GOLD analysis project Ga0210391, IMG submission 160573) | Forest soil microbial communities from Barre Woods Harvard Forest LTER site, Petersham, Massachusetts, United States - Inc-BW-C-12-O ...
GCTATTTCATCGGCAACGGCTTCCTCGTCTGGATGCTGTCCCCCATTAATATTCTATTGGATCTGCTCTCGCTGCCATACATCAACAAGGGCGTCTATCGCCTGGAGGATCTGCCGCCGGACTACCAGAGCGAGGTGAGACGCCTGATTGAGGTCACGAACAAAGCCGACCTCGTCCGCCGGGTCGAGCAGCGATCGCAAGAGCATAAACGCGCAATGATTTTCTGGCAGGTCTATGGGGTCAAAACCGAAGCAATCGTAGACGTTCCCGCCTTCTATGAGCCGTGGAAGTACATTAAGACCATCGGTCTCTCGGTCTTCAACAAGAAGATCACGACTTCTCCTCATTTTGGCTGGCTGCGGGCATCATTGCGGGTTCTGTACAACATCAATGACATTCAGGATGAGTCCGCCTACATCGTGGTCGGCGACAAGACGAGCTACTGGCGAGACAGCAAGCTGTTCATATTTGACGATACTCTGCTGCATCTCTCCGCCAACGACAGCGACCGGCTCCGCTATTGCATGTTCGTGGATATTCTTCGCCCGTCGCCGTTCCCACGAATCATGGCGGCCGTGGTTGCAGTTGAGGGCTATTTAAACACGAAGTTCAAAGTCGTTTCGTACAGCGGCTGGACCCTTCTCAAGCGGTAACGGTCAGGTGCAACCGCCCAGGGCCGTCGAACGTTGCGGGTCCACCAAAGGTCAGAAAAGAAAGTGAGTCCCCTCAATTGTCATGTCCGCTTAGGGTCATAAGCTGCCGCGATGAGGCCAAGTCGCGATGTCCGCTTTCACCCCAATAACGGACACGACAGCGCGGCGGCTCAGTGTCAGCTTGGGGGTTAGGCGACATCCCGCCTGGTTCAAAACGGGCAGGAGAAGCTGCCAATTGAGACGCCCAAACGAAAAAGCCCCGGCAGGGGCTGGGGGCGTCAGGCTGGGGCTTCTGATCTTCGAGACAAGACGCGCCCCGCGACCGCTAGTACAAGGACCGATCGACGAATTAGGTTCCTGCGGTTGATCGCAACGATGGATGCGCATTTGAACCAAACCCCCTCGCCGTTGTTGTCATAGCGAAAGAATACCATGACAATCGAAACTGACGCGTTACGCGACGATTTGCGCGCGTGGTTGAAGTCGCCTGCAATAGGGTTGCCGGAATACTCGGCTGATCTGCAAGTCCAACGCCGTATTGGAAGAATGATCGCTAATCGCGGCGCTGAGAATTTGCCCCGCGCGCAACAAAAATTGGCGGTCAGTTCAATACCGACCTTTCTTCCAACCAAGCCTTAGCCATCGCATTGTTCTCGAACCCTCTGCCGGGTAGGATGGGCTTTGGTAGAACGCTCAGCGATTCACTTGCTCGTCCGCAAGCGGGATTTGTTAGCGCGCTAGAGAGCCTTTCATTAGATAGCACATATGCGCTAATGTTTTTTTCAACGCGCTTACGACCGAGATTTTGGGGGCATTAAATGCGTGGCAAATCGCTTCTGCTCATTATTGCTATTTTTGCCCATTCGGCTGCTGCGACTGCGAGCGAAGTGACGCTTCGAGCGATATCGGCATTCACCGAGAAAACCACCTATTCGAGCGGGATTGAACGCTTCATCGACCGGGTCAACGCGGACGGCAAGGATATCGTTCAAATCAATTATATCGGCGGCCCAAAGGCGATGCCGGCATTCGAAGTCGGCAATGCGCTGAAGAACGGCGTCGTCGATATCGCGAACACGACCGGCGCATTCTACACAAACCTCATGCCCGAAGCTGACGCCTGGAAGCTCACGCAACGCCCCATGGCGGAGCTGCGCAAAAATGGCGGCTACGATCTGATGGCGCAGCTCTATGCGCAGAAGATGAATGCCATCTTCCTGGCTCGCGTGGTCGATAACAACCCATTCCATCTTTATCTCAACAAGCGGATCATCAGCCCCGATCTTACGGGCCTGAAACTGCGTATTACGCCGGTCTACCGCGACTTCTTTCAGGTGCTGGGTGCCACGGTCGTTCAGACCGCGCCGGGTGAAGTCTACACGGCGCTCGATCGCGGCGTGGTCGACGGATACGGCTGGCCGATCACCGGCGTCTTTGATCTTGGATGGAATGAAAAGACCAAATACCGCGTTGATCCCGGTTTCTATTCTGCTGAAGTCTCGATCCTCATTAATAAAGCCGCTTGGGACAAACTGGACGACCAACAAAAGGCAATCCTCAGAAAGGCTGCCGACCAGGGGGAGGCCGAGGCGCCGGCTCAATATCTTGCGGCTGACGCGAAGGATACGGAGCGTCAGGCGGCCGCAGGGATCGAAACGATAAGTTTCGATCCTGTCGTGGCAAAGGACTATCTTAAAAAGGCATATGAGTCCGGCTGGGACGGAGAAATTCGGCAAAGCCCCGAAATCGCTCCGAAACTGCGCGCGCTTTTTTCAAAGCCCGAATAGGTCGTCGGCGAAGCTGACTCAATCATGCCGAATTCAATTGCTGAAAAAAAGAAAACGCGGCCCGTTTTGGGTGGCTTTTTGCCGCGTGTGTCGCGATGAAATCGATATCCGACCTCTACGACCGTTTACTCGAAAAGCTGTTTTTGGCGGCGTGCGCCGTTCTATTCGTCATGATGCTAATGATTTGCGCCGATGTTCTGTTGCGAAACATCCCGTTGGTGAAATCTCTGCACGGATTGTCATGGGCGGATGAGGTCTCCGAATACATGCTTTACCTCATCACAATGCTCTCCGCGCCCTGGCTGCTCCGGCAAGGCCGGCACATTCGTATTGATATCGTGTTGCGTGCGGTGCCGGCTAAGATCGGTTGGGGCTTCGAGTGGCTAGCCGACGCCACAGCTCTCGCTTGTTGTGCGATCATGGTCGTTTACGGCCTGGAGGCGACCTATGCGAGTTATTCCTCCGATATGATGACAATCAAGACGCTCGTGACTCCTGAATGGTGGTCGCTGGCGCCGCTGCCGGTAACATTTCTTCTCCTCGCCATCGAAGTTCTGTTTCGAATGCAGCGGCTTGCGGTAGGCCCGCGGACGCCCCGCGACGATGCGATGCCGGCGCCATAGCCGCAATGTCGTGGCAGGCTGCATCCTGGTTACTGCTCGGCGGCTCGACGCTGCTGCTATTCCTTGGCCTGCCGGTCGCATTTAGCTTCCTCGCGATCAATACCCTAGGAGCCATCCTGTTCCTCGGCGGCGAGCCCGGTTTGGTGCAGCTGACGCGGAACAGCGTTGATTCCGTCAGCAGTTTCTCCCTGACGCCTATTCCGATGTTCGTGCTGATGGGCGAAGTGCTGTTTCACACCGGCTTGGCCGTGAAGGTCTTGGATGCCGTTGAGCGACTCATAACCAGGGTGCCGGGAAGACTCGCTGTCATCGCTGTCGTCGCCGGCACCATCTTCTCCGCGATATCGGGCTCAACCATCGCGGTCACGGCGATGCTTGGCAGCCTGCTGGTGCCGTTGATGCTCGAACGTGGCTACCACCCCGTGCTGGCGACGGGTCCAATCATCGCTGTTGGCGCATTGGACATGCTGATGCCGGTCTCTGCGCTGGCGGTGCTGCTCGGGAGCCTTTCCGGAATTTCGATCACCAGGCTTCTGATGGGAGGGTTTGCCCCAGGGATGCTGCTGAAGGTCGCGTTCGTCGCCTACATCATCATCTGCGTCAAACTGAATCCTTCGCTCGCGCCCGCTGGACATCAAGCGACGGCGTACCGCGGCTGGGAAAGAATCCGGCCGATCATTAAATATGTCATCCCCATTCTCTCGATCTTTCTAGTCGTCGTGACGTCTATGAATGTGGGATGGGCTACCCCAACCGAGTCGGCGGCGGTGGGCGCGTTTGCCACCGTTGTACTGGCGCTTGCTTATCGAGCGCTGACGCTCGAAATCCTGTTCGCCGCATTGCGTGGCACGATCATGATCTCGGGAATGATCCTGTTCATTATCGTCGGGGCGACAACGTTTTCGCAAATCCTCTCATTTTCAGGAGCAAGCAACGGGATCGTGTCACTGATCACCGGTCACGGTCTGACGCAAACCGCGATTGTCGCCGGAATGATGCTGATTCTGATCTTTCTTGGTATTTTCGTCGATCAAGTGAGCATGATGCTGATCACGCTGCCGATCTTTATGCCCATCGTGCAACAACTGGGCATCGATCCCGTCTGGTTCGGCGTGATGTTTCTTATCTGTATGCAGCTTGGCTTGCTACTGCCGCCACACGGCTTGCTGCTGATGACCATGAAGGGAGTCGTGCCGCCGCAAGTCACGATGAGCCACATATTCCGTGCGGTGGTACCGTACATCGTATTGAGCGTTGCAATGTTGGTGCTCGTGTTTTTCCTGCCGGCGGTGGCGCTCTGGCTACCGAATATTGTCCGCTAGCACACACCGACGAAGGTCGCGACACTGGGCTGCTCTTTAGTGCAAAGCGGGTATGACGAGCAGTACGACAATAACGGCGAGCCCCTGCCCTAACTTTTAGAGATTCAATGGCGTTTCGTGGGAGCGCCCGCACTCCATAAAAGCCCTCAGTGCTGCGGCGAAGTCATTTTGATTCCAGTGAGGGCGGCCAAGGTAGCTTGACGCGCGGTTTCGCGGCGCATGTATTCGGCCAAATGTTCCGGCGTGTTCTCGGCCGGCACGCTCATGCCAAGTGCTTCCATTCGGCTGCGGAATTCTTCCGATTGCACGACATCGTTCAGCTGTTTGTTGAGGTAGGCGATGATCGGCCGTGCCGTCTTGGCGGGCGCCGCGAGGCCGACGAAGCCGCGATAGTCAAAATTGGGAAATCCCAGTTCCTGCATGGTCGGCACCTCGGACCAGGTCGCGATCCGCTGCGGACTGGCGATCGCGAGCGCCCGCACTTTGCCGCCGTCGGCGAGTGGCTTGGCCTGCGCGTAGAACGCGAACGCGCCCTGAACTCCGCTTGGCGAGACGTTGCGAGCGGCCTCGCCCGAGCCGGAGTAGGGAACCCCCGCGATCTGAGTCTTGGCGAGATCGTTAAGCTGGGCCAGCGCCATCGCCGGGGATGTCGCCGGCCCGGATGTGCCAAAGCTTATCTTGTTCGGATTAGCCCTCGCATCGGCGAGCAATTCGTCCAACGACTTATAAGGCATCGCAGCATCGATGATCAGGACCAGCGGCGGTCCCTCGACGATCATGCCGATCATCTCAAAGTCGTCGATCGCGTTATACGGCACCGGAATGAAATACAGATTCTGCGTGTCGGCGATCGAATTGGCGAACAGCGTGTACCCATCGGCCGCGGCCCGCGCCGCATAGGCACCCCCCAAAGTGCCCGAACCACCCGGCTTGTTCTCGACGATGACGCTCTGGCCAATGCGATCCTGCAACATTGCGGCAAGAACGCGCGCTGGGACATCTGTCAGTCCGCCCGCCGCAAACGGCACGATCATGGTGACCGGGTGATCGGGATAGTCCTGCGCCGGCGCTTTGGTCGGCAGGAACCCGCCGACCACGAGGGTGGCGAGCAGCGGCAAGCTAAGTCGCAATAGGCTCATGTGTCGCTCCGAGAGGCAATCTACCTTGAGGCTGTTGTGGCGCAATGCCAAAGTCCATGCTCTCCCGGCGCGAGCCACACCATAACATCACGAGAGATAGACGATGACCAAGAGTGCAACCTGCGCCGTAGAGTCGCTTCTTCCGGTTGAGCTCGGATCAGGCAGGATCAAGTTTGCGCAGGGCGTGAAGGCGGGCCGCTGGGTTTTCGCGACGGGGCTGATGGCGCAGGACTTCATCAACGGCATCGCGCCGGACGTGCTTGCCGAGCGGGCGCCGCATGCGGGGCTGCCAAAACGCGAGAAGGAAGCGCTCAGAATCTTTGAGAATCTCGACGCGGTGCTGAGCGCCGCTGGTACCGATCGCAGCAACCTAGTGCGCACTGACCAGTACTATACGACCGTGAAGGCTGTGCCGTCCTATCAGCAAGTCAGACGCGAATTTCTCCGCGGACGCATCCCACCTTCAACCTCGATCGCGCAGCGGGGGCTGTTGCTGCCCGGTGCCGACATGAACATCCAGGCCATGGCCGCCATCCCCGGCCAGGGATTCGAGGTCGAGCACCTCAAGCACGACCAACTTAAGGGCCGCCCCACTTCCGGCTACTCGCCCGCGGTGACTGTCGGTGACTTCATCTTTCTTCCGGGCATTACGTCGCTTGCGGTTGGCGATGAGCCGCGCCGCAACGGCGTCGCCGCGGCGGCGCTAATGGCGGAAGGCGCGCAATGGGGCGGCCAGCCGATCAAACTCGAAACCGATTTTATCGTCACCAAGCGGATGGCCGCCTCGCTTGCGCTGGCTGGCGCGACGCTTGCGGATGTCGTGCACGCGCAGGTCTATCTCGCCGATCGTGACGACTATTCAGCTTTCAACGAGGCATGGACGCGGCATTTCGGTGAGGCTGGCCCGACCGTGTCGATCATTCCATGTATCGAACATGGACTTGCGCCCTACGACGGCAAGATCGAGATCAACGTGATCGCGGCGAAGCCTGGGAGCGCGGCCAGCAAGCGTCACGTCAATGCCGGCGTGGCGACGGCATTCCGTCATCAGCCGCAGGCCGTGAAGGCAGGCGACCTTCTCTTCATCCCCGCATTGATGGCTGCCGACCGCGACGGGCTAGTGCGCTCGGTCGCCGTGGATCCGCGGCAGCCGCATTTCTCATCGTCACCGGAGGCGCAGGCCGAAGTGATCGTCGACAACATCGCGCGGCTGTGCGAGGCCGCAGGGACCTCGCTCGCCAACGTGGTGCGCTTGCTGCTGTTCCACACCGACATTCGTGAGTTCTACCCGGTCTACAAGGTGTGGGAGCGTCGGCTCGGGGGGCGGCCACTGCCGTTTTCTGCGGTGGAGGTGCCGGGGCCGCTGCCGATGCCAGGGGCGACGGTAATGATGGAAGCGTGGGTTTACGCGGCTGGGTAGTCTCGCACCGATGCACGACATTCTTATCCGCGGCGGGATGCTATTCGACGGCTCAGGTCTTCCCGGCGTTGCCTCCGATTTGGCGATCGACGGCGCCTGCATTGCCGCTATAGGTCACACGGGCGCAGCCCGCGAGATCATCCCGGCTGAGGGTCTCGCCGTGGCGCCGGGCTTCATCGACATCAAGACACATTCCGATTTCACGCTGCCAATTAACCCGAAAGCGGAAAGCAAAGTTCGACAGGGTGTCACCACAGAGATCATCGGTCATTGCGGCTTTTCGGTCGCGCCCGTGCTACCTGGCAAGGTCGACCTGCTCAGGGATTATTTAAGCCCGAGCGCGCCCTGGTTGCCGTTCCGAGAGACTAGCTTTCCAGATTATCTCGCGACCTTCCCCGCGACCGCAGTGAACGCCGGCATGCTGGTCGGCCACAACACGCTGCGCTTGATGGTGATGGGCATGGCGGATCGGGCGCCGACCGACGCCGAGCTTCATGAAATGATCGCGCTTCTCGAGGATGCGCTCAATGCCGGTGCGCTCGGAATGTCCTCGGGACTGTTTACACCGCCCGGCTCCTACGCCGAGCCGGGGGAATTAATCGCGCTCGGCCACGTGCTCAAACATCACAACGCCGGCTATTTCACGCACTTGCGCGATGAGTCGAACAAGGTGATCGAGGCCGTCGAGGAGGCGATCACGTTCGCCGCGCAATGTGGTGTACACGTCGAAATCGTGCACTTTAAGTGTTCCGGTATGGACAATTGGGGAAAGGCCGCCACAGCGCTGGCGATGATCGCGGAAGCGAAGGTGCGCGGCCTCGACGTCGACTGTGATTCGTATCCCTACGCCGCTGGCTCAAACCCGCTAAAGAACCTGTTGCCTCAGTGGGTGCAGTCGGGTGGCGTACCAGCAATGATCGAGCGCCTCGGCCACCATGAGACGCGCCAGCGCATACGCGCCGACCTTGTACGTGACGGACTAAACAATTGGGGTCGCATACCGTCATGGGATTGCGTGCAGATTTCGATCTCGCCGCACTTGCCAGAGTGCGCTGGCCGCACAATCGCAACGCTGGCCGCCGAGCGCGGCGAAGATCCCATCGACACTCTTTGTGACTACCTCATTGAAGACCAGGGAGCGACGCGCGTGCTGGTGACTTCGATCTCCGAGCATGACATCCGCCAAATCGTCGCCTCTCCACTCGCCCTCGTCGGCTCGGACGGCAATTGCGTCGCGCCTTACGGAACTGTCGGCAAAGGCATGCCGCATCCGCGCTTCTATGGCACGTTCCCGCGCATTATCGATCGCTACGTGCGCGAGCAAAACGTCCTGCCGCTTGAACTCGCCATCCACAAGATGACTGGCGCGACCGCGCACGCGCTCAAGCTCAAGGACCGCGGTTTCTTGAAGAAAGGATTTCGCGCCGATATCGTGATTTTCGATCCAAAGGACTTCAAGGATCGCGCCACCTATGCAGATCCGCACCAGTTCCCAACCGGCGCGCGCACAAGTGTCATTGTGAACGGCTCGCTCGTGGTCAAAGATGCGACCCATACAGGCGCGCTGCCCGGCACAATCCTCAAACGCGATCGCGCCGGCGCCGTCGGTTAAGGACTCAATGCTCGGGGTTCGCAATTGAGCGTGGCGGGGCGTGATATGCTACTAGCGTCCGTAGTTTCCTGGCGTGTACGGCCGCAACAGGCGCATCGAATACAAGCTGACGGATCAAGGAGAATTTTGCTCAAGTACCATACGCGCACAGTCCGTCTCGAGGGGCGAGGTCTTCCGCTCGGGTTTCATGGCATCTACAATTGGGACGAGGGCGCATTCCGCACAATGAAAAAACGCATGTCGAGGAGACTTGCTATGGAGGCATCGGCGCCCGAGGAGATCGTTCAGGTTCGCGGATGGCCGCAGCGTTGGTGGAGGCTCTTCACCTTCACGTTCTTTTTCATGATGACGATGCAGATTGACAAGCTCAATCTGTCGTTCATGTTCGTCGACCGAGCCTTCATGCTGCACTTCGGCTTGCTCGGGAAGCCCGCGTTGATCGGTGCGCTAACTGGCGGCTTTTTAATTACCTACGGATTCTGTGCGGTTGCTTGGGGACCAGCGATCCAGCATTGGGGCGGGCGGCGGATGGCCGTCGTCGGCATCGTCGCATGGGCTGCGATCATGGTACTCCACGCGTTTGCCACAAGCTACGAGGAGCTCTTGGCACTTCGTATCGCGCTCGGTCTCGTCGAGGCGTGCGCGCTCCCGCTCCTTGCCTGGTTTACCGCGCATTGGCTCCCGTTCGACGAGCGGGCACGCGGTCAGGCGCCGTGGACGACCGGAATTGCCATCGGAACGGTGATCACGCCGATCTTCGTCATCTGGCTGCTCGGGCGGATGCCGTGGGAGACGACGTTCTACATCTTTGCTGCGCTCCCGCTGATCCCGCTCGCATTGCTGCTCTGGCTGCCCGATAATCCTGCAACCGCGTCCGGCATGCCGACGTGGGAGCTTGAAAGGATCAAGCGCGGAACGCTTTCCAACGAGTTGGACGCGCTCAAGCTTCCCGAGAAGCGTGTGCATACATTCTTGCAGACGATCTCAAGTTATCGCGTGTGGTTGATCGGGCTCATGGACCTGGGTGCGACGGCCGGTTTTTACGGGCTCATTACGTTCGGGCCCGTCTACCTTGTCCGAATACGGGGCTTTCCGGCGACCGACATGAGCTACGTCCTCTCGGGCGGAGCGCTCGTCGGCGCGCTGTGCGCAATCCTGTTTGCCATCGACTCCGACCGTCGGAAGCGCCGCGCCTGGTACGGCTTCGGGCTTTTCGTCGCCGGGGCGATCTTCCTGACCACGGAGCTCTTCCTTGCGAACCCGGCGGGTGCGGCATTCGCCTTGGCACTGGCGAGCGCGAGCGCGACGCCTTCGCTGGTCGTCATCTGGAGCCTGGCGCACTCCGTCGCCGAGCGGACGACGATCGCGTCGACCGTGGGCGCGACAGCGGCGGTTGGAATCGGCTTGGCTGGCGTCATCAACATTGGGATGGGAAGCCTCATTGCCGCTCATGGCAACTACGCGGCCGGATTTCTCCTGGTCCTCTTTTTTTATGTCATTGCGGCGATCTCGGCGCTCGTCCTCGCGTTACAGGGGTATTAACAACAGGATGTCGGCACCAACACGCGGCGCGTATTGCTGGCGCTGTTCGGCGGCGCCGTCGGCAAGGACACGGTAAGCAAACGCAAGAGCTTCAAATTCGGCATGTCGCTCTCCTCATACGAGAGCTAGCAGGTTCCCACTGAGCATCCGGCTCCCCTCGGTCGCTCGAAGCTGCGAGTCCGCTCCTGGCCCTTAGCTGCCGCGCCATCCGCGCGCCGTGGCAGCTTTCGGCGGTAAAGCAGACGCGACTTCCATAAGCTGGGCGCGGCAGCTAATAACCTACAGCGGCCGTCGAGCTAAAGAACCGGCGGCGTGTTCGCTGTGGTGCGCCATCAGAGGCGCGGCCTGAACATGAGGCGTGCTGGAGATTCAGGGCAAGGTCGCCTCAATCCTCTCGCGTAAAGTAGCGGGGCGGGCGATATTGCGGGCACCGTCTTTGTCAACTAACGGCTGGAACGTGTAATGCCGGAGCCTTTGAAGTGCCCAAAGTGCGGAGGAAGCATGGAGGCCGGATACATATCTGACAATACCGGCGGCACTATCCTCCATTCAACTTGGATATCTGGCACCAAAGTTGGTTTTTTCAAAACGCCGAAGACAATTACAATCGTCGCTCATCGCTGCATGTCGTGCGGCTTTCTTGAGAACTATGCCCCGAAGTCATCTCCATCATAGGGTGAGATCGAACAATCCGTGTCTGCTATTGGGGCAATAGCGGACGCCGCAAATTGCCGCCGCTGTGGCGGCTTATGACCCAAAGCGGACATCGGCAGCAACCGCTTGCGGGCCGCGTATAAAAGCGCTCTAATTCTGTCCTAGGGGAAAATGCAGGCTCCCCTATAGGCGGTTTCCGTCCAAGCTCTGCGCATCGCTCGATTGTTTCGAGGAGATTGCGCGTGGACAACGAAGCCCCATTCTCTTCCGCTCGACCCCCCAAAGTTGCGATCCTCTGGCGTGGCGATCACGTCGCACGGACAGCGGCAACGCCGCAGAATAATCGGTACTGTCATATCTTCGCGGAACTCCAATCGCTCGGTATCCATGCCGAGCCCGCCGTTTACGCCGACGACATGATCGATGAAGTCCGTCGGCAGCTTCTATCGGTCGATGGCGTGCTGGTGTGGGTTAATCCGCTCGACGACGGCTTAACGCGCGCGAAGCTCGATCCCCTTTTGCGTGAAGTGGCGTCGGAGGGGCCTTGGGTGAGTGCACATCCCGATGTGATCTTGAAAATGGGTGTCAAGGAAGTCTTGCACCGCACGAAATATCTCGGCTGGGGCACCGATACGCACCTTTATCGTACGTCCGTTGAATTGCGTGAGAGCTTTCCAGCGCGGCTTGGTGCGGGGGGCGTGCGAGTGCTCAAGCAAAATCGCGGCAATGCTGGACAAGGTGTCTGGAAAGTTGCGCAGGTGAAACGGTCTGGCAGCCCCTTTGTAATCGCCTTGGAAGCGCAGCGCGGCAGCGTGCCAGAAGAACTCCCGCTCGATACTTTTATGGCTCGCTGCAAAAAGTACTTCGCCGCCGACGGATGCATCGTCGATCAGCCGTTTCAGCCGCGCCTGCCTGACGGGATGATCCGTTGTTATATGGGCGCAGATAAGGTTGTGGGCTTCGGTCATCAATTCATCACGGCGTTGATAGAACCACCGCCCGAAGGGCCGAGTTCTGCGTCGGCGCAGCCGGGTCCGCGCATCATGTATGGCCCCGATGCTCCTGCCTTTGAGGTACTACGAACGAAAATGGAAACGGAGTGGACGCCGCAGATGATGGAAGTCCTGGAGATCGATGCCTCCTCGCTCCCCATCATCTGGGATGCCGACTTTCTCTACGGCCCGCGCACTGCCGCGGGTGCGGACACCTATGTGCTTTGCGAGATCAATGTCAGTTGCGTGTTCGCCATACCCGATGAGGCACCGGCCGCTATTGCCCGACTCGCGCTAGGCCGATTGAAGCGAACGTAGTGACGGATCGGTGACGGTGTGGTTCGGCCCCAAGGCTCCGGCGGGGCAGGAAGCTAACTGGGTGCAGACTATGCCAGGCATAGGTTGGAATTCACTTTTTCGGCTCTACGCGCCGTTAGAACCGTGGTTCGACAAGACCTGGAAGCCGGGTGATTTCGAGCGTGTGGACTGATGTCCGCTAGCGGCCCTTAGCGGACATTCCGGCAGTCGCGCTCAATCCCCGCTTTCGGGGGTAATGTGGGCGCCAGAATTGGTGGCCAGCCTCTCGATTGCCGTGCGTAACCAGCGCATCAAAGCCTAGCTCGCGCCGGGCTTTTTCTGGACGGGAATCAGATAATCCGCGTGTTACAGGATTTTCTTTGCTCGCCTCGATCGACGACTAGGGTACGCGAGTCAATAAACTTTCAAAGATGAGATTTCGTCAGTAAAATAGGCCGGGGACGAAGTCAGTACTGCGAGCCGGAGCCCCCTTAATTGCAAGATTTGCAAACACAGGTCGACGATCATCTGCCCGGCTTCGTTGAGCCGACGTGGCGCTGGATTAATTTAATCGGACTAGGCGCCGCAGTGGGTGTTGCCTATTTCCTGGCGGCTCGGCTCAGCCTTATGCTCCTAACCAAACCCGATGGCGTAGCGGTCTTCTGGCCAGCCGCGGGTGTCGCAGCCGGCGTCCTACTCGCACTTGGTCCCAGCGCGCGACTGCCGGCAGCGGCCGGCGCCATGGCTGCGACCATCGTAGCCAATCTCCTGGGCGACCGGACAATATGGAGCGCCATTGTCTTCGCTCTCTGTAACGCCGGCGAAGCATTGCTCGTCGCGGCATTAATCGAATTCTATTTCGGTTCTTCGTTTAATCTGGGCAAGTTGCGGTACGTTGCGGGATTTCTTGCGGCAACGATCGTTGGGACTGCCGTGTCGGGCATCGGCGGAACGGCGGGCTACGTATGGTTCCATAACTCAACAGCTCCGATCCTGACCATTTGGCATCACTGGTTTACATCGGATGCGCTCGGGATCGTGACGGTCGCGCCGCTACTGATCGGACTTGGCTCAGCGATGCGCGACCCGCCGCCCCGGCGCGAAGTCATCGAAGGGGCAGCGGCGCTTATTACGCTGTCTTTAATAAGCGGATTAATTATTTTTCTGCCCCGCGAGCCTTGGGCCACTGTAGTGGCCATTGTATTGTTATTCCCACTTCTGCTTTGGCTGGCAGCTCGCTGCCGCCCGGTATTTAGTGCCGCCGCGGCGTTCATCATTGCCCTTACAATTGTTTGGACGACGACGTTTGCAATAGGCATTTTTGGTGACACGGGCTTTCCAAGCGCCGAGCGCGTCTTGGTGGCTCAGGCTGGCATTCTGGCCGCTTCGCTCTGCGCGTTCGTTCTCGCCGCCCTCTTTGCCGAGCGACGGCAGCATGAAGTCGCGCTCCGGGAGAGCGAGGCACGGACACCGGAATTGAAGCTGCTTTACGAAACCGCCCCGATTGGTCTTGCATTTCTGACTCCCGATTGTCGCTATTTGCAAATCAATCGGCATCTGACGGAAATCTGCGGGATTTCAGTCGCCGACCATATTGGTCGGTCGGTCCGGGATACGGTCCCGCAGGTCGCCGATCAGGTCGAAAAGATCGTTCAGGCGATTTTGCGGACTGGAGAGTCGATCACAGGGATTGAAGTCAACGGGCAGCGGCCGGACGGCGGAAACTCAGAGCGCGTGTGGGTTACCAATTGGTATCCTCTCAAAACCGGAGAGGGTAGCATCTTAGGCGTCAACGTGGTCGCCGAGGAAATCACTGAGCGCAAACAGGCGCAAGCGGCGCTCGTCGCCAGCGAGACCAGATTTCGCGAACTCGCCGACAACATGAGCCAGTTTGCCTGGACGGCCGACGCGCAGGGCTCGATCTATTGGTACAACAAGCGTTGGCACGATTACGCCGGGACGACATTGGAGGAAATGCAGGGATGGGGATGGCAGAAAGTGCACCACCCCGAGCATGTCGACCGCGTCGTCGATCGAATCCGTCAATGCTTCGCTGCCGGCTCGCCCTGGGAAGATACTTTTCCACTTCGCGGCAAGGACGGCACGTACCGCTGGTTTCTGTCGCGCGCGCTACCCATCCGTAATGAGGCCGGCGATCTTGTCCGCTGGTTCGGTACGAATACGGATGTCAACGAACAGATCGAGGCCGAGAAAGCACTCCGCATCTTGAACGAAACACTAGAGCACCGCGTCGAAACGGAGGCTCAGGAGCGCGCACGAATCTGGAACGTATCGGAAGACCTTCTGGTCGTCGCCGACATGGAAGGCCGATCTATCGCGGTCAACCCGGCTTGGCAGACGACGCTCGGCTGGTCCGAAGGCGAACTCCTCAACAAGACATTCGAATGGCTGATCCATCCCGACGATCTTGCAAAAACAAGGGCGCAGCAGGCTCGCGTCGCCGGGGGCCTTAGTGTGCTTCATTTTGAAAACCGTCTGCAGAATAAAACCGGCTCTTATCACTGGCTGTCGTGGAAAGCTGTCGCCGAGAAAGGCAAAATCTATGGTGTCGCTCGAGACATTACCGATCTCAAGAGCGCGGCGGATCAATTGCGAATCTCGCGTCGCGAGCTCGCCCGGGTAAGTCGGCACACGACCATGGGTGCAATGACGGCTTCGATCGCGCATGAGGTCAACCAGCCACTGACCGCCCTGGTCACGAATGCCAATGCTGGCCTGCGCTGGCTCGACAGGCCGGAGCCCGATGTCAACGAGGTCCGTGCGCTCTTAAAGCGCATCGTCGATGATGGGCATCGCGCGAGTGCGGTCATTGCCGGAATCCGCTCTATGTTCCGTAAGGACGGCGATGAGGGGAAACCCTTGAGCGTCAACGATCTCATAGGCGAGGTGCTCGCGGTTGTTCGTGGCGAACTAGAGAGCCATCAGGTGTCTCTACAAACTGAACTACGCGACGACCTACCGCTCGTCTTGGCCGAGCAGACGCAATTGCAGCAAGTTATCCTCAATCTGATCATGAACGCCGTTGAAGCGATGAGCTCCATCGCCGATCGAGATCGCGTCATGATTGTTAAATCGGAGATGGGTGGATCCGATCACGCGCTGATCATCGTGGAGGACTCAGGCGCCGGGATCGACCCAAGCCACATGAGCCGCATTTTCGAGCCGTTCTTTACGACAAAGACCCACGGTATGGGGATGGGATTGTCGATATGTCGTTCCATCATCGAACTTCACGGCGGCCAGCTTCAGGCCTCTCCGCGTAATCCCTATGGATCTATCTTTTGCGCGAGGCTGCCGATTATTGCTTCAGCGAATATTCGCGACGGCAAGCGCACTAACAAAATCGGACTGCATGAGCTGGCCACTTCGCACCGGCGCGGGCAGAAAGCTCCATCTGCACGCGCCAAAGTCAGCAAGGGAAATTACAGCACTTAATTCCCGAGCATGTCCGTTTATGGCTAAAGGCGACATTCGGAAGAATGTCGCCTTGGCCCAGAGCAGACGTGGCGCTCGGCGGTTGTCGCGGCCGCTTTCGGGGGTAAAGCAGACGCCGAGAGTTTCGGTGGTCGCGGCAGCTAATGACCCAGAGCGGCCGCGCCGGGCACGAACAGCCGTGGCAGCTTTTGGGGGGTAAAGCGGACGCCGGGAGTTTAACCATCGCGCCGGCTAATGACGCATTGGGACGTGTTTCTCCGTTTGAATACGGTTGCCCAAACCGCGTGCTCTCGACAAATAACGCCTTTAAAATCGTGGCTTTGTGGTGTTGGCGGGCGGCGGGTCAACAATCGGTCAACATAGAATCTGGCCTGGTGACGGGCAAAGCGCTCGTTTTCCTCTTAGTAATAGTGACGTTGGATATCTGGGTGCACTACAGGCACTCCAGCGGGACTAAATGCCTTACGCGTTTTCCCGTGACGTTCGACCACGACGCCGAACTGTCCGGCCTTCGCTTTCCAAGGGATCACTCGGCAAATAGGGTGAATGGCTGAGGTCTAGTTCGTCCAGAGATCGTCGGGGCCAAGATAGCGTCGCCGCGCATCGCCATGTTGCGGTGATCCTTCCAGCGCAGCCGCTTGATGGGCGCGCGATAGCCACTGTGCCCGTCGATCCACTCCGTCGCGTAGATCTCGCCGAGGTCGCCCGATCGGATCTGTGGCGTTTGCGGAAGTAGATCAGTGATCATCTTCGCCGCGGCGACCTTACCCAGTCCAGCAAGCGCTCCGGCGATGCGTTCCTCGGCGGCGTAGTGGGCCGGCACGGCTGTGGCCGTCACCTGAACCGCCGTTGCCGAATCCGCCGGTCGGCCCGTCATGACCCGAACGTGGTGATTGCCTACGGGCGTGTCGGCGGAGTCGCACCAATCATGGAACTGGACCATTCAATTAGCTCTGGAAGAAGTCGCGAACGCGAACCCAGGGCGTGCGGTTTCGGCAGCCCTGCGCACGTGGCCTTCCAACCAGTCGAGGATGGCTTCCAGGTCGGTTTTCGGTGTCGTGCTAGAGTCCATGCATCAGCCCATGACGAGCGGGCAGATTACGCTCTAGCGGCACGGTAGCAACAATTCGTAGGCGCAACCGAACCTGATTTCTTCGCGCTACGTCTGGTGCCAGCCGGTCGAGCGGGCGGCGGTATTATGGAGTGCCCGTCATAGCGAAATTGACTACGCGTCAGGAATGACATGCCGCTGATCAGTTGACTTATTGTTGACGTGCGCTCAAGGCGCTTTCGCTAAGTGTTGGAGGCCACGCCCGGAATTGAACCGGGGTACACGGTTTTGCAGACCGTTGCGTAACCACTCCGCCACGTGGCCATCCTGGGCAGTAACTTACGCATTTGAGAGCGGCATGGGTATCTGCACCAAATCCATTAAGCAATGCCTATGCGCAGCCAAAGTCTGTGACCCGTGCTCGTAACCACTGGGGCTTAAAAGCAGCATAAATGACAGCGCGAATATCGCGCGGATAGGCCGATTTGCCGCGCCCGGAGCGCTCGTCGTTTGCGCGGCCACAGTCGGGCAAAAGCAGGGCGGGTTGCCGGCGGCTGGCCATGGGTAGTCTCGCGCTTGCGTTTTCAGCACTGCTATCGCAAAAACCGGGAGGCCGGAATTTCGCGCAGATCGGGGACTTCACAGATGTTCGACACCGCCGCGGCACGCCGAATGATGGTGGACTGCCAGGTTCGCACCGCCGACGTCACCAATCCCGATTTGATCGAGGCCATGCTCGCGGTCCCGCGCGAGCTGTTCGTGCCGTCGGCGCTCGCCGGACGGGCCTATCTCGATGCCGATATTCCGATCGGGGACGGCCGCGCGCTGCTCAAGCCGATGGTGCTCGCCAAGCTCATTCAGGCGGCGCAACTCGGTCCCGACGATCGCGTGCTCGATGTCGGCTGCGGCACCGGCTATTCCTCAGCCATCCAGTCGCGGCTTGCCGGCTCGGTAACCGCGCTGGAACAGGACGCTTCGCTCGCGGCGCTGGCCAAGCAGGCTTTGGCGGCCACAGGCGGCGCCAACAATGTCACCGTCGTCACCGGCCCGTTGACTGCGGGGTGGCCGGCATCGGGGCCCTACGATTTCGTTCTGCTCAATGGCGCAAGCGAGATCACGCCGGATTCCCTTGCCGGCCAGTTGAAGCCGAACGGACGGCTGGCCTGTCTTTTCAAGTCCGGTCCCGCCGGCAAGGCCATGCTGTATCGCTTGGCTGAGGGCCGGCTCGTCGGTCGCCCGATCTTCGATGCCGCGGCGCCGATTCTGCCGGGATTCGCCGCAACCCCGGCTTTCGTTTTCTGACTTTTCGGTTAAGTCCGGCGCCGGTTCGGCAACCCTCGGTGGATGCTTCGTGACGGCCACATAAAGGCCACTCTGCCGCGCACGATTTAGCCCCATAAATCCGCGACATTTCGTACCTGTGGCCCTTATGTGCCATCGCCTGAATTTCTGCATTTGACCCCCATGCCCAGGGTTTCGCCAGTGCCGCAGGCAGCATAAGTTCGTGTTTAAAGTTCCCTGGCGGGCTGGGCCGGGGCGTTTTTGGTGTGCGTGCTGAGCAAGAGTCCACCGGGGGCTGGTGGAACAGGGGTGGGGAGCTGTCTGCGTCATGAGTAGACGAAGACTGCCGGCGGGTATTGCAAGCGCGGCTGGCCTCGCTGTGATCGGCACCACCATGTTTTTTGGCGGATGCAGCTTGGCTTTCGCTGACACCATCGAATGGGCGTTGGTCCAAGCCTACCAGAACAATCCGTCACTCAATGCCCAGCGCGCCACGTTGCGGGCGACGGACGAGAACGTGCCGCAGGCGCTGTCCGGCTATCGGCCGAAGATCAGCGCCACGGCGACCGGCGGCTACAATTACTCGAGCACGCTTTCGCACGTGGTCACTCAGTCGGTGTTTCCCAACACCACGACGTACTCCAACATCGCCGACGATTTCGGTTCGCGCAGCATCGGCGTCACGGCGACGCAGACGCTCTATAACGGCAATCAGACCCTCAATAAGACCCGCCAGGCGGAAAGCCAGGTGATGGGCGCGCGCGAGACGCTGCGCGTCACCGAGCAGCAAGTGCTGCTCGACGCCGCGACCGCCTACATGGATCTGTTGCGCGATGGCGCGACCCTCGATCTGCAGCGCAGCAACGTCGAAGTGCTCACCGAACAGCTCAAACAGACCCGCGACCGCTTCAATGTCGGCGAGGTGACGCGCACCGACGTCGCCCAGGCCGAATCGCGGCTCGCCGCCGGCCGCTCGCAATTGCTCGCCGCGCAGTCGCAATATGTAACGTCGCAAGCGCAATACCGCCGCATCATCGGCGTCGATCCCGGGCATCTCGCGCCCGGCACACCGGTCGATCGGCTGTCGCCGCCGACGCTCCCCGGAGCCATCACCCAAGGCGAGGCGCAAAATCCCGCGGTGCTGGCCGCGATGTACGGCGTCGACATCGCCGAGCTGCAGGTGAAGGTCAACGAGGGCAATCTCTATCCCAATCTGGGCGTTCAGGCCTCGGTGCAGAAGGCGTGGGATCCGCTCTCCACGACCAATAAGCAAACGACTGCTTCGGTTATCGGAACCCTGACTGTTCCATTGTATCAGGGCGGCGCCGAATATTCGGTCATCCGCCAGTCCAAGGAGACGCTCGGCACGCAACGCCTGACGCTCGACGTCAATCGCGATCAGGCGCGTGAGACCGTGGTGCAGAGCTGGGGCCAGCTCGATGCGGCCAAGGCGCAAATCGAAGCGACCACCGCGCAAGTCAACGCCGCCGAGATCGCGCTCAACGGCGTGCGCGAAGAGGCGCGCGTCGGCCAGCGCACCACACTTGACGTGTTGAACGCGCAGCAAGAACTGGTCAATGCGCGCGTGGCGCTGGTGCAGGCGCAGCACGATCGCGTGGTGGCGTCCTACACGCTGCTGGCGGCCGTCGGCGCGCTATCGATGCAGCGACTCGGGCTCGACATCACCATCTACGATCCGCAGATTCATTATCAGCAGATCCGCGACGCCTGGGTCGGCGTGCGTACGCCCGACGGCAGATAAGCCGCCCATACTCCTTGTTTGTTCCATCTTGAGACAGCGCCGGCACAGCCGGGTTCTGTGTCCACAGGACCGCGCTTTGCCGCGCCTTGCGTTCGACTTTCGTCATGACATACTCACCGCCAACATTGCATAGTTGTCCTCGCGTGATTCGCCGGAATCGGGCGTCTGAGGGGGAGGCTCGCGGCGGTCGCGCGTATGGGCAATGGCGCGTAAGAGATCCTGGCGCGTAAGAAATCCTGGCGAGGGCGTGCATGAATCAGCCGGCGAGGTCGCTAGAACCGTCGATGGAGGAGATTCTCGCCTCCATTCGCCGCATTATCGCCGACGACGATGCGAGCAAAACGGCGCAGCGTCCGCCGGATGCGCCGCGCGCCGAAGCGCCGCCGCTCCCGCCTCTGCCGCCGCTGCAGGAGATTCCGGACGTCTTCGCCGCGCCGCCGCCACCACCGCCTCCCGCACCGCCACCTCGGGTCCAGGCTGAACCGCCGCCGGCGCCGCGAATCGAATATGAACCGCCGCCGCCACCTCCGGTCGTCGAGGAGCCGGTTGCGTTTCACCGGGAGACCGTGGCGGATCAGGCCGCCGATATTCTTGATCTCACCGAATCGATGACGGCGGCGCTCGATCCGTCGCCGCCGGTGCCGCAGTTCCGGACCATTGACGGCAGCTCCGATGTCGGTTTCGACGAGGCGCAAGAGGCGACCGAGCTGCCGCCACCGCCGCCGCCCGATTTGCCGTCTTATGCGCCATTCCCGACGCCGCGTCTGCATGACGACCAGGGCCGGCTCATTTCCGGCGCGACCAGCGCCGCCGTCGACTCGGCCTTCAATGCGCTCGCGCAGACCGTGCTGTCGCAAAACGCCCGCACGCTGGAAGACCTGGTGCGCGAGATGCTGCGCCCGATGTTGAAGTCGTGGCTCGACGACAATCTGCCGGGCATGGTCGAGCGCATGGTCCGCGCCGAGATCGAGCGCGTGTCGCGGGGGCGGCCGGGTTAGAGCATGATCCCGAAAAGTGGGAACCGGTTTTCGGAAAAGATCATGCTCCAACGAATATCTAGCCGCTCGGCTTAAGTCTTCAGCGCCGCCGCAAGCCGCGCCGCCTGATCGGCCAAGATTGCCGGATCCTCCCTCACGCTCGCCGGCGGTTTCAACGGCACACCTTCCTTGCGCGGGATGACGTGGAAATGCAGATGGAACACCGTCTGCCCCGCGGCCGGCTCGTTGAATTGAAAAATGTTGATGCCGTCGGCGGCGAAAACCGAATTCGCGGCCTTCGCGATCTTCTGCGTGATCTTGATGAGATAAGCGAGATCGTCCGGTTCGACATCGAGGAAATTGCGCGCGGCGGCTTTCGGCACCACCAAAGTATGGCCCGCCGCCTGCGGCATGATGTCGAGAAAGGCGAGGACCTTGTCGTCCTCATAGACTTTGTACGCCGAAAATTCGCCGCGCAGGATTTTGGCAAAGACATTGTTGGCGTCGTAACTCGGCATCGCACCCTCCGCGGCTGCTCAATACACGTCGCAAAGCGATTTTAGAGCATGACCCGGAAAAGTGGGCACCGGTTTTCCGAGAAGATCATGCGCAATCAAACGTCACTCCGTCTCCGCAGCCAAATCCTTGCGGAACGGCGCCAGTTCCGAAAGCTCTTCCCCGGCGGCCGCGACGTAAGCGCGTTCGCGCACCAGATAGTCGGCGATGGCGCGGCGCAGGCCGGGATCGGCGATGTAATGCGCCGAGTAGGTCGTCGTCGGCATGTAGCCGCGCGAAATCTTGTGCTCGCCTTGGGCGCCGGCCTCGACGCGCTGCATTTTATGCGCGATCGCGTAATCGATGGCCTGGTAGTAGCACAGTTCGAAATGCAGGAACGGGTGATGCTCGACGGCACCCCAGTGGCGGCCGAACAAAGTGTGCGAGCCGATGAAATTGATCGCGCCCGCGATCCAGCGTCCGGCGCGCTTCGCCATCACCAGCAAAATACGGCCTCGCATCTTCGCGCCGACCAGCGAATAGAATTCGCGCGTCAAATAGGGCCGGCCCCATTTGCGCGAGCCGGTCTCCATATAGAACGTAAAGAACGCGTCCCAGATGTCTTCGGTGAGATCGCTGCCGGTGAGCCAATGCACGGTGATGCCGTTCGACAATGCGTCCTGCCGTTCGCGGCGCAGCGTCTTGCGCTTGCGCGAGGCAAGCGCTGACAGGAAATCGTCGAAGCTTGCGAAATTCTGGTTTTCCCAGTGAAACTGCTGATCGGTGCGCTGCAGATAGCCGAGCTCGCCGAGGAGCCGATATTCCGCCTCGGTGGCAAAGGTGACATGGACTCCGGACGCGCCGGCGACGCCGCAGAATCGCGTGAGCCCTTGGGCCAGCGCGCGCCGTACCGCCGGCGCCGGCAAGCCGTCGCGCACCAAGAGGCGCGGGCCGGTCGCCGGCGTGAACGGCACGGAGATTTGCAGCTTCGGGTAATAGCTGCCGCCGGCGCGGGCATAGGCCTCGGCCCAGCCGGCATCGAACACATATTCACCGCGCGAATGGCTCTTGAGATAGGCCGGCGCCGCAGCCACTAATGTGCCGTCGGAAGTTTTGGCTAGAACATGTTGAACATGCCAGCCGGTCCGGCCGCCGACCGATTTCGACTCTTCAAGCGCCGATAGAAAATCGTGTGAAACAAACGGGTTGTAAGTGGTCTCAAGACTTGAATCTTGGCCGGGCGGGCAGGGCGCTGCACTTGTCGCAGACTCTGCTTCAACGGGATGATACGGATTGGCGCAGGCATCCCAGTCGGCCTTGCTGACCTCCGTGATGCTGTCGACCGCGCTCATGCGCAACTCGACAGCGCGGTCCGGCTGATCCGCCTTGTCTTTCGCCTCCTTCCGCGCCGGGCTCATGTCCTAACTCTCACGGCCTAAAGCCTTCGAAAATCATCTGGTCGGCGTAGCGGGCGGCCGTTCGCCGCTCGACTTCTGTCCGCACCGTCCATGTCAGAACCGGCATGCACATAATGCGCCGCATGACGCTTGGCAGCAGTCCCGGCAGGCCGTCGACCCCATAGGCGAGGAATTGCGGCTTGGCCCGAAGCCCCGCCCGGACATAGCCCAGCCCGCGTTGTGCGCCGGCCCGCAAGTCTCGATAGGAATTCTGGCGGTATTCCGCCGCGGTCATGCCGCGGGCGAGGCTCGGCGCTTTTTGCCGCAGTTGCATGACCTGGCGCAGGTCGAAGGACATGCCCGCGACCGGGCCGCTATAGCGCGACAGCACGTCGGCTGTGCGTGCGGCAAGGCGCTCGTCGCCATCGAAGCGGCCCTTGAGCTCGACCACGAGCGTCACTCGCCCGGCAACGAGATCGCACAATTCGCCGAGCGTCATCATGTGCTCGCCGCTGCCGCGAAACGGTACGCGCTTGAGCGCGGCAGCGCTCAAGCTGTCCAGCGGGCCTTCGCCTTCGGTGAGGCGGCCGAGCGCATCGTCATGATGCACCATGGCTTCGCCGTCGGCACTGACCTGCACGTCGGTCTCGATGGCATAGCCGGCTTGGATCGCGGCCCGGAATGCGCCGGCCGTATTCTCGATCACGCCGTTCGCGGCATCATGCAGGCCGCGATGGGCGATGGGGCGGGCGGTGAGCCAATCGAGCTGCAAAGCTTGCGACACTTTTCGGTTTCAGGAGACTTCGAACAGGCCCTCGACCTCGATGGCGGCATCCGCCGGCAGCGCGGCGACGCCGACGGTCGAGCGCGCATGCCGGCCCTTGTCGCCGAACACCGCAACCATGAGATCGGAGGCGCCGTTCATGACTTTGGGCCCGTCGGGGAAATTCGGCGCCGAATTGACAAAGCCGCCGAGCCGCACGACGCGCACGACTTTGTCGAGGTCGCCGATCGCGGCCTTCACTTGCGCCAGAAGATTGACGGCGCAGACACGCGCCGCCTTCTGCCCGTCCTCGATGGAGACCTCGGCGCCGAGTTGGCCCTTGGCGACGACTTGGCCGGCGCCGTCGATGCAAACCTGGCCGGAAACCGTCAGCATATTACCACTGCGCACGAACGGCACGTAATTGGCCATCGGCGCGCGTGGCTCCTGCAGCACGATGCCGAGCTCCTGCAACTTCCTGTCCACGATCCCGGCCATAAACGCCCTCCACATGCACTGTCTGGCAAACTGCCAAATTGCTCTGTCGTCCAGGCCTTCTTCGCCGATCGGTGAGGGCCGTGCAAGCACGTCCGGAACCGCGGTTGCCCGAACCGGCCAAGCTGCCTATCTTCGCCGCAATTCCAACATCATAGAACATACATCAAATGGGAGGGGCAGCCGGGCGGGCCAGCTCCAGAGCGCATGGATGAGATTGGTTCATGGTTGTTGACCACAGGTTCGCTGCACGCATTGTCGCCCTCGGTTGCCTTCTGTTTGCTCCCGCGCCGGCCGCCTGGTCGCAGGACGCGCCGATCGCGCCGATCACCCAGGTCCCGCTGATTGCGCATCGCGCGATCTATGATCTGTCGCTCGGCGACGTGCGCGGCAATGCGCAGATCGCAAGCGTCAGCGGCCGCATCCTCTACGATTTCGACGGCAATGCCTGCGACGGCTATTCACTCGAATTCCGTCAGGTCTCCGTGCTCGATACCGGCGAGGGCAAGACCTCGACCAGTGACCTGCGCTCGACCACCTGGGAAGGCGCCGACGCCAAGAAGTTCAAATTCAGTTCGGAGAACTATGTCGGCGACAGCCTGTCCGGCACCGTCGATGGCCATGCCGAGCACGACCCGGACAAGACCGCCGTGGCGCTGGAAAAGCCCGAGCCGAAAAAACTCGACCTCGCCCCTGGCGTCGTGTTTCCGACCGAGCACATGGTGCGCGTGATCAACGCCGCGCATGACGGCAAGAACATTCTCAATTTCCCGGTCTATGACGGCTCCGAGACCGGCGAAAAGGTGTTCGACACGCTGACGGTGATCGGCCAGAAACTCGCGCCCGATCAACGCAAGCACGATGACGCCGCGGCGGGTGAGCCCAAGCTCGCAGCCATGCCGCGCTGGCCGGTGACCATCAGCTATTTCGAGAGGAAGCAGGCCGACAATACCAGCGAGCAGACGCCGGCCTATTCGATCGGTTTCGAGCTTTACGAGAACGGCATTTCGCGCGCGCTCACGCTTGACTACAACGACTTTATTGTCACCGGGAAGCTGAGTTCGCTCGAAATCAAGGATGCCAAGCCCTGTCCATAAAGCCCTGTCCGTAAAGCTCTGCCCGTGATCATCCGCCGATCCTATTGCGGCGGGCGGTTTTGCGGATGAGGGTTCGCGGCGGGCGGCGCGTTCGGAGCGTGCGGCTTCATCTGCGGGACATTGGTCTGTTGCATATTGTTCTGCGGCACGGCCGCGCCGGACTGCGCTTCGGCAGGAGCTGGCGTGCTTGCCGGGGACTGTGCCTGCGGCCCGGCGATGTCGACGGGAAGACTTGCTGGATTGATCGGCGTAAAGGCCCCGCTCTGGCCGGATTTCCCGGTAAAGGACAACAGCCCGTCTCCTGTCGAAACGATGTCGCCCGGTCGCAAAGTGGGATCGGTTTTCACATCGAACGACGCAAGCCCGAGTGAATCCGTACCGTTACAGGTGCAATTGGCCACCAGTTGCTTGCGATAAACGAATGCGGTCGGCAGCGCCGTATATGGCTGGCCGTCTTGGGCCACGGCGCCGGTGATTTCGCTGCCGAAAAACACCTTGGTGCCGGCATGCGGACAGATCGCCCGGCAGGTATCCGCAGGCGTTGCGTTGGCCATTTTCTCCATCGGAAAATGCTGGCCGTCGCACAGCCGCACGCAAAACGCGACCCCGTGACCGGTGCTCTCGCCACCCCCGGTGACCCGCTCTTGGCCGAGCGCGGCGGGTGCTACCCGCCCGACGCCCGCAGGCGGCGGCGGCGGATAATTGGTGCTCGGCGGCGGCGGCGCTGGCTGCTGCGGGCCGCCGAAGAGAAAATCAAAAAACCCCTGGGCGTGCGCCAATTCAGGCGACGTCACGCTCGCAGCGAGGGACACGACGCCGACGACGAGAGCGGCTTTCAACTGCTCGCGGCAACGCTTACGGATCAAAGCAACACCTCGACAATTTCTGCCGACAATTCTTTGGCGTCGTCTGGTCGGAACGTTCTGGCTTGCACGGGGTATCGGTTTACTCCCCGCCCACAGCGAAAGACTAGCACATCTGTCAGATCAAGGCTCAAGGCCACTCCGCCGGAAAGTCACGTGCGGCGACAATGGCTTAACTGACAGACCCGGCCACTATTACGTCTTCTCCCGCCGCTCAAACGCCAAGCCTCGCACCACCGCGTCGTCGCCGAAGCGCGCGCGCACGTTATCGACGGCGTGTTCGGCCAGCGCCGCACGGCCGTCGATGAGATCGCCGGGGTCGGCCTGATCCGCCGTGTCGATCGCACTCACGCCGACGCCGAGCAGGCGGAATTTCGTGCCGTCGCATTCGGGCTCGAGCAAGCTGCGCGCCGCGGCAAAAATGCGCTGGGCCAGCTGGGTCGGCGCGTCGAGCGAGCGGGCGCGGGTGCGGATCTTGAAGTCGGCGGTCTTCAGTTTCAGCGTCACCGTCGCGCCGGAGAGCTCCTTGGCCTTGAGCCGCGTCGAGACTTCTTCCGTGAGACTCCACAGAATGAGCTCCAAGGCACGGAAATCGAAAATGTCGGTTTCGAACGTCGTCTCCGACGACACGCTCTTGGTCTCGCGGTCGGCGGAAACTTCGCGCGTGTCCTCGCCATGGGCGAGGCGATAGAGGCGGCGGCCTTCTTCGCCGTAGCGGCGCATCAGATCGGTCTCGTCGGCGCGCTGCAGATCGGCGATGCGGTGAAAGCCATCGCGCGCATAGCGCGCCGCGCTGACTTTGCCGACGCCGAAAATAAAGCTCACCGGTTTCTCGGCCAGGAAGGCCTTGGCCTCGTTCTGCCCCAGCACGGCAAAGCCGCGCGGCTTGTCGAGATCGGAGGCGACCTTGGCGAGAAACTTGTTGCAGGAAAGCCCGATCGACACGGTGATGCGAAGCTTCTTCTCCACGTCACTGGCAAAGCGCGCCAGCGCCTTGGCCGGCGACATGTTGTGCAGCCGCGCGGTGCCGGTGAGATCGAGAAAGGCCTCGTCGATCGACAGCGGTTCGACCAGCGGGGTCAGCGCCTGCATCAGCTGCCGGACCTCGCGCCCGGTCTTGACATATTTCTCCATATTGGGCGGCACCACTTTGGCATGCGGGCAAAGCCGCAGCGCCTCGAACATCGGCATGGCGGACTTCACGCCATAGGTGCGGGCGATATAGCAGGCGGTGGCGACGACGCCGCGTTTGCCGCCGCCGACAATGAGCGGCTCGGCGGCTAACGACGGGTCGTCGCGTTTTTCGATCGTGGCGTAAAACGCGTCGCAATCGACATGCGCAATCGACAGCGTTTCAAGCTCGTCATGACGGAGCAGACGCGGCGAGCCGCAGGCGCTGCATCGCCGGTTTTGCGGCGAAGCAGTGGTCAGGCAGTCGCGGCAAAAGCCTTTTTCGCTCACGGCCAACCTTCGTGCCTAAACAACTCGAGCATGATCCGGAAAAGTGGAAACCGGTTTTCCGAAAAGATCATGCTCAATCAAGATACTAGAGCGTCAATCGATTCAATCTGAACGATTGACGCTCTAGGGAATATCACGCTCCCACTGCTTGCCGCCCAAGCTCCGGCGCGCCCGCGCAATGCTTGTGGGATTAAGCCCGGCGCTGTCGGCGAAGGCGACCAAGAGACTCTCATTGCCGAGCATATGGTCGAGGACGCCGCCAAGAAAGCCCGGCTCGCGCGCGGCGTCGCGGATCGCGTCCGGGCCGATGCCGGAGGCGGCGAGGAAGGCGCCGAGCCGCTCCGGTTCCTCGGCGATGAAGGCAAGCGCCTGAATCGCAAGCGTTTCTGCCGCTTCAAGAGATTCTGTCGCAGGCGCCTTCATCGGGTTCCATTTGCCTTTCCGTAATATATCCACACTAGGTTCCGGGGCGCTGCCCGCAGGCGGCGTAAAGCGATTCTGTCGCGTTGTCGCGCCCTGGCACCCGCGGCGGCCTTGAGGCTCATGTCCCAGTTTTGGGGAAGGAAGATAGGGGATGGCTAAGACCGTCCTGATCGTGGAAGACAACGAGCTCAATATGAAGCTCTTCCACGACCTGTTGGAAGCCCACGGTTACAACACGGTCGGTACGCGCAACGGCATCGAAGCGCTCGATCTGGCGCGCAAGCATCGCCCCGATCTGATCCTGATGGACATCCAGCTGCCGGAAGTTTCCGGCCTCGAAGTGACCAAGTGGCTCAAGGACGATCAGGAGCTGAAAAAGATTCCGGTCGTCGCCGTCACCGCCTTTGCCATGAAAGGCGACGAAGAGCGTATCCGCGAGGGCGGCTGCGAGGCCTACCTCTCCAAACCGATCTCGGTGGCGAAATTCATCGAGACCATCCGTCACTTTCTCGGCACGCCATGAGGACGGCGAGGGACCGCACATGACCGCCCGCGTCCTTGTCGTCGACGATGTGCCAGCGAATGTGAGGCTACTCGAAGCGCGGTTGTCGGCGGAATATTTCGACGTCATCACGGCAAGCTGCGGGCAGGAGGCGCTGGCGATCTGCGAACGCGCCGAATGCGATCTGGTCCTGCTCGACGTGATGATGCCGGACATGGATGGTTTCGAAGTCTGCCGGCGCCTCAAGAGCAATCCCGCGACCCAGCACATTCCGGTGGTGATGGTGACCGCGCTCGATCAGCTGTCCGACCGCGTGCGCGGACTGGAAGCCGGCGCCGACGATTTTCTGACCAAGCCGATACCGGAAATGGCGCTGATCCCGCGCGTGCGCTCGCTGGCGCGCCTCAAGGTCGTGACCGACGAATTGCGCATGCGGGCTTTGACCTCGCGCGACATCGGTATCCAGTCGCCGGAGCGCGATGCGGTGTCCGATAGCGGACGCAATGGCTCGGTGCTCATTGTCGACGACCGGCCGGGCTCCTACGAGCGCATTGCCGCGACGCTCAAGACGGAGCACGACGTCGACGTCGAGCCGGATCCGACCCAGGCGCTGTTTCATGCCGCCGACCGCAACTACGATCTGGTCATCGTTTCGCTCGACCTTGAGAACTTCGATGCGCTGCGGCTCGCTAGCCAATTGCGCTCGCTCGACCGCACGCGCAACCTGCCCATCCTCGCCGTGACCGAGCCCGACAACACCGCACGCATGGCGCGCGGGCTCGAGATCGGCGTCAACGATTATCTGCTGCGCCCGGTCGACAAGAACGAGCTGCTGGCGCGGGTGCGCACCCAGGTGCGCAAGCGCCGCTATACCGAGCGGCTGCGCGACAGTTTCCAGATGTCGATCGAAATGGCGATCACCGACGCGCTCACCGGCCTGTCCAACCGCCGCTATATGGAAAGCCATCTGGCGACCTTGATCGAGCAATCGGCGGCGCGCGGCAAGTCGCTCGCGGCGCTTGTGCTCGACATCGATTATTTCAAGGCGATCAACGACACCCACGGCCACGATGCCGGCGACGACGTGCTGCGCGACTTTGCGCTCCGCATCAAGCGCTCGATCCGCGGCATCGATCTCGCCTGCCGTTACGGCGGCGAGGAATTCGTCATCGTCATGCCGGAAACCGACATGGCGGTGGCGGCCATGGTCGCCGAGCGGCTGCGCCGGCGGATCGCCGCCGATCCGTTCGCCATCGCCCAGGGCACCCGCCACATCCCGGTGACGATCTCGATCGGCATCGCCGGGCTGCGCGGCAAGGAAGACAGTGCCGCCAACCTGCTCAAGCGCGCCGATGAGGCGCTCTATCGCGCCAAGCGCGACGGCCGCAACCGTGTCGTGCCCGAGGCGGCTTAGCGCGCCGCTCGTCCGCGCGAAAGCGGGCATCCGCTCGCGCGGGAGTGAGCGGGATATGTCAGGTGCGAACGGAGAATACGGTGTTCTGCGTCTGCGTAACGCGATGACTGTCGCCGAAATCGGGGCCAGGGTATTCAGCCAGTAATTCAAGTCGTGAACGGGGCAGGAAGGCGCGCTTTGGATCTCCGATCAAGACGGCAATATCCGCTCTCAAACACCGATCGATAAAGCTCAAAACCCGCTTGGCCAGATCCTGTTCGTAAAACAAATCGCCAATCAGAACGGTATCCACTTTTGGCGGTGTCCCTTCCGTAAGATCGCCGAACACCGGCAGAATTCCAACGGCATTGGCTTTGGCGTTCAGGCCGATAGCCGTGATGGCGTAGCGGTCGATATCGGCCGCGATCACTTCTTTTGCTCCTGATTTGGCAGCCGCTATTCCGACAAGCCCGGATCCTGATCCAAGATCCAGTATGCGGCGTCCGGCGACTGTCTCGGGATGATCGAGAACGTAGCGCGCCAGTGCGAGACCGCCGCCCCAAAGATACGCCCAATAGGGCGCGCCAAAATCATCGTCCAATTCGGCGAGCCGCCACAGTCCGCTCTTCGGACCTGCCTTGTGCAAACGAATTTCGGGTACGGAAGGAACTGCAGCGATCGGAAGGTTTGCTTGGACGAACCGTCGAATTCTAAGCGACAGCGCAACGTCCAGCGTCGTTGTTTCCCCGGCCAGTGATGACCCATCTGCCCTGGTCATTGGTTTTGGCATTGCCGCAAAGTCTCGCCGGTCGCAAGCGGAAGTCCGAGCCCAGGTTTACTCCCGAGCCCCAAACGTTAAAGCCCGGCGCGAGGCCGGGCATGACGTCAAAAGCCGGGAAAAGTACGGCTTTACTTGATCTTGGCTTCGCGGAACTCGACGTGCTTCTTGGCGACGGGGTCGTACTTCTTCTTCACGAGCTTGTCCGTCATGGTGCGCGAGTTCTTGCGCGTCACGTAATAGAAGCCGGTGTCGGCAGAGGAAACCAGCTTGACCTTGATGGTCACGTTCTTGGCCATTTGGGGAAACCTTTCGCGTGTTGCGCGCCAACCTAGTCAGGACGTCCCAAAAGTCAAGAAACCCCTCTTTTACGGCGCAAAATAGCTCGGATGGTCGATATCGGCGAGGAGTCCGGGCTGTTTCGGCTCCCAGCCCAAAAGTGCCCGCGTCCGCGCTCGAGGCGGCAAGCTCCATGCCGGCCTCCATTACCGGCGAACGTCGCGAACCAGCCGAAATGTGCGGCTGCTTCGTCCTTTGTCTTCGAGACGACAGGCACGTTCAAGCGGCGGCCGATCACCGCGGCGATCTCCCGGAACGGGCTTTCTTCCTCGGCGACCGCATGAAACGGGCCACCGGGTGACTTTATTGGACGAGCTAATTCGACTGGGGCGGCATGCCCGCGCATTGGAGCATGATTCCGAAAAGCGGAAACCGGTTTTCGGAAAAAGATCGTGCTCGCCCGTCACTTTGCAACAAGGGAATCATGCGCGCGTCGAGATCAACTTGGCGTCCACTGTGATCGCGGCGTTGAGGACCCTGGAAACTGGACAGCCCTTCTCGGCGTCGCCGACCATTCGAGCAAAAGTCGCTTCGTCCAGGTTCGGCACTTGGGCGTGCAGGGTCAGAGCCGACCGACTAATGCGGAATCCCTGACCCTCTGGCTCAATGGTGACCGCGGCCGCGACGTCGATCTCAGTAGGCGCGTAGGCCGCGCCCTGCAGCACAAAGGCCAATGTCATGGAGAAGCATTCGGCATGGGCGGCAGCGATCAGTTCTTCGGGATTGGTACCCTTCTCGTTTTCGAACCTGGTTCTGAAGGAATACGGAGTTTCGGCGAGCACGCCGGATTCGGTGGAAACTTTGCCGCCGCCGTCGCGACCGGTACCGCGCCAAACTGCTTTCGCCTTGCGGATCATGTGACGTATCCTTCTTTCTTGGTGTTCCGAGAAATGTGACGTCCTGCGAGCTAGGCGAGGAACTTCACCAGTTCGGTGTAAATCTCCTCCGCGTGCGTCCACGGTAGCCCGTGAGAGCCGCCCTTGATCTCGATGAACCTCACATCTTTGATCATCTTCGCCTGCCGTCTGGACGTGACATCGGCAGGCAGGATGCGGTCATCGTCGCCGTGAATGATCATGGTTGGGACGTCGTTACGGTCGATGTCTTTGCGAAAGTCTTCGATCCAGGCGTCGACGCAGGCTACGGTGCCGATTGGCGACGCGCCGATCGCCACGGTCCAGTTGGCTTGGATGACGAGGTCGCTGACGAGCTTTCCGTCGGGGCCGCCGACGCTGTAGAAGTTCTTCAAGAACTCCATTATCGCCGCCGGCCGATCCGCCTTGAGCCCAGCTTTGATCCCGCTGAACACGCTCGCATCAATACCTTCAGGATTGTCGGATGCCTTGACCAGGTAGGGTCCAAGTGTGCCGATGAGCACGGCTTTGTGGAGCCGCTTGGTGCCGTATTTGCCGATGTATCTGGTGATCTCACCGGTACCCATCGAATGACCGACGAGCGATACATTCGTAAGTTTCAGCGTGTCCAACAACACATCGAGATCGGCGGCGAAGGTATCGTAGTTGTAACCAGTACCTGGCTTGCTGGACCGGCCAAAGCCACGACGGTCGTAGGTGATCACGCGATGGCCCGCCGCCAGAAGAGCAGCGGTCTGCTTTTCCCAGGCATCGCCGTTGAGCGGCCAGCCATGAATGAGCACGACCGGCAGACCGGAGCCGTGATCCTCGTAATAGAGTTCGATAGGGGTGGAGTTTTCCCGTCCGACATTTACAAAGCTCATGGCGCCACTCTGCTTCCTCATAGGTGATTTGACTTGTGTGATTGGCTTGCACCGCGGCGCGAACCGGCTCCCGCGACCGAAGTTCAGTGGCCCGCACTCTGGCCGCCATCGACGTGGATGGTCTCGCCCGTCACGAAACCCGCCGATTCCAGATAGAGGATCGCGCCCACGATGTCCGAGATCTCGCCCATCCGGCCAAGCGGATGCATCTTGGCGAGCTGGCCATGCGTTTCAACGGGATGCATCGGTGTCTTGATGATGCCGGGCGCAACCGCATTCACTCTGATGCCGAGCTTTGCATACTCGATCGCCAGTGATTTGGTTGCGGCACTCAAGCCTCCCTTCGTCAGCGAGGCGAGCACGGACGGTACATGGGAGTTGGCGTGTTCGATTAGGCTCGTCGTGATCTGCACGACGTGGCCGCTATGCCGCTTCTCCATCTCTGCGATGGCGAGCTGCGTGATGTGAAAGAAGCCCGTGAGGTTGACGCCCAGCACAGTCGCGTAGTCAGCCTCGGTATACTGAGTGAACGGCTTGGCGACGAATACGCCAGCGTTGTTGATGAGCGTATCGATGCGCCCGAACCGGGCCAGGCCTTCGGAAATCGCACGCTCGGCCGTCTTGCGGTCGGTAATGTCGCCGGGCACCGCCAGGATTTGGTCATCGTTGGTTGGCCTGACCGACCGCGCTGTCGCGACCACCCCGTAACCGCGTCCGCGATAGGCTTCGACAAGGGCTGCCCCCATGCCCTGCGATGCGCCGGTGATCACGGCAACCTTGCTGTCGCTGCTCATGCGCGTCTCCTTCATTCTGGAGTGAAGGTGGACATTCCATTTGAACGCAGCAGACGGCGAAAATGGCTTTCAGTTATCCGTTGGTGCTATGAGCGATCGGTATTCAGCCGTGATACGCAAACAGCTCGATTGGGTTGTTGAAGCCGCGCACCGAATATTCGCCGACGCGTTCGAGATCGAAATCGCTTTCGACGAAGTCGGCGAACGCTCGGGACAGCAGCACCGTTCTCCCCAATTGTTTGGTAAGGCCTTCGAGACGCGAAGCCATGTTGACCGCAGGACCGATAACGGTGAAGTCGAGCCGTGTGCGCGACCCGATATTGCCATACATGACGTCTCCGACGTGGATGCCGATGCCGTAATTCAGCGGCGCAGACCCGGCTTCGCTGTTCTTTTCATTCAGGGCAACCATGCCTCGATGGGCCTCGGCCACGGCACGCAGTAGATTTGCGCAGGCCGACGGCTGACTGAGGGGAAAAATGGCGAGCAGACCGTCGCCGATGAATTTCAGTATTTCCCCGCCATGTCGTGCAATCGGCTCCGACATAGCGTCGAAATACCCATTCAGAAGGTCAATGACGTCATCGCGCGGCCAGTTGTCGGAGATCTTGGTGAAATCACGTAGATCGCAAATCATGATGGCGGCGCGTACCGTCGTCCCGCTTCCGCGCCGGGTGGCGCCGGCCAGGATGAGCTCGCCGGCATGCGACCCGACATAGGTTTCGAGCAGCGTTCGCGCCAGCCGGTTCTTGATACGGATTTCGCTGACCAGCGCCAGGACCGGTAACAATTTCAACAGACCGGCGATATGCGCATCGTCGAAACCCCCGGGCCGGTCGGTCGCAAAGGTCACGAAATGCCGCTTGCCGAGCGTGTGGTACAGCGGCCACGCCACATAGTCGGTCAGGCCTTGCGTCCGCATCTCGTCATAGAGGGCGTGCTTGCGGCCGAGCGCCGGATCGCGCTCGAGATTCTCACGCACCTCGGTGGCGCCGTCATGAATTTCGTTGCCAGGACTATCGATAAATTCGGACCGCCCCCTGACATCGTAGTCAACTCTGGCAATCTCGGCCTCGCGCATCCCGTCGGCCCACAGGATCCGGGCGCCAAGCCATTGCGGATGGTTGACCAGGACGTGAAGCGACGCCCGCTTGACGGGAATGCCCGCTCGCTGGAGCCGGACACACAGTTCAACGAAAATATTGTCAATGAAGCGCTCATCACGCGTGTCATTTGTCAGCCAGTGCACAACGTCGCTGTCAGAATGCGCGGCGACGGGATCGATGGTTGGCGGCGCGTGCATATCTTGTTCCTAAGCTGTGACCAGGGTCGACCGCATAGGAATATGTCGTGTCGCCGCTCGACGGCGTCAACGGAGCCCGCCCGGCTTTCATCGGCCCGAGAAGCGTTGCATTCGAGCGCTGCATGACGCTTACATCTCGGCGTTAAGCGCGAAGCTAAAGACGACAGGAGCAGACCCCGAGCCACCGCATTCACCGTGGGCTCGGGAGATCATCCTTGATGCTCGTGACTCCAGCCTGGGCGCAGACCTCATCCTTGTCGCCGCCCGGCGAACCCCCGACACCGAGCGCAGCGACGATTTCGTCTCCGGCCTTGATCGCGACCGCGCCAGGGAGCAGTGCAATGTCGGGCAACGTCGCGAGCGCTGCGCCGCTCGGATTTTTGGCGGCGAGCGCTGCGAATGTACTCGAGGCGTCGAACCGAAAGATCGGCCCGAAAGTCACGACTGTGTATGCCTTACGGAAGGCTGACGTGGTGGTGAGGATGGTCGAGTGGTCGCCCTTGGCCTCGAGCTTGATGACCCCGGAGGGGTCAACGACAACGGCGGAAACCGGATAACCGTTGCTTGCACAGGTTGCGATCGCTGTGGTCGCTGCCTTCACCGCGAGTGCCAGCGGCAGGGAGTAGCCACTTTCGCCAACCTGAGCGATCGCGCTCCCGAGAGGGAACAGCGCAAAGGCCCCCATGAGGGCCAGAGAGAACTTGAGCCGCATATCTGATCTCCGCGCTGCCGAGAGTCCACGTCCCCCACATCAGAGGCGCTCCGGCATCAGGGATGTAGATCGACTTTTCCATTTGACTGCTGTAGTCAGCCAAAATGGCTTTCAGTTATCCACCCTCGCTATGAGCGACCGCCTCTTCGCGCTTCGGCTGTTCGCTCGGGTCGCCCGCAAGGGAAGCTTTTCCGCGGCCGGTCGTGAGCTGAACATTCCGCAATCGACCGCGTCTCGGACGATCGCGACGCTGGAGCGCGAAATCGGAGTCGCGCTGTTCGTCCGGACCACGCGCGCGGTAACGCTGACCGACGCCGGCCTGGACTTCCTGGCTCGCATCGAGTCCGTCCTGGCCGAGCTCGACGAGGCGGAACACGCTGCGCGCGGAACGGGAGAGCTGCGCGGAATGTTGCGGATCGGTTTGGCAACGACCTTTGCCGTGCGGGAGGTCATCGCCCGGCTGTCGGACTTCATGAGCCGGCATCCGGCGCTGCGGATCGACCTGATGATGGGAGATGAGCGCGAAGACCTCGTGGCCGAAGGCGTGGACGTCGCGCTTCGGTTTGGTCCTCTTTCCGACTCGACAGCGACGGTGCGGAAAATTCTCGCATGGCCGCGGGTCCTCGCCGCGTCGCGCGCTTACCTTGACAAGGCCGGGGTCCCCCTCGCACCGACGGATTTACCCCAGCATGCGATCATTCTTGGGCCCGCAAGCCTTGGCGGTCACTGGTCCTTTCGCAAGGGCGATACTGCAACCTCGTTCCAAGTCGCGGGCAAGTTGACGATAACGGCAAGCTTGGGCGCTATCGCAGCGGCCGTCGAGGGATTGGGGATCGTCATGACTCCGCTCGGCGCGTGCCGTCGCGAATTAGAGAGCGGAGAGCTGGTTCGGCTATTACCGGAATGGGACGCGGGAACGGTCGAGCTCAACGCGGTCTATGCGAGCGGCAGAGCCGCCAAGCCATCAGCGCGAGCCTTTGTCGACTACTTGATCACAGCGCTTCATGAGACTGCGCCACCGCCTTCCAGTCCACCTTCGATTAGCAAGAAGCCACGACCGTCCACTTGAAAGGGTTTGCCGAGCGACGCGAAATGTATGTTCGTTTCTCGCCCTTGACCGTGATCCGATTCAATCGAGGTCTAGGTTGCCGCTAATCCGAACACGAAGTGCTGTCGATAATTTTCTGGGTCAGCTCGTCATGTTTCTTCCCGGGCGTTGATGCTTGCCACCCGATAGAGCCGTAGTGACGGGGTTCGAACTGCTGGGTGTCGATAATTTTCTGAGTCAATTCGTCAGGTCTCTTCGCTTGCGCAGTTTGACTGCTCCCGACGATGTTGCAATGCGGCTGATCTTTGGTCTTGTCGCCGTCGACGGCCTTCGCGTCATTCTGAATATCTATCGCCGGCTTGGTCGGATCCGGCTCTGGAATTTGGCTTGATGGGTTCGGCTGCTGCGGCAATGCAGCCTGTGCTGTGCCGCCGCCATTGTCTTCAACGGACAGCCTGGCGATTTCGCTTTTGACCAAATTACGGAAGTCCGAACTGAATTGCGTTCCCATATGGGAATCATCGTTGGCAATATATTCGATATTATCCCCGGAAAGTTTCTTTGATCCCATGCCGCCGAGAGTCTCCTCCGGCTTCGGGTTGTAGATTTCAACGATCCGTCCGACTTTTCCGGTCAGATCCGGATTCCAGCTCAGCATGGAGGGCTGCAGGGCGATAATGGAATCGATGTGGTCGACCTTGTTCGCGACAAAGACCGTGGCATTGGCGCCCAAACTATAGCCGACGACGAGCGTGGGCATTTCCTTCGGCAGATGATTGAGATCGTCGACCAGGACCGGCCAATTCTGATGCAGATAAGTCTTGACCTCGACATCCGGCATCAGTTTGAGCTCGGCGACCAGTTCGACGAGACCGACGGCGAGAAAAGGCCCGAACATCGGCCATATGACGCCGACGAAGGTTTTGGTCTTGGCGGATGCGGGCGAGCAGACGAGCAGGCAGCAGAGGGCAAGCGCAATGGATCGTTTCTTCACCTGCCGATGCCCTGTCTAGAATCACGCAGAAATCGCGATTTGCGTTGTGACAGAGCGTCGGTGTGAATGGTTAATAATTCTTTATTTTTGCATCGTTCGTCACGTCAGAGCATGCGGACGATGAGATTGCGAATGACGGCAATGATCGAAAACGTGAGCGCGGCGATCATTGCCGAAGCGGTCCACTCGCCGGTGAGATAAGCCCAATGGACGACGATCCCCGGCGGCTCGGGGTTCGAGGGGATCAGGCCCGCAGCTTTAAACAGCAGGCCGGCCGCGAAGCCGTATATTGCAGCCCGGGAAATTCTCCATCTGGACGCAGCGATTCGTTCCCGGGTTTGTCGAAGCCACTGGGGCAACGTCACAGAACCACTCGCACGAATTTCTTGTGCAGCATGCGGTAGAGCGGGGCGGGGTGGTCAAAGCTCATGCCCGAGGCGATGCGGTCTTGCAGCTCTTCCAGCGCGACCGCGGTGATGCCCGGCATATCCAGCCGCGAGGCTTCGGTGATCGGCATCCAGACGAGCTCGACGAGCTCCTTGTCGCGGCCAACAAATCCGTCCTCGCGCTTGGCGATGGCGGTGACGTCAGCAGCGAAGAAGCGGCTGTCGAAGCGCAATGGCCGCTTCGGCGGTGTGATGGCGCGGGCAATGAAATGGATTTTGCTCAGGTCCGGCACGATGCCGGCTTTGGCGAAGGGCTCCCAGCTCTCTGACGGCGCCGCGACCGACTTGTCGGACGCCACGCCGAGCATGATGCCGGTTTCTTCGTGGGTCTCGCGCACGGCGGCGAGCGCATAGGCCGCGGCCTTGGCGAGGCTCGGGCGTTTGACCTGCCGCATCAGCCGATCGACGTGGCTTTTGTTGAGCGGCGCGGCGAAGGCCATCTTCCCGTCCGCGGGTTCGATGCGGCCGCCGGGGAAGACGAATTTGCCGGGCATGAAGCGGTGCCGTTCGTGACGGCGGCCGAGCAGGACTTTCGGCACGCTCTCGGAGCGGTCGATCAGGATCAAAGTCGCGGAGTCGCGCGGCTTGACGGTCGGATAGTTCAGGTCGCGGATGACTTTGCTTAGCCGCTCGGCGCGATCCGCCGCTGTACCGCCGGCGCGTACGCTTGATATGTCGTCTTCTTCCAAAGCCGGTCTCTTTTGCTTTTAGCTCACGCGTTGCTGGCAGTTTGCTTGTTGGCGGCGGTTCATTTGGCTTTTGCGCAAAGCCACGGCGTCATTTTGATGAGATCGCTTTCTGCGGCCTCGAAACTTTTGTAAGTGCCGGATCTCAGACCGGGCGTCGTATTCGTGGCAGGTCCATATTCCGGATCGTCGGGGGCG
>Ga0210391_10000554_pt1 | contig 38445 bp, 26 predicted proteins | sample IncBWC12OmetaG_FD_160573 | JGI IMG/M metagenome (GOLD analysis project Ga0210391, IMG submission 160573) | Forest soil microbial communities from Barre Woods Harvard Forest LTER site, Petersham, Massachusetts, United States - Inc-BW-C-12-O ...
CCGGCACGTCGTCCCCTGCGCCGTGGCGGCGATGGACGGGCCATCCCGCATAAATATCGCCTCATGGCGGGTCATGAAAGCCCCTCCCGCCGGGCGACCCAAGCTGGCGGTGGACAGGGTGGCGGTTTTGCGATGTGCCGACCACATTGTGCGCGCAGGACAACCGGCAGGGGCTGTAATGGCCGTCGTTGCCGACATTTTCTCGAATTTTGCATCGGCGCTCGCCGCCTGCGGACAGGGCTACACCGACGGCGAGATCACCGACCGGCCGCTGCACGTGCTCGATTTCGGCGGCGGCCGCGGATTCCACCGCCTCCGGGTTGGCGCCGCGATCCACGCACCCTGTTGGCCGTTGTCGAGACGCCGGCCATGGCGGAGCGCGCCGCAAAGCTCGCGCAAGGCCGGTTCGCGGTCTTTACCGATATCGCGGCCGCTTGGCTCGGCCGCAACGACCTCGTTCACGCATCAAGCTCGATTCAATATGTTCCCGACCCGCTCGCGGTCTTGAAAACCGTCGCGGGACTGCGCGCGCTACTTTCTGTTGGCGCGGCTTCCGTCCCGGGGGCCGCGCGCAAATCGTCGGCGTTCAAACGTCGCGATTGGCGGCCAACGGCTATGGCCCGATGCCGCCGCATATCACCGACCGCGAGGTCAAATATCCCGTCACCTTCATGAACTTCTACGACGTCGTGCAGGTGTTGAATGAACATGAATTGCGCTCGCGACCGACTCGCCGAGCGCCGAATACGATTTCCGCGCTCAGAAGATTCCGGGCAAAAGCATCATCTTCCGCCGCAAGGAAAACTGACGGCCTTTTTGCTACGACCCCGAATCCTGCGCCGCCGGCGAATATCTGATGTCGCTTTTTGCCGTCGCCAGCGCGGGAAACCGCTCGGCCAGCCGACGGCGTTCCTTCTCCAGCATCTGCTCGTATGGCCTGACGACATTATCCATGAGGACTGCCTTGCTGCGCCCGCCCCGCGCCGGGACCGGCACGCGCGCCGTACCGTCAGGCAAGAGCTGCGTCGAGGCGAAGTGGTAGAATACGAGCGGATCGTCGTCGATCATCACGACGCCGCCCTTTGGCCGCATCATGTAATTGTTGACGTTCCAGGTCGCGAGATTGAAGCCTTTCTGCTCGATGATCTTCAGCGACGGATAGCGCTCCGGCCAGGTGTCGAGATATTTCTGATCACCGAACTTGCCATCCTCGACCCGGTCGTAGCACCAGGCAGTGCATTCGGCCTTGTAGGTGTTCACGCAATCGAGACCTTCGGCATTGCGGCGATAGGTGATCCAGGCCACGTTGAAACGGCCATAGATGACATGATTGCGGTACTCGAACGAAAAACGATGCGGCGTGATGGCGACCGACGCCGCGCCAAACGTTTCAATCACCGGCCGGGGCGAGGAGAAGAAATAAAGATCGCCGTCGATATAGGTAATGCGCTCGACATCGGTCTGCGCAAACAGATAATGCGGCAGAAACGGCGATAGCGTGAAATAATATTCGATCAGCTTGCGTGACTGCTTGAGCGGCGCGAGTTCAGGATACGCAGCCTCCAGCTGCGCCAGCGGGACGATTTCGACATTGGGCAGCGCGAGCTCGCGCAGCATCGTCTCGCACAGATCCGAAAGTGCCAGCACATAGATCGGCGATTGATCGTAGCGGCGCAGCGATTCGATCATCAGCGTCGCGCGGCTGAGATAATTATGATCAAAATAGGTGCAGTAGACCTCTTTCACCGCTACCTCGGATTGTTTGGTTTGAGCATGATCTGTTCCGAAAACCGGTGTCCACTTTTCGGGATCATGCGCCGCCGCGCGCGGCGGCGCGGGCGACAACCGGACCGAACATCTGCTGCGCAAGTTCCCGCGCCGCGGGGCTCAGAATCTTCTCGGAGGATCCGCCATGCATGCGTCCGACGAAGCGATGGCCTTGAGCGTAACCCCGCGCCAGGTTCGGCCGGTAGAACACGCCAGCGACGCCGTCTTTGATCTCTTGGGCCTCCAATTTGCGCATATTCTCGGGCTTGCCGGCCTCGACCGCGGCGGCAACGCGCTCGTCGCTCGCCTCACGCCCGAGAAAGCTCAAAACCCGCCGCAGTTCGTCGAACGGTTTCGCCTTGAGCTGTTCGTAGCGCACCACAAGCAGCGGCAAATCGGTCTGATCGAGCCAGGACGCGGCGTTGGCCTTCCAGCTGCCGGCCCAGGGATAGATCAGGCCGCCGGTGGTCAGCCAATACTGGCTAAAACGCTGGAACATCGCCTCGCGCTGCGCCGGCGACGCATCGAGCAAGCCGTCCTCGCCGGTCAGATGCTTGAAGTCCCAGACCGACATCATGACGTCGACGGGATCGCGCAGCAGATAGACGGCGCGTGCGGCGCGTTCGCGCAAAGGGATACGCGGGCTATAGGAAAAGTGGACCTTCAAATAACGCGGCTCGGTGCCCGCCGGCGGCACCCGCATGAGGCTTTCGTGTACGTCGAAGATGTAATCGCTGTCGATCAGGCGGGCATCCTGCGGGCGATCGAACAGGGCATGGAACAGCATAAAGTTTAGGTAAGTGATGCCCGACTTCGGGAACGCCGCGATATACGAAATGTCTTTCACGTGTTGCTCGCCCAAATGTCGTACAGCAGCGTCGAAGCCGCAGCAGCCGACCGCATTAATATCGTCGAAAAGCGAGTGGTGAAAGTACCGCCGCCATCCTGCGTGCTAGCCAGATTTCGCCGCAAATTCACATCCGGCGCCTGCCGGATCAGGGGCTACTACGATTTTGCGGATTTGACCCTGGCCAAGGAACTGGTCGCTGTTGCGGCAATACGGAAAGCGGCGCGATCTTAGGCCGAACTATGTGCCGCCGCTTTGATTAAGCTCGCTGAGCCCGTCTTTGACTGCAGCGACTGCGCCCGGCCAATCATTAAGCCCGGGCTGCCGAAACAGACGCATTGTCGGATACCAGGGACTGTCCTCGCGACCCATGAGCCACCGCCACTCAGGCACGTAAGGCAACAGCACCCAGGCTCGCGCACCTAACGCCCCGGCCAAATGCGCGATCACGGTGTCGACCGAAACGACTACGTCCAGCAACGAAATGATTGCGGCCGTGTCGGCGAATGTGTCGAGCTGGTCGCCGAGATGGGCGACCTGCGGTTGGTCGGCCAACAGCTCGCGATCGCCCTCCCTCAATTCCTTCTGCAGACTGAAAATCTGCACATCCGGGCACGAAAACAGAGGCGATAGCGATCGTAGGTCGACAGAGCGCATATGATCGTTGGCCAGATTGGGATTGCCGGCCCAGCACAATCCGACTTTCAGCCTTGCTTTCGGGCTTACGGCACGTTCAAGACTAGGCCGCCACTTATCAGCATGAGACGCCGAGGCCCAAAGATAAGGGACATCGGCGGGTATTGTCTCAAGCTGCGTCATCGAGGCGAGCGGCAGGCTCGGCAACGGGCAATGCATATCAAATGGCGGAAGCGGCTTACCTCTGGCAACGATTTGCCACGCTCCCGGCAGATCCCGCATAAGATCGACCAGCGCGGGTTGCACTTCAAGCACGATGCGCGCGCCGCGACCGGCGACCAACGGCACATAACGGCAAAATTGAATGGTGTCGCCGAGGCCTTGTTCGCTGTGCAGCAAGATCGTTTTACCCTCGAGCGGCTGCGCGCCAAGCCACAGCGGCTGCGAGAAATAGCGGCCGAGAGGCGCGGCCGCACTGGTTCTTGCTCGCCATTCGTATTCCGGTAGACCGCCGGCAAAATCGCCGGTGAGCAGCAACAGCTCTCCGAGATTGAAATGCGCGTCGCCCGAATTCGGCTCGAGTGCGAGTGTAGTCCTATAGCTCGCCATCGCTTCGTCGAGGCGGTTCATATGGCGCAGCGCGACGCCGCGATTGCAGTGGACCTGCGCAAGATCCGGATCGAGCGCCAAGGCCCGGTCGAAACTTTCCAGTGCCTGCGCAAAGCGGTTGAGCTTATTGAGGACCGCGCCGCGATTGCACTGAGCCGGCACAAATTCCGAACGCAGCGCCAAGGCGCGGTCGCAGTCTTCGAGCGCCTCGCGGTAGCGCCTGAGCTTCTCCAGCACGTAAGCGCGATTGGAATAGGCTTCGACATAACCGGGATCGAGCGCCAGAGCGCGATCGCAGCTTGCCAGCGCCTCGGGATAGCGTTTGAGGCCGGCCAGCGCCGCGACACGGTCGCCATGGGCTTGTACCAGACCGGGATCAAGCGCGAGCGCCCGGTCGCAGCTTTCCAGCGCCTCGTTGTAACGCCCGGCCTTGACGAGCAGGGATCCGTAAAAGCCGTGCATCTGCGCCGAGCCTGGATCGAGCGCGACGGCCTGCGCGCAGCTTGAAAGCGCCTCCGCGCTGCGGTTGAGCCGCCCAAGCGCGACGGCGCGATTGCAGTGAGCCTGCGCCAGATTGGCGGCGAGCGCCAGGGCGCGATCACAGCTCGCGACGGCATCCGCATAGCGGCCGAGCCGTTCCAGGACGCTCGCGCGATTGCTCAAAGCCAAGGCGTATCGCGGCTCGAGCGCCAATGCGCGATCGTAGCTCGCAAGCGCTTCGTTGTAGCGCTGCAACCGCTCCAGGACGATGCCGCGGTTATAGTGTGCCGGCGGATATCGCGGCTCAAGCGCAATTCCCCGGTCGTAGCTGTCGAGCGCCTCTTGCAGGCCGCCGACCTCTAATTGCGCATTGCCGCGGTCCGAATAGATTGGCGCGTAATCAGGAGCGAGCGCGAGAGCCCTGTTGAAAACCGCGATGGCGTCCTCGTGCCGCGCGATCTTGGACAGGACCTTGCCGTAATTGTGCAGGCAGGGCGGGACACTCTGATCGACCGCCACGGCGCTGCGCAGGAGCTGTTCGGCCTCGCTGAAATTGCCGCGCTGAGCGCAGATTATGCCGAGCATGTGAAGGGCGTCGAAGTTGCGATCGTCCGCCTTCAGGATCTGGCGGTAAAGCGACTCGGCCCTTGCAACATCGCCGGTGCGATGTGCCGTCAGTGCGTCATCGATCGCTGCCATGGAAGGCCCTGCAACCCTGAAAACCCCTGTATAGAAGAAATAACTGCAGCGACGCCCCTATGTGACGATGCGTAAAGGTGATTCGTACGGCGATTTCGGCTGAAGCGTTGGATTTTGCGTTCAACATCACTATGTAATCCTAGCAGCGCTGCGCGTTGCGGCGCTATCCTCGTCATGACGAGGAACCCGATCTTGGACCGCCCGGTGCGGGCGATATCGTCTTTCGCGAGGGTTTTCGGTCCCGGCCAGGGAAGGCGCTGCCGGCGCTGGCCCCGCTTTTGCCGTAAAACTGTAAATTGTCGCGCCGGAATTCGACGGTTAGGCTTTTCTCAAGGTAATCGGGCCCAACTAGCTAACCGGCCCAATTAGCTGGCTCGATGAATTGGCCAAGAACTAAGCCCGAGAGCTGAGCGAGCACGCTGCGGCCGCAGGAGGGAACGTGCTGGGAATTCGGTGCTTTGTCCTGCTAGCCGCTTTCGGCATTCTTGCGAGCGACGGGCTCGCGATGAAGGCGTTTGCGCAGTCGCCGGCGGCCTCGTCCGTGCCGCTGCCGGCGGCGCGGCCCGGCACCAAAGACACCAAATCAAGCGGCAAAGCCGAGACCAAAAGCGGAGCCAAAGCGGATAGCAAGACCGGCAATAAGACGAGTGTCAAAGCCGTCACGCCATCGGCGGCTAAATCCAGCGTTACAACCGCCGGCACCAAACCGATCGCAGCGCCGGTGAGCAAACTTGCGACCGAAAAGTCCAGCTCCCATAAGCCAATCCCACCGATCCGCGGCTCTTTAGCCACAGGCTCAACGCCTGCCGTGCCGGTCTCTGCCCTCCCCGGCAATCTCGCGCTGCGGCCTGCCATCCCGCAGGCGCCGGTGCTGCCGATGGCGGTGGCCCCGACCACCTCGACTGGGCCCCTGGATATCACCGCGGTCAAACAGGCGATCGATCTGGTCGGCAAGAACCGCGCCGACGACGCGACCAATGTCGAAGGTACGATTTCCGATCCGCTGGCGCGCAAGCTTGTCGAATGGGTGATCCTGCGCAGCGACAGCGGCGCGACGGATTTCTCGCGCTACGTTAACTTCATGGCCGCCAATCCAAGTTGGCCAAGCATCTCCTTGTTGCGCCGCCGCGCCGAGGGCGTGGCCTGGGAAGAGCGCGTCGACCCGCAAGCGGTGATCCAGTTCTTCCGCTCCGAACCGCCGCACACGGTCAAAGGCCATTTCACGCTGGCGCGAGCGCTGATGGCTCAGGGCGACAGCGCCGGCGCAACGGCGACGCTGCGCGAGACATGGCGTAACGATGGCTTCTCCGCCGATCTTGAAGCCCAAGGCCGCGCGGCCTTCGCCGGCCTGATCACGCCCGAAGATGACGCCGTCCGCATGGACGCGCGGCTTTACGTTGACGACGACGATGCCGGATTGCGTGCCGCGCAGCATCTCAATGCGACGGCACTTGCGGTCGCCAAGGCGCGCGCCGCCGTCATCAATCAGTCCGACAATGCCAAATCGCTGCTCGAGGCAGTGCCCGAAGCGGCCCGTCATGATCCCGGTTATATGTTCAGCCGCATCCAAGTGCTGCGGCGGCAGGACAAGATCACCGAAGCCGCGCAATTGCTGCTGGCAGCGCCGCGCGATCCGGCGAAAGTCGTCAATCCCGACCCGTGGTGGGTCGAGCGCCGTCTGATTGCGCGCAAGCTTCTCGATCTCGGCGATGCGAAGATGGCCTACGACGTCGCCAATGGCGCCGCGCCGCCGATCAGCGACAATTTCCGCGCCGAACAGCATTTCACGGCAGGCTGGATCGCGCTGCGCTTCCTGCGCGATCCGGGCATCGCCATGGCGCATTTCGCCCGCATCGCCGACGGCGCAACAAACCCGATCACGCTCGCCCGCTCGTATTACTGGCAGGCGCGTGCCGCGGAAGCGCTGGGACGCGACCAGGACGCGCGCGCGTTGTTCGACGCGGCGGCGCATTATCCGACCGCCTATTACGGCCAATTGGCGCGCGCTAGACTCGGGCTTGACGAAGTCACTCTGCGGGAATTGCCCGATCCCTCCCCCGACCGCCGCATGCTCGAACTCGCGCGGGTCTTCGAAATTCTCTATGCCATCGACAATCGCGACCTCATCGCCTCGATGGCCGCCGATCTCGGCGACAAGGCGACCGATATCGGCGCGCTGGTGACGCTCGCCGATATCTCCGCACGCCACAACGACGCGCGCGCCGTGCTCCTGATCGGCAAACCGGCGCTCGGCCGCGGCTTTCCGATGGAGCGCTATGCGTTCCCGAATTTCGGCGTGCCGGATTACCAGCCGATCGGGCCGCCGGTCGAGCCCTGCGTGGTCTATTCGATCGTGCGCCAGGAAAGCGCCTTCAATCCGCGCGTCGTGTCCAGCGCCAACGCCATCGGCCTGATGCAAGTGACGCCGGCGGCCGGCCGCGACACCGCGAAGCGATTTGGCGTCACCTTCGACCAGCGCCGGCTGATGGACGACGTCACCTACAATGCGCAGCTCGGCAGCGCCGAGCTCGGCAACGATATCGCGAACTGGCGCGGCTCCTACATCCTCGCCTTCTCGGCTTACAATGCCGGGCCGCGCCGGGCCAAGGAATGGATCGAGCAATACGGCGATCCGCGCGATCCCAAAGTCGACCCGATCGACTGGATCGAGCGCATCCCGATCTCGGAAACGCGCAACTACGTCGAACGCGTGATCGAGAACATGCAGGTTTATCGGGCGCTGATCGAGAACAATCCGAAGCTTATGATCGAGGCGGACCTGCGCCGCGGCGGCTGAATTGGATACCCAGGGTGGTGCGCGCACCATCTATCAAGCCATTGAAATTATTATATAAAAATTGAATTTTCGGAGACGGTCCGGTTATTTGCGCCACTCCGTGGCGGCCGTTACATTAGTCGCGCGCGGAACGCCGCGCCGCCTCGAACACCCGAATTCCGTCATAGCCAAACTGCGTCAGCCGGCACGAACGCGGCACCAAACATGCAAAACGCCATTCAAGGTGACGGCAACCCCCGAAGCATTTTTGTCACCGCGCAGGACGGTTTGCGGCTGCATGTGCGCGAATATGGTTTGCGCACCGCGCCGGTGCTCCCCGTCGTCTGCTTGCCGGGCCTGGCGCGAACCGTTGGCGATTTCGACGCGCTGGCCCCGTATTTAGCAAACGGCCGGCAGGGTCGTCGTGTCATTGCCATCGATTCGCGCGGACGCGGCCAATCCGACTACGACCGAAATCCAGAAAATTACAACGTGGCGACCGAGCTCGGCGATGTGGTGACCATTCTGGCGGCGCTCGGGATCGCGCAGGCGGTCTTCGTCGGCAGTTCGCGCGGCGGGCTCATCACCATGCTGCTCGCCGTCGCGCATCCGACCGCGATCGCCGGCGCCGTGCTGCACGACATCGGGCCGGTGATCGAGCCAAAAGGCCTCGCGCGCATCAAGAGCTATGTCGGCAAGCTGCCGCAGCCGAAGAGCTTCGCTGAAGGCTCCGAAATCCTGCGCGGCCTGTTCAGCGCTCAGTTCCCGAAACTGACCGCCGATGATTGGTTCGCGGCGGCGAAACGCGCATGGAATACGCAAGATGGCGCGCTGGTGCCGACCTATGATGTGCGGTTGGCCCAGACGCTGACCGAGATCGACATCGAACGGCCGCTGCCGCCGATGTGGGCGGAGTTCGGCGCGCTCGCGCGCGTGCCCGTGCTCGTCATCCGCGGCGAAAATTCGGACATTCTTTCGGCGGAAACGGTGACGAGCATGAAAGAACGCCATCCGGCGATGGATGTCATTGAAGTGCCCGACCAAGGGCATGTTCCGGTACTCGCCGGCGCGGACCTGCTCAACAGCATCGGAGCCTTCGTCGCCAAGTGCGACGCTGCGGCAAATTGGTCGGAGCCGGAGCCAAAAGGCGCGGCATCCGATCCGCAGGCGGCCCCACCGGAACGATGGGGATAAAGTTGGCAGTGAGTTTTGCGGATAACGCCACGTTGCAGCGCGCCATGGGCGCGCTGCAAGCGGGGAGCTTCAAAGACGCCGAACGCCTGTTCAAAGGCGTCTTGCGAACGCAGCCGAAGCACGTCGCCGCGCTCAATCTGCTTGGCGTCGTGCTGACGCAACTCGGCAAGTTTGCCGAGGCCGAGACCTATTTGCGACTAGCCCTGGAGGAATATCCGAACTCCGATGCGACGCTCCACAATTACGGCATCATTCTCAAGGCGCTGAACAGATATGCTGAGGCATTGGATCGATTTAGCCAAGCCGTGGCGCTGAACCCCCGCGCCGTCGAAACCTGGAACAATCGCGGCACCGTATTCAACGATCTCAACCGTTACGATGAGGCGATTGCGGATTTCGACAAGGCGCTTGCGCTCAATCCGCGCTATGCCGAGGCGCTGTGCAACAAGGGCAAATCGCTCAATGCTTTGCAGCGGTCCGCCGAAGCTCTCGCCGCGTTCGAGAGCGCTTGCGCGCTCAAACCCACCCTCGCCGAAGCATGGCTCGGCCGTGCCTTCGGCTATGCCGAACTCAAGCGCCACGGCGAGGCCCTCCCCGCCTTCGAAAAAGCGCTGGCGCTCAAACCCGACCTCGCCGAGGCCTGGCTGGGTGGCGGCAACCTCTCAAATGAGCTAGGCCGCCATCGCGAAGCGCTCGCCGCCTATGACAAAGCACTGGCGTTGCAACCGGGCCTCGCCGCGGCCAAGCTTGGCCGCGGCCATGCGCTGGCCCAACTCGGCAGATCGGAAGAAGCGCTTGATGCATATGACGAAGCGCTCGAGCTAAAGCCCGATCTGGCCGAGGCATGGCTCGGCCGCGGCAACATACATACCGAACGCCAGCGTTACGGCGACGCATTAGCTTGTCACGACACGGCGCTGGCGCTCAACCCGAATCTAGCCGACGCGTGGCTTGGCCGCGGCAATGTCTTCGTCCTACGCAAGTCTTATGACGAGGCTTTCGCCGCCTATGATAAGTCGCTCTTATTAAAGCCAGACTCGGCGCAGTCCTGGCTTGGCCGCGGCAATGTTTACCGTGATCTCAAACGCCACTCCGACGCCCTTACTGCATATGACCAGGCGCTTGCCCTCCGGCCGGATCTTGCCGAAGCGTGGTACGGCCGCGGCAATGTCTTGACCGAACTCAGGCGCTATAATGAGGCGCTCGCCGCTTACGACCGGGCACTGTCGCTGCGGCCTGATCTTGCTGAAGCGTGGTACGGATCCGGCAATGTTCTGGCCCTGCTCAAACGCAACGACCAGGCCTTCGCCGCGTACGACGAAGCTGTGAAGCGGAAACCAGATTTGGAGTTCGCGGCCGGCGCGCGTCTATCTTCGAAACTTTACATGTGCAACTGGACGAACTTAAAGGCCGAAGTCTCTGAATTGCTGGCGTCGATCAAAGAAGGAAAAGCATCGTGCTCTCCCTTTGCACTGCTCGGAGTCCCGGCATCGCCTTCCGAGCAATTGCAGTGCGCCAGTCGATACATGCTGGAGCAGGCAGTTTTTCCGCCACTTTGGCGCGGCGAGCGCTATTCGCATGATCGCCTGCGCGTGGCCTATGTTTCCCCCGATTTGCGAGAGCACGCGGTCGCTTATCTGATGGCAGGGGTGTTCGAACATCATGATAGATCACGCTTCGAAATCACGGCGATCTCGTGGGGTCCGCAGCAGGACACGGATTTCTGTCGCCGGCTAAGGGCGTCTTTTGAACGGTTCGTAGATGCCGGCGCACAAAGCGACCATGAAATTGCCGATCTCATTCGTCGGAGCGAAATAGACATCGCCGTGGATCTGAACGGCTTCGCCGATTTTGGTCGAGTGGGCATCTTTACGCAGCGGCCGGCACCAATTCAGGTAAATTATCTCGGCTATGCCGGCACAATGGGTGCCCATCACTACGATTACATTATTGCCGACGGCACAATCATTCCGCCGGAGCACTTTGACTCCTACAGCGAAAAGGTGGCGTGGCTGCCGGATACCTTTATGGCCAGCGACTCGGCGCGGCGAATCGCTGGGCCGACACCGTCGCGCGGTGAGCTAGGCCTGCCCGAGACCGGTTTTGTCTTCTGCTGCTTCAACCAGTCATTCAAAATCAGTCCGGAGACGTTTGAGATCTGGATGCGGCTTTTGCAAGCGGTCGAGGGCAGCGTTTTGTGGTTGAAGGATAACGAGCCAAACTCAACGCAAAATCTTCGTCGCGAGGCAGAGCAACGGGGCATCGCCGCCCAGCGCTTGGTATTCGCCCCACCCGTTCCCGACGTTGCCGATCATCTGGCACGCCACCGGCAAGCGGATCTGTTCCTCGACACGCTGCACTACAATGCCCACACGACCGCGAGCGACTCGCTCTGGGCGGGCGTACCCGTGATTACGTGTCTAGGCGCCGCCTATGCCGGGCGGGTGGCGGCAAGCCTTCTTCGCGCGGTGGGCCTGCCTGAGCTCGTGACCGCGTCATTGCCGGACTATGAGGTAATGGCACTCAGGATCGCGCGCGACCCTGCCCTGCAGACTTCACTGAGAGCCAAGCTCGCGCACAACCGCGAGACATTTCCGCTATTCGACACCGCACGTTTCACGCGCAATGTCGAGGCGGCCTACACAACGATGTGGCAGCGCAGTCAGCGCGGCGAGCCGCCTGCGCATCTTGCCGCCGGGCCGAAACAGGAATCAGTCCATTGAGCGCGCTGTCGCACACGGAAAGTGCGGAAGCCCACTACAAGCGCGGTGTATGCCTGCAAAATCTGGGGAACTACGATCACGCGCTCAAGGCGTTCGACGCCGCCATTGCGCTGAACCCGAGCTATGCCGAAGCCTATAATTACCGCGGCATCGTGCTGGTAATTCTGGAGCGCCATCATGACGCGCTCACAAGCTTCAACAAGGCCGTCGCGTTGAAGCCCGATTACGCGGAATGTCACAACAATCTCGGCATTGTCTTGCAGGATCTGGGCCACTTCGACGAAGCGCTCGCAAGTTTCGACAGGGCAATCGCGCTGAAACCCGACAATGCCCGAGCACATAATAACCGGGGCGCTGCCTTGAGCGACCTGCGACGCATCGATGATGCGCTCATAAGCTACGAGGAGGCGATCGCGCTCGATCCATCCTATGCCGAGGCTTTCTACAATCGCGGCATGGTGATGCACGATGCAAAGCGTTTCGATCACGCGCTCGCCAGTTACGACAAGGCGATCGCGCTGCGGCCCGACTATGCGGAGGCACATCACAACCGTGGCGCCGTGCTCCAGGACCTGCTGCGCCTTGATGATGCGATCGGCGCCTATGACAAGGCGATAAAGCTTCGTCCGGAGCGCGCGGAATCCTATGCCAATCAGAGCTACTGTTATTTGCAGATGGGCCGCTTCGAGAACGGATGGCCTCTGCACGAATGGCGCAAGAGGCTTCAGACGCCAGTTGGCGCTCGTGCTTTTGCGCAGCCTCTATGGCTCGGCCAGGAGGACATTTCAAACAAGACGCTGTTCGTGCATTGGGAGCAGGGATTTGGCGACACGATACAGTTCTGCCGCTACGGCAAGCTTCTAAAGGCCGTGGGAACAGACGTCGTCATGTCGGTGCAAGAGCCCTTGTACCAGCTTCTCACCCAGATGAGTCCGGAGATCGGCATCATCAATCAGACTGAAGTACCGAAGAGTTTCGACTATCACTGCCCGATGATGTCCTTGCCGCTCGCTCTGGCAACGACGCTGAGAACGATTCCGGCAGAACGACGCTACATCTTTTCGAACGAGCGATTGCGCCAAACCTGGGATGCCCGCCTGCCCGCAAAGACCAAGCCTCGCGTTGGTGTCGCCTGGCGAGGAAGTGCGACACACAAGAACGATCGTCACCGATCGTTGGATCTTGACGTTCTTGCTGCGCTTTTTTCCGCCGATGCACATTGGGTCTCTCTGCAATATAGCAGTGGCCATCCCGAGGAGGCCTCATTCGGGCCTCTTGATCTCGTTTCTTATGCGGGCATGTGGAAGGATTTTGCGGACGCCGCAGCACTGATAGATTGTCTGGACTTGGTGATCACGGTGGACACAAGCGTGGCACACTTGGCTGGCGCAATGGGAAAGCCGGTATGGATATTGCTGCCGTTTAATTCGGACTGGCGCTGGCTGCTCCATCGTGACGATAGCCCGTGGTATCCGAGCGCCCGGCTATTTCGGCAGAAGCCATCAGAATCGTGGGAGCATGTGATATCGCGTGTCCGCGCAGCATTTTTGGAATTCATTCAGTCCCGTTCGTGAACTCGGTTGCCGCTCGCTATTCCGTCGGCCGATTCTCACTTGCATCCTGTTTTTTGTTAAGTAGAACTCCCTGCTGCGTGCGCTTTAGCGCGAAATATCAGGCTCACCCCCGGCGCGCGTTGCCCGAGAACCTCATAGTTCGAGCTCGGCGACGCCATAGACATCGCGACCTCGTAATCGTAGTCCGAAAGAATCCGCACGATTTCGTCGAAGTTGACGAAAGTCACCGGATAGGCAATTTGCCGGTCGGCAATACGCGGCGGCATCGGACCGATTCCATTTTCCGACAGTCGCGATTTTTGCATCCCGACGACTTGCGGCGAATTCCACACAGGAAAGCGGATGAGCGCGAAAAACCTGGCGCGCAACGTCGCGAGCGATTTCAGCGTTTCCAGCGGATTGGGCACATATTGGATCGCGCTCGACGCATGAAGGAGGTCTATTTGGCCCAAGGCTGCGGAAGCCTCGTCGATAGTGGTGAAGACATCGAAGCGGCCGTTTGCCAGTTTGGCTGCGCGCGCCGCCATGGCTGGAGTTTCCACGACGGTCCATCGCAATGGAGCCCGTGTCGCCAAAGTCACCCTGAAATAATGGAAGCCACAGCCGCCGCCGAAATCTAAAACTCGGAGCGGGCGGTCGGTCGTTTCGGCCGCACAGATACCGAGCGCCAGGATCGAATTGATCGCCTGTTCGGGAGCGATCTGGCGATGATCGACAGCGAGCGATGTCTTGTAAGCAATGACGTCCGCGATGTCATGGTCGTGATAGCCCGGTCCGCAGGCCGCCAGCGCCGCTGCGAAGTTTTGGAACACCTGGGTGACGACAGCCAAGAATACTTCTCCGGGAGCTTTTGTCCGCCGACCGGGAAGCGGCGCGAGCGATAGTGAGTTGCGCGAAGGCCTACAATCCGATGGGGCCGAGCGCCAGCGAGAAAACTTAGCCGGATCCAATGGCCGGCGTCCAGCACCGGCGTTGGGCTGTGGCGGATCGGCCTTGGGCCGGGCATCACGCGTTGAACGGCAAAACGTGGATGGCCGGGACGAGCCTCGACCATGACGTCGAGGACCACGACGTTGAGAACCGCGACGTTCAATGCGCCTTTTCGCTATTCGCAGACGACGAAGCTTTCCGCCGGACTGCCGCTTTGATGGCGTTCCCACATCCGGACATAAGCGGCCTCCATAGATCGGGTCGAGCGCCCGGTATCGAACAAGGGACAGGTGTCGCGACTGCCGGCGAGCTTGTCCTTGACCGATGCGAGAAGCGCAGCATCGCGCGCAAGCTTGAGCACCAAAGCCTCATAGTCTTTGAGCGTTTCAGCGACGAGTTCGGGTAAGCCAGCCGCCCGGAGCAGGCTCGCGGCGACCCGCGCTGCCAAGGTCGAGCCAAGACATGTGACGACGGGAAGTCCGGCCCAAAGAGCATCAGTCCCCGTCGTGTGGGCGTTGCACGGCAAGGTATCGATGCACAGGTCGGCCAGCCGATGGCGGGCCAAATGGTCGGCGACCGGCATTTTGCCGGCAAAGATCAATCGTTCTGGCGCGATGCCGCGTTGTCGCGCTTCCCGCCGCAAATTGTCCATGGCGGTCGGGTTCGATTCCAGCAGCCATAATGCGCTCCCGTCGACGGCGCCGAGCAATCGCATCCATATGTCGAATATCGCCGGAGTGATCTTGTAGTTGCTGTTGAAGCAACAGAACACGAATCCCGAATCCGGCAGGCCGCATTGAACGCGCGTTGGCACGCGATCGGAAATCACTTGCCGATCGTCGGTAATGAAGTAGCTCTCCGGTATGAAGACGACCTGCTCGCTATAGAACGTGCGGTCGCCTTCGGGTATCACCGTCCGGTCGGCGATGATGTAGTCGATATAGGGGGCGCCCATCGTTCCGGGATAGCCCATATAATTGACCTGAATGGGAGCGGCCCGCCGCGCCATGACATTCAGCCGATTATCGGCCGTGAAACCCATCAGATCGACGGCAATATCGATTTCGCTACGGCGCATGAGTTCGGCGATTTCCTGGTCGGTATTGCCGTGAACATCGACGAAATGCTCGAACGCGTTCTTGAGCCGTTGCCGCATCGGCGAATTGCGCTCGGGGCCGAACGATATGGCGGTTATCTCGAATCGCGAGCGGTCGTGCCGTTCGAACATGCCGGCCAGCAAATAGGCCATCGCGCTTTCGTGGAAATTATTTGAGAGATAGGCAATGCGAACACGATCGTGACGATAAGTCTCGCCGCGCCAAATATATGGAAACGCCGGCTGGTCCTGCACATAGCGCCTGGCGCATTGCAACTGGTCGGCGGGCGATGACGGAATGGCGAGAAGGACAAAAGGAACACTGGCCGATGTTCCGTCGCGGACCATTCCCAGAAGCTGGCCGACGTCGGTTTCCAGGTCAGTCCAGTCGGACATATATAGTTTAGCGTTGAGACGCAGGCCGGCGACGTAGGGTAGATTAGGGTCAAGCCGCATCGCGTGGTCGTAAGCGGCAAATGCCTCGTCATAACGCTGGAGTTTCGTGAATAGGTTACCGCGACTCGACCAGGCTTCGGCAAGATCTAGCCTCAGCTCGAGCGCGCGATCGAACGCGGCGAAGGCGTCATCGTACCGGCCGAGATCTGAAAAGACATTGCCGCGGCCGAGCCAGGCCTCTCCCAAACCGGGTTTTGCAACCAGCGCGTTGTCGAAAGCGGCCAACGCGTGCTCGTATTGCCTGAGGTCGGTCAAGACATTGCCGCGGCCAAGCCATGCCTCGGCTAATTTGGCATCAAGCGTTACCGCCTTGTCGTAACAAGCGAGCGCATCGTCGTAGTGCCGAAGCCGGGCCAACGCGTTGCCGCGACCGAGCCAGGCCTCGACGACGGCCGGATTGGACGCCACCGCGCGGTCATAGTCGGCGAGCGACGCCTCGTAACGTTTGAGATCGGCGAGCGTGCCGCCATGCCCGACCCAAGCCTCCGTCAGATCGGGCTTGAGCGCCGCGGCTGTTTCGAACGCGGCTAATGCCTCGTGGTGGCGTTTGCAGATCGCCAGCGCCTTGCCTTTGTTGCAGAAAGCCTCCGCGTATTGCGGCCGCAACTCGATCGCTTTGGCGAAATCGCTAATGGCCTCGTCGTAACGACGCAAATCGTTGAAGACCGTACCACGGTTGTTCCAGGTTTCCGCCGCGGCAGGGTTTACGGCCAGGGCTTGCGAGAAACGTTGCATGGCCTCGGCAGGCCGGTTCAGCGCTTTAAGAACGATGCCGTAATTGTAAAGCGTCGCATCCGACGTGGCATTCCCCTGCAACGCCAGGCGCAGATAATTCTCGGCTTCGGCAAATCTGCCGCGCTGAATGAGAACGATACCGAGCAGATTGAGGGCGCCGATGTGTCTTGGCCGCACACGCAGAACGTCGTTGAACAGGCGCTCGGCGTCGTCGAAGTTTCCGGCACGGAGCGCCAAAAGACCACGTTGGAGCGCGTCAATCTCCATAAATACCCGGTCCATGAGGGCGCGTGCCGAGGGTCGGTCCCGGCGGCTGCGGGATTCGAGCTGGGCTTTATAGAGGGCTCAACCCATTGCTGCTCCGCCCGCTGCAGTCTGTTGGATTAAACCTTGCGCGGAAAGCTGACAATGCCGCTCTGATCGCGTGCGCCAAGAAGTTTTCGAGCTACCGGCAACACCCGCCCCGAAGAATGCATCACCCGAAGAATGCAGCAGCCCGAAAACGCCGCCGTGACTTAATCCTTGCGGCGCAAACGTCTGCGTTGGCCATAAAAAACCCGGCGGAGATGGCTCTCCGCCGGGTCATCAGAACTCTACGCCTCGATCAGACGATCAGGGCAGGAAGTCCTTGTGCGCACGGAAGCGGAACGTCCAGCTGCTCGAGTGTGACTCGGTCTGGAAGGCGTTACCGCCGCCACAACCCACCGCGCCAGTGGTGGTTGTACAACCATTGTAGCCACCCAGTGTCGAGGTACCCGTAGATGCGCTCTTAAGATCCTCGTAAATGCCTTCCACGCCCATGTAGAACGTCTTCGTCACGTTCCACTGAGTTCGGCTGCCGAGGAACCAGTCCGACCAGTCATTGTTGCAGCCCGTTCCGGCGACAGCGCCGCTGCCGCTGCCGCTGCCGAAGCCGGCTGCCGAGCAGAGCATGGCGTTGGCTTGGCCGTTATACGACACCGCGTCATAGCCGCCGAAGATCGAGGTCTGCCAAGCTGGGCTCCAGTGATGCTCGTAGGCCGCATTCAAGCCCCAGGCGGTCGTCAGATTGCACGTGGTGGTGTTGGCTCCAGGAACAGTGCCACCATAGACGCAATCGCTCATAACGCCGTAGGCCATCTGGCTGCCGTCAGTCTTGCTCCAGTTGAAGTTTGGGGTGAAGTACGCGTAGCGCAAGGCGCCTTCGGTGTAGTTGACCTGGGCCTGCAAATAATCGCCTTCGCCAATCATCGGGAAGTTCAGCCGCAAACCGGCGCCGGCTGCCCAACCCCATTTGTCGCCGGGACTACCAGTAGTGCCGAAGCCCTGGCTCGGCGCGCCACCAAGGGCCGAGCTGTAGTAGGTGGCGTTGACCTCGTGCAACGCGCCCATGATCTGCGCACCGCCCCAGGCCTGGTCGAGCCGGATATTGCCGACGATGTCGCCGAGCTGCTGGCCACCATAGGCGCCGTTATTGGCGCTTACACCAGCTATCGTCGTGGTAAACCCACCGGCAGTGATGTTGCCGGTAGCGGCACTGGAAGCAGTTCCCCCCAACGTAGAAAACCCGGAAGCGTCGATGATCTGCGTCGTGCGGCGCTCTTCCATCGACAGCGTCGCCGACATGCCGTTGCCAAGTTGCGCCGTGTAGCCGAACACCAGCCAGCCCGGATCGCCCGTGTCGGACGCCGGGAAGTAGCCACCGTATGATGTCGCCGGTGTGCTGTAATAGTCGTAGAACGATTGCGAGATACCGGCTGTGATTCCAGCGAACTGAACGAAGGCGCGGTTGGCGCTGAACTGGTTCGCCGCAGTGTCGAGACCAACTGTATTCGTGCTGATACCGACCGCGACATAGCCACGCGCCGTGCCGTAGGCAGTCTGCTCGCGGGCATCCGCCGTGATATAGGCACGGGCCCGGAACGTTGTGTTGCTGACCGTACGGCCGCCAGCGGTGTTGTTGAACGGACCGCTGGTGAAGCTGCCGTTATAACCCCAGCCCGCCTCGGCGCGAACCCAGCCGCCGATCTTCAAGCAGAGATCGGTGCCGGGCATATAATAGAATCCTGCCCCGTAGAGACTGCAGACCTTCACGTATTCGACCGGCTTGGCCTTGACGGGAAGATCGGCTGCCTGACCTGCTGTCACCGCAACTAAACCCGCTGCGGATCCGAGGAGGAGGCTTTTCACCATCTTCATTTTGAACCTCCAGTTGTTGCCGTGGGAGGGTTCGCTCCGTCGGGTGGCATACACCCCTGGAAAGTCCCCTTTGGTCCCCAAACCACCCGGTCTTCTCACTGTCCCGAAAACACCGGACGGGTCGACTTGGGGTTCCCCCCTCCGTCGCACCACCACATTAACCAACAGGTCCCTCGGCGCAACGAAGAACTGGCCAAGTCACAGTCCGATTTGAGCGATTTCAAAGAGGTGTTGCGCAAAAAACACGCAAATGGTGCTGCTTGGCTGTGCGACAGGACCGAGACAAACGCCCTTTAGCCTGCATAATTTCTCACGTAATATCAATTGTTTAAGAAGGACGTCCGGCGACCCTGCGCGGCCCGTCGAAAACGACAGCACAGCATCACAACGATCCTCCGTCGCACACCGCGCCACAAGCGTTGGCCAGAAACCGAACGCCGGAATCACCGATTCCCCGCCCTGCCCCCATTAAATCCCTTGTCCGCAGTTTGGCGTGTTTACGACATTATCGTGGAAATGCTGGCTATGTTTGCCGCCACCGCGGCATTGATATTTCGACCCGAACTCGTCGTGCCGCTGAAATTCTGCGCCACGCGATGAACGGCAAGGAAGGCCGGCACATCTAGCGCCAAGCATTGCTTGGGATTGGCAGCGTGTAGTGCCGCGCGGACGGCTGGTGATGCAATTGCCGGTGTGTCGTTAGCCGAATCACCGGCGACGGATCCGAAGTGCAATCCTCATTTGCGGCTCATGCAAATACCGCCGCGTACAATGGGAGAATACCGCGAACCAATTCCGCGTCATGAGCGCTTTGATTCTTCAGCGAGACTGGAAGGCGCTGCCGATGCATGAGTTGCGACAGCAAAGTCCGGCGCACTGTTTTGCAACCGAGTGCCGGGCGCGCAATCCGCCGCGGCGTCACGCTTTACGCGACGCCCTATTCCCGGCCATCGCAACATGACGTCATACCGCCGCTTTTTCCGCCCTAATAGCCGCGATTGCGGTACTTTGAATTGACGCACAAATGCCGAAACTATAAGCATTTCCGCGTTTGGAGAGGTGGCCGAGTGGCTGAAGGCGGCGGTTTGCTAAACCGTTATACGGTCTAAAGCCGTATCAAGGGTTCGAATCCCTTCCTCTCCGCCAAATCTAGCTGAAATCATTGAATCGACGGGCGACATGCGGGGTATGGTGTCGCTCCAAACGCGAACGGGGGCGTCATCGCGATCTGGTGCGCAGGTACGCGCGACAGTGTCGGGGCGGCTGTTGACTGCCTTGCTCGGGACAGCGTGCCGGTGAATCGTAGAACGGCTGGGCAGAGGAGAGGGTTGTTGAGTCGGCGGACCGAACAACTAATTGTTCATTAGAAGTCATAAAAGGCGCTCAGGCAAAAGCCAATCCAATAACCAGGCTAATGAGACCAAGTCGTCGATGCGCAGGTCGATTGGCAATACTACGTCCGCCAGACAAAATATACGTGCTCTATCCCATACTGGGACCGAGTGGGAATATTTTGGATCAGTTTCCAACGCACGCCATCAAAATGTCGCTCGATATCCTCGCGTCTGAAAGACAAGTCAGGAACGTCGACGCCGTCCCGCCCGTTGTGGGCGATCTGTTTAGTTTCTGCGACGAAAGGCGTGAAGAGAATAAGGCAAAACTTCTTCTGGAATGAGTGAAGAGCGGCGTCCAGAACCCTTTCCCACTCGTAATTGTGCTCAAGGATGTGCCTCATCATGATCCCCGGGGCATTCGAGCGATAGGTGCAAAGATCGACTATCTTGTCGGCGAATGGCGTCTTGCTGCCGTCGAGCCCAACGTATCGCGGGCTTACACAGAATGTGCGAAACGCGCCGCCACCGCAGCCCCAATCCTCGACCTCGTCCACATCGGCAAGATACGCGGCCGCCATGAGATAGGTGACAGGGTCAGCATACATCACGGGAGCCATAACCGAGAGGTTGCGGTAAGCGGCATCCCACTTTCCGACGTTGCTGACGGGATGTTTATTCTCAAGCACCACACGTTCCCTACTTGTTTAAGACAACGCCTCTGGACGCTCGGCGTCGGCCTGCGACTGGTCCCGGATGGCCTTCAGGCCGGCGATGCACCGCATTCGGCCGGCCGCGGCGCAGCAAGCGGAAGGACGACACACGAGATTCGCGCGAAGCCTGCGCGAGCGGAATGACCGATTCGCCTGCGGAAGATGACCTTTTCGATTAGTTGAGCTCGAAGCGCGCCGTGAATAGGTCGATCAGCCCACGGATCATGATGTTAAAAGGAACAACGATCCTATCTTCTGTCTCGTCGGCGGTGCCCTGCTCGACCGCGTGCGGAATGTGGCTTGGCCAGATCAACATGCGTCCCCGCTCCGCGGGGAAGAGAATGAAATCCGAATTCAAATCGTTGCGTTCTCGATATTTCGGTTCGAGATTCTTAGAGAACCGACGCGGCGAAGCAAACATCGTCGGTCCGCAATTGGGCGGAGCTTTGATGTAAACTAGGCCGCTGAGCAGACAGTTGGGATGAACGTGCATGTTCTGGCGATGGTTCGGATGAGTGATGTTCGCCCACATGTTGGTGATGTAGTGCGAGTCTCGCTGCACGGTATAAGCGTCTAGCACTTTCCCCGCCTCGACCATGACGACATCGACGAACTCCTTCATTTGCGGAAGGGTGTGAAGGTCGTCCGTTGACATCCAGGCGGGGCTTCCTCTTTTCGGCGAGGAATGTCCGTTGCCCGATGCCCGCAAGGCGCGAACGCGCGTCTCGATCCGGTCGCACATGCTCATATCGGGCAGCATTCCGGTGAACATCGGCGTCGGAAAAAGCATAAACGTGTGCCGCGCGGTCAAATCCTTTTCTCTTGTGTCGGCAGGAGCGACGAAAGCCATCAGAAATTCACCCAATTGCCCGATAAGCACCACGTTTAGAGTCGTCTCGCGATCTGAGGTCGATTAAAATCACGTCCTCGGAATACGGGGAATATATAGCGACAAAATGTCGACAAGCAAAGAAAACGACCGTGCGCCCGACGAGCGGTGTGCCTGACCTGGACAGCCCGCATAACGCTGCGGTTGACCTCGCCCGAATCATGGCCCAGATCGGCCGCCAACGGAAATCGAGATGAGCGAGCGACAAGTGTCAAAGGATCGCGGCCCGGCGACTGTGGCGGCGAGATCCATCGACAAACTCTTTAGTGCGGCGGTTGCGCTTCATCAAAAGGGAGCGATCGCCGACGCCGAGCGGCATTATCGCGACCTGCTCGCGCTCGCCCCCGATCATGCCGACGCGCTGCACAATCTCGGTCTGATCGCGCTCTCACAAGGCGATGCGTCCTCGGCGGTCGATTTGATCGCAAAGGCGATCGCCGCGAACGGTCACAAGGCGGAATATCACTACAACATCGCTCTGGCGTGGCGAGCCTCGAGCCGCCTCGACCAGGCCGCAAGACATCTCGAGCGCGCAATCGAAATCCGCAGCGACTACGCACTGGCGCATCTCAATCTCGGCAATGTGCGCCGTGAGGAAGGCCGATCAGCGGAGGCGGTCGCCTGCTACGAGCAGGTGCTGGCGCTCAGCCCGAACGCGTCAGCGGCGCGGATCAATCTGGCAAATATCGCCTCCGAGCAGCAGCAGTGGGATGCGGCGGCCGCGAATTATCGGCAAGTCTTGATGCGCGAGCCCAATCATGCTGGTGCCCATGCTGGGCTTGGCGCCGCACTTTCCGCCTTGGGTCTTCCGCGTGATGCCATCGGCCATATCGAGCGCGCGCTATCGCTCGAACCCGATCTAACCGGCGCCCACGAAGAGCTCGCCAAAGCCTATCTTTCGGCAGGCGATGTTCCATCCGCTATTTTGATCGCGGCGCGCGCGCTTGGGCTGAAGGAGACGGAAACCGGCAGGACCTTGTTCGCACAATGCGCAATCCTCACCAATTTCACAATCGATCCCGGCGGCCAATTCCGCAAACTCGTGCAGCGCGCTCTGGTCGAAGCTTGGGCCGTGCCGCGCGAGCTCGCCGGGGTATGCATCAGCCTGATCAAGCTCGACGACCGTGTGAGCGAAGCGATCGCGCGTGCCGATAGGGCATGGCCAGCGCGGCTACCGGCCGCAGAGGTTCTCCGCGCCCCCGTACTGTCGGCTCTGGCCGACGATAACCTGCTGCATAGTTTGCTGGAATGCGATCCGATCATGGATGTCGGCCTCGAGCGACTATTGACGAATCTCCGTCATGCCGTGCTTGACGCACTGACCGCGACCAAGCCGTCGCTCGCGCCGCAGGACGAACGACTACTGAACTTCTATGGCGCGCTCGCGCGACAATGTTTCATCAATCAATACGTCTTCTCGTTGACCGACGAGGAGAGCCTCCACGCGCAGCGTCTGCGCGCTACGGTCGACGATGCGCTGAGCAACGATACCGAGATATCGCCGCTGCATTTGGCCGCGCTCGGCGCTTATTTGCCTCTGCACACGCTCGCAAATGCCGAGCGATTGGTCGAAAGAACTTGGCCCCGCCCCATCGAGGACTTGCTGATCCAACAGATCAAGGAGCCGGCGCAGGAGCGCCTGATCGGGGCTACGCTCTTCGCCCTCACCGAGATCGAGGGGGAGGTTTCTCGCAAGGTGCGCGAACAGTATGAAGAGAACCCCTATCCGCTCTGGATCAAAGCGGGTCCGCCAATACAGCCGGCGATTCTTAATCGCCGGCCGCAGCCGCTAGCCGACGTCCTTATCGCCGGCTGCGGCACGGGGTTTTTCACCACCGAATTCGCCAGCAAAGCGCGCGATGCCCGCTTTCTTGCCATCGATCTGAGCCTCTCAAGCCTCAGCTATGCCAAACGCATGGCGCAGAGTTTCGGCTTAACCAATGTCGAATTCGCCCAGGCCGACATCATGAAGCTTGGATCCCTCGGCCGGACTTTCGACTTCATCGACTCTTCCGGCGTGCTGCATCACACCGCCGACCTATGGGCGGCCTGGCGAATTCTCCTGCCGCTGCTGCGCGCCGGCGGGATCATGCAGGTTGGTCTCTACAGCGAATTGGCGCGGCAGAACGTCGTCGCCGCCCGCGCGCTGATCGCCGAGCGTGGCTACCGGCCGATACCCGAGGACATCCGGCGCATTCGCGAAGTCGTCGCCGGCGCCGAGGACGGCTCGTTGCTGAAATCGATCAGCCAATGGAGCGACTTTTTCACCGTCAGCGAATGCCGAGACCTCTTGTTCCATCCGCAGGAGCACCGGACCTCGTTGCCGGAGATCAAATCGTTCCTTGCGGCGAACGGCCTGCAATTCGCGGGCTTCATTCTCGATGCATTGACTTCGGACGCCTTCGTCAGGCGCTTTCCCGAGATCTCAAGCCTCACGCACAAAGCGCGCTTCGATGCTTTCGCCGATCTCGACCGCTGGCACGTATTTGAAACCGAACGGCCGGAGACATTTGCCGGCATGTATCGGTTCTGGGTGCACAAACCCGCCGCGCGCTCTTAAGAAGCATGATCCCGAAAAGCATGCCCTTGGACTTGATCCGAGGGTGGAATCCGGTTTTCGGATAAGATCATGCTCCAATACGGCGCGCGTCCGGATTGGTGATTTGCTTCAGTGCCGTATTTACGCCGCGAGCGCCGGCATCGCTGCCGCAGCAGCAACCATTGCCGGCACCGCCGGCATTTCGTTGCTGCGCAGCCAGTCGCGCGCCGCGCGCTGAGCTGTGGCAATCTCGGCGTCCGACATCTGACCGGCGACTTCGCGCCGCAACCGGATGGCGTCGGCGCTCCCCTTGGTCGCCGCGAGATTGAACCATTTGTGCGCGGCGACGAGATCGACCGGCACATCGCGCCCGATCGAATACATCATGCCGAGCTCGAAGAGCACGTCGCCTGCGGCGGGCCCTTCGCCGAGCGGCGCCATAGTGCTGTCGAGAATCTCAAACCGAGCCATTGCCCACTCCCCTGTTTACACCTCGAGACCCCAAAAAACGCTCTCGCGTGTTCATCGGCTTTTTGCCCCAGCCGACATGCGGATAATCATCGGAAGATTTGAATGGTGGTTTAAGCAATGCGATGAATCGAATGTGAACCGCGGGGTGCGATCGCTGCGATTTCGGCAACGCGTCATTAAGGAACGCCGCGCGCGTTGGTTCGTTGACGAGCTGCCGCAATTGCGGTTTTCCCCCGGCTTTATTGGATAACTATGCAATCGCCGGCGGGTCGTTTATGGTCCGCCGCGCCTGACAGGAAACAACGAGGCAGCAATGAAAAATTACCGTAAAGCGGCGTTAGCGCTTTGGCTTGCGACGATCGCGTCGTGCGGCGGATCGTGGCTGATCGGGCCTGCGCTCGCCGCCGACCCCACAGGCACTTGGTATACCGGTGATAAAGACAGCCAAGTGCGCCTCACCAATTGTGGCGGCGCGCTGTGCGGTACTTTGGTATGGCTGAAAGAGCCGAACGATCCGGCGACCGGCCGCCCGAAAACCGACAAGAACAATGCCGACGCCAGCAAGCAGAGCCGGCCACTGCTCGGCGTCCAGATCGTGCTCGGCATGCGGCCCAGCGGAACGCCCAATCAATGGTCCGGCAGCGTTTACAACGCGTCGGACGGCAAGACCTATAGCGGCTCCTTCACCTTGACCGATGCGAATAGCGCGGAGCTGAAGGGCTGCGTATTGAGCGTATTGTGCAAGTCGCAAACCTGGATGCGCGCGAAATAGACGCGACTAGGCTGCAAAGCGGCTTTTCAGCTTGGATCGACGACAAAGCTTTGCGGCGGCTCGCCGCGCTGCCGGCGCTGCCACATTGTCGTGTAGGCCGCCTCGATATGGCACGTGAAGCGGGCCGTGTCGAAAAACGGAAAGCTCGTCCGGTTTCCGGCGAGCTTGGCCTTGATCGAGCTCAGCAGCGCCGGCTCACGCGCAAGCTTGAGCGCGAGCGCCTCATAGTCGGCGAGCGAGTCCGTCACCAATTCCGAGAGCCCGACGGCGTGGACCAGACTTGCGGCGACGCGCGCGGCAAAGGTCGAGCCAATGCAGGTCAGGACCGGCACGCCGGCCCAGAGCGCGTCGCTCGCGGTGGTGTGCGCGTTATAGTGCAGCGTATCGAGGAATAGGTCAGCCCACTGTTGCCGCGCCCAGTGCGCCGTGACGTCGGGCACCGAGGGCGCGAATATCAGGCGTTCCGCCGCGACCCCGCGCCGTTCCGCTTCGCGGCGGAGATTGTCGGAAGCGGTCGGATCGTTGTCCTTGAGCCACAGCACGCTGCCGTCGACAGCTTTGAGAAGCCGAGTCCAGACGTCGAACATGGCGGGTTCAATCTTGCAGGCCTGATTGAAGCTGCAAAAGACGAAACCGTCTTCTGGCAATTGCAATTCGGCGCGGCTCGGCACGCGCACGGCCGCGGCCCGTTTATCATCGTTCGCCATGAATGTACCGGGCAGCCAAACCACCTTTTCGCTGTAGTGCTCGAAATGCTCCTCCGGAATCACAGTCGCGTCGGCAATGATGTAATCGTAAAAGCCCGCGCCCATGGTGCCGGCATAGCCGAGATAGTTCACCTGAACCGGCGCCGGCCGCCGCGCGAAAACTCCGAGCCGGGAATTGCGCGTGAAGCCGTTGAGGTCGACGACGATATCGATTTCGAACTGGCGGATCAGTTCGGCGATGTCCTGATCGCTCTCCGACGGCACGTCGATGAAACGATCGAATGACGCCTTCACCCGGCGGCCGATTTCGGAGTCGGGCCCGGCGTCGAACGAAATGGCCGTCGTCTCGAAGCGCGATTTGTCGTGCTGCTCGAACATGCCGGCGGTCAGGTAAGCGACAGCGTGTTCGCGCAGGTCGGACGAAAGGTAAGCGACCCGGATGCGATCGTGCGCATAGGTCTCTCCGTTCCACACCGACCGCACCGGCGGCAAATCGGCAACGGCGAGTTTGGCGCAGAGCAGTTGATCGGCCGGCGTCGACGGCATGGACAGAATCGGAAACGGATAACTGACCTCCTTGCCCTCGCGCAGCATCGACAACAGGTAGGTCACATCGGCATCGAGTTCGGTCCAGTCGCAGATGCTCAGCTTGGCATAAAGACGATGGCCGGCGGCAAAATGCATCGCCAGTTCGGGATCCAAATTCAGGGCCCGATCGTAGGCGGCAAATGCCTCGGCAAAGCGCTTGAACTCGAGAAAGACATTGCCACGGCCGAGCCACGCCGCAGGCAGATCCGGCATCAGCGCCAGCGCCCGGTCATAGGCCCCAAAGGCTTCGTCGTGACGCCGAAGCGCGACCATGGCGTTGCCACAGCCGAGCCAGGCTTCCGCAGAATCCGGCTTGAGCTGCCGCGCGCGGTCAAAGACTGTCAGCGCTTCGTCGTTGCGGCCGAGTTGCCGCAACACCTCGCCGCGGGCCAGCAATGCTTCAACCAGGTTCGGATTGATCGCCAGCGAACGGTCATAGGCGGCAAGCGCGTCGTCAGGGCGATCGAGCGCCGCGAAGACATTGCCACGACCGAGATGCGCATGGGCATGGTTCGGCACGAGCGCGACGGCCTTGTTGTAGTTGGTCAGCGCCTCCTCGACGCGCGAAAGGTCGAACAAAGCGTTGCCGCGATTGTTCCAGGCATCGGCATAGTCGGGCAGGATCTGCAGCGCCTTGTCGCAATGGCTGAGCGCTTCGTCGTTCTGCCGCTGCCTCCGCAACAGGATGCTCAGATTACTGTGCGCCAGTGCCGATTTCGGATCGGCGGCGAGCGCTTTCTTGTAGGTCGCGACGGCAGCCGCCGGATCGCCAAGCTCGCTTTGGATTCGTCCGAGATTGACCAGGGCCTCCGGCGCGTTCGGCCGTACCCGGAGCGCATCGGTGATGCGGGCGAGGCCGGCCGGGAAATTGCCGCGCTGCGCCTCGATGAGGCCGAGCATATGCAGGGCATCGAACTGCTTCCTGTCGGCCTGCAGCACCATTTTATAGAGGAACTCCGCCTGCGCGATATTGCCGGCCTGGTGGGCCGCAAACGCGCGCGCAAGTATCTGTTGCGATTGGGAAATTGAGGGCTGCATGGCGACGGGCGGTAACTTACCGCACTCTGGTGGCGAAGGAAATCCGCGCCTTTTCGCGCATGTCCTTATCGGAAAACCGGTGCCCACGGGACATGCGTCATTGCGCCCGCTGGCCGAACAATATCCGGCGCACTTTCGGGTCGTTCATGTCGACCGTGGACGCAGCCTCAATGCGGATGGCAAAGGCGCGTTTGACGGCGGGCCGTGCACGGATAGTTTCGAACCAGCGCCTGAGATTTGGGAATTGCGCAAGATTCTGACCCTGCCGCTCGGCGAGCCGCACCCAGCCGACGCAAGCCATGTCGGCGATCGAATAGCGCCCAGCTAGAAATTCGTGCTTCGCGAGCCGGGTGTTCATCACGCCGTAGAGACGATTGACTTCGTCGGTATAGCGGCCGACCGCATAGGCAATCGGTTCCGGCGCGTAGCGGCGAAAATGCGTCGCCTGACCCGCCATCGGCCCGAGCCCGCCGATCTGCCAGAACAACCATTCTTCGACTGCGGTTCGCGTCCGCTCCTCGCGCGGATAAAACTTGCCGGTCTTGCGCCCGAGATATTGCAGGATGGCGCCCGATTCGAAGACCGAGATCGGCCGTCCGCCGGGTCCCGCCGGATCGACGATCGCGGGCATCCGATTGTTCGGCGAGACCGCAAGGAAACGCGGCGCAAATTGCTCGCCCTTGGAGATATCGACCGGGCGCACGACGTAAGGCAGCCCGCATTCTTCGAGCATGATCGAAATCTTCCACCCGTTCGGCGTCGGCCAGTAATAGAGTTCGATCGGCTCTTTACGCTGCGACCCGCCTCGCCTGCGGCGCTGCGCGGGTTCTGCTGTGGCTTGCCTTGCTTTGGCTTTATGCCGGACGCGCGGCATTCGGGGATGACCCGCGGTCCAATAAAAAAGGCGCCACGGAATTGCTCCACAGCGCCAGGGAAAGTCTCGAGAGGATATCCGAGGGCGTCGGCGAGATGGTTGAAGGATTAAGTCTGCCGGCTGAACACCGGGGCGAGATCGGAACTTGCCGTATCTCGTCAACACTATCGCGTAGAGTAGTTGCGATCGTGAAGCTTACGCCTCCGTCCCGCCGACGCCCCCTGCTAATCACCGGAGCCGGCCAGCCCAGAGCGATCATGACGACCCTCCCGACATCGGCCGGTCCGTGTGACCCGATCTTCGATTCAAGAGAAATCAAAGACCGAAGACGGCGTAGACTACTTCTTCTTCCGAGTGGTCTTCTTCGCCTTAGCCTTCGACTTAGCTTTCGCTTTTCTCTTCTTCGCCATTGCTGCCCTCCTAGCTTGAGTGGGTGGCGATATTCGGTGCAGTGCAGTCGCGAATCGATCCGCACTACCTTCCGAATTACTACAGCGAAAAAAAAATAACAGTGACTCCGCTTAATTTTGTGTGTAGGCGCCGCGCCCCGCTGTTGCGCGCGCCAAGCTTTGCGCACAGCGACTCAGCTCACCAAGCAAAAGGTTTTTTTGCTCGCGAGATTGCGTGCGGAATTTTCGCGATGTGAGAAAGTGCCGATGAAATGCGGCTTTCTTTGTTTACTATTTTCTGAATCGCGCCGCGGCGGGCGGCGCCGCGGCGCAGTTTTTGCGCAAGATTTCAAGCCCGCCGAAACGCCGGCGCGGCGTCTTGCGCCACCTGAAAAAAATTTATGCACCGGGTGCGTTTCTTGGCGTGTTGACCGGTCGCGGGAGGCGAAAAACGCGCGAATCGGTGCGAATTCGATTCGCCGATTCGGTCCGCGGCGACCTTCGACGGCCCGCCGATGGCGTCACGGCGCCTCGCACGCGTGTCCGATTCTCATCGCGTGGGAGACGTCAGCCGGCATTGCGCGGTGCGCACGCGAACGGGCGCTCAGAGGCCGAGCTTCTTCTTCAGGAGATCGTTGACGGCTTGCGGGTTGGCCTTGCCGCCGGACGCCTTCATGACCTGGCCGACGAACCAGCCGATCGCTTTCGGATTGGTCTTGGCGTCGGCGACCTTATCCGGATTCTGACTTACAATGTCGTCGACAACCTTCTCGATCGCGGCAACGTCGGTGACCTGCTTGAGGCCGCGGGCTTCGACGATGGCGCGCGGATCGCCGCCCTCGGCCCAGGCAATCTCGAACACGTCCTTGGCGATTTTGCCGGAGATGGTGCCGGCGCCGATCATATCGAGAATGGCGGCCAGAGCGGCAGCGGAAACCGGCGCCTCGGTGATGTCCTTGTCCTCGCGATTGAGCCGGCCGCCGAGCTCGTTGATCACCCAATTGGCCGCAAGCTTCGGGTCGCGGCGCGGTGCCGAGCCGGAATCGCCGACGACAGCCTCGAAGTATTCCGCCGTCGCGCGCTCGGCGACCAGCACATCCGCGTCGTAGGCCGGCAGTGCGTAGTCGCGCATGAACCTCGCCTTCTTGCCGTCCGGCAGTTCCGGCAGGTCCTTTTCCAATTCCTCGACCAATGACGGCGAAAGTTCCAGCGGCAGCAGGTCGGGATCGGGGAAGTAACGGTAGTCGTGCGCCTCCTGCTTGGAGCGCATCGAGCGCGTTTCGCCTTTGTCCGGATCGAACAGCCGGGTCTCCTGCTCGATCTTGCCGCCGTCTTCGATGATCTCGATCTGGCGGCGCGCTTCGAATTCGATGGCTTGGCCGATGAAGCGGATCGAATTGACGTTCTTGATCTCGCAGCGCGTACCGAGCGGCTCGCCGGGCCGACGCACGGAAACGTTCACGTCGGCGCGCAGGTTGCCTTTTTCCATGTCGCCGTCACAGGTACCGAGGTAGCGCACCACGCTGCGGATCTTCGCCACATAGGCCTTCGCCTCGTCGGCGGACCGCAGATCGGGCTTACTCACGATCTCCATCAGCGCGACGCCGGCGCGATTGAGATCGACCAGCGACATGGTCGGGTTCTGGTCATGCAGGGATTTTCCCGCATCCTGTTCGAGATGCAGGCGCTCGATGCCGATGCGCGCTATCTCGCCATCCGGCAGATCGACGACCACCTCGCCCTCGCCGACGATCGGCGACTTGTACTGGCTGATCTGGTAGCCCGGCGGCAGGTCCGGATAGAAATAATTCTTCCGGTCGAATACGGATTTCAGGTTGATCTTGGCCTTCAGCCCAAGACCGGTGCGAACCGCCTGACGAACGCATTCCTCGTTGATGACCGGCAGCATGCCCGGCATGGCGGCGTCGACCAGCGAGACATGCGCATTCGCTTCACCGCCGAATTCGGTCGAGGCGCCGGAGAACAGCTTGGCCTTTGAACTGACCTGGGCATGGACCTCCAGGCCGATGATCACTTCCCAGTCGCCGGTCGCGCCTTTGATCAGCTTTGACTTGGCTGGCTTGGATTTGTCTGTCGGGGCGTCCATAGCGGTGTCCGTTGGCGGTATCCGTTCCGTTTCCGGTGCGGTTACGCGCTTCCGGGGCGGAGGGCAAGGCGCCCACCGCTCCTACCGCCAGGCCCTGGACGGTCCAACCGGAGTAAGACCGGCGGCGACGATTAGCCGCCGCACTTCTGGGTGCAGAAGCTGCCGTAACAGGGGACGACCTTGGTCAGCGTCCCGTTGGCGCACAGCTGCTGCGAGCACCAATTCGTGGCGGGATCGCAGGCGAACGAACAGAAACTGTTGTTGGCGATCGCGACCTTTTGGAAGGCGCAGGCCCCGGGCGGAAGCTGCTTCATGCCCTTCGCCGAGGCGCCGGATAGGCTCATCGCCGCTACAGCCCCAGCCAACAACACCACCTTAACAACCGACATCGCGCGCATTTTGATCCCCTGTTCCAACCTCTGCCCCGGCGAAATGTGCGGTAATATTTTACATTGCTGCCGTGCGCGCGCAAGCCGCAGGTTGAGCTTCCGCATTCACAACCGGCTTGTAACGCAGCGAACCGTGAGCGCGTGGCGCCTAGGCCAATCTCAATTGCTCTCGCGCCAGATGCCGAGCGCTTCCTGCGCCGGCCGATCCGAAATCGAGAACAGCACGGACTGCTCTGGCGCGTTGTGGGAGTAGCGCTTCCACGGCGGCACGACGAAGACGTCGTTCTTGCCCCATTCAAGCACATTGCCGTCGACATTGGTCGTGCCTTTGCCTTCGACACAGACAAAGACCGTGCCGTCGGTCGCGCGATACGGCTCGCCTTTGAACCCTTTCGGCAGCATGGCGAGATAGGCGCCCATGGTCGGCAGCACCGGCCCGCCGGTGACCGGATTGGCGTAACGCACCCGCGCGCCGTGACGCTTGTCGACGTCGCCAGACTGCATCATGCGCTCGATGATCGGACGTGTGCGGGCATAGGTGTAGTTGATCACCGGGCTTCGGTTCGTTGTCGGCGTGCCGTCGGGCAACACGCCCGAGCCGTAGAACGACAGCGAGTCGCCGTCCTGGCGCGTCGTTTCTTGGGTCGCATCGTCGAAATGCTCGGCGAAGGAGGCTTCGTAGAAATTGACCGCCGGGAAGTCGAGCACGTCGAGCCACAGCATCGGCTGCTTCGACGGATTGCCGTGATCGTGCGGGGCCCAGTTCGCGGTGATGACAAAATCGCCCGGCGCCATAAAGGCCTTCTCGCCCTCGACCGCGGTATAAGCGCCCTCGCCGTCGAGAATGAAGCGGATCGCCGAGGAGACGTGGCGGTGAGCCGGCGCGACCTCGCCGGGCATGATCATCTGGACGCCGGCAAAGAGCGTATTGGTAATGCGCGACTCGCCGTGCATTCCCGGATTTTCCAGGATCAGCACGCGGCGCTCGGCTTCCTCGGCAGTGATCAGGCCGCCGGATTCCATGACCAGCGATTTGACGTCGTCGTAGTGCCAGACATGTGGCTTGGTTCGCGTCACCGGCTCCTTGGTGACGACACTCCTCATGACCTTCCACAACGGCGCCATGTCTTTCGTGGCAATCCGCGCGTAGAAGGCTTCCCGCATTGCCTCGATATTGTGCTTCGAGTTCGGGGGCTGAGTTGTGGCGGCGACCGCCATGGTGTGTCCTCCTGAGAAAATCCGGAAATTGCTTGGCGGCGAATATAACGAGGGCAGCGAGCATCGAAAATAGCGCGTAAGTGCCGCAAATGGCGGGGCTGCCATGCGACCGACGAGGCCGAAGCCCGGTTAAGGCTAGGCAAAGCCTGAGATATTTGTCCCTCAAGTATTAACATTGCCCCCGTCGACAGCGATGGTCTGGCCGGTGACGAAGTCGCTGTCGGCGCTGGCGAGGAAAACGAGCGCGCCAAGGAGGTCTTCCGGCGTCTGGTCGCGCTTGAGCGCGCGCGACGCCACCGCACGCGCCCGCGCTGTCTCGACGTGCCCGGGATTCTCGGCGATCACCGTCTCGCTCATGGTGAAGCCGGGCGCGAGCGTATTGACCCGGATGCCGTGCTCGCCGAGCTCACGCGACAGCGCCCGCGACATCGCCAGGATCCCGCCCTTGGAGGTGACGTAATGCAGCATCCAGGGGATGCCGCGGAAGGCCGTGCCCGAGCCGATATTGATGATCTTGCCATAGCCCTGCGCTTTCATATGCGGCACGACGTGCTTCACCATCAAAAACGGGCCGCGCAGATTGATCGCCATGACGCGGTCCCACACGGCGGTATCGATCTCCGTGCAGCTCTGCTCGGCAAGCGGCGCGAACAGAGCGGCATTGTTGATGAGAACGTCGATCTTGCCGAACCGCTCCATCGTATCGGCGATCAGCGCCTTCACCGCAGCCTCGTCGCTGACATCGGTGACGCGGCTGGCCACTGAATTGGCGCCGTGCGCGCGCGCCAGTTCTGCCGCGAGCTCCTTGCCGTCGGCAATGTCGGCGATCATCAGGCGCGCGCCCTCCGCGGCGAGCGTGCGCGCATAGTGCATGCCGATGCCTTTGGCGCCTCCAGTCAGAATAGCTACGCGGCCGTCGAGACGCGCCATAACTCCCCTTTGCCGCGAACGCCGTTCAGCGCCCGTTGCTCAGCTTTTACCGCCGTGCGCAGCGATGAATTTTGCGAAAGCCTCGAGCTGCTGCTTGATGAAGCCGATGGTCTGCTCGTCCTTGATCTGGCCGGTCTTGTCGTCGATGCGTGCCGACACATTGCCGATGAAGATTTCCGGCTTGTTCATGGTCATCGCGTCGAGAAAGATCATGCAGCGGCGCAGGTCGTATTGCATGCGGCCGCCGCCGAGAACGCCGGCCCCGGCGGATTGCATCGTCACCGGCTTACCGGCGAAAGGCTGGTTGGGCACCCGCGATACCCAGTCGATGGCATTCTTCAAGCCGCCCGGGATCGAGTAATTGTATTCCGGCGAGATGAAGATGACGCCGTCGGCGGTGCGCACCGCCTCGGCGAGCTTTTGCACTGGCTCCGGGAAGCCCGTCGTGTTCTGGATATCGGCGTTATAGATCGGGAAGTCGGCCCACGGCGGCGCTTCGGTGATTTTGATGCCGGCCGGCGCATAGCCGGGCAAGAGGTTCATCACCATGCGATTGTAGGAACCTTTGCGCAGGCTGCCGCAGATGGCGATCACGTTGAATGTTGAGCCGGCCATATGATCTCTCTCTAGCGCCCGCCGAGCGCGGCCCGGCGGATCAAAATGACTTACGGCCGATATTGTCGCAAGGCATGTCGCAGCGCGTATGACGAATGCGCCATCGCCGCCGCTTCCGATCAATAATTGAGGATCGCAATGTCTTTCGTCGATCGCGGGCCGGGCAGCGACCGCACGAAGGCGTAGATGTCGGCGATGTCCTTATCCGACAACAGCGCCGCTGGGAAAGCCGGCATATCGTTGACCGGGTTGCGTATCTGCGCCTTGAAGCCGTCAAACGGCAGAGCGGTCTTGGCAAGGATCGGCGCCGGGCCATTATAGGCACCGCCTTGCCCGGAACGGCCGTGGCAGGTGAAGCAGCCATCGGCGATAAAGAGACGCTTGCCGACACCGGCATTGCCCGGCGGCGCATCTTGCGCCTGCGCCACAATCCAAGTGGCAATGCCGGCCACAGCGGCGGCACACGCGATCCGCACGATCCGTTTGATTGCATTCACAGGAGGCACTCCTCAGCGCGGGTCGGTGACGACATCGACCACGGCCGGCTGGCCGCTTTTGACCGCAGCGATGGCGCGGCTAAGCGCCGGGGCGAGATCTTTGGGATCGGTGATCGGACCCTCGCCATAGGCGCCCATGCCGCGGGCGACGGTGGCGTAGTCGATATTGGGATCCTTCAGCGTGGTGCCGATATCCATCTTCGACACATCGCGGCCATGCCGCGCCGCCATGGCGACGAGGTACATGTATTCCTGGTGATAGGCACGGTTGTTCTGCACGATATAGAGAATCGGAATCTGGTGATGCGCGGCGGTCCATAGCGCGCCGGGATTGAACATGAAATCGCCGTCGCCGCCGAACGACAGCGTGAAGCGGCCATGTTTCTTGTTGGCGAGCGCCGCGCCGAGCGACGCCGGGAGATTGTAGCCGATGCCGGCGCCGCCGGACCCGCCGTTCCATTGGTAAGGCTTGTTGAAATCCCACAAGCGATGCGGCCAGGACAGCTTGATCGAGGTACCGACCACCGACCAATCCTCGTCCTTGATCTGGGCATAGACCTCGGCACACATGCGCGCCGTGCTGATCGGGCTTGAATCCCAGCCGATCGTCGCATCGGTCTTTGATCGCTCGACCATGGCGAGATGCGCCGCGGCGAGTTTCTTGCCGCGCGCGTCGAAAACGGCTTTACGGCCATCATCGGTCAGCCGCTTCACCGCTTCGGTGAGCGCCGGCAACGATGCATCGGCGTCGCCGGCGATATCGAGATCGATATCCTGCCAACGGCCGAAATCCTGATAGTTGGACTTCAGATATAGGTCGCGCGTGCCGAGCGTGATGAGCTTGGCGCCAGACTTGATGCCCGATGACGAGCGCCGCACGATGCGATCGCTGAAATGGGTGAGCGTGCCCCAGAGATCGTTCATCTCCATCGCCAGGATCACGTCGGCCTGGCCGATCATGGCACGGCGAAAGCTTTGATTGAGCGGATGGCGCGACGGAAAATTCATGCGCCCGGCATTGTCGATGACGCCGCATTGCAGCGCTTCGGCAAGCGCGACGAGGTTTGCCATGCCGGCCGGCGTGCGCGCCACGCGATCGCAGATGATGACCGGGTTCTGCGCCTCGACCAGCATTTTGGCGGCGTCGGCAATCGCGCCGGCGTCGCCCTGAGGCGGGATCACCGGCGCGAATTTCGGAATGCGCAGGTTTTCCGGATCGGGAATCGGATTTTCCTGCAGCTCGGCGTCGAGCGCGATGAAGACCGGCCCCATCGGCGGCGTGGTGGCGATCTTGTAGGCGCGCACCGCGGATTCGGCGAAATGCGTCAAGGAAACCGGCTGGTCGTCCCACTTGGTGAATTCGCGGACGATCTGGCCGATATCCACGCCGGCATGCAGCCATTCGGCGCCGGGCCCGCGCTTGTCGGCCTCCATGATATTGCCGCCGAAGACCAGAACCGGCACGCGGTCGCACCAGGCATTGTACATCGCCATGGTAGCGTGCTGCAAGCCGACGACACCGTGACAGGCCATGGCCATCGGCTTGCCTTCGATCTTGGCGTAGCCCTGCGCCATGTGGACGGCGATGTCCTCGTGCACGCAGGTGATGATTTCCGGCTTGTTGTTGGCGTGATTGAGGACGGCCTCGTGCAGGCCGCGATAGCTCGAGGCGCAGTTGATCGCCATGTATTCGATGCCGAGCGAATTGAGCACGTCGGCCATGAAGTCGCCGCCGCTCGAAGTTTGATTGACCGGATCGCTTGACGGCGCGAGCGTCTCGGCGGCGGTCTGCAACGGGCCGGGGACCGCGGCCTTCAATTGCGGCTGCGGCGCGACCGGAGCCGCGGTGGCTGTAACCTGCGGCGCCACTGCAGCGGCGGCCCCGACGAGCCCCGCGCCTTTGAGAAAATTCCGGCGGCTCGAAGCAGAAGATTGACGGCGTTTGCGCAAGGGCATTCCCTCCGGCCGACTCAGTCGGCCATTAAGACTCTAAGACTCTTCTTGGCGGGGAGATTCGCTTTGAGATTTGTCACCGTCAAGCGCGGTGAGACGGGAGCAGCTATGCGGCCGCATTTCTCCGGAAATCCGCAAAAATTGTGGCCCAGTCAGACGTTAGTTACGCAACGGACTAATTGCTCGGCGTGCTCGCGAGCGCAGAGACGGCAACGTCTTGGAAGCCTTGCGGCACGGTTGCGAGCTCGCCGTGCCGAGCCATGAAATCGGCCATGACCTTCACGCCATAGACGGCGCTGCCAAATTCGCCCCTGATATCCCGGATCACGGCTTCCATGGCGGCGCCGTTCATCACATCCGACGGCTCGTGGGTGAGATAGATCTGTGCGGCGCGGCGCGGATCGTCGTGGATGATGCGAGCGGCGTCATCCATCGCCTTCTCGATCACTTCAGGCACGCGCGGGGCGGCGTCGATATAGGCCTTGGTGGCGCCCAGAATGAGGAACGAGAATTTGCCGCCCATCACGTCGGACGAATTGAGTAGGGCGTGGATCTTGGCGTCGCGCAGCGCGAGCTCGGCATAAGGCGGCGACGCGAAATAAACCCTCACTTGGCCGGTCCCTTCGACCAGATCGTTGATCGCGTCGGCGTGCGACAGCGCGACGACCTGGCTCTTCAGCCGATCATAGCGGCTCAACACCTTCTCCGATTGCAGCTCCAACACATATATTTGCGGCGACGTCAGCGTCGGCATCGCAATCTGATCGGCGGACTTGAGATCGGCGATGGACTGCACGTCCGGCTGATTGCTGAGCAGCGTGAGCGGCAATGACGTCAGGCCCGATACGGCGAAGACCTGTTCGGGCTTATTCCTGCCCTTCTCCCAGGCCGCGAGCAGCGGCGCGGTGCCAAACGGCGCGATGTTGATGTCGCCCGAGGCCAGGGCGGCCTGTGCCTCGGCCGCACTGGTGAAACGCTGAAATTCCGCCTTGGCGTCGAGATGCGCTTCCTTGGCGTGTTTCTCGACGAGCTTTAAGTCCTCGCAGATATAGATCGGCAAGAACGCCAGCCCATAGCCGATGCCGAATTTGATCTGGTCCTGGGCCAGCGCCGGCGTCAGCGCGATGGAGAAAGCAAGCAGCACAACACAGAACCGCAGCGGCTTCTGCAGCCGCTGCGCTCGTTTACGCCATCGCTCTGGCATATCGCGCATTCCGAAGTTCTATTCGTCGGCGATCAGATTGCGCAGAATACCGACGCCTTGAATCTCGACTTCGACGGTGTCCCCGTTCTTCATCCACACCGGATTGGGCTTGCGGGCATGGCCGACGCCCGATGGCGTGCCGGTGAAGATGACGTCGCCCGGCTCGAGCGTAATGCCCTGGGTGATGTAAAACAGCATCTCGACCACGGGAAACATCATGTTGTCGGTATTGTCCGACTGCATGACATTGCCGTTAAGGCGGCTCTCGATCTTCAAGCCTTTGGCGGCATCGGGCAATTCGTCGGCGGTGACGAGCCAGGGGCCGAAGCCGCCGGTGCGATCGAAGTTCTTGCCCATGTCCCATTGCGTGGTCTTGCGCTGGAATTCGCGCACCGAACCTTCGTTGCCGCAGGAATAGCCGGCAATGCAGGACGTGGCGTTGGCGGGCGTGAGATGCTTGGCGCGCTTGCCGACGACCAGGATCAGCTCGGCCTCGTAGTCGAGTGTCTCCGACACTTTCG
>Ga0210391_10000555_pt1 | contig 38423 bp, 35 predicted proteins | sample IncBWC12OmetaG_FD_160573 | JGI IMG/M metagenome (GOLD analysis project Ga0210391, IMG submission 160573) | Forest soil microbial communities from Barre Woods Harvard Forest LTER site, Petersham, Massachusetts, United States - Inc-BW-C-12-O ...
GGATCATCCGGCGTCACCAGCGGTGGAAATGGGTCAAACAGTGTCAAACACACCCTGGGAGATACGGAGGCCCAGCAATTCACAAACCGCAGCACGCTGCACTCCGCCATGAACGACATCGCCTATGAGACGGGTGGTGAAGCCATCTTCGGATCGAATGATCTGGCAGGCGCGCTGCGCCGCAGCATCGAAGATGGGTCGAACTATTACACCCTCGCTTACCGGCCGCAGAATCACGACTGGGACGGGAAATTCCGGAAGATTGCGGTTGAGATGGCTGACCACGGCTACTCTCTGAGCTATCGTCGAGGCTACTTCGCCTTCGCCGACCAGATCACGACCGAGGACACGGCGCAGGCCCTCAACGTCGCGCTTCAGCCGGGAGCACCCGAATCGACTTTGCTGCTGCTTAAGGGAAAAATCGATCTGCCCGATGCTCAGCAGCCTGACATTCACGTGGAGACTACGGTCGACCCGGCCGCCGTCGACTTCTCCACCGACGCCGCTGGTCACCGCCACGCAAAATTGCTCGTGTTGCTGGTCGCGCTCAGCGACTCTCTCAATCAACCGGAAAACCCGCCGCAAACCTCCGGCGTCATCCGGCTCGATCTTGATCCCGCCACTTACGCCGGCATCCTCAAGGACGGCATCCGCTTCCAGCAGAAGCTCACCCTGAAGCCCGGCCGCTACCGCATGCGCATCGGCGTGACCGATATGAACAACAAACGCCTGGGCACGCTCGACATGCCAGTCGAGATCGGCTCGCCGGCAGCAACCGGGTATTAATCACTGAGCGCGATGCCGCTGCACCATTCGGCAGCAGCCTCGCTTACTGCTTCGCCATATCGAGGTCGATGGTCAGGGGGACGTCGTCGCCCACCATAGAAGGCGGGTACTTCGTCGCAATGCCGAAGTCTGTTCGTTTGACCGTTGTCGTGGCCGAGAAGCCGCAATGCGGCTTTTTATCCATCCCTGTGACTGGACCCCTGGGACCTTGCACCTGCAGGACCACTGGCTTGGTAACCCCATGTAGCGTCAGATTGCCTGAGACCGTCAGGCCGCCGCTGATCTTGCTGACGCTCGTGCTTGTGAAAGTGGCAGTTGGGAACTGCGCGACATCGAAGAAATGGTCGCTCTTCAGATCTGCGTCGCGGGGCGCAACGCCGGTGTCCACAGTCGTCGTATCGATCGTCACGTTGACAGTGGACTTTGTGATATCGCCTTCGTTCCAGACGATCGAGCCGCCGATATTCCCGAAGTGGCCGCGAACCTGCGAAAGGCTCATGTGCAATATGGAAAAATCGACTCCGCTATGTGCTTTGTCCGGGACCCAGGTGGAGGTCTGTGCAAGCGCCGATGATGTCGCAAGCGCCACGATGCCGAGAAATAAAGCCATGCGTCTGATCATTCAAAAGATCCTCTGTTCAATGGGTCTTTGAAACCGGCGTGCAGCGAGCACCGAATCCTTCATGGATCGGAACAACAGCCCGTCTCCCCCTTATACACCCTGCTGAGTGTCGCCTGTCTCCCATGCGGCGTGCCTCGGCAGGTCATTGATTACAAAGTTGTAATTTGCACGAACTATGCCGGTGACGAGATTGAAGAAAAAGCCTGACTCTGATAATTTTTTGCTCAGTGAATTTCAACAGCTGGTCTCAACATGGCTTGTGCTGCCCATCTTTTGTGCGTCGGCCGGGATGAGTTGTTGCTTCGGACGCGGAGCATGGTTCTGCAAAGCTGCTTTCTGGTAGAGACGGCTTCCAGCCTCGCGGAGGTGGATAGCGCGGTTTCCAGGCGGCGATTCGATCTCGTGATTTTATGTCGCTCTCTTCGATCCGATGAGCATGACGCTATCACTGAACTGGTGCGCTACTATTGGCCAAACACAAAATTTCTTCGCCTGAGCGCCCTCGGCGATGATCCTGGGGGTGGCTCCGGGCCTGCACTGCTCGCAAAGCTCTGTGCCACATATGGCTGTGAGATAGCTTCGCAAGAACCAGATGGTAATGTTGTGAAGCTGTCTACGTTTACCCGCTGAAGATCACAGAGTATACCTGCTTGAGTATCGTCTCGCGAGAGTGAGTGCGCGCGCGAGCGGATCGACCCGGCCAGCGAGTATCATTCCATCCACATGGCTTTTGCTCTTGACCAACTCGACCACCTCGTTCTCACCGTAGCCAATATTGACGCCGCTATCGACTTCTATACCGAAGTCCTGGGCATGGACCCGGTCACTCTCGACGGCCGCAAGTCCCTCACCTTCGGCACGCAGACGATCAAGCTGCACCAGCGCGGCCACGAGTCCAGCCCCCATGCGGCGCACCCGATGGCAGGCTCCGCCGACCTTTGCTTCGTCACCAGCACACCTCTCGACGAAGTCATCCGTTACGTCACCGATTTGCGAGTGCACATCGAAGCCGGCCCCATCGAGCGCAACGGAGCCATGGGCAAAATCCGCTCCGTTTATTTCCGCGATCCCGATCGCAACTTGATCGAAATCGCCAATTATCTCTGAGCCGCAATGAGACGCAGGTAAAATCGAGCCATGCCAGAGAACGCCTCGCTCACCGTAACCGACCGCGCCAAAAAAATCCGTCTTTTTCTCATGGACGTCGATGGCACCCTCACCGACGGCGGCGTCTGCCTGATTTCGCTGCCCAACGACGGAGGCATCGCCGAGATGAAGGTCTTCGATGCGCACGACGGTCAGGGCCTGAGCCTTGCGCACACCATGGGCATCAGGACCGGATTCATCACCGGCCGCAAGTCGCCTGCCGTCAGGCGCCGTGCCGAAGAGCTGCATGTGGAGTTCGTCTACCTCGGCCAGGCCACCAAGATGGCCGCTTACGAGGAGTGTATGCAAAAGGCCGGAGTCACCGAGGACGAGGTCGCCTATCTGGGTGATGATCTTCCCGACATGCCCCTCGCGCGCAGGTCCGGCCTGGCTGTCGCTGTCAATGACGCTGCCTTCGAGCTCAAAGCCGTCTGCCATTACATCACCCAGGCCCGCGGCGGCAAAGGAGCGGCCCGCGAAGTCATCGAGCTTATCCTCAAATCTCAGGGCCGATGGGAAGAAGCGGTTCCCAAGGCGCTGGCGTAACCGTGGGGATCGCCGACCGCAGAAAGTAGAACCATGACTCAGGAGAGCGGAACCGGGAAAGTGGAGCGGCTGCTGACGATATGCAGGCATCTGGAACCCGTTCCAACCGCGGTGGCGCATCCATGCGAGGCCTCTGCGCTCTCCGGCGCGATCGAGGCGGCGCACCAGGGACTCATTGTGCCTATCCTGGTTGGCCCACGCGCAAAGATCGAGGCAACGGCCAAATCCGCCCAGGTTGACCTCAGCGGCTTTGAAATCGTTGACGTTCCGCACAGCAACGCGGCGGCTGCCAAGGCGGTCGAACTGGTGCGCGAAGCCCGGGCAGAGCTACTCATGAAGGGCAGCCTGCACACCGACGAATTGATCGCCGCCGTCGTTGCCCGTGATGGCGGCCTGCGCACCGGCCGCCGGATCAGCCACATTTTTATTATGGACGTCCCGGCCTACCACAAGGTTCTGTTTGTCACGGACGGGGCCATCAACATCGCGCCGACGTTGGAAGACAAGGTGGACATTTGTCAAAACGCGATCGATCTGCTTGCCTCACTCCATATCGACAAACCTAAGGTCGCAATTCTTGCCGCGGTCGAATTTGTCACCTCCAAGATGCCCTCCACCATCGATGCAGCCGCCCTTTGCAAAATGGCCGAGCGGGGACAGATCGCCGGCGGCATCCTGGACGGGCCGCTCGCGTTCGACAATGCCATCAGCAAGGAGGCTGCGGAAACCAAAGGCATCCGCTCCGCGGTCGCGGGCGATCCCGACATCCTTCTCGCTCCGGATCTCGAAGCTGGAAACATCCTCGCCAAGCAACTCGCCTTTCTGGCCAACGCCGACAGCGCCGGGCTGGTCATGGGGGCCCGGGTACCGATCATTCTCACCAGCCGCGCCGATAGCGTGCGCTCTCGCATTGCCAGTTGCGCCGTCGCTATGCTAGAGGCTCATGCGCAGCGCAGGAAAGCGGCAAGGCATCTGTCGGGATAATTCGACCCGGGAAAGATATTTCGCCCTGCGTCGCAAATCAAACATGCTTGCGATTGCTGGTTCAACCTTATCCAACAGCAGAAGAAATGCCAGCCCGATTGTCCAGGTTGCGCAGAGAGAGATACTAGCCTAGAATCGCCAAGCTATTGAGTTCCGGCAAAGGATGTCCGTTATGAACTCCAGGACCAAAACGCTGACTATGGCAGCTCAGCGTCTACTTGTTGTGATCTGCGTGGTTGCACTTCTACCCGGAGACACTCTTGCGGATATGTCGCCGGTTCAGGCAGGGCAGACGCCTGCGGCAGCAAATACTGCGGCCACGATTCCGCCTGACCAATTGGATTCACTCGTGGCGCCGATCGCCCTCTATCCCGACCCGTTGCTCGCCCAGGTTCTGGCAGCTTCTACGTATCCTCTCGAAATCATCCAGCTCCAGCAGTGGCTCACCAAAAATCCAGGGCTGAAAGACAAGGCGCTCGTCGACGCTGTGGAGAAGCAGCCTTGGGACCCAAGTGTCCAGGCCATGGCCGCGCTTCCTGATGTGGTGAAACGACTGGCGGACGACATCCAGTGGACGACGGACCTCGGCAATGCGTTTCTAGCGCAGGAAAGCGACGTGATGAAAGCGGTCCAGCGTATGCGTAAGAAGGCCGAGGGCACGGGTAATTTGAAGTCGAGTGAACAGCAAAAGGTGGAGACCAAGGTTGTCGATAGCCAGAGCGTAATCGTTATAGAACAGGCGAATCCGCAAGTCGTGTACGTGCCCTCCTACAATCCCACGGTGGTTTACGGGCCTCCTGCTTATCCATATCCACCTATCTACTATCCGCCGCCGGGATATTACGCCGCCGGTATGGCGATCTCTTTTGGCGTGGGTCTGGCAATGGGAGCGGCGTGGGGTGGCGGCTGGGGCTGGGGATGCGGCTGGGGAGGCAACAACAACATCACCATCAACAACAATAATAATTTCAACCGCAACACCAATATCAACGGCGGAAACAGGAACAACATTAACGGCGGAAATCGCCCGTCGCAGCTGCCTTCAGGTGGACGCGGTAACGGCACGTGGCAGCATAATCCGCAGCACCGGGGCGGGGCGCCGTATGGAGATCGGGGAACGGCAGACCGTTTTGGCGGCTCGGCTCGTGGCGACTCACTGGCCAACCGGCAGGCAGGCGCACGGAATCAGGTCGGGCGTCAGGGTGGAAATCTGGGCAGTAATAATCGCGGCGGAGTTGGTGGTGCAGGCGGAGCTGGTAACCGCGGAGGCGTTGGTGGTGCTGGCGGGGTTGGTGGTGCAGGCGGAGCCGGTAACCGCGGAGGGGTTGGTGGTGCTGGCGGGGTTGGCGGCGCGGGGAACCGCGGCGGCGCAGGCGGAGCGAACAGCATTGGCGGCAGGAATCTCGGGAACAGCAACGCCGGGAACCGCGGCGCATTCGGTGGCGGAAGCGGAGGATTCAATGGAGCCAGCACCCGACAGAACAGCAGCCGGGGCGCTTCGAGCATGGGATCGCGCGGCGGCGGCGGGGCGAGCCGGGGCGGCGGTGGTGGACGGCGCAGGTGACGGGATGAAAGACGACCAGAGGAGCATGACGATGAAGCCAACAGCTCAGAAGAAAGTCTACGGATTGACCCTGCTTGCGGGAGTTATCGCCTGGACGTCTATGTCGATGCCTGTCGTTCTCGCGCAGGAGGCTCCGGCACAAGGAACAGCGGCAGCGCCTGCAATGACGGCAACGCCGGCCAAATCCGCATCGCCATCCGGCGGAGCAGAGTTGTTCGACAGCCCGCAAGCGGCGGGGGATGCCGTTCTAAAGGCGGCTAGCGATTACGATACGGATGCGCTGGCGAAGATCTTCGGACCTGACGGGAAAGAGGTCTACGCTACCGGCGACGCCGTCCAGGACAAGAACCGCGCCGAAGAGTTTGTCGCTGAGGCAAAGGAAAAGATGGAGATATCTGTCGATCCGAAGACCGGAAGGCGCGCAATTGTGATCGTGGGTAAAGAGGACTGGCCGATGCCGGTGCCTCTGGCGAAGACAGGAAGCAAATGGTATTTCGACACCAAGGCCGGCATGCGGGAGTTGTTGTATCGGCGGATCGGCTCCAATGAACTGGATGCTATTGAAATCTGCCGCGGCTACGTGGACGCACAGGAGGAGTACGCGTTGAAGCCGCGCGTGGGTTACAACGTGAACCAGTATGCGCAGCGCATCGTCAGTACTCCCGGGACGCAGGATGGCCTGGCGTGGAAGAATGCGGACGGGACGTGGGGCGGCCCGATCGGCGAAAACATTGCCAACGCGATCCTTGAAGGCTATTCGAGCCGCGAGCAACCGTATCATGGGTACTTCTTCAAGGTCCTCAAAGGGCAGGGGCCTGACGCTCCGCTGGGACGGCTCAATTATGTAATCAAAGGCGTCATGATCGGAGGCTTTGGACTGGTCGCGGCGCCGGCGCAATATCGTGTGACGGGAGTGAAGACATTTATCGTCAGCAACGATGGCGTTGTCTACCAGAAGGATTTTGGTCCCACGACCCTCGACGATTTCAAGAAGATGGAACTCTTCAACCCCGATAAATCCTGGACCCCGGTTCCAGATGAATAAATGATTCCTTCGGCTTTCTCGAATACGGCAACTGCTCTCGCAACTCCGCTGCTTCTTCGCTAGCGACCTGGCAGATACCTCCGCCACTCCTCGCTCTCAGCGATTTGTTTGAGCCGCCCAAAGCGTCTCTTCATCAGCCCGCGAATATCTCGCACCAACACCGATTGGCCGATCAGGTCTCCTGCTCTTCCCCACGGCATCGTGAAACGCACTTCATCCCGAAGCAGCACGCTGCCGTCGCCTCGGTCGCTGAAGTTGTGGCCATGCTCGAACGAGGCGAATCACCCGGCAATCATGCGATCACGGAAAAACACCGGCAGCTCGAACTGCTCAATGAGGCTCTCGTGAAACTGGGGCAAACCCAGCCGCCATCCCTCCCATCGCACCGTGTCGCCGCCGGTCACGAAGCCTGACATACGCCCGCTGATCGGCATTCTCAATTCCTGGGCAACGATTTCCACGCTGGTTGAAAGTAGGAAGCAGCGCTCGATCGGCGCATGCACGACGATCTCGTCTCGCACGACAAATTCCCGGGCCGTCAATCGATGCTACAGACCCAATGTTTGTTATAGGCGTTGATTCTCGGCTTCCCTTATTGGCCCTCAGCAGTCGCAGAGCTCCGGCTGATGCGCAACGCGTGTGCTTTTCCGCCCCTCTGGTAACGATGACGAGTGCGGTACACATAGTGGCCGATCAGCCAGCCCGCAGCGCCTCCGACCAGAACATCGGATGGAAAATGCTGTTGGCCAAGCACCCTCGTTACGCTGACGCCGGTGGCCGCGGTATACACGGCAATCTGAGTCCACAGCGCCGGGTATTCTCCGGCGATCACCGCTGCCGTCGCCCATGCGAGAGTGCTGTGAGCCGAAGGAAACGAGGAATTGGGTCCTGCGCTGCCCTGGAAGAAATGTCCCTGGGCATTGTCAACGTCGGGCCTCTCGCGCCAGAAGATCAGCTTCATGCCCTGTTCCACGATGGCTGCGTCCACGACCGCCTCTCCTCCGAGAATGCCGGCTTCGTGCGCCTGAGCGGCCTCATGGAAATCGCCTAAATACAGCGCCGCCGGGACAAAAAGAATCCCGCCCAGCAGCCCGTTCGACCAATTTGTATTGGTCTGGTTGAAGCCGGGATTATGCGAAACGACCGAGGACATCGTGTGGTGGTCGGTGGCAATCGCAGCTCCGGTAGCCCCGGCAAGAGGAACGAGCCACACCAGGTCATTTGTACGAATGCGCACCGGGCTGGTCCAGATCGCCGCCTGGTCCTTCAGGATATGGAGGGGCGTATTGCCCAGCGTCACGGCATTATGGTCTTCGTCTGCCTGATTGTCGGGGTGGACATGGGGAGCATCGGGCAAGGACGTAGTTGAGCTCTCGGACGGCTGGACATCCGGCCGTTGACCTGCCGCGGGAACACAACAGCTCAGCATCAGAATGCAAGGGAGGAGCAGGCCGACCAGTCCGGTAGCCGAAAAATCGAAGTTCATCTTCCCGTGGAACATTTTTGTCATGCGTCCGGGTCTCTCCACTTGCCCCGGCCGCCAGAATCGACAGACCTGTGTGTCTCGGAAAGGTCAAAGAGTGTCAGACGGGGGTATCCTTATCCCCCATATTAGCCTGCGACTCGTCATTCCTTCATGAACTCTTGGTAATCCGCTGCCAGTCTGTCCCGCTAAGCTAACGGCTCGCAGCTTCGGCTACGCGCCGCTCTGCCTTCGGTTTCGCTCCCGCGCGGCACGCCGCAGGTACATTCGTCATTTGTTTTGCGAAGACGCGGTAGCTCACGGTTCCCGGCTGCAGCGTAGACCAGTAGCTGTAATGCGATAGCAGCGGCCGGTTCAACGCAAAGAGCTGGTTATCGAGAATCTTCACCCCGCAAGTCAGATTGTTCTTCGGCTGCAGAATCGTCCTCGCCGGATCCTTCAGCGGGAGCGCCTTGTCCTTTTCCCAATCGAAGTCGCAGCCGTATCGGTCGGCGTCCATGTACGCCAATTGCAGCAAACCCTGCTGGCGGACTGTGCGCCTGGTGACCGTGTCCACCTTGGCCACTTCGGGTTCGGTGTGACGCACCGTTGTCGTCGGCTTCAAGCCCGCTTCCGCGCCCGCCAGCGCCTGAAAGAAATAAGCCCAGAAAGCGCGCTGGTCCGCCTCACTCATCGTGGCGAAGCGAGGACAAAAGGGCCTCGCATCCCGCGCCGCTTTAGCCGATAGCATCTCCTGCGGCAGAGCTTCCTCGACGATCTTGTCCCAATCCGGATTCCAGCTCGGGCTCCCCAGCTCTTCCTTCTTCTCCGCAAGCGGCGTAGGCGGCGCGGGCTTCATCTGGGGCGCAGGCTTCACCTCCGAAGCCGGAGCCGCCTTCTGACCTCTTCCGCAAGCGGTGAGTGACAGAACCATACAGAGTGCTAGTCCGCCCGCTCTTAAATTTGTAACTGTCATAGTCCATTTGCTGAGATGCGGCTTTCCGGATTTCGGCAAGCGAATTCGTCAACAAAACCCAAATCACCCGCGCCACTTACCCGCAATAAATTTCATTTTTTCTTGACTTCGACATCACCCCTATAAACGGCGGCATCCCAATACATGTGAGGGTACAAATCGATGGACACAAGAATTCTGGTTCCCGTAATCATTGGCCTCGTCCTGTTGATCGTCATCGTCGCGCTTCTTGTCATTCGCAAGCGCAAGAGCGACCAGCTCAAACAACATTTCGGCCCTGAATATGACCGCGTAGTACAGCAGCACGGAGGATCCCGCCGCGCCGAAGCCATTCTTGCGGAGAGGGAAAAGCGAGTGGAAAAGTTTTCCATTCGAGCTTTGCCCGCTGGAGAGCGCGACCGGTACGCAGAAGAGTGGGCCAACGTACAAAAGCGTTTCGTCGACGATCCTGCGCTGGCCGTCACCGAAGCCGACGCGCTGGTGACCAGGGTGATGTCCACAAGGGGCTACCCCATGGGCGACTTTGAACAGAGAGCCGCGGACATCTCCGTGAACTACCCCGCAGTAGTACAGAATTATCGAGCCGCCAGGGTCATCGTCGTTCGTCAGGCCCAAGGACAATCCACAACCGAAGACCTGCGGCAGGCGATGGTCTACTACAGGTCGTTGTTCGACGAACTACTCGCTTCCACCAATCCTCAGAAAATAGGAGTCATACATGAACGAGCTTCGTAACGACGCAAACCTGACAACTGCTGACATCGCTCATCCGCAACGATACGAAGAAGGCTACAACGAAAGCCAGGTAGCCGTAATGGACCAGGGCGATACCGGTACCGGGCAGATCATCGCGGGTTCCAAAAAAGTCGCGGGTTCCCAAAAAACAGAGACCTCCGCTGCTCCCTTATTCCCCGACAATGAATTGCAGAATTTTCGCACGCGCTGGGACCAGGTTCAGACCTCGTTCGTCGACGAACCCCGGCACGCCGTGGAACAGGCCGACAGCCTGGTGGCCAACGTGGTCACGCGCATCGCCGAGCAATTTTCCGCGGAGCGGGAGCAACTCGAAAAGCAGTGGGGCCGCGGCGACGACGTCTCCACGGAGGATCTGCGCCAGGCCTTGAGGCGCTATCGATCCTTCTTTGATCGGCTGCTTACCTTCTAACCCAAGCTGGTTGTAAGTCAAAAATATGAATATGGGCGCCCTATCCCACGAAGGGCGCCCTGCCTTGCCCAAATTGAGTCTCCCAAAAAGTCTTCCGGCGATGCCCTGCTTGTGGAAGACTGTGCTGCGTAGGAGACACTCATGCGAACCCTGCGCATCCTGACCGGAGTCGCTGCACTTATCACAGCGCTCGTTTTCGCCCATCACATTCTGTTCCAGGATTATCTCGCTGCGGACCAACAGATGCTGCAAAGCCCCATCTACTGGGCCTTCATGGTCTTCGCCGTGAGTGTGGTTGTCCTCGCAGTGATCGGAGTCTGCCTGCTGCTTAAACCAGCCCGAAACAACTGATATCTACGACCGGCGCCCAGCCTGTTGTATCCTTACTCCGAATTCCAGAACGGCTGGCTCCCACCCATGTCTGACTCGCACCGTGTTGATCGGACGCACGCTCCTCAACGCGCTCCATGGCGAGACAAGTGGAGCGAGGTGATTTTTGGCCACGAGACGCGCGCCGGCAGATTCTATGACGTCGTCCTTCTCACGGTGATCCTTCTCAGCGTCCTCACTGTGCTTCTCGAAAGCGTGCGTTCCGTCGACCAGGCGTATGGATTCGATCTCCGGGTCGCGGAGTGGATATTCACCTCTCTGTTCACCATCGAATATGTTGCCCGTCTCATCTGCGCGAGGAATGCAAAGCACTATGCCCTAAGCTTCTTCGGCATCGTGGACCTGCTCGCCTTCGCGCCCATTTACCTGAGTCTTTTCTTCAGGGCGGCGCACTCTTTCACGGTGGTGCGTTCTCTTCGTCTGCTCCGCGTCTTCCGCATTTTGAAGTTGACCGAATACATCGGCGAGGCCGCAGTTCTGCGGGTAGCCCTTCAGGAGAGCATTCGCAAGATTGTCGTCTTTCTTTTCGCCGTGCTTGCCATCGTCATCATTGTCGGCGCAATGATGTACCAGATCGAGGGAGAGGCGAACGGTTTTACCAGCATTCCCACCGCCATGTACTGGGCCATCGTGACGGTGACGACCGTCGGCTACGGAGACATCTCCCCTCACACCGTCCTCGGACGCATCCTGGCCTCAATGCTAATGATCGTGGGCTATGGAATCATCGCGGTACCGACCGGGATCGTAACCTTTGAGTTTGCCAGAGCATCGGCGGCCGGGCCCGTCCGGGTCTGCTCAGCGTGCGGGTTGCGACCCCATGACAAGGATGCAGTTTTCTGCAAGCGCTGCGGCACAAGGCTCTAAAAATCGTATCTGCGACCTCGGAGTAACGTCTCTGGGATAAAATTCTCCCGTCTTGACTTCCTCTCCTTTCACTCTGTCGATGATCTCTGCTGATTCACATGATGCCGCGCTATTCACCGAGATTGGCGCCGCCATTATCGTGCTCGCATTGCTTGCCCGGCTCGCCAGCCGCTGGGGATTCTCCGCCATTCCGTTCTATCTTCTGCTCGGGCTCGCCTTCGGCAACGGAGGTTTGCGACCACTTCCCCTGAGCCAGCATTTCATCGGAACAGGCGCAGAGATCGGCGTGCTCCTGCTGCTCTTTATGCTCGGCCTGGAATGCAACGGAGAGGAGCTGATGTCCAACCTCCGGCTCGGTCTGCCCGCGGGCGGAGCGGACTTCCTGCTGAATTTCACTCCGGGACTTGTGCTGGGGCTGCTGCTCAGATGGAAGCCGATCGCGGCGGTCCTGCTCGGCGGCATTACCTATATCTCCTCTTCCGGGGTGATTGCCAAAGTGCTCTCGGAGCTGAAGCGCATCGACAATCCCGAGACGCCGACGATACTCTCCGTTCTTATCATCGAAGACTTGGCCATGGCCGTATACCTGCCGCTGGTTGGCGTGTCTCTGCTGGGCGGAGGCCCGGTGAAAGTCGCAACATCGGTCAGCATTGCCGTCGCGGTTGTCATCCTCGTGCTGTTTCTCGCGTTGAAGTTCGGGCGTCAGCTCAACAGGTTCGTTTCGCATCAATCCGAGGAGATCATCCTGCTGAGTACATTCGGACTCGTACTCCTGGTCGCCGGATTGGCCGCGCGTTTCCAGGTCTCTGCGGAGATCGGCGCATTCCTTGTGGGCATCGCGCTTTCCGGTCCCGCCGCTGAGCAGTCCCACAAGCTTCTCTCGCCTCTGCGCGACCTCTTCGCCGCAATCTTCTTCTTCTTCTTCGGATTGCAGATCGATCCCGCCACTCTGCCTCCTGCGCTGCCTCTCGCCGTCGGACTTGGCCTGGTCACGGCTCTCACCAAAGTGCTGACAGGCTACTGGGCCGCAAAGCGGGCGGGCGTTGACCGGAGCGGAAGCTTCCGCGCCGGGATGACGCTGGTTGCGCGCGGAGAATTCTCCATCGTGATCGCCGGCCTTGGGGCGGGCATCGAACCCGCGCTTGGACCGCTCGCTGCCGCGTACGTGCTCTTCCTCGCGATCGTCGGTCCGATGCTGGCGCGTTTCGCGAAGTGATTCAGCCGGTCGTCACTGCGAAGTCCGCCGCTTCCCATGCCGCAATGCCGCCCGCCAGCTCAATCAGATTGGTAATGCCATGTTGATTGAGGATGCTGGCGGCGATCGAAGACCGGTAGCCGCCCGCGCAATGAACCGCGATTCTGCGGTTGCGCGGCACCTCGTCGATGCGCTCCTGCAATTGCGTAAGGGGAAGGTTAATGCTGTCGCCGAGATGTTTCGTGCTCCATTCCCGAGGCGTACGGATATCGACGACCAACGGGGGATTTGGCGAAGCTAGTTCTTCCGCCAGCATCGGGGCGCTGACCCGTTCGGTAGACCAGACCAGATCCAGCCGTTGCGCGAGCGCTTCCATACCATCCCGCAAATAACCCTTCACGTGATCGAAGCCAATCCTTCCGAGACGTAAGGCGGCCTCTTGCTCGCGTCCCGGCTCGGCAATGATCACAATGGGCCGAGTGGAGTTCAGCAGGGTACCTGCCCATGTCGCGTACTGGCCGCCAAGCCCGATATTGATGCTGCCGGCGATGTGTCCCTTGGCATACTCCGCCGCATCGCGGACATCCAGAATCTGAGCGCCGGCGTCCCCCAACTTCAGAACTTCCTCCAGCTCCACCGGCCGCAGAACCTGTTCCAGAGTCTTCTCCAGCGTGGCGCGCTCGCGAGTGTTCAGGACCGCGTCGTACGTGAAGTATGCAGGGGCATGCGGCTGATCCGCCGTCACCAGGCGGATGAATTCCTCTTTCGACATGGGTTGCAGCGCGTAGTTGAAGCGCCGCTGCTCTCCAAGAGTCGAAACCGTGTCCGAGGACAGATTCTTCCCACACAGAGAGCCCGCGCCATGCGCCGGATAAACCAGCGTCTCATCTGGAAGCGTCATCAGCTTGCTGTGCAGCGAGTCATACAGATGACCGCCAAGTTCCTGGGCCGTCCAGCCGAGAGAGGCACGCAGATCGGGCCGGCCCACGTCGCCGATGAACAGCGTGTCTCCAGTCAGAACGGCATACGGTTTCTCCGCGTCTTTCTTGAGGTCGAACACCAGGATGGAAATCGATTCGATCGTATGCCCCGAAGTCTCAAGAATCTGGAGACGCAGTCCCGGAAACTCGAGCGTGCTGCCGTCCTTCATCAGCACGAATTGGTACTCAGCCTGGGCCCGCGCCCCCAGCCGGATATCCGCTCCGCAGCGGTCGCGCAGCTCAAGGTGCCCGGCGATGAAATCGGCATGAAAGTGCGTCAGAAAAACGTGCCGGATTTGCACTTCCAGCTGTGCAGCATCGGCGAGGTACTGCTGAATGTCCCGTTGCGGGTCGACTACGATTGCAGATCCGCTGGTTTCGTCGGCGATCAGGTAGGACGCATGGGCAAGACAGCCCAGATAATACTGCTTGAGGAACATGTCCCAATCTTAAAGCACCGCGGCGAGACGAAAGCCCTTGCGGGGATCTCGAACCAGGCCTTCCACCATGCGATTAGTATTTCTCCCATGCGAATCCTGCCCGTTCTGTGCGGCGCGGCCATTCTCTTTGCGACAGCCGCCTTCACACACCTTCTGATCCACTATTTTGAGCATGCTTCTGCGCAGAGCCTGCACAGCCCGGGATTCCTGGCAGGCATGGCCGTCGGAGTCGTTGTTGCCGTACTGTCTTTTACCGGAGCCGTTCTGCTGATGCGGCGTGGCCGCTGATTCCTGGAGCAGGATCAGTGACCAATTCGGCTGAGCGCCTCCCGAATAGGTTCCGGGGAAATCTTCATCACTCCGCTGAAAGGCGTGTACATCTCCATGATGAGGAAGATTGCAGCCGAAACTGCCAGCGCGCAGACAATGAGGGTGCCCACTACGGTGGGGTTGGTAGGAGCAAATAGACCAAAGCTCACGAAGATGACCACCAGCCAGGAGACCAGGACTACGAGCAGGGGAATCGACATAGTCGTCTCCTGCGCCTCGACAAACATGAGATAGCGAGTATGTTGCAGGCTAACGGCCAGCGAAATGATTTGGGCTTTGTCGGTAGTCTGCCTATCATTTTTCGGCGTCAGCGATTGCAACTCGTTGAAAAAGTCCTGAGAGCTTTCCCTCGGTCTGAGCTCCGACTGCGCGGAAGCCTGTCCCGGCCAGATGCCGTCAATACCTTGCTGCACAAGATCCCGCAGCCGTGCACGGTCGCCCGCGGCCTCCGGTCCATATGCCGACAGTAAGGGGTCGAGGGAGAGAACTTCGGAGGCCATCACCGCCACCTCATTCTTCCGGGCATCGTAGGAGGCCTTTGCCGTGGAGACGAGCATCCCGAGAACCAGCGCGGTCATGGTCACAATGAGTGCGGTCGCCAGCCTCACGACATCTTTTGAGTCCGAGTCCAGATGAGTCTGGGGCAGAAATCGCCGCATAATCATGCCAACAAGCGCCCCCGAGAAAACGCATACGAAGACAACCAGGCTCATCAGGATTGAATTCATGCGCCCAGTATCTCCTTAGCTTGCTGGTTCAGTTTCGACCCGCCTCTGAACCCCAGGCAACTGCAAAAGTGCTAGTTACGTTATAGAAAAAAGCGAGGAATCGGCATGATCGCGGGCGCCGAACGCTATTTTGGTTGGACAGGCTTTGGCTGAATGAGCGGAAATTGCGCAGCCAGCTGTACGTCGATCACCATTTGTGTTCTGCGCTCCACCTGCTCGTACAGCGCCGCTTTCTTCGCCGGCAGGACATTGCGGAAGTTGGGCCAGTACTTCTGTCGTAGAGCCGCTACCTCCGCATCCAGCTTCAACACCCGTCCGGCCCAGTCTTCGGCCTGCGCATCGGTCATGGTGTCGTAACTCTGCGCATAGTCCTTGATCAGCGCGTATTTGTCGTTATTGATATGCACCAGCTCGGCGGTGTACTGATCGAACACCGGCCAGAATGCCTTTGCTTCGGCATCGGTGAGCGGCACATTAGTGGCGATGATCTGCCGCTTCTGGTAGCGGATATCCTTCCGCAACATATCGATGTCTTGGTCGGGGTTGTCCTGCGACGACTGGCTCGCGCTCGCCTGAGGGGCCTTATCTTGCGCAACCGCTGCGCCGTGGCTAAACAAGACCGCTCCGCTCAATGCCAACACTGCAAGTAAAGGATTCTTCATTTCGCAGCTCCCTCTTTGCTATTGACCTGGCCTACTTGACCCACGCCCGCAACCGCGGAATCCATGGGCGAACATTCCTGCAATACTCTTCATAGTCTGCGCCGAACTTCCTGCGCAGCGTTGGCTGTTCATAAAGCATCACAAACAGAGCCACTCCCAGCACCGCCGCGCACGCAATTGCGATCACAACCATGTTGGCCCGTCCGAAGATCACCCACAGCCCAGCCCAGCCCACGAAGAACCCAAGATACATGGGGTTGCGCACATATCGATAGGGCCCCACCACCACTAGCCTCTGCGGAGGAGCCATCGGCGCCGGCGTCCCGTGCCCCGTCTGCCCAAAGTCCCAGATACACCGCAGTGCCACTGCAAATCCCAGCACCGAAGGCACCGCCGCCAGCCACCGCCATCGCGCCGCACCCGCCGTATCCACTTGAAAGCCCAGCCACGGCGGCAGCAACCAGAACCACAGCGCAAGAAACGCCGCACCAACTACCAGCGACGCGATCGTCGTCCCCCAATGCACGCCGCTGTCCGGATCTCCCAGAACTCCCGTGTGTCCACTCGTCATCGGCGCCTCCACATAAGCGCTTACTGACACCGAAGTATGCGCCTGCGTTCGAATCCAGCGCAATCGAACGCCTCTTTTGCTGTTTCGTATGGTATGAAGATGTTTTGCGGCGCCCTCAAGCGGCCCACTGAAAGAAGCAGCACTTGAGAATCAGGGGTGATTATAAGCAAGGTTGTCGAACCGCAGCTCCTGCCCGTTCGCAAGGGTAAGGATCACTTTGGAGCTTGCATCATGCCAGCCCGTTCTTACGCGGCGTAGCTCCCTGGCCTTGATCGTGTAGGACACTTCGCGAGTCTCGGACGAGTCAATCGTCAGGGTCGCGTCACGATCGCCTCCGTTGTACACATCCACGCCTGCAAAGATACGCGGCGCATAAAAGCTGAATTCGGCCTGCTTGGCTTTTGTATCGGACAGCACAAGCGTAAAGGTACCGAACTTTCCCGACGGTGTGCCGATCTCCCACTCTCCATGGCCCCAGTCAACAACGCCCGAAGGATACTGGCCAATCAAAAGCGTTCCGGCAGGGAATTGCGGATCGTCGAAGGTAATGAACGAAGGCGGCGACTGATCGCTCTTTCCCTGAATGTCTACATCCCGGGAACTGGTGTGGCGAATCGAAAGCGTGCGCGTCTTCTCGTCAAAGGTGTACCCCTCACTCTGCACGTCATCACGACGAGCAACAGCTCTTCCTCCGACACTTACCGAGTTGGGAACAAAATTCAAACGCAGCACATCGGTGGATTCCGCATCGAAAGTCGAATACGTAACACTGCCGGTGCCATATGCAATCTTTGTAACAACAGAGATCGATCCGAGCAGATGCGACTCATCCGCCGGAGCCCATTCGGGCACGGCCCAGAAGGCATCCATCATCCTTCGAGGTCCATCCGCGAATTCATCGGTAAACCACCACTGATTGCTGAACGGAGCGTGGGCCGCGCCGGAGAGCCCTTGAAAATATGTGACCCAGTTATAAGTTCGGTAAGCCGCCTGCTTGTAATCCACGTCTCCGGTCTTTGCGTAGTAGAAGGCTTCGACGGCGGCAAGCCTCGCGCTGTGGCTGTCGCAACACTGGTTCGGCAGGTTGCAACAGAATTCCTTTCCATTTCCCTGTTCGGTTGTGACGGTTGCGCCGTGCACAATATATTTTGGCCACTTCGGCGTGGTCTTCACCCATTCAATCAACTGCCGCGCATGCTCTCGCCACTCGGCATCCTTTTCGGGATGCAACAGGATATAGCGCGCAAACTCCAGCGGAATCACCTGGTTCATGTTGTCCATGCTGCCCTGGACATCTTCGAAATAGCCGACCCACACGTTGTTGCGCATCGGATACTTCATCAGCCACACCCATGCGCCTTCGCGAACCCTCTTATACGAAGCCGTATCTCCTTGCTCGAGGCGAATCAACTCGTCCAGCAACATGATTGGCTCGACGACGTTTGCGGAATAGGGAAACATCCCTTTTCCGTCCTTCAGACTGCCATCACGCGCATGACATCGATACGGCCACGGCGAATTCTTTTCATCGCCGGCCTTGAAATTCCTGACCAGCGCTTCAGCGCAGTGAATCGCGGCGCGCAGGTACTTCGTGTTCCCCGTCATTTCATACAGCCGGAGATACGCATAGCCATCCTCCCCAACTACATGGGGCTCGACAAAATCCTCTCCATGCCGGCTCCAGCCCGTGTAGCGCGCGCTGCCCGGATTCGCCGATGGATAAGGCACCTGCGACCAGGCATAGCCTTTTGGAGTCGTGCCATTTTCCAACTCGTAATCGACGAAGTTTTCGAGGAACTCGAGCGTGTGCGGGTCACCCGTATAGGGATAAAGGCGTTCGATAAAACCCTGCATCATCGCGCGTAGATAGCCCGTGGAATTGACCCAGCTCCGATCCGGAATCAATTCAAAGGTCGTGCGGTCAAAGTCGAAACAGCAGTAGTAATAAGGCAGCCGCTGGCGATTGTATTGGTCCCATATGATCGTCCATTGCGAAAGAAAATATGCCGAGTAGGAGTACCCGATGTTATCCGGCATCGGCCACGGCAGCAGCTTCCCTTCGCTGTCCAATGCCACCGGCCGTCCGGCAATGGATGACTCGTCTACCGTCGAGATGACTGGAAAGGACTGCTGTCCTGCAACCAGCGGCGAGCTCAGAAAGATCGCGATCAGTGCTAGTCCGGCAGGTCTCTTCAATGCACGCCGCCATTTGGATCGCTCAGGACCCCCGCCTGTCCGTTCGTCACATGCATCCCCTCAAACCGTCTGCTGACACGGAAGTATGCGCCCATGCCCGAAACTGGCGCAAATGGCGGGTATCGGAGGTCTCACACCGCCATAATAGTAGAGACAAAAAAGACCCGGCCGCCATCGCAGCCGGGCTTTTTAAATTGCGCGAGAGCTAGCTGTGCGGGCTTTCACCATGGGGGGCAGCGGCATGAGGCGCGCCACCGTTGCCATGAGATTCGCCACCGTGCGGTGCTGAAGCATGAGACTCGCCGCCGCCGTTATGGGGCGCTGAGGCGTGCGGTGCTGAAGCATGAGACTCGCCGCCGCCGTTATGGGGCGCTGAGGCGTGCGGTGCTGCTGCGTGGGGAGCGCTACCATGCGGTGCTTCCTCATGCGACGCGGCATGGGGCGCGTTGGTGGCATGCGCTGGTGCGGCATGGGACTCGCCTCGCGCCGGCTGAGCGTGGTATCCGCCATTGCCGTTGGCGTGCACTGTACCTCCTCCGCCGTAACTTCCATGATTGGCGGCATAACCGCCATTGCCGTTATAGTGTCCTCCGCCGCCGCTGACGAAGCGATGGCTGCCCCAGCCGTGGCCGTAGCCCCAGCCGGCCCATGGACCCATGCCCAGGAAGATGCCGTTATAGAAATAGCCCGGCCCGTAAAAGCCAACCGGCGCGCAGGCGTACGGCGAGTAGTCGTAATAACCGTAGGAACAGGTAGGTTGAATACCAACGATCACTTGCACTTGCGCGTTGGCCGTTGACGTCATGTTCAGCGGTGAAAGGAGTGCTGTAGCAAAGAGAAGAGCTTTGAGTCCGCGCATCTGTGACCCCCCTTAAGGTGTCTGCGGTACCTGGAATTGCGTTGGGAAGATGGTGTCTTGCCCGGTGATCGCTCATTCTCAGGCTTTAAGGCTTATAAGGCGGGAGTAGCGCTAAATGATTGGATGATACTTGTCGGAAGGGGTTGCCCAGCTGTCAGGAATAGGATGTGCGCCTTTCGCTTCATATAATTTGTCATCCCGAGCGAAGCGCAGACCGGGGTCCCCAAAGCGCTGTTGTTGGCGCGATGGGGTGGGAGCGGAGTCGCTTAACTAACCTTTGTCATCCCGAGCGGAGCGAAGTCGAGGGATCTGCTTTTATTCAACCACAAGGCCTTGGTGTGGTCACGGATCACTCCCCGAAGCCCCCCGATCTACGAACCCCGTGCGAAAGCGCCCGTAAGGGCGAGTTCCGTTATCATCTACGGGTTATCAATTTAGAAAGAAGGTAACGAGAGCGGAATGCCCTCCAGTCATCTTCAGCAGCACATCATTTCCGCCGACGAGGCAATGCGGCGGCTTATCGAGGGTAACAACAGATTCCTTGAGGGGAGCGCCCGTTTTCCAACCGTCTGCAAGGAGACTCTTGCCGACCTGGCGAGAGGCCAACAACCGTTCGCGACCATTCTCGGCTGTAGCGATTCGCGCGTACCACCCGAATTGATTTTCGATGCTGATTTCGGCGAACTGTTCATCATTCGAGTTGCGGGAAACGTGATTTCACCTGAGGTCATGGGCAGCATGCAATATGCGGGCGCCCACCTGCACACGCCGCTTTTCGTGGTTCTGGGCCATGAGGGATGCGGTGCGGTGAAAGCGGCGATGGATAGCAAGCTGGATTCAGTCGAGCACCAGTCACGCATTCAGATACTTGTGAACAATATTCTTCCCGGCCTTCCCGAATTTGATTCGCAGGCTGCACCACAGGAGCGCCTTGCACAAGCCGTCGAAGCCAACGTGAGATGGTCGATGCACCAATTGCTCGAAACCCCGGAGGGGAAGAGAGCAGTCGAGGAAGAACGCGCGAAGCTGGCGGGCGCCGTCTATGAGATCGCATCTGGCCGCGTGAGATTCCTGCAATGAACTCCTGATTCGCACTGGGGCAGGAGCAGAGTCGAGGAATCTGCCGTCCGCCTTGACTGATATTGTCATCCCGAGCGGAGCGTAGCGAAGTCGAGGGACCTGTTTTTTGCCGTGAATCGCCGGCTGTCACATCCGGATTTTCGGACGTGGGTCGGTCCGCCGAGATTTCTCGGGAAACAAACGATCAGAGACGGCTATCTAGCAACGCTATGATTTCGCGATAGGCTGCCGCGAGCTCCCGAGCCATGTCATTGCGCTCCTTCGGCTTGAGATACTTGGTCTGTTTAGCTGTCTTCTTTTCATAAGGATGATTGGTGGGAAGTCGATTGCGTCTAGCGTGTGCTACACGGAACGGCGTCGCGATAGCCGGGTAAGTTGTTGCAAATGCCTTGTTAGGATCCAGTAAAACACCGTAATCGATCAACTCCCCAAAGTTGTTCATCACTGAGGACGCACCGGGCAGACCAAGACGGCCAAGATGGCCTTGCATCACCTTAAACAGCGCGTCATTGAAGGAGTCTTGCCAGGATAGCCACTCCGATGGGTCGGACGCGTACTTCGCGTCTGCGGAAAGGAGCATCGACAGAGCGTGCGCGTATTCTGAGCCAAACACATTTCGCCATTTGCGCCAATAATCAATCTCAAATCGATCTCTTAAAATGTCCCCAATCTGGTCAAACTTTTCGGCCGTCCCCGGAGGTAGCAATCCGATGCCTTGGAAAGCATTCCGAACCTGTGGTGCGAGTTGGTTCGGACGCACTCCAAAGGATCGATGCGTCAGATTTCTTTCTAGAAGTCTTGTAACTATAACGAGCCCAGGTTCCGCTTGGGGCTGGCGTAATAGCTTGCCGATCACTCCTTGGCGCCGAAATTCACGCTCATCAAGGAACGGAATCACGAGTGACTGCAGATATGTGTCGCTGGCACGAACTCGGCTCGTCATAGATGATCGAGAATAGAAACCTGCACGAGCACTAGCCGCAGCGAATGTGAGCAGCCCCCATTCCAAGGTCATCGATCGACCCTTCTTCTTGCTTTGCTTCTTGAAAAGCCCCATCAGCCATTTGAGGTCGCGCGGCTTTCCGATAGAAGCCGCCAACTGCCAAAGTTCCCCTTCGACGTAGTCGTAAAGAACCCCCTCCCTCAACATCCCGCGGACGCGGTCCATGATGAAGGTCGAATGAGAATAGTTCGAAAGATACGCCATGAAGGCGTCAATGTGTTCTGGGTGGCGGGGCAGAAGATCTAAGGTCCGTCTCAAGAGCTTGTTCGTAGGCGAGGCTCGATAGAGCACATAGCGAAGGCGCGTCTTATCCACAACCTTGAGCGGTTTGCCGCTGAGCGCCTCCCGCATAATTCTCTCGGCATCGAATGCGTCCAATTCAGGTTCATCATCGCCTCGGCTCGCAGATTCGACGATGCTCGGAAGCGTCCCAAGCGCATCTTCAAGAGATTTCGCCCGTTTAACGATGAACTTTGAACTTTGTGGTATCAGGCTCCATTTGCGGCATGCTAGTTCGAGCGCGATTGCAGCCCGGCGAGCGTCTTTCTCCGTTTTGGCGAGCACACGGATATCATCCACGTACCTGATGTATTTGACATGTTCGCTCTTCATGACTTCATCGACCGGCAGCATAAACACCTCCGCGAGAAAGTCTGATGCAATCGGTCCTTGAGGGATTCCGTGTTCGACCTGAACACCCGCCTTTCCGGCACTCCAAACGCAAAGCCATTGGTTTATGCGCGACCACGTCTCAGGACTTCCGCCTCGAGGTGCAATGATGCTTCGCAGGGCGCGGTGCGAAATGGTTTCGTAAAAGGCAGCCAAGTCGAAATGGGCAATCCATGTATGGCCGGCGTCTAAGTGGGATTGCAACCGTCGCTGAAATGCCTGGTATGAATTCCGCCAGTCTTGAAGGAAGAAGATGGAGTTGGCGCGGCGTTCTAAACAGTTACTAAAGACCTGTTTCAGTTCGACCTTGCGTCTTCTTTCTCGAACGTGGAGGGCCACTCTATTCGCGATTGCCTGAAGAACGATCTGATCTTCTATGGCCAGAAGCGTGATTGGGCGCAGCAATCCCGATGATTTGGGGAGGTGGATGCGCATTGGCGGAGTCGCGTGCCAATTTCCACTCAACCTGTCGTGCAAAAGATTGATATTTTCGCTAAGGCCGAGTTCATATCCACCATAAAGGTGGCGAAAGAACCGCTTGTGCTGAAGATTTCGACCGGTAACGATCCGACGCCATGCAAGTTCCAGATTTCGCTTTGAGATCAGGGAAGCCAGTTCCATTAAAGGGACCCCCCACGTCATAGTGCCGCAAGAGGATTCTAAGCGGAATCTCCGTTAAAGCAGACCTCCTTTTTTAATTTATGCAGCTAAGATCCCTATTACGCCCGCATGACAGGCAGCTCGGAATTGACCAACTGCCTTTCACTTAAAATTGGGATGTGTCGTTTTGAACAACACACCCTGAGCGCCATATATCGCAAGTAGGGCTATCGAGTTCCGGTTTCCCGTCCCTTCAGATACTCCCCAATCGCCTTCTGCCACTCCGAACCCATCTTCGGGTCGGTCTGAGCCATCTCGGCGATGTCTTGGTTAACCGATGGCGACAGTGCCGTCCGCTCGTACATCACCCGAACGCTGGTCGTCGCCGCGTCCACCGGCGTCAGTTGTACATCAATCCGCGTCGTCAACTTTCCCTCGATCACGTAGACATAGGCCGCGTGTCCGGCCTGCGCGTCGAAGGCCGTGTTTACCCAGGTCGCCGAATGGTGCCCGTGATGCATCCGGAACACCGCGCCCTCTACATCCTTCGCGGGAATCGGATACACAAACTGCGGATCCCACTCTGGCCCTGCCCATGCCCGCTCACCCTCCGGACCGAACAGCGGAAACGCCTCCGCCATCGGACCCTGCACCGTGAACGTAAACTCGCTCCTCGCATGCATGAGCGGACCCTGCGCCATACCCATCTCCCCAAATCGGTGATGCAGCACCAAACCAATCAACGCCAGAGCCGCCACAAACGCCAGAACGAACCAGACCCGCCTCATTCTGCTTCTCCGTTCTTTTCCCGCAGCCTATGGCTGGCTGTCGCATCCAGATCGAGCCCGTAGATCTTCTTCATTGCTGCCACCTGCGCCAGCGTCTCCGGCCCAAAGGCGCACTTACCCTCCAGGGCATGGAGGACGATCCCCTCCAGCAAGTCCCCCAGAGTCATATCGCAGTACTCTGCCAGCGCTTTCAGCACCTTAAGCAGACGCTTTTCAATCCGAACCCCCGTCTGAACCCGCTCAACAACGATCCGGTCTTGTATCTCATCCATATGTACCAATGTACATTGATAGAATAACTGCTCGCAACCACAGATTTCAGATGTCAAGTCCTCCCTAGCCGCGAGTTGACCTAGGTGCTTGTCAATAAGAGGGTTAGAGCGGAATCAAACCGGGCTGGAAATTTAGCCAAAAGGCTTACAATGGATTTGAGCCTCAACTCAAAGAGGCCAAAGCCATTCGGCAGCGGGTCTCTTCGTCAGAAAACCAGCTAAGTCGCGCGTTTTCTATTAGATCTCGTGATACCATCAGACTAAGTGCTTTGGAATCTATCAGGTAAGCCGGAAATACGCGGTATTGAATGTTTTCTATCAGAAACTGCAAGTTTCCCGGTTTCAGTAATATACGCGGCAGACCAGAAATTAACCCCCTAAGAATCTGATAGATAGGCGTAACCGGGATTTGTGGGGGGGGAGGGGGTACTAACCTCGCTGCCCTGACCGGACGATCATCGCCGCCACATACGCCGCGCCGAAGCCGTTATCGATGTTCACTACTGACACATTCGGCGAGCACGAGTTGAGCATGCCCAGCAGCGCCGCAATGCCGCCGAAAGAAGCTCCATAGCCTACACTGGTAGGCACGGCGATCACTGGAGCAGCGACCAACCCGCCCACCACGCTTGGCAGCGCCCCCTCCATGCCGGCGCAGACGATCACCGCCCGAGCCCGCGCCAGGGCCTCGCGCTGCGACAGGATGCGATGCAGTCCCGCAACCCCGACATCCACAACGCGCTCAACCTCGAGCCCGAGGTACTCGGCTGTAACTGCTGCCTCCTCGGCCACCGGCAGGTCGCTCGTCCCCGCGCAGACGACGGCAATCGGTCCGATTCCCGCTCCCCTGCCCGTCTGCCGCAACCCGATGATCCCGGCCACCGGATGGTACTCGGCCTCGGGCTGCACCGATCGGACCGCCTCAAAGGCGTCTGCCCCGGCTCGGGTCGCGATCACATCCCCCCCGGCCGCCGCCATCCGCGAAAAAATCTCCGCCACCTGCGCCGGAGTTTTTCCTGCCGAATAAATCACTTCCGGCAATCCGAGCCGTAGGCTGCGATGATGATCGATCTTGGCAAAGCCCGCATCTTCGTACGGCAGCTTGGCCAGATGAGTGAGCGCCTCCGCAGGCGTAGTTTCGCCCCGCTGAATCTTCTCGAGGATCTCCAGGATCGTTTCGCGTGTCATGCTTTAGCTGGATGCTCCGCAAAGGCTGCCAGCGCAGCCTCGATCACCAGCTTGAGCGGAGCGCCGTGTTCGCGCGCGGCCCTCCGGCAATCCTCGTATTCCGGCATCGCGTTGCGCTGCTCGCCGCCCCGGCTCGCCACCTTCACCCGGATCCGTCCGAATGCCGTCTCAACCGTGACAAAGCTACGGTCCAGAATCACCCGCTCTTCGCTCCTTCGCCGGATGCCGAGCGTCGTCGTCTCCCGGAAGAGCAGCGCCTCAATGGCTGCGGCATCTTCCGGCTTCGCCAGCACGGTAAGAAGCGCGCCCAATCGACCCTTCTTCATGGTTACGGCCGCGGCCATCGCATCGAGCGCCCCGTTCTCCAGCGCCAGTTCCATGGCATACGCCAGAACCTGCGGCGTCGCATCGTCGATCGCGCACTCCAACACCGTAACCCGATCCTGATTCGCGTCCGTCACCGTGCTCTCGCCGATCGTCAGTCGCAGCACGTTAGGGAATCGCTCCGGATTCCGCGTTCCCGCCCCATATCCGATGGCCTCAGCGACCATCCCCGGCGCCTCCCCAAAGCTGCATCCCAACGCCCTCAATAGCGCGGCCCCGGTGGGTGTGGTCAGCTCCTTCTTCGGCCCCGCCGCATAGGTGGGAAGACCCTTCAGCAGCTCCGCAGTCGCAGGCGCGGGAACCGGAAACCTGCCGTGCGCGCAGTCGATGAAACCGCTGCCTGTATTGATTGGCGAAGCATACCAGCGATCCACATTCAGCGAGCAAAGTCCGACTGCACCGCAGACGATATCGGCGATAGCGTCCACCGATCCCACCTCGTGGAAATGGGCCTCTTCGACCGGCATTCCGTGGATCTTTGCCTCGGCCTGCGCCAGAAGCTCAAATGTTCGGAGAGCAAGCGCCTTGGCGTCTTCGCGAAGATCGGAGTGCACAATCAGCTCACGAATCTGCCTCCAGCTCCGGCCATAGGAGTGCGGGCGGCTGTGATCGTGTTCATGACTGTGATCATGAGCATGGGAATGATTGTGGTCATGCTCCATGGCTTCGGCCAGTTTGCCGGCCACTTTCACATCGACCTTGGTCGACCGAATGCCGCTGCGATCTACAGATCGAGTGTCGAGTTCGGCGCCAATTTTGAGCGCGCCGGCCGTTTGCTGCAGTAGTTCCGTCGAGACGCCCGCATCGACGAGCGCTCCGAGGAGCATGTCGCCGCTGATGCCGGCAAAGCATTCCAGATATCCGATACGCATGGGGTCTAGTCTTTAGCCGCCCGCGTAAGAACCTCGACGGGCAGAATTTCGTTCATGGAGCCCGAACGGTAGCCGTCGCAGTCCACGGCAACATAGTTGAAGCCGGCGGCACGTACCGCTGCCGACATTCGCCGCAAGCGCGCGGCGTCCAGTGCTAACGGCAACTCATTCTCGGCAATTTCAATGCGCGCGACCACTCCGTGATGCCGCACCCGGAAATTTCTCAAGCCCAGGAGTCGCAGCGCATCTTCCGCATCTTCCACCATCCGCAGTGCTTCGGGAGTGACGCGGCGTCCGTACTCGATCCGCGAAGAGAGACAGGCCGATGCAGGCTTGTCCCATACCTCGAGCCCGGCCAGTCTGGCCAAGGTGCGAATATCGGCTTTGGTGAGTCCCGCTTCCGCCAGAGGTGCCGCAATATGGTGCGCTGTGGCGGCGCGCTGCCCGGGACGAAAATCCTTTCTATCATCCACATTCAGGCCATACGCAACGGCCTCGAAGCCAAGCTTTGAACGCTCCTCTTCGAGTACCGTGAAAAGCTCATCTTTGCAGTGGAAGCAGCGGTTCGCATCGTTGGCGGCGTAGGCCTCCCGCTCCAGTTCCGCCGTTTCGACTCTGCGCAACGGAATGCCCTGCTGACGAGCGAATTCGACGGCGTCGCGATAGTGGCTGCGCGCCAGCGACGCTGAGTCGGCAATGACCGCAAGCATCCGTTCGCCCAGAGCTCTGTGCGCTGCATAAGCCAGGTACGCTGAATCGACGCCGCCGGAATACGCAACGATGGCGCTGCCCAGCCGTTGGAGACAGTCCTCCAGTCGCTTTTGCCGTCCCGCAAGTTCCTCTGTCTCAATTCTCGTCATCAGCCACCAACTCTTCGATGATCGTAACTCGTTGAGCGTTGCAGAGGCCAATCGTGGCTGGCGGTATTGGCCCCACAGCGTCTGAAAAGCTAAGGTACTAGAGATGGCCGTGTTTGAGCTGCAACCACCCCTCACTGCCGAAGAACGCCTGCACAAGCGAAAGCTGATCTTTCGGGACCTGATCTCTCTCTCGGGCCTATTTGCCATCACGGTCGTTCTGGCAGTGCTGACCTGGTTCCTGTTCAACTCATTCGCCCGGCATCGGCAGGAGTTGGCCCAGCGTTGGCTCGCCAGGGGTCAGGCGGCAATGGTCGGCGGCCATCCGGAACAAGCGGTCGAAGCCTTCCGTTCGGCGCTCGAATACGATCCAGCCCAGCGCCAGACGGAGATCAAGCTCGCGATGGCGCTTGAAGCAGCCGATCGTGTGGTAGAGGCGACTTCGTACTTCAACACGCTCCTTGAGACTGAGCCGGGCAACGGAATCATCAATCTCGAACTGGCGAGACTCTCCGCGAGGCAGGCCAATAAGCCTAAAGCGATCGAATACTTCCAGCGGGCGTTGGACGGAACCTGGCAGGGTGACGGCTATGAGCGCCGACGCGCGGTACGACTTGAGCTGGCTCGCTATCTGCTGGACCAGAAAGACTACCCCCGAGCGCGGACGCAGCTGCTGATCGCCGCCGGGAATGCTCCCGACGATCCAGCGATCAAGATGCAGATCGCCGGAATGATGGAGGAAGCACAGGATCCTGAGAACGCGCTCGCCATTTACCGCGCGGTCGCTCGGCAAAAGCCCAGCCCTGTCCAGTCTTTCCAGGGCGCGGGGCGAGTAGCTTACTCGCTTGGACGCTTCGCGCTGGCTCGCGAATATCTTGAACAGGCGGTGAATCATCCTGATTTCCTGTCCGAGCCAGAGTCGGTACGGACGCCTGTCCGCCAAATGCTTGCCGACACCATCGATCTGCTGGCTCTTTACCCGGAATCGGATTTGGAAATCAGGGAGCGCGCAGACCGAATCCTTCATGTGGCGCGGATCGCTCAGGCACGGCTGCAGGCTTGTTCCGCGAGCAAAGCAACGTCCGTCGCCTCTCTGGCTGATCTCGCCGCCCGGTGGCAGGAGAATCGCGCCACGTTAACCCCGCTGACGCTCGCGCGCGACCCGCAACTGGAGCAAACAATCATGAATCTGATTTTCGATACCGAAAAGCAAACGGCGCAGGCGTGCGGAGCGCCCACGGGCGACGATGCCCTGCTTCTGAAGATCGCGCAGTCATCTCGGTCAGTGGAAGAAAAGTGAACGCAGACGCAGCAGTCGAGGTTAAAAAAGAAGCCGCGGCTCCGCATCAGCACGATCTGGATAAGATCGCGCCCAGTCGCGACGAAAGACTCTTCCTCGTTTTATCGATTTTTATCGGAGTTCTGTCGGGACTGCTCGTTGTATGCTTTCGCGTCGCCATTGAGTGGATCCGAATTCTCACCTTGGGGTCGGCGCCGCATCCCGGTCAATACCGGCTGCTTCTGGCGCCGACATTGGCTGGCCTGGTGGTTGCCGCGCTGGTGCAATGGTTTTTCCCGGCAGCGCGCGGTAGCGGAGTCAACCAGACGAAGGCTGCGCTCTACATCTACAACGGCTACATTTCGTTCAGAACCGTCATAGGGAAATTCATCACTGCGGCCATTGCCATTGGGTCGGGTCACTCGCTGGGGCCGGAAGACCCTTCGCTTCAGATCGGCGCGGGTGTGGCATCGATGGTCGCGCGCAGACTGCGGCTGTCCCGGCAGAGGCTTCGCCTTTTCGCTCCCATCGGAGCAGCCGCCGGGCTTGCTGCGGCCTTTAATGCTCCCATCTCCGCGATTCTCTTCGTCATTGAGGAGGTCATCGGGCGATGGAGTGCGGCCGTGCTTGGTTCCATCGTCTTGTCCGCCATCTCGAGCGTCGTAGTGGCCCGCTGGTTCTGGGGCTCCGAAGCTATCTTTCGCATTCCGCAGGTCACCCTGAGAGATCCCCGCGAGCTTACCGCGTACGCAGTGCTCGGAGTCGCCGGAGGTATTTCCGCATTGGTATTTTCCAAGGCGCTCGGCTATCTGCGGCCGCGCCTGCGATCGCTGGCGCGCTGGACCCACTTCTTTCAACCGGCGTTGGCAGGATTGCTCGTTGGAGCCATCGGCTTCTTCGGCTTTCCCCAAGTGATGGGCCCAGGGTATGGGGTAATGGACCAGGCCATGCATGGCCAATTCGCGTGGCAGTTGCTGGTCGCTCTCGCGCTGTTCAAAATTCTGGCGACTACATTATCGTTTTCGAGCGGCACACCCGGCGGCATGTTCGCGCCTACGCTTTTTATCGGAGCGATGCTCGGCGCAGCCGTGGGCTCCTTTGAAAAGCACTACTTTCCGCACCTCACCGGAACCATCGGCGCATACGCGCTGGTTGGCATGGGAGTGCTCTTTGCCGGATTTCTGCGAGCTCCATTGACTTCGGTGTTCATGGTGCTCGAAGTGAGCGGCAACTACTCGATTGTCCTCCCGGTGATTCTGGCTAACACGATTGCCTACCTGCTTTCACGCAGTCTTCAGCCTGTTCCCATCTTTGAGGTCTTCACACGCCAAGACGGCCTTGAACTGCCTTCGATGGAGGAGCAGCGGGAGGAACACGAGCTTCACATCGAAGATGCCCTGCGACCGGTGCACGTGCCCATCTTAGGCGGCAGTACGCCGATTGAGGCAGTATCGGCGACTCTATCTTCGGCGAATGCACCCGCCTTGCTGGTCCAGCTATGGGATGGATCATGGTACGCAATGAGCAAGGACGAAGTGGCCGGCGCTGCCGTAACCCTGACGGGTGACACACCGATCGAACGCGCGCTCAAACCGGACCGCGCGCCGATGCTCTTTCCCGACCTTCCCTTGGACAACACGCTGCACTACTTTCCGCGCTGGCCTCTGTTGCCGATTCTGAATCGTGCGAACAAGAGCAAATTGGAAGGCGTAGTAACGTTGGAAGACGTGCTGAAGCGCTACCAGGATCTCTGATCCACGAAGGGATTGTCGCCGGAAGAGCGTCGCGAACTGCGCCTCGTCTGGCGCGATTTCGTTCGCAAAGCCACCTACGTTAAAGTTCATAACAGGCCCCAACCATGCTGACTCTCTACCAAAGGCTCATTCTGGGCTGTCTTCTACTGATCGCGCTGGTGACCGGCGTGAGCCTGCTGGTGCGGACTTCCTTTGTTCAGCTTGCCGCTCTCGATGCCTCTCAGCACACGGCCGATTCTGCGCTCGCTGCCGTGGCGGCAGTAAGGGCCTCATTGGCGGGCGAGGAACTGACAGCGGCGAAGCTTGAGATGGGAGCGGCGACGCCGCAATTGTCGTCGCAATTCGTAGCACAGGCTGTCAGGACGCAGGATTTGCTCGACACTGCCAGCGTCGCGGTCAAGAATTTCGGGCCGGGACTGTCCGTCGACGATTTGAAAGTCTGGCACGGAACGATTGTGGAGCAAACGCGTGGCGGCACCAGTCAAAGCGTTGACCGGCTTGTACCGCAGCTTGAGCGAATGAGTGATTCTCTGACCCATGAGTTCGAAATTCTAAAGGCACGTCATGATGCGGTTGTCGGAAATCTCGAGCACCAGCAGGCGAACCTGCGCGCGCGCTTGATCAGTGCCTGCGGAGCAAGCATCGTAGGTGCCGTTGCGATTGCCGCGGTCATGACATTCTTTGTCATCGCGCCTGTTCGTCGCACAGCGCGGGCGGCCAGACGCATCGGCCAGGGGGATTTGCAGCAGCGCATTGAGTGGAGACAAAAAGACGACCTGGGCACGATTGCAGCCGAACTTAACAGAATGATCGTGCGCCTGCGCGACTTGCGCGAGTCCGAATCGGGACGGCTGCAGATGGAGCGTCAGCTGAGTGACGCCGTCGTTCAGTCCATCTTCGAACCGGTGATCGTGACCGATGCCAAGGGTCACGTGCTGAAGCTGAATCAGGCTTCCATGGAGCTGTTGGGTGAGGGTTCGTCGGACCGGATGGTTCTGACCAACACTCCCGGCGGAGAGAAGATCCTCGACGCCGTGCGCATGGCCGTTTCCATGCAGCGCGCCTCCACCAGCGAGGGAGAGGCGGCATTGCTGCCCTTGCGCATCGGCAAAGCGCAGCGCAGCTATCGATTGCGTACTACGCCCATGCGAGATAGTGAAGGCAAGCTGCTGGGGGCGGTCACGGTGCTCGAAGACGTGACCGAAATGCAGGAAGTCGATCGCTTCAAGACGCGTTTCCTCTCGGTAGCCTCGGAAAAGCTTCGCGATCCCTTGCAGCGGCTGCGACTCTCGCTCTATGCGCTCTCGCGGGGCCACGCCGGTGAACTGAGACCCTTGCAAAGAGAGTTGATCAGCGGCGGGGAGCATGAGGCTGAGCAACTGAACGACCTCATGGCAGACTTGATTGAGGTCGGCGAGCTGGAGACAGGCCGCCGTGCATTGAAGATCGAGCGGCTGCGCCCCGCTGATATTCTGCGCGAGGCAATCTCCCGCCACGAGGGAGACGCGCACGCAAAAACAATCGACCTGCACCTGAAGGCGTTCGCCGACCTGTCCTACGTCAACGCCGATCGCAGAGCCGTGCGGAGTATTCTCGACAATCTCATGGTGAATGCCCTTCGATATACCCCGGAAGGTGGAACCATTGTTCTTGAGGCCACGGAGATCAAGGATGGCGTCCAGTTTTTCGTGCGGGACAACGGACGAGGCATCGAAGCCGAGCGGCTCCGCACCATCTTCGGACGATTCTCCGGCGGCTCCGATGCCGGAACAGGCCTGGGACTGGCTCTTGTGCGCCGGCTGGTGGAATCGCTCGGAGGACAGGTCTCCGTCGAAAGCAAACTCGGGAGCGGCACCACCTTCAGGTTTACTCTGCCTATCGCAACCGTCACCGCAACTCACCATCCGGTGGAGATGGGCTGAACAATGAGTCCCATGATAGAGCTCGAGCGCCCTGCCGTCGAACCGGCGAAGCTGCGCGTCTACATTGGCGCGGCGCCTGGTGTCGGCAAGACGTATCGCATGCTCGAACAAGCCCACCAGTTAAAGAAGCAGGGAGTGGACGTTGTGATTGGGCTGGTGGAACCGCATGGCCGCGCAGAAACCGCTGCGCTCATTCAAGATCTCGAAATCATTCCCGAAAAAGAGATTGCCTACCGCTCGGTCACGTTGAAGGAGATGGATCTCGACGCGATTCTCGTCCGCCGGCCAGACACCTGTGTCGTCGATGAACTGGCGCACACAAATGTCCCGGGCTCACGCAATCGCAAACGATACGAAGATGTTCTCGAACTGCTTGACGCCGGCATCAATATCATGACGGCAGTAAACATTCAGCATCTCGAAACGCTGAATGACGCTGTCTCCCGCTCGGCCAGCACCCAAATCCGCGAGACGATTCCCGACAGCTTCCTGAAGCGGGCCGACGAAGTCGTGAACGTCGACGTGACGGTGGATGAGCTGCGCACACGTCTGCGTGAAGGAAAAATTTATGCCTCGGAGAAAGTGGAACAGGCGCTCGCCAACTTCTTCCGCAAAGGCAATCTGAACATGCTTCGCGAACTCGCTCTGCGAACCACGGCCGAACAGGTCGGGAACGCCGCAGCCGAATATCGCCGCACGCAGGGACTGGAGCAGGCGCCCATGCCGGAAAAGGTCATGGTGTGCCTCTCTTCGCGTCCCGGCACAGAGCGATTGTTGCGTGCCGGTGCGCGGATCGCCGGAAGACTGGCGACAAACTGGTTTGCGGTCTATGTAGAAACGCCCGACAGTGATCACCGCCACGGCGATCCCGAAGCCTTTGCACGGCTGGAGGAATATGAACGCATGGCACGGGAGCTCGGAGCCAGAGTTGTAACCCTCAAAGGAAAAAGCGTCTCAGACACGCTCATTGACTTTGCCCAGCATGAAAACATATCGCACGTTGTTTTCGGGCAATCCGCGCGCTCGCGTTTCGACATTCTCCTGCGCGGCTCGATAATTAATCGGTTCCTGGCGGAAATGCGCGAAACTACCGTGCAGGTGGTCCCCCTCAGCAGGGAAACGAAGTAGCGCGACGAGAAATCGTAACAGCTACTGTTTCTTTAACACGGCGCTGCGATTCTCGTCCGTGTTGACTTCGGCTTCGAACTTCTTCAGCGCGGCATACTGATCGGCATCCAGGTCGAGCTTCTTCAGAACGTACTCGCGTGAGTAGTGCAGAGTATCACCGTCGATCTTTACCTCGCTGCGATAGCTCGCGAAGCCCACATCCATGTTCACCGGGTCAGGCACCTCGTCAATTGCATAGCCGGCAGGAATCCGCACGTCGAAATTGTCTCTCCAGTCGCCCAACGAGTCGAACTGGATTGGATACATGCGCGGCCTATCGTTGAGAGCCTCAACATCGGAACCGACTACGCGTGGGCGCAACAGCAGCAAGGTGCCAGTCGACTTCCCATAGGAAGATGCAGTCACCTCGTACTGCAAGGAAAACTGCTGGTTGAGATCGCGAATGTGCTGAACGCTTTGCGAGCCTAATGTGAAGGAGGAAAAGTCGCGGCGGAGAGACTTTTCGAGGTTTTCGCGCTGCTCCTTTTCGCTGCTCATGGCGTAAAACTCACGCAGGCCCCATGCGGAAGCGCCATTATGTGTAACTGTCACTGATCCTTTAAGCGTGCCATCGGCATCGAGATCGAATTTCGCAACGCGGGTGGTGGTATCACTGTCGGGCTTGAGCACCGGCAACTCAATCACCTGACTATCATTGCCTGCAACCAGAATCCCGTAGCCGCCCTGAAGATACTCGGGTAGCAGCCCGATCGACACATAAGGATTCGTCGGGTCGAAGATGAGATAGCGCTTGCCTGTGTGCGCCGTCACAACGGCTTTCAGAGACGGATCGTCGTAGCCCTTCGGAATCTCGATGGCCGCTATCGCATGGTTGCCGTCTACGGATGGTACCCGCGGGTCGATGAAGCCGCGGTGCGTGTCGACGAGCACCCATGTTGCGCGAATACCGACTGCGTCGAGCATGGCAATCAGCAATGTGGCTTTATCCTTGCAGTCGCCGTAACGATTACGGTAGACATCGGCCGCAGGATGCGGTTGCAGTCCGCCGATACCGATCTCGATACCTACATAACGAACCTCCTCCTGCAGAAATGTCGCCACCTTCTGAACACGCAGGGTGAAATCGGCATCAGGCGCGACTAGCGAGCGGGATTTCGCAGCGATCTCCGAAGTACCTTCGGAGCGGGGCGCGGCCAGGCTTTCGTACCAGTTCCCGATCTTCGCCCAGAGTGCGTCTCCCTGGGGCAGCTTCTGGCCCGAGTAGTGCATGACCATGCGTGCCGCAAGTGCACGTTCCGCGGGTGCCAGAGGTACATCCGTCAGATTGATTTCCGGGACGCTTGTCACCGCCCAGCGAAAATGCCCGGGAGCGATCTCGGTGGGTTGCACCACTTCGTGCTTGAACCAAACGGCCAGATGACTCCAGCCCGGCGGCAGATCGATCTCGAATGCGGAACGGACGACCGGAATCGTCTGCTGAAAGCTCCAGGTCTCCTGGGTCATGTAGGGACGAATCTGCCGCTCGAACTCGTATGCCACGACCGCCCCGGGGTCAGCGCCCGGAGGAGAAGCGACCCTGGCGCGATCATCCTCGTACAGCAACCCACCGCCTTCAGCGCCGACCTCCTGGTATTCGGCATCCTTCATCGAGTATTGATGTCCATCCGGCCCAATGCTCCAGACATGAAAAGACATCAGCTTTTCATCTTTTGAAAACCAGGCCACGGGCTCAGCGTAATCCCGTCCCCTGGGTCGCAAAATTTTGACCACCTGGCGGTAGCGCTCCACGGCGCGGCCATCGCCCTGAACCGCAATGAGCTGTTCTTCGAACAATATAATCGCCTTTGCATCCTTTGAGTGGTCCGGCAGCGGCGCCGACGCCGCCTGCGTGACCCAGTCGGGAGCCGACGTCGATGCATGGGCAGCAACGCAGCCAATTAACACCACCGCAAGCAGGAGTGAAACCGCGCGAACTTTCATCTACCGTTCCCGGAGGGCGTGGTCGTGGCGCTGGACGCGGCGCCTGCCTTCAGGACAACTTGTTCCTGGTCGTCTGCGTTGGCTTTCTGATAGAAGCCGCGCAGATCGGGGTATTCCGAAACCTTATAAAAAGGGTTCGCCAAACGAAGAAGGCGGCCGTACGCGAAAGTATTGTCCTGCACTACGAATTTCGCGACGTAGTCTCCATTTGGAGCAAACGGTACATTACTTTCCTTCGGCACGCTTTCCGCTGTCACATTCGGCGGCAGCTTCAGGGCGAGTTGGTCGTGCATCGTGTACGGGTAGTGCAGATCGATGGGATTCTCACGCTTTTCCTGTACAAAGAGCGGTTTTGAACTCGCCTCAAAGAAAACTGCGGGCAAAAAGACCCGTTTGCCGGTTGCCGTGCCAAGCGTCCCGCTTACGTCTACCTGCACCATCAGAGCATGGGTGTAATCGGCCAATCCGATGAAGTGATTGGTCTTCACCTGCACACCCGGCGGCATGCTTCGCTGCAGATCGTCTTCAAAGTCTTTCTTGACTTCCTCCTCGTCGCTCCTTAATGCAGCATGACGCCAACGCAACGCTTCCGTGCCAGTCATCGTCATGCGGATGTATCCGTGCAATTTCCCATCCGGATCCAGGGTCAGGTCGGCGAGGCGATCGACCTGGTTGTCCTTATAGGTCAGACCGTGAGTACTCGCTATCGCGGTTCCGTTGTCTGTTTGCCTTACTCCTTCCGCCCAGGTGTGCTTCCAGTGCAATTTGCCGAACTCGCAGTATCGTTGCCCAGGATCGAGGTACGTCTCTTTGCCGCCAATAGAAACAATCGCCAGTTCATCGTCGAGCTGGTCCCAATCCATGTACCCCTGCTGGAATACGTTCTGGTCGCGATTCACAACAACCATCCCGTAAGCCTTCAGGCCGGCGGCGCGAACCATAGCGATGAAGAGCCGTGTGATCTCGTCGCTAGTCCCTCGTTTCTGATCCCAGATATCGTCGGCATTCTTCACCTTGAGGCCCTCGGCCTTATTCTCCTGGGCAGAATGGGTACGAGTGAAACTCGTGTTCTCGATCTTCATCGTTGCCGCATAAATCTTTTCGACCTTCTGCTGGTCGTTATCGCCGGGAGATACGATTTGGACGACGGCGCCGTGAATCGTTCCCGAAGGATTTGCAAAATGGTCCAGATCCTTCGACCAGTATTTGCCTTGATTCCGCCAGTATTCGTCGGGCGTCCGCCACGGCGAGTAATAAAAAATGACACGGTAAGACAAGCTGCGGAACGGCGGCATGTAATCCTCGTCCGGCAGCGCCGGAACGTTCTCGACGAGCAGGTCATAGCCATCCTGCCCTTCCTTCACCTTGGCGTTGTTCGGCAGGCTGAAGGTATAGAGCAGCGAGTTCGCCACATCCTCACGGCCGTGCTCGGTATGGGTAATGGTCCGCGATGTCTTGGTTGGACTGAAATGATAGTGAGCCTTGTGAACGAAGACGGGCTGCGCAATGTACCAAGCCGGAGAAGAAAGAACGTTGTCGTCGTAACGCAGCTTCCAACGGTATTCGATGATGCTGCCGACTTGTACATCGGGCAGGCTGAAGATCTTCTCCATCACCTTGTACTTCCCCGACTTGACCACCAGTTTGTCGATCGCCTTGCCGGTAGCTGGAATGACCGAGCCGTCGCTGTGAATCGTGCGGCCAGCTATGTCGGTAATGCTGAAGTTGGCGGCCTCATAGGGTATCTCGATGTCGCTGAACATCTCCTTGCCCTTGTCCGTCAGGATCTTGATACGGGCATACATGCTGTGCATGTGGAGATCGTCGCTGACGGTCTCTTCACGGAAAAGATAGACGGCCGGGGCGTTGGGCGCGGCCGGATCGGAGGTCATCTTCAACTCTTCCGGCGTGGGCTGCTGCCAATCTGCAAATCCAAAGGCAGAGAGCGGGAAAAGAGCAAGGCACAGGACGAACAGGCGGGAGCAAAGGACGTACACGACAGAACCTCAACGACGCAAAATCCCCGCGGGAGAGTTCCTCCGGAACGGCTCTGCAGCACGTCAGCTCGAAAAATTCCTGTAGGGTTGCCTTACATTATTACGTCGCATTCGCCGAAACTGGCAATACTTATCTTTTTGCGGTGGGCGGACCCAGTGAACGCCGTGCTTTACTGGTCTCCGATTTCCGGCGAGCAATGCAAGTCTGTCCACTCAGAGATGCCTGCATATTGCCGGCCGCGTATTCTCTGGCGTTCGGCGAGGGTTGGGAAGAAAAGAGGGTGCCCGGTGATCGTGATGCAGCCGGTCATCCCGAGCATCGCTGCGGCAGGGTTAAGACTTATGGTAAGTTGGAAAAGGTGAGAGCTCGTAGCTCAGCTGGTAGAGCATCGCCCTTTTAAGGCGTGGGTCCTGGGTTCGAGCCCCAGCGAGCTCACCATTCAAAATAAATAACTTACCAGCAACCGTGACAACCTCCAAAAAAGCTGCTGTGATACGAAAGTGATACAGGGCCTTTAAGTGATACAGGGCCTTTACAAGACTCGGCCTGCCTCCATAGCTCCAGAATTAGGAACGGCGGATTGCGGTTGCTACACCGCCGAGCCGCCCGTCTCCAATTCAGACCATACCGTCTGCCACCGTTGCACAGCGGCGCAAGGCAGCGCACAACGGCTAAAACGTTTCGAGGCCGCGAAGTGTTCACTTGCTCTGTACCCTTCTTGCAACTGTTTTGGTTTCCGCCTACTTTTTTTACGGGTTCGCGGTCTTTCCTCGCACCAGGATATTTACTGCCGATCTGCTCAAGATCTTAGGTCCGCCTCTGCAGGATCTGAGGCGGCGGGGGGGCTGTAAGCGAGAACGAAGCATGCCGTCGGGCCGTCACCATGCTGGGAGTCGGTCCAGTAATAGCAACGGCGATTGTGGCCACGATTAGCGGTGCCGCGACATTCCGCAAGGGACGCGGTTTTGCTGCCTGGCTGGGAGTGGTCAGCGTACGAATGCGAATGGCCTGAGCGAGAGCTTCCTCACGACGCCGCTTCTCCTGCTCGGCTTCGCGTACTGCCTTTGTTGTTGCAGTGCGACGCTCGGCTTTGTGTAACATTTCGTGGCTTTATGGTAAGCGTCTGACCAACACA